>Ga0099827_10002247_pt1 | contig 10588 bp, 12 predicted proteins | sample CZO8metaG_FD_79339 | JGI IMG/M metagenome (GOLD analysis project Ga0099827, IMG submission 79339) | Vadose zone soil microbial communities from the Eel River Critical Zone Observatory, Northern California, USA - CZOApr15con1.8 metaG | ecosystem: Environmental > Terrestrial > Soil > Vadose zone ...
CGGAAGACACAATTACCACCCCTCAGGAGGAGGAAGCATGGAAATCATTCGAAACCTGACGCGGCGCAAGCTGCGCAACACACTGACGATCAGCGGCATCGTGATCGGCGTCCTGGCGCTGGTGACCATGGGCGCGATGGCCGAGAAGTTCAACGCCCTGCTCGACGGGGGCGTCGCCTATTTCGGGTCCAATATCCAGGTGACGGCCGCCGGCGGCAGCGCCTTCGGTGGCGGCAGCGTGCTCCCGCTGACCACGGTGAGCCAGGTCGAGCAAGTCCCCGGCGTCGCGGCCGCGTTCGGCGAAATACAGGTCGCGGCCAAACCCGGATCGGTGCAGACCGTTTCCTTTGGACTGCCCGACTACATCACGTCCTACGACCCGCGCGCCAACGACTACTCAGCGGTCAAGACGAGCTTCGCGCAGGGACGCGACGTTACCTCGTCCGGCGAGGTGGTCCTGGGATCCGACTTCGCCCACGAGTTCAGCAAAACGGTCGGCCAGTCGATCGATCTGCCGATCCGGCCCTCGGACGCCAAGGCGGACTTCGTCAACCACACCTTCACCGTCGTCGGCGTGCTGGCCAAGACGCAGACCGGCCCCGACACGGGCGCGTTCATCAACCTCAAGGACGGTCAGATGCTGCTCAAGGACAGCCTGCCGGCCGCGATACGGGACCGGATCGACACCAGCACCCTGGTCACTGGCATGACCGTCTACGGCAATCCGGGAGTCAACCTGGACAATCTGTCCGACACCATCAACAACCAGGTCAGCGGCGTCAAGGCGACCAAGCCCAGCACGATCGTCAACAGCTTCAAGTCGGGAGGGGCTCTCTTCACAGCGATCACGACGGGCGCCGCACTCCTCGCGCTGATCGTGGGCGGTCTCTCTGTCATCAATACGATGCTGATGGCCGTCACCGAACGCGTGCGGGAAATCGGGCTCAAGAAGGCGGTGGGGGCCCACACCCGTCACATCCTGCGCGAGTACTTGCTCGAGGCCACCTTGATCGGCGCGATCGGCGGCACCATCGGGCTGCTCCTCGGGTGGGGGATCACGAGCCTCGTCAACACGGCCACGGCAGCGTCGAACCTGAGTCTCTTCCTGGTCTCGTGGCGCCTGGTGATCATCGCCATCGTCTTCTCAGTCGGGCTCGGCGCGATCGCCGGCATCATCCCCGCCCTGCGCGCCTCCCGGATGGATCCGGTGCGGGCCCTGCGGGCGGCCTAGGAGGATTTTCACATGGCAAGCATCGAACTGATCGACCTGACCAAGCACTACAAGCAGGGTTCCACCGTCGTCAAGGCGCTCGACGGCGTCAATCTGAGCGTCGAGTCCGGTGAGTTCGTCTCGATCGTGGGGCGCTCGGGAAGTGGCAAGACGACGGCGCTCGACTTGCTCGGCCTCCTGCTTCGCCCAACCAGCGGGCAGGTGATGCTCGACGGCACCGATACCAGCAAGCTGCGCGACGGCGCCCGGGCCGACCTGCGCGGGAAGAAGCTCGGCTTCGTCTTCCAGGAGTTCAACCTGCTCCCCGGCCTGACCGCGATCCAAAATGTAATGTTGCCGCTTCGCTATCACAAGAACGGCAAGGACGGGAAGGCTCGCGCGACCATGCTACTCGACGAGGTCGGCCTGAAGGATCGCATGCATCACCGTCCAAACCAGATGTCCGGCGGCGAACAGCAGCGGACCGCCATCGCCCGCGCTTTGATCAACCGGCCCTCACTGGTACTGGGCGACGAGCCCACCGGCGAGGTCGACAGCGAGACCAGCCAGCAGATCGTCGCGCTGATGCGTCGCATGAATCGGGACCACGGCGTGACCTTTGTGATCGTGACGCATGACATGGATGTCGCCGGCCAGACCGATCGGATGATCAGGCTCAAGGACGGCAAAGTCCTCTCGGATGCCCGCGTCAACCCGGAACAGACCTACCTGGCGAAGCTCGACCACAAAGAGAGCGTGGCGTAGGGTAGGCGCATGGCGCTTCCCCGGCGCTGGATCAAGCTGGGCCGCCTCTTCATGGTGGCCTGGCTTGCCTTTTTCATCTACCCCCTCGCCGCATTCCTGACGGACCGTTTCAGCACCGACACGCGCACCTATGGCCTGCTGCTGCTGCTCGCGCTCGGACTCATCTGGGCATGGTTCTGGACTCGAATCATCGCGGGCCCTGATCGCCGCTTCATGGTGCCAGCCATCGTTGCAGCGACACTCATCCTGATCGTGTTCACGCTTCGCACGCCGCCCCAGTACGGCAGCCTCTTCCTCTATGCGGTCATCATGGGAGGCGTCGCCTTCCCCTGGCGGCGGGGCGTGGCCGCGGTCGTGATCCTGTCGGTCCTGGCGGCAGCCATCGAGCTCGCTCGCGGGGAATCCGTCACTAACTCCACCGGCCAGCTCCTCAATGACTTGCTGGTCGGCATGGCAGCCGTTGCCGGCTGCTTGCTCGTTGAAGCGAATCAGCAGCTAGGCCAGGCGCGCGAACAGATCGCCCGGCTGGCGGTAGGGGAGGAGCGTCTGCGCTTTGCCCGAGATTTACACGATCTGCTCGGCCATAGCCTCTCCGTCATCGCGCTCAAAAGCGAGCTGGCGGGGCGGTTGATCAAGAACACGCCCGGCCTGGCCGCCCACGAGATCGAAGACATCGAGAAGGTGTCGCGCGACGCGCTTCGAGAAGTCCGCGAGGCGGTGACCGGCTATCGCCAGCCGACGCTTGCCGCGGAACTCGCGGGCGCCCACGAGGCGCTGACCGCGGCCGGCATCGGGTATCAAGTCGACCAGGACCACGTCCCGCTGCCGCCGGCGGTGGAGGCCGTCTTGGCCTGGACCGTGCGCGAGGGCGTGACGAATGTCATGCGCCATAGCGAGGCGAAGCGTTGCTCGGTTCGGATTATCAACAAGGACGGTTACGCCACGGCCGAGGTCATCGACGACGGGCTGGGCGGAACGCCCGGAGCGGGCAGCGGCCTGCGCGGCCTCGAGGAGCGCGTCCGAGAGCGCGGTGGAACGTTGACAGCGGAGGCGCTGCCGCACGAGGGATTTCGCCTCCGGGTGAGGCTACCCTTGCCCGAAGTGCTGGCGCCGGTCGACACGGTGAGCGCGTGATTCGCGTCCTGATCGCGGAAGACCAGGGCATGGTCAGGGGTGCGCTAAAGGCCCTGCTGGCCCTCGAAGGTGACATCGAGATCGTGGCCGAAACTGATCGCGCCGACCGCGTCGTACCACTGGCGAGGCAAAGCAAACCGGATGTAGCCTTGCTCGACATCGAGATGCCAGGCGGTGACGGGATCACGGCCGCGGGGCAGCTGCGCAAGGAGCTGCCCTCCTGCAAGACACTGATCCTCACCACCTTCGGGCGGCCCGGATTTCTACGTCGCGCCATGGAGAGCGGCGCCTCGGGTTTCATGCTCAAGGACGCCCCGTCCCACGAACTAGCGCTGGCGATCCGGCGAACCATGGCCGGCGAACGTGTCATCGATCCAGGCCTCGCAGCGGCGGCGCTCAGCGCCGGCGTCAGCCCGCTCTCCGAGCGCGAGCGGGAAGTGTTGGTCGCGGGGCAGGGTGGCGCCAGCATCGCGGAGATCGCGCAGGCTCTGTTCCTCTCGGAAGGGACCGTGCGCAACTACCTCTCGTCGGCGATTCAAAAGCTCGAGGTCAGCAATCGCACCGAAGCGGCACGCGTCGCAGAACAACAGGGATGGCTTTAGCTATCAATAGAGGAGGGCGGAAATGATCGTCGTCACAACTGAAGAGGTGACCGGGCATCGGATCGTCGAGATGAAGGGTCAGGTGTTCGGTCTGGTGGTTCGGAGCCGCGGGCTCGGCGGCAATATCATGGCCGGACTTCGTTCGCTCGGCGGCGGCGAAATCACCGAATACACCGAGCTGCTCGAGGACGCCCGGCGCCATGCGGTGGACCGCATGGTTGCGAACGCAACGCGGTCAAACACGGACGTCTCAAACGCTCGTATGGCACGTACCGCGCCACTCGCGTGGGGCGACGCCCCGGTCCGAAATAGTCGCCTACGGCACAGCGGCGGTGGTGGAGCCGATCAAGGCCTGATCCGATGCTTCGCAAGGCGATCCTGGCGTACGGCTTGTTCGTGAACGGGGCAGTCGTGATCGCAGCGCTTCTTTTCGAACGAGGCCGGTACCGTCCGGCTGTGAGGCCAGACGGTCCCTGGCAAGAAACGGCAGAGCGCTTCGTCGATCCGAGGACGGGTCAGTTGATGAAGGTCAGGTACAATCCGCAGACTGGAGCGCGGGATTATGTCCCTGTGTCGCCCGACGATCTCGACGTGACACGATCCTAATAGAACCATGAGAACGGCCATCCTGTTCCTGCTCACAATTCTGTTGCTGGTCGCCGGCACCATCGCGGTATTTGCCTCGCCGCGGTTTACGATCGCGGCGGCGCGCCCGACGCCGTCTCCCTTGTTCGTAATCGAGAATCCGCCGCCCACCCCAAGCCCAACGCCAACGCCGACGCCCACGCCGGCGGTCACCCCAACTGGGATCGTGACGTTCAATGTTCCGGTGTACAAGCAGCTGCGCAACCTGGACTGCGAGACCGCCGCACTCCAGATGGCGCTTGCGGCGCTCGGCCACACCTACACGCAGAACGAGCTGATTGCGATGCAGCCGCCGCCGGACACGCGCGCCCCGGTGATGGGTACCGTCGCCGGGCACAAGGCCGTCTTGCAATGGGGAAACCCATACAAGAACTTCGTCGGCAACATCGACGGCGCCGACCTCATCCCTACCGGCTATGGGATCTATTACCCGCCCTTACTAGCGTTGGTGCAGACCCATGGGGTACCCACCGCCGAGGGCGGCGAAGGGGCGGCGAACGGCTGGACGGCATCCAGGATTTACGCCGAGCTGGCGGCCGGCCATCCGGTCATGGCCTGGACCGAGACCGGCTGGGCTCACCCCTACGTCGGATACTGGACGACGTTTGACGAGAAGATAAAGATCCGCTACTCCCTGATCGAACACGTCGTCACGCTCAGCGGGGTATCACCGACGCAAGTCCGCGTCAACGACCCCTGGCACAGCGGCTCGCAGTACTGGTTCAGCAAGGCTGAGTTCGAGGCTTCCTGGGCCGACTTCAACAACATGGCGATCGTCCTCAAGTAGGGGCTCGGTTTCCGCAATTCCCTGCACCTCAGCCTGGGTCCGAACCGGCAGACCGACCAGCTTGATGAAGCCGACCGCCGCCTGGTGGTCGAATTGGTCGCCGGCTGAATAAGTCGCCAACTTCGGCCGGTAGAGGGAGTAGGGGGAGGACCGTCCGACTACCTGGGCCGTCCCTTTTTGCAGCTTGACGCGTACGCGACCGGTGATGGCCTGCTGGGTGCTCAGGACGTAGGCGTCGAGGTCTCGACGGTGACTGGTGAACCATTTGCCCTGGTACACGAGCCGCGCGTACTCCTGGGCAACCGAGGTCTTGAAGCGCGCCGCCTCGCCATCGAGCACCAGATCCTCGAGCGCCCGGTGCGCCGCATGCAGAATGATCGCCGCCGGTGCTTCGTAGACCTCGCGTGATTTGATGCCGACGAAGCGATCCTCGATCATGTCGATTCGGCCGACCCCGTGAAGGCCGCCGATCCGATTCAGCTCGGCGACCAGCGTCGCGCCGTCGAGTGCCCCGCCATCGAGGGCGGTTGGGATGCCCTGTTGGAAGTCCAGCTCGAGCAGGGCGGGGCTGGCGGGGGCGTTGTCCACCGACGAGGTCCATCGGAATGCGTCCTCGGGGGGTATGAGGAGAGCATCTTCCAGAACCCCGGCCTCGATGGAGCGCCCCCAAAGATTCTCATCCACACTGTACGGCGACTCGGGTTTGACATCAATCGGCAAGTTTTTTGCGCGGGCGTATGCGATTTCCTCCTCGCGGGTCATCGCCATCCCGTCCCGCAGCGGTGCAAGGACCTTGAGATGTGGAGCCAGCGCGCCAACCGCGACATCGAAGCGCACCTGGTCGTTGCCCTTGCCGGTCGAGCCGTGGGCAATCCAGGTGGCGCCCTCCCGCGCAGCGACCTCGACCAGCAATTGGGCAATCAGCGGCCGGCCGAGGGCCGTGGCCAGCGGGTACTGGCCCTGGTAGAGCGCCCCGGCCCGCAACGCCGGCCAGCAGAAGCGTTCGACGAACGGGCGCCGGGCATCCAGCACGTAGGCGCGCGATGCCCCCGCGGCCAGTGCCCGCTGACGGATCGCCGCCAGGTCCGGCTGGCTGCCGAGATCGATCGTCAGCGCCACGACCTCGAAGCCACGTTCTTCGATGAGCCACTTCACCGCGACCGTGGTGTCGAGGCCGCCCGAGTAGGCGAGGACGATTTTCTCCGCCATCAATCCTCCGGTTGGACGTAGGCGCCGAGCTTCGCGATACGCTGGGCAAATCCCTCGTAGGCGCGCGGATGGAGCGCGAGCGCCGCGAAGATCGTGTCGTCGCCGGCAATAGTGCCAATCAGTTCCGGCCAGGCGACCGCGTCGATGGCCGAGGCCAGCGAATTCGCCGAGCCAGGGGTGGTGGTCAGGATGGCGATGCCCTGACCTCGGCGAACCGTCAGCGGCAGGTCGCGCAGCAGGCGTTGCAGCCGCTCCTCACGGCCCACCGCCGAGGCCGCTCCGAGCCCCTCGTTCGGTTTGACGTAGTGGCTGTCGGGTCCGCCGACCCGAACCAGGCCGAGCTCGGCAATATCGCGGGAGACGGTTGCCTGGGTGGTGTGGATGCCAACGCGGCCCAGGCGCTCGACGAGCTCCTCCTGGGTTGCGATCTGGTGCTTATTGATCAGGGAGAGGATCGCCTCCTGCCGCTTACGCTTTGACACGGGCAAGCGCCTCCTTGACCCGCGCCGGCGCCGTCCCGCCGAGGACGTCGCGCGATTTCAGCGCACCCTCGAGCGTCAGGTAGTCGAACACGTCGGCGCTGAAGAGCGGCGAAAAGTGCTGCAGCTCTTCAAGTGAGAACTCCTCGAGTCCCTGGTGGGTGGCGATCCCCCTGGCCACCATCTGGCCGACCACTCGATGGGCGTCGCGAAACGGCAAACCCTTGCGTGAGAGATAATCCGCGGCTTCGGTCGCCAGGGTGTAGCCGGAGAGCGCCGCGGTGCGCATCAAGTCGCGATCGAATTGCAGACCCAGCACCAACCGCGCTGCGACCTGGAGGCAAACGATGGTGGTGTCGACCCCATCGAAGAGTGCTTCCTTGTCTTCCTGGAGGTCGCGGTTATAGGCAAGCGGCAGGCCCTTCAGCACCATCAGCAGGTTCATCAGGTCACCCGCGACCCGACCGCTCTTCGCCCGCACCAGTTCCGCAGCACAGGGGTTCTTCTTGTTCGGCATCATCGAGCTGCCGCTGGCCAGCGCATCGGGGAGCGCGGCGAAGGAGAACTCGACGCTGGTCCAGAGCACGATCTCTCCGCAGAGCCGCGAGAGGTGGATCATGGCGATGCTGGACGCCGCCAGCAGCTCGAGCGCGAAGTCGCGGTCGGCCACCGCATCGAGCGAGTTGGCGGCGGCCGCAGCAAAGCCAAGCTCGTGCGCCAGCGCCGTCCGATCGATGGGGAAACCGCTGCCGGCCAGCGCGCCAGCCCCCAGCGGTGAGACATCCGCCCGGTTAAGCGCGTCCTGGATGCGACCGCGGTCACGGTGCAGCATCTCGACGTAGGCGAGCAGGTGATGGGCGAGCAGGACGGGCTGGGCCCGCTGGGTGTGAGTGTAGCCCGGCATCACCGTGTCGAGATGCTCCTCCGCCCGGGCGATCAGGGCCGATTCGAGGCCACTGACCGCGTCGATGAGCTGCGCACCCGCGGTCTTGACGTAGAGCCGGAGGTCAACCGCGACCTGGTCATTTCGGCTCCGGCCGGTGTGCAGCTTGCCGCCCAGCGGGCCGAGCTTCTGCCGTAAGCGGGCCTCGACGGCCATGTGGATGTCTTCGGACGCCCCCACCCTGCCCTCCCCCGCAAGCGGGGGAGGGGACCATGCAGCCCCCACCCTACCCTCCCCCGTAAACGGGGGAGGGGAAAATTCGGACTGAATCTCTTGCAGCGCGAGGTCGATCTGCTGCTGCTCGTCCAGCGTCAGGACGCCGGCGCCGACCAGGGCTTTCGCGTAGGCACGGCTGCCCGCGATGTCCTCGCGATAGAGCCGGCTGTCAACCGCCAGCGAGCGCGTAAAGCGGTCGATCAGTGGGTCCGGCTCTTCGCCAAACCGCCCGCCCCAGGGTTGATCGCTCAGTTCGCCACCTTCGACATCCGCTTGGCCAGCACCTCCCATGGCAAACCGCCGATCTGCGCCGCCGGCCCGCACAACTGCTGGTTGAAGCTTCGGCTCTGCAGGCCCCGGATTTCCGGAAAGAAGAGCGAATGGTGGCTGTGGCGCGACTCCAGGTCGATGGTGCCGTGGAACAGGTTGGCGGTGACGGTGCCGCTGACCTGGGCCTGGGTGGTCTCGATGAAGGCGTCCAGCGCTGACTTCAGCGGGCTGAACCAGGCGCCGTGATAGACGAGGTAGGCCCACTTCTGGTCGACCCCGGCCTTGAAGTCCACTTCTTCCTTGGTAAGAGTGAACTGCTCGAGGTCGTGGTGCAGCTTCAGCAGCACGGCGGCGGCCGGCGCCTCATAGAGTTCGCGAGACTTGAGGCCCATGATCCCGTCCTCGAAGATGTCGATCTTGCCGATGCCGTGGGTGCCGGCGATCACGTTGAGCTTCGCCACGATCTCAGGCAGGGACATCTCCGTGCCGTCGAGTGCCACGGGCACGCCGTGGTCGAAGGTCACCGAAACCTGCGTCGCTGTCGAGTTCTGCTGTGATGGCGGCTTCAACCACAGCCAGGCATTGTCCGGGATCGGCTGATTGAGCCCGACAGCGCCGGAGGCCAGGCTACGACACCACAGCGTCTTGTCGTCGCCGCCCTGCATCACCTCGGTGATTGGGATGCCGAGCTCCTTCGACAGTTCCTCTTCGTCGCCCCGGGTGAGGTCGAAGTCACGAACCGGTACCAGGACCTCGAGCTGCGGCGCAAAGAGCTTGAAGACATTGTGCATCCGGTACTGGTCGTTCCCCTTGCCGCTCGAGCCTTCCATGATCGCGTCGCAGCCCAGCTTGAGCGCGAGCGCGGCAATCTTGGAGGCGATCAGCTGGCGGGTCATCGAGGTCGAGACGGGATAGCCTTCATAGTTGGAGTTGGCCTGGATCGCCTTCGCCAACCAGTTGTTGGCGAACTCGTCCTTGACGTTCACCACGATCGGCGTGATGCCGAGGACCTTGGCCTTCTGAATGGCGGCCTCCATCTCGTCCTGGCCCTGGCCCACGTCCACCGTGACCGCGAACAGTTCCTCGACCTGGTATTTCTCTTTCGCCAGGACGGCGCAGAGGGATGAGTCCAATCCGCCGGAATACGCCAGCGCGACTTTCTTGGCGGTCTTGACCGGCGTCGCGTCGATCTTCTCCAGTAACTTGCTCTTCAATGCCAGCATTGCGCGGCCTCCTACCCGGGTGTGATCGCATAAGTATACGGAAAACGGTATGATTACACAACCACTGATGGTCGGCATCCTCTGCTCCCGCGTCCGCGTCGAAGAGAAGGCCTTGTTCGAGGCGCTCCGCCGTCGCGCCATTCCCTTCGAGCGCCTCGATGAAGACCGCATCAAGTTCGCGATCGGCAGCCCCTTTCCCCATCCGGGTGTGGTCCTGGACCGGTCCATCCACCACGGCCGCTCGCTCTACGCGCTGACCTTGCTGAACGCCGCCCGCGTGCCGACCGTCAACCGGGCGAAGGTTGCCCGCATCTGCGGCGACAAGATCCTCACCACGGCCGCGCTGGCTCGCGCCGGTCTGCCCGTGCCGAAGACGGTGGTCACCTTTACGCGGGAGTCCGCACTGGAAGCCATCGAAGCGATGGGGTACCCGGTGGTGCTCAAGCCGATGGTTGGCTCCTGGGGGCGCCTTCTGGCAAAGATCAACGATCGGGACGCCGCGGAGGCAGTGCTCGAGCACAAGGAGACGCTCGGCTCCTACCAGCACGGCATTTTTTACATTCAGGAGTACGTCAACAAGCCCCAGCGCGACATCCGGGCGATCGTGGTGGGGGAACAGACGATCGGCGCTATCTACCGCAGTTCCGACCACTGGATCACGAACACCGCGCGCAACGGTCGGGCCTCCATCTGTGAGGTCACACCTGAGATCGACCAGCTCTGCCAGAAAGCGGCCGCCGCGGTCGGCGGTGGGTTTCTCTCCATCGACTTGCTGGAGCACGAGGACGGCTTGATGGTCAACGAGCTCAATTACACGCCCGAGTTCCACGGCTTCATGGATGCGACCGGCATTCCCGTCGCTGACCACGTGATCGAGTACGTGCAGCAGGTGGGCGAACGGCAAGCCGTGGCATGACGAAGGCTACCTGAGCTTGACAGCGGACCCCGATGGCGCGTATCGTTCCGGCCAACAAGTACATACGTAAAGGCGTCGATGAGGGCGAGTACGCGGACGCTGGGATTACAGAGAGTCTCCGGCAGCTGAGAAGGAGAGTCCAGGGCACCGCCGAAAAAGGCCTCGGAGCCGCAGGTCGAACCCCCACCC
>Ga0099827_10002253_pt1 | contig 10579 bp, 10 predicted proteins | sample CZO8metaG_FD_79339 | JGI IMG/M metagenome (GOLD analysis project Ga0099827, IMG submission 79339) | Vadose zone soil microbial communities from the Eel River Critical Zone Observatory, Northern California, USA - CZOApr15con1.8 metaG | ecosystem: Environmental > Terrestrial > Soil > Vadose zone ...
CTTTCCGGAGTAAGCCGGAGACACCAGGATGAGGGCGTATACGCCGGAGAACCACTCGGTTTGACCGGAGAGAAACACTGGTCCGGGCCCGAAACCATAGCCGGGGAGCTTGTTGCCCGGTCCGCTGGCGAAGTCCTGCTGAGACGAAACCGGACAGGTACTTCCTGGCTGGAGAACCGGCAACTTCAACGCTTGAGAGGTTGTTGCAGTGTTGGCGTTCGGATGAACGTCGGCTTGGGGTGACGCGACACAGCCGACGAGGGCAATCGCGAATGCGGGGATCAGCCCTGCCCGACGCAACGTGAGCTTCTGGAACGTCGCCCCCAACTCTGCAAGCGTAGAGGAATAGGATGTGGTGGCGGCTTCCGGCCCACACGCCCCCCGTGGAGAGCCGGGGGCCGCGCTCATATATGGCCGCGGCAAAGAAAGCACCCAGGAAGGCACCGACCAAAGCGACACGGTCGCGCCGACCCGCCGCCGCACGCGGGCCAGAGCCACGCGAGAGCATCGTCGACCCGAGCAGTGACAACGTCTCGGACCTGGTCGCACAGGTTCAGCGGCATGGCGGGGCCGTCGTGGGCGCCTATCGCGACCCCTTCGCCGGCCAGACGCTCGTTCTGGCATCGCTCCCGCTGAAGAAGGTCGCGGCGACGCCCTTTCAGCGCGACCTGTCGAAGACCCACGCCACCCGGCTGGCCGATGCCATCGGCGCAGCGGGGCTGTTCCTCGACCCGGTGATCGCGGTGCCGTCCCGCGACGGCTTCTGGTCACCCAACGGGCGCCACCGCCTGGAGGCGGCTCGACGACTCGGCATGCGCTCGGTCACCGCCCTCCTCGTGCCCGACGAAAAGCTCGCGTTTCGGATCCTGGCGCTGAATACGGAGAAGGCGCATAACCTCCGCGACCGCAGCCTCGAGGTGATCCGCATGGCGCGGCAGCTGGCCAAAGAGCAGCCGCGCTCGAAGGAGAGCGAGCACGCCATCACCTTTGACTCGCCGGTCTTTGTGACGCTCGGCCCGGCCTACGAGCAGCGATCGCGCTTCGCCGGCTCGTCGTACCAATCGGTCCTCAACAAGGTGGATCGCTTCCTCGACAGCACCCTTCCGGCAGCCTTGCGACAGCGGGAGCAATGGGCGGTGCGGATCATGGATATCGACGATCGGGTGGCCGCTCACGTCAAGACGATGCAAGCGATAGGAATGAAGAGCCCGTACCTGCGGGCGGTTGTCGTCGCCCGGATCAACCCGGTCCGTTTTGTGCCGCCGTCCCGAAAGAAAGATGCAGCGCCACCGATGTCGATGGCCGAGGCTCTGACGAAGATGGCCGCCAACGTTCGAAAGTTCGATCCGAAGTCGGTCCGCCCGGGCGACCTTGCCCTGGTCGCGGCGATCGCACCCTCTGAGTCCTGAGGAAGATGCGGCGAGCGCCCCTACTGCTTATACCGGCGTTCTTACTCGCCGCCGTGAGCGCCTACCCCCAGGCAGCAGCCACAAAGGTTGGTAGCCAGCCAGCCCAGGCGGTGATCGCGCATCCGCTGTTACCGGCTCGGCAAGAGGAAATCAGGCCGCCGGTCGTCGGCGAGCCTGCCCCGGTGCCCCGCATCGTGCTTGGCGCGCAGACCACCCGCCCACTGGTGGCGCTGACGTTCGACCTCGACATGAACCAGGGCATGGCGGCGGCGGCCCGCGCCGGCTTCCGATGGATCAACACTGATGCGACCAGCTACCTGGAATCGACCAACGTCCACGCCACCCTCTTCATGACCGGGATGTGGGCCGAGCTCTACCCGGCCGAGGCGCACCGGCTGGCGGCGAACCCGAACTTTGAGATCGGCAACCACAGCTACTCGCATCCAGCCTTTCATAGCCCCTGTTACGGGCTTGGATCGGTCAGTCGCACCGTCCAGGCCAACCAGGTCCAGCGCGCCCAGCAAGCGATCGAGCGAGTGACCGGCGTCGCTCCGGAATACTTCCGTTTCCCCGGCGGGTGCTACGACCGCCCGGCGCTCGACATCGTGCATGCGGCAGGGCTCATTCCCGTGCAATGGAACGTGAACTCGATCGACGCCTTCAACGTGTACCCGCAGCAGATTGCGGCGACGGTCCTGGCCGGCGTCAAGCCCGGATCGATCGTGGTGATGCACCTGATGCGAGCCAACGCGCCCTCCAGCGCCGCGGCACTCCGGCTGATCATCCCGGCACTGCAGCGCCGCGGCTATGTGTTCGTCACCGTGAGCGAGCTGCTCGCGGCCGGCCCCGCCATCCAGCCGACCGACCCTCGCGAGGTTGTCGAGGGAGCACCGACTCGGCCCATGCCCCCGCGGGCGCCGCAATCGTGCGGGTGGGTTACCGGGATCAAGGGCCGCGTCTACCTCTGCCGTTAACGCCCCCACCCCGCCCTCCCCCGCAAGCGGGGGAGGGGTACAAGTAGCCTGAAACTCATATGCTCCGCGCCCTAGCCGCTCTCGATGCGTGGGATCAATGGCTGTTTCGTCGCCTGACCCGTCGGGAGCGGCGCGTCATCGACCATCGTCTCAAGCAACTGAGCACTAGCGCCGACCGATCCGTTCTCTGGTTTGCGATCGCCGCATTGATCGCGATCTTCGGGGGCCATCGTGCCCGGCGCGCTGCATTCCGCGGCGTGGTCTCGATCGCTATCACGTCGACGCTCGTGAACCTGCCGCTGAAATACCTGGCTCGACGTAATCGGCCACCGACGCGGCGCCGTGACCGGCCGCTTCCCGTGAGCCTGCCCGGCAGCTTCTCGTTTCCGTCGGGCCACTCGGCATCGGCCTTCGCCTTCTTAACTGGTGTTGCCCTCGAGGAACCGCGCCTGCTAGGGCCGATCCTTCCCCTCGCCGCCGGCGTCGCCTACTCCCGGGTGCACCTGCGCGTCCACTATCCGTTCGATGTGCTGGCCGGGGCCACGATCGGAACCGCGATGGGCATCGCAACTGAGCCGTTGATCCGGGCCGCCCGCCAGTGGTGGGACTCGACGGTGCCGGTCCCTGAGTCAGAACGCGCGAAAACCAACGAGGTCGTCCTGGTCGCCAGTCCGCACGCCGGACGAGGAGGAGAACTCGAACGGGCCAGGACCGCGATGGGCAGCACGGGTCTTCGGATCGTGGCCGAGCTCAGCGTCGACGACCTCGCGCAACTGCCCGGCCTGCTGTCGCGAAATGGCTCGAGGCCGCCGATCGTAGTGGCGGCGGGCGGCGACGGCACCGTCGGCTCGGTTGCGAACGCCGTGATTAGCACACCGGCGGTGATGGCGATCCTTCCGCTCGGAACCTCCAACGACTTTGCTCGGTCTCTCAACATCCCGCTTCGGGTGGAGAACGCGGTGCGCCTCATCTCCAACGGTCGCGTCTCCAGGGTCGACGCCGGACGCCTGAGACGCGACGGTCAACCGCCGCGACATTTCGTGCACGCCGCGGCCGCCGGCCTCAACGTGCAGTTCGCGAAGTTTGCGACTCGCGCCGATCTACGCCAGCGCCTCGGGAAACTAACCTACGCGATCGCAGCCGCGCTGGCCCTGAAGGAGCGACCCGTCTTCCGCGCCCGGGTCGAGTATGAAGGCCAGGCCGAGCCCGTGGAGCTGGTTCATCTCGCCGTGATCAATGCCCCGGTCTTCGGTGGCTTCCTCGACCTCAAGATTCCAGGCATGGCCCCAAACGACGGAGCGCTGCACGTCATCATGGTCGAACACCTCCCGATGCGTCGCTTGCTTCGGTCGGCCTTCTATCCCGCCCTGGGCGTCCATCGATCGATCCGGGGCTTTCGCACCATGCAGGTCTCGCGGCTCAGCGTGCAACCCACGGATCCGATCGACGTCACGCTCGACGGCGAGATCGCTGGCCCAGTGTCGGGCACATTCGATGTCGTCCGCGGTGGGCTCCAGGTGATCACGCCCGCTTCCTTCAAGGATGACCGTCGATAACCGAGCCGGCTACATCGCCTTTGCGCTGCGGGTGCTCGCAATCCTCACCGGCCTCGCTGTGCTCACCGCGCTACTCGGGATCGGCGTCAGGGTTTGGGCCCCAGGCTTCGATCTCCAGACGTTGCAGGCGATCGCCGGCCATCGCGACGCGACCCTGACCAGCATCGCGGGAATCGTCACCGATGCAGGGTCGTTCGCGTTGCTCGCGCCGCTTTCGATTGCCTTTCTGCTCCTGCGCCGCTGGAAGCGGCCATCGGACGACATCGCCCTGTTGGTGATCGCGGCGGGCAGCGCCGTGTTGCCCTCGGTGGTCAAGCTGATCGTGGCGCGTCCGCGCCCGACGCTCGAGCACCTCAGCCACCTCACGACGCTCAGCTTTCCCTCGGAGCACACGACGCAGGCGGCCGCCGTCTACCTGACGATCGCGATCATGCTGTCGAAAGGCTTGAACCGCGGATGGCGGGAGCTGGTGATCGTGGTCGCCGTGCTGATCGCGCTCGCGGTCGCGTGGTCCCGCGTCTACCTGGGCGTCCATTATCCGACCGACGTGATCGCCGGCCTCCTCCTGGGATGGAGCTGGGCCCTGCTGGTCTTCCACTGGGCCCGGCCGAAGCTGGCGAGCAACAATACGGTGACGGTCGCAAACAGCGCTGCCACCAACTGACAACGATTGCCTAGAAGGCAATGCCATCCGGCCGGACCGGCCGTTGTATCGGCAGCGGTCGGGGAGCAAATTCCGCGCAATGCGCGCGAGGGTGAGGTGGCATCGGCCCTATGGCAGGCGACAAATTCAGTTGGCGCAAGGCGTTCGCGTCGGTAATGGGAGCGACCGTGCTCCTGGTCGGCGTCCCGGCTCTCACGGTCAGCGCGGCAGGGGTCGATGACTTCCCGTATCGCGGGACAGTCAACAAGCTCGATCCCTGGGGTTTCTACACCGGCTATTGCACGTCGTTCGTGGCGTTTCGCTTGACCCAGGAGGGCGTCGTTTTACACGGCGCCTCGCTCAAAGGGCCGAACGGGAAGACGGCGTTCTTCGGCAATGGGGGATCGTGGGACGCGGCGGCGGCATCGATCGGCTACGTCGTCGACACCCATCCGACTGTTGGTTCGGTGGCCGTCTGGCATGGCGGGGAGGACCGTGCCTGGTGGGGCGGTCACGTCGCCTACGTGATGGCGGTTGACGGCGCGGGGAATGCGACCGTTGAGGAATACAACTGGTCGAACTACCTGCGCTACGGGCAACGGACGACGCGGGCGCCCCGCTACATCCACTTCGTGGGTGCGACGGCGGTCCGGCCGGTCTCGCTTCCCGCGCCAGCCGCTCCGGCGCAACCCGCCGGGCATCCGTATCGCACGACCGATTTCGTTCGGCAGCGCTCGGGCCCCGGCACCGGATTCCGCACGCTGGGCATTCTGCCTGCCGGCCAGCGCATCATGCTGGTCTGCCAGGTCCGGTCCGCGAGCGTGATCAACGGCACCGGCATCTGGGACCGTCTCAGCGACGGGTCCTTTGTGACCGACTACTACACGACGACGCCCGCGTTCAACAACTACAGCCCCGGGCTGTCGCGCTGCTAGATTCCTGCAGATAAGAGGGCCGCATCGCGCGGCCCTCTTTTTATTTCGCCGATTAGCCGTCCCCGGCGTGGGAAGGACGGCGTGATCAGGTCGGTTCGCCCCGCCGCAGCCGCTCGAGACGCTCGCGCGTCTTCGGGTCCAGCCGATCCTCGAGCCGGCGGGCGATATCGGAGCGGGCACGGGTGTCCCCCATCTGCTGATTGCGGCGGGACAGCACCGCATCGATCTGCGCCTTGAGCGTCAGCGCCGAGACGGTCTTGATCTGACGACCGAGCGCCATGTCGCGCTGAAGCCCATCCGAGGTGGCGACCGTCACCTCATCGGTCGATTTCGCCTCGAAAAGCAGCCGCTCGATCACGTGGTCGGCGCTGGTCTTCCGCCCGGAGTAGACGACCTGGACGCCGCTGACGTCCTGCTGGGAGGCCTCCGCGTCCGGACGACGATGCGAGTCGAAGACGACGGTCACCTTCTGCCGGGTCATCGCCGCGTAATCGGCCAAGGTCGCGATCAGGAGCTCGCGTGCGTCCTGCAGGTTCACGTCTTTGACCGCCGACAGCTCCGGCCAGGCAAAGATGATGTTGTAGCCGTCGACGATCAGCCGCTCCACGGCCTCAGCCTACTCCGGCCTCCGGATTCGGTCGAAGATCGTAGGATTTGGTCGAGAATGCAGCCGCCAGCGGACGGCCACCACCCATCCGACGCGATCGCCGGGAGCGAGCTTCGCCGGGACGTATCTGTGTGGGGCTCCTACATGTGGGGCTACGCGGCCGTCGGCGCGGACATCTACACAGCACTGGGCATCATTACCCTGGCAGCCCTGGGCCTTACGCCGCTGGCGTTCTTGGCGGCCGGCATCGTCTTCGCGCTCGTCGGCCTCTGCTATGCCGAGCTCGCCTCGGCCTATCCCCTTGCCGGCGGCGGCCAGTACTTCACCCTCCGCGGCCTCGGCGATCTCTCGGGCCTGGTCGCGGGCGCCGCCCTGGTGCTCGACTACACGATCGACATTTCGCTCTTCACCGTGGTCGCCTTCGGCTACTTCAATTACTTCCTCCCCTGGATCACGTTTGGCCACCACGCCTCGGATTTCACGACGACCATCGGGCCGATCCACCTCGCGTGGCTCTGGCTCGTAGAGTCCGTCGCCGGCATCCTGCTATTGATCTGGTTGAACGTCCGCGGCATCAAGGTGTCGACGAACTTCAATGAGATCGTCGGCACGGTCGCGATCGTAGCGCAAACGATTATCGTCCTGGCTGGCTTCGTCCTTGTCTGGGATCCGGGCCTGGTGGCGCATCAGATTCTGTTCCATCAGCCCTCGCTAAGCGAGTTTGCCTTTGGCTCCTCGCTCGCCATCATCGCCTTCGTCGGACTAGAAACGATTTCTCAGGTCGCACAGGAGACGCGCCGTCCGGCAACGATCATTCCCCGGACGTCCATCGGCCTCGTGATCTCCGTCCTACTCTTCGCGATGGCCTTCTCCTTGCTGGCGATAGGCATGCTCGATGCGCACACCGGCAAGCCGCTCGACTTCCACGGGCATGAGGGCGATCCGGTCGCCTTGATTGCCCAAAACATTCCGATTATCGGCGCGGTGGCCGCGCCACTGACGGCGGCCATCGGCGCTTTGATCGTTTTCATTTCCGCCAACTCCGGCGTGGTGAGCTCATCGAGGCTGAGCTACTCGATGAGCCAATTCGACCTCTTGCCCACATGGTTTTCGAAAGTGAACCGTCGATTTGCGACCCCCGCCCGCGCCGTCATCGTGTTCGGCGGCGTGGCGCTGCTGCAGACGGTCTTCGCCTTCTTCACGCCGGGCCAGCCGGGCAAGAGTGCGGCGATCGATGTCCTGGCCGATCTCTATGCCTTCGGGGCTACGACGGGATACCTGCTCGTCTTCATCTCGCTTTTTGTCCTGCGCCTGAATGACCCGTTCACGCCGCGGCCCTACATGATGCCGATCAACATCCGCATCACCTACAAGGGCAACCAGGTCTGGTTCCCCGTCTTGGGCTTCCTCGGGTTCCTGGGCGTGCTCTTCTTCCTGGTCATGGTCCTACTGACCCATCAATACGCACGCATCATTGGTCCCCTGTGGGTTATCGGCGCCATTATCCTGTTCGCCATGTACAGGCGGAAGCGAGGACTCCCGATCCTCAAGACGCTGCCACGTGATTGGGAGACCGCGACCAAGCGTGTGCTCATGGAGGCGGAAGAATTCAAGTCACTCGAAGAGTATGAGGCGGCCCTCAACGAGCACCGAGCGCGCACAGGCGAGTCCGGCGTGAACCTGCCAGGGACCCCCCGATGAGGCGAATCTAGCGTCGCTGGCGGATGACCTCGTAAAGCAGGATGGACCCAGCAACCGCGGCGTTGAGGGAGCTCACCTTGCCCAGCATCGGTAGACGGACGAGGGCATCGGACTTCTTGCGCAGCAGCTCGTGCATCCCTTCGCCCTCGGCGCCAATGACGAGTACCAGCGGTCGCCGGTAATCAAACTCGGTGTAGAGCGTGGAGGCATCGCCGCTGAGACCGACGACCCAGAAGCCGAGATCCTTGAGGGTGTCGGTCGCCTGGGCCAGGTTTGCGACTCGCGCATAGCGCAGATGCTCGGCGGCCCCCGCCGATGCCTTCACGACCGACGGCGTGACCTCAGGCGAACGGTTGTGGGAGGTGATGATGCCCCCCACGCCGGTAGCCTCCGCGGTCCGGCTGATGGTGCCGAGATTCTGCGGATCCTGCAGGCTGTCGAGCATCAGCAGGACGGCGTCCGACCGGTCCTCGAGCGCGGCGCGCGCCATCGGCTCCAACTCCCAGTACTTCCGCGGTCCGACGTAGGCGACCACGCCCTGGTGGGCCTCCGAGTGGGCGATATCGTCAAGTTTGCGTCGATCCGTCGGCTCGATCGAGACTTTGCGACCCGCGGCGAGCTGACGCAGCTCCTTCAGTCGCGGTTCCTCGCGCAGCCCCTCGGCGAGCAGCAGCCGTTTGACCGGCCGCCCCGCACGGAACGCCTCGAGGACCGGATTACGGCCATAGATGATGTCGGGAGGATTAGGCACAGCCGGCCTATCGGACTCGCTTCCAGCGGGTGCCGTCCTTGGTGTCGTCCAGCTGAATGCCGATGCCGAGCAGTTGCTGGCGGATCTCGTCGGCGCGGGTGAAGTCACGCCGGTCCCTCGCTGCCTGCCGCTCGGCGATCAGCCGATCGACCTCGGCATCGACCACCTCCGGGAACTCGACGACGTCCAGGATGCGATTCGCGTGTCGCAGCATCGCCATCGCGCCGGCGCGCTCCTCTGGCGTCGCCTTTCCCGACTCGAGCCGGGTGTTGAAGGCCTTGATGAACTCGAAAAGGTGACCGACCGCCGCCGGTAGGTTGAGGTCGTCTCTCAAGGCATCGTCCCAGCGCTTGCGGACGTCGGGGGTGGGCTCAGCCTCTGCAGGTATCGGACCGAGGCGGACTGCAAATTCATCCAGGCGTTTGATGGCGCTGTCCGCTGCCTTGAGCAGTTCGGGCGAAAACGCGAGCGGACTCCGGTAATGAGCTCCGGTGAGCAGGGCGTACCGGATCGCGCGCGGCTGGTAGCCCTCCGCGACCAGATCGCGAAGCGTGGTGAAGTTCTTGAGGCGCTTCGACATCTTCTCGCCCATCGCGTCCTGCAGATGCTGGGCGTGCATCCAGTAGCGGACGAAGGGCTTTCCCGTTGCCGCCTCGCTCTGCGCAATCTCGTTCTCGTGGTGCGGAAAAATGTTGTCGACTCCGCCGGTGTGTATGTCGAAGCTCTCGCCCAGGTACTTCATGCTCATGGCGGAGCATTCGATATGCCAGCCTGGCCGCCCGATGCCGAGCGGCGTCTCCCAGGACTGCTCGCCGGGCTTCCGCGCCTTCCAGAGCACGAAGTCGCGCGGGTCGTCCTTGCCGTAGTCGTCGACATCGACTCGGGCCCCTGCTTTCAGTCCGGCATGGTCGAGATGCGCGAGCTTACCGTACCTCGGAAAGCTGGCGATTCGGAAGTAGGTCGAGCCATCGGTTACGTAGGTGTGGCCCTTCTCATTTAGCAGGTCGATCAGCGAGACCATTTCGAAAATGTGTTCCGTGGCCCGCGGATAATGTTCGGCCCGCTCGATGCGCAGCGTATCGAGGTCCTCGAAAAATGCCTCGATGTATTTTTCGGTGAACTCGTCGATCGTCTGGCCGTGCTCGGCCGCCTTCTTGATGATGCGGTCCTCGACATCGGTCAGGTTCATCACCTGAGTGACGCGGTACCCTTGCTGCAGCAAGACGCGTCGCAGCAGGTCCTCGAAGAGGAAGGTGCGGAAGTTGCCGATGTGCGCATAGTCGTGAACCGTCGGGCCGCAGGTATACATCCGGACGTGGCCCACTTCGATCGGCTTGAACTCTTCCACTTGCCCACTCAGAGTGTTGTGGAGGCGCATCGCCGTCACGTGACCTCGCGCAACAGCACAACGGCCTGGGCGGCCAGCGCCTCGCCGTTGCCGATCGGGCCGACATGGTCGGTGGTGGTCGCTTTCAGACCGACGGCACCCGGGTCGATGCCGAGGACGCCCGCCAGGTTGTTGCGGATGGCTTCACGATAGGGCGCGAGCCGAGGCACCTGCGCGAGCAGCGTCACATCGACATTCTCCACCGCCCATTTGGCGCGCCGGCAGTGGTCGGCCACCTCGCGCAACAGGTCGAGGCTGCGGGCATCCTTGTACTTCGGATCGTCATCGGGAAAGAGGGTGCCGATGTCACCAATGCCAGCCGCGCCGCAAAGCGCGTCGATCAAGGCGTGGCAGATCACGTCGGCATCGCTGTGCCCCTGGAGCCCCATGTCCCAGGGAAGCTCGACGCCGCCCAGCACCAGCCGTCGACCGACGACCAGCCGGTGCAGGTCGAAGCCGGATCCTACACGCACAAGGGGTCGGCCGCAAGCAAGGCGGCGACCATCAGCGCATCCTCATGGGTCGCCACCTTGATGTTGATATAGGAGCCGGCGAAGACCTTCACCGGTTTACCAAGCTTTTCGATCAGCTCGGCATCGTCCTCGACGACGATCCC
>Ga0099827_10002258_pt1 | contig 10574 bp, 14 predicted proteins | sample CZO8metaG_FD_79339 | JGI IMG/M metagenome (GOLD analysis project Ga0099827, IMG submission 79339) | Vadose zone soil microbial communities from the Eel River Critical Zone Observatory, Northern California, USA - CZOApr15con1.8 metaG | ecosystem: Environmental > Terrestrial > Soil > Vadose zone ...
CTCGGCGCCTTGCAGCGCGAGGCAGCGATAGCTCTCGGGATAGCGACGATCCTGACAGATGGCCACGCCGACCCTGGCGCCGGCACAGGCGAAGACTTTGTAGCCCGTGTCCCCGTGGGCGAAATAGTACGGCTCGTACACCTGGGCGAAGCCGTCGGCCGCCTTCGTGCCCGGCAGGTGGATCTTGCGGAACACGCCGGCCAGCCGGCCGTCGCGATCGGTGAGGAGCGCGGTGTTGAAGTACTTGCCGTCGGCCTTCTCGCAGAAGCCGACGTGCACGGCGACGCGCTTCTCGGCGGCCCTTCGCAGCAGCGGCTCGAGCGCCTTGGGCGGGATGTCGGTCTCGAAGAACTGGTCGTAGTCCGGGCGGATGCGCTTGGGAAAGTAGGTCGTCAGCGCCATCTCGGGATAGGCGATGACCTCGACGCCCTCGTGGATCGCCTGCTCGAGCAGGCCGAGCATGCGCTCGACGATCGCCTCGCGCGGCGTTCCGTCCTGGTTGGGTCCCATCTGGGCGGCGGCGACCTTTATATGGCGCGGCATGGGGTTCCTCCGTGACTCACGCTGATACCGCATTCACCCGGCCGGGGCAAGCTCGCGGATCGCGTCCATCATGCTCGTGCGCGGGTCAGCGCCGGCGGGCCGCGGGCTGATGATCGGCAGGCTCAGGCCGGCCTCGCGGTACCGCGCGAGCCGTTCGCGGCACTCGGCCGGCGTGCCGGCGATCGTGACGGCATCGACCATCGCATCGGGGACGAGGCGGGCGATGTGCTCGCGCTCGCCCCGGTCCCACGCCGCCGTGATCGCGCGGGCCTCGTCGGCAAAGCCAGCCTCGGCCAGGAGCCGGTTGTAGCGCGGGAAGAACCCGGCGTAGAGGGCGACGGATGGCCGCAGCATGTCAAATGCCTGCTGTTGTGTCGAAGCGACGGCGCAGGGGATGAGCGAGGCGATCTCGATCGCGTCCGCCCGCCGTCCGGCGCGGGTCGCGCCGCGGGCGACGTGCTCGGCGGCTCGCCGCGGCGCTTCCAGCGAGGGCCAGGTCAGCAACACGCCATCGGCGATCTCGCCCGCGATCTCCAGCATCTTTGGAAACAGCGCGGCCACGTAGATTGGAATCTCACGACGGCGTGGCGTGAACCACAGATCGAAGCGCTCGATCGTCACGACGCTGCCGCGGTACGAGACGCTCCCCTCCCGCACGAGGGCGCGGACGATCTCAATCGTGTCGCGCAGTCGAGCCGTCGGCTCGGTGAAGGGGACGCCGTGCTCGGGCTCGACCTGCTCGCGATGGCTCGTGCCGAGCCCGAGGGTGAAGCGGCCGCCCGAGAGATGGTCGAGCGTCGCCGCCGCCATGGCGATGGTGGACGCGGTCCGGACGAACACGCTGCTGATGCTCGTGCCGAGACGGATGCGCGTCGTCACCGCCGCCGCCGCGCCCAGCACCGCGAATTGATCGCCCGCGTGGCCTTCCGCCATCCACGCCGATTCGTAGCCGAGCGACTCGGCCAGGCGCATGCACTCCACCACGTCGGCCGGCGCGACGCCGCGGCTGAATCCCACGCCGAGGCGCTCTCGCCCGCTCATCGGTGCGAGACCAGCATGCGGTGCTCGAGCCGGCTCAGCAGCCTCACGCCCGGCCACAGCAGCACGAAGTACATCGCGGCGGCGAGCACGATCGGCGAGGGGTTGTACGTGATGGCCTGGGCCGAGCGCGCCGCGTACAGCAGCTCGGGCAGCGCCACCACGCTGGCCAACGAAGTCAGCTTGATGACCTCGAGCGTGTTGCCGATGAGATCGGGAAGCACGTTGCGCGCGGCCTGGGGCACGACGACGTAGGCGAGCGCCTGCAAGCGCGTGAGCCCGGTCGAGCGCGCGGCCTCGGTCTGGCCGCTGCCCACCGACTCGATGCCGGCCCGGAAGATCTCGCCGTAGTACGACGACGTGTTCAGCAGGAAGGCGAGGGCGACGGCGGCGAAGGCGGGCAGATCGAGCCCGAGGAACGGCAGCCCGAAGAAGATGAAGATGAGCAGCACCAGCGGCGGGAAAGCGCGGAAGAAGTCCACGTAGACGATCAGCGGCCAGGCGATGAAGCGCCGCCTCACGGTGCCGAGGAGCGCCACGCCGAGCCCGCCGACGAACCCGAGCGGCACCACGACCAGGCAGAGCACGAAGGTCATGGCGAGGCCCTTGACGAGCAGCGGCGCGGCCGCCCGCATGATCTCGACGTTGAAGAAGTTGCGGGCGAGGGCGTCCATCTCAGCGCTTCCAGGCGAAGCGTGACTCGATGAAGCGCCCGAGGACGACGACGGGCACGAAGATGATCAGATAGGCGAGCGCGCCGAGCGTCAGCGGCGAGGGATTGCCGGCGAACGACTGGCCGGTGATCGCCTGCGTCAGGATCTCGGGGACGCCGACCACCGATCCCAGCGCGGTGCCCTTGGTGATGGCGATGGCGCGGTTGGTAAGCGGCGGGATGGTGAGCCGGACGGCGTGCGGCAGCACGACGAACGCCAGCGCCTGCGTGAACGTGAGCCCGGTCGAGCGCGCGGCCTCCCACTGCCCGCGCGGCACGGCCAGGATCCCCGCCCAGAAGATCTCCTCGGCGAAGGCGGCCAGCACGAGCGAGAGGCTCGCCCAGGTCGCCGTGAAGCCGCTCATGCGGACGCCGACGTAGGGCAGCGCGAAGTAGAAGAGCACGATGATCACGAGCGGCGGCAGCGCGCGCAGCAGATCCACGAAGAAGACGATGAGCCACGTCAGGGGCCGGACCTGAGCCGCCCGCACGAGGGCCAGCAGCAGGCCACCGGCCAGGCCGGTGAGGATCACGGCGATCGCCAGCTCGATCGTGAGCAGGAAGCCCTGGACGATGAACGGCAGGTAGCGCGCCATCACCTCGACGTTGAAGAAGGTGAAGACGAAGCGCTGAAGGTCGGTCACCGCACGATGCTCGCGACGAAGTCGCGCGTCCGTGCCTGCCTGGGCCTCTCGAAGAGCTGCGCCGGTGGCCCCTCCTCCACGATCTCGCCGTGGTCGATGAACACGACGCGGTCGGCGGCGGCGCGGGCGAACGACAGCTCGTGGCTCACGACCACCATCGTCATCCCCGATTCGCGCATCGCGCGCATGACGGCGAGCACGCTGCCGCGCAGCTCGGGATCGAGCGCGGAGGTCGGCTCGTCGAAGAGCATGATCTTCGGCTCGAGCGCCAACGCCCGCGCGATCGCCACGCGCTGCTGCTGGCCGCCGCTCAGCTCGTTCGGATAGGCGGCGCCCTTGTCGGCGAGGCCGACGCGCGCGAGCGCCGCGTGAGCGCGGCCGTCGGCCTCGTCGCGCGCCAACCCGACGACCTTGCGCAAGGCGAGGGCCACGTTGCCGAGCGCGCTCATGTGAGGGTAGAGGTTGAACGACTGGAAGACCATGCCCATCTGGCGGCGGATCGCGTTGATGTCGACGCGCGAAGAGAGGACGAGGCCCTCCCCCGGTGGCGCGCACTATACAGCGCGTGCCCGCCGGTTGGAAAGGGCGCGGACTCAGTGCAGGACGGCGCGCAGCACGACGAAGAGCGCGATCACCATCGCCCCCGCCAGCAGTCGCCAGACTTCTCCGCGCTCGATGTACATGGCGCTATTGCGTCGAACCGGGCGGCGGTGTGGCGGGCGGAAGGCCGACCGGCGGGGGAGGGATCGACGAGGCGGCGACGACCCATATCCATTGGTACGGCGCCGTCACGCCATCACCGCGCAGCTCGTAGCGGCCGTGTGGGTACTGCACCACCCGTGTGATCAGCGGCGCACGAGCCACCACCGGGGGCTGGTAGGCCGGCGTCTGGTAGACGACCGGGCTCTGATACACGACTGGAGACTGATAGACGACCGGCGCCGGGTACGCGTATGCCGGAGAGGGGTACGCGAAGGGCGCCGCCACCGCGGTGAGGAACAAGAAGGACGCGAGGCCGATCGCGACACCGCAGGCGGGGCCGCAGGCGTGGGCGGGCGTGGCGATTCCCACCAGCAGGATGGCGATCAGCGTGAGCACGGCCAAGCGGCGCATGTCACTTCCCCTCCTGCCACAGCTGGCGCATCTCGCGCTGGAGCTGCCGCAGGCGGGTGTTGGTCTGGGAGGCCCGGGCGAGCTGCTCGGGAGTGAGGAGCGCGCGGATGTCGAGCGCCGCCTGCGTGCTGTCGCGCATCAACTGGTCGCGAAGCTGGGCGATGCGCTGCAGTTGCGGCTGGACGTCAGCGATGTGCACGCTGCCGGGCGCGAGCAGCTTCTCGGCCAGATCGTCCTCCGCCTGCCGGAGCTGCTGAGTCAGAGCGCGCGCCGCAGCGCGGCGGGTGGCGACCAGCTCCTTCACCTTCGCATCCTGCTCGGGTGTGAGATTCGCAGAGCGCACCATCAGCGGCAGCACACCATCCGCCGCGCCGCCGCCCTTGCGCCCTGATGACTGGGCGCCGGCACTGCCGCTGGCGAACAGCCCGGCCGCCACGAGCGCCAGCGCCAGGAGCCTCGAGCCGAGCTTCGTCCTCATGGTCGTCTCTCCGAATGCATGTCAGCGGCCCTGTTCGTTCCTATTGTCGCGCTCGCATCCGAGTATTCCTAGGGGATCCGGCGAACAGTCGCCCGGGGTCTCGTCGCCGGCCAGTGTCTCGGAGCTGGTGTCGTCGCTGGCCGCCAGGGCATCGCGCGTCGAGAACATCGTGGCCGAGACATCCGACAGAAACGCGGTGACCTCTTCCGGCTGGGCGGGCGCGACGGCCCGCCACACCGTGATCTCCACCCAGACGAGCAAGGCGACGGCGGCCACGGCGGCCGCCGTGGCCGGCACCCAGTAGCGGGCCAGCAGCGACGGCGCCCAGCGCGGCGGCTCGGTGTTGAGCAGCACGTCGGTCACGCGGTCGAGGTCGCTCACGATCGCCCGGTAGCGAGCCGTACACTCGCTACACGCGTGAAGGTGAGCCCTCCGGCCTTCGCGGCCGCCTCCGGCGACGAGCCGCAACAGCGTCCGCTCGGACAGGCATCGACTCATCGGGCGCCGCGCAGGGCCGCCGCGCGGAGCTCGCGCACGGCCCGGAAGAGATGACTCTTCACGCTCCCCGGACGGAGACCGAGGGCGGCGGCCACTTCCTCGGTCGTCCAGCCTTCGAGGTGACGCAGGACGAAGACCTCACGCTGACGGTCGGACAGCCGGCGGAACGCCGTCCAGATCCGCCGCAGCGTCTCCTCGCCGATCGCGGCCTCCTCGGGATTCGGCTCGCGCGCGATCAGCGGCACGTCGTCGATGCGATCGGTACGATACCGCCAGCGTGGCCACCAGCCGGCGCGCCGGCGATCGTGGCAAAGATTGATGGCCACGCGGGTGAGCCAGGCCCCCCACGACATGAGCTCGGCGCCCTCGTCCTGCGCCTTGTGGAGCTTCAGGAACACCTCCTGGACCACTTCTTCAGCCTCCTGGCGATCGGACAGCATCAACCGACACAGGCGGTGAAGGCGCCGGGCGTGCGCGTCGAACAGGTCGTCATAGCTCGGGCGCCCCTCCACCGCTCTCCTCGCTGGCCGCGCGGCCCTACCCGTGTTGACGAATGAACAGCGCCCCGGTTGACGCTTCGGTTGTCTTTATTATTCTCCGACTTGATGTATCCTTGCCGCCGGGCTCATGAAGACCTCGAGGAAGCGAGGACCGGCCGAGCCGGTGGTGCGGCGTCCCGGGGCGACCGTCGTGCGGTTCGTACCGGCCCGGAACGGCCGCGCCCACGATCCCAACCGCTGCGACAAGTGCGACAGCACGTTCATCGTCCGTGAGCCCGCCTTCGTCCACTGCCGTTACTGCGGCGCCATGAACCGTATCAACGGCGGCTCGCTCCTCGACCAGGAAGAGTTCGAGATGCGCTCCGGACTCCGGCTGGCCTCGTAGTCCCGCGGACCCGCATCCTTCCCCGCCGATTGTCTGCAGCCTGGTGCAGAATCTGCGACGACTTGCACAGTGGCTCGCCTGCCTCGGTCGCGAAGCCCCCTGAGATATGGCTGGGGCGCCAGCGCTGCCCGGTTCGCTGCTTGCAAGGACAGCGGGGGAAATGGCGTTGCTAGGCATCGGACAGATCGAAGCCTTCTGGCGTTCCGGTTTCCTTGCCATCGAGCAGTTGACGTCCGTCGATGATCTCGAGCGCATCCGGCGTCGGTTGACCGGCCTCTTTCGGCGCTTCCACGAGCTTCCCGGTCGCCACGCTTTCGACCTCGGCGACGAGGGCCGCCACGGCGGAGTCCAGCAGATCCCGGAGATCAATTGGGCGATCCGTCTCGCACCCGCGCTCAGGCGGAGCCGCGCGTTCACGGCAGCGCAAGAGCTGGCGGCCGAGCTGCTGGCCGAGCCCGCCGACCACACGGGGTTCGACCACGCGATCCTCAAGCCGCCACGGAACGGCTGCGCCACGCCCTGGCACCAGGATGGCGCCTACGCCGCTGGCGCCAGCCTGGCGACGACGGTGCACGTCTGGATCCCGCTGCAGGACGTCTCCCTCGAGATGGGATGCATGCAGTTCATCCCCGGCAGTCATCTGGGACCGATCCTGCCTCATCACCGGCGCGATCACCGCCGGAGCGCTCACGCCATGGAGGTCGACGGCGTGGACGCTGCGTGCGCGGTCGCGTGCCCGCTCCGCGTCGGGGGCGCGACCGTGCACCTGCCGTACACGCTGCATCACACGGGGCCGAACATGACCGACGAGCCCCGACTGGCGTGGATCCTCGAGTTCGGGCCGGCCCGGCCGCGCGCCCGCTGGCGCGCGTGGCTCGACGCCGTGGGTCCCTGATGATCTAGACTCTCCCGGTGGCCCTGCCGCTCACCGGCTATCGCGTCCTCGAGCTGGCCCATCTCATCGCGGGGCCGGCGTGCGGGATGTATCTCGCCGACATGGGCGCCGACGTCATCAAGGTGGAGAACCCCGACGGCGGCGATGCCGCGCGCACCGCGTACGCGCGCCACCTGCACGGCGAGAGCGCCGTGTTCGTGACCGTGAACCGGAACAAGCGAAGCGTGGCGCTCGACCTGGCCCACGCCGACGGCCGCCGTGCCTTCGAGCGTCTGGTCGAAGGCGTCGACGTGGTGATCGAGGCCTACCGCGGCGGCGTGGCCGAGCGTCTCGGCATCGACTACGACTCGCTGGCTGCGCGCAACCCGCGGCTCGTGTACTGCTCGCTGAGCGCGTTCGGCCCCACCGGACCGTGGCGTGAGAAGCCCGGCCTCGACATGCTGGTGCAGGCGATGGGCGGGCTCATGGCGGTGACGGGCGAGCCGGACGGCGCGCCGATCCTCACCGGAGCGCCCGTCGTCGACACGATCGGCGCTCTGCTGGCGGGGCAGGGCATCGTGACGGCACTCCTCCATCGCGAGCGCACCGGCCAGGGCCAGCGCGTCGACGTCTGTCTCCTCGACGGCCTCATGCTCGCCCACGCCGCGCGGCTGAGCATCTTCCTGGCGACGGGCGAGGAGCCCGGCCGCCACGGCAGCGCGCATCCGTATCTCTCGCCGTTCCAGGCCTTCGCCGCCCGCGACGGCTGGATCTACGTGGCGGCCTGGATCGACCGACTGTGGGCGCCGTTCTGCGAGGCGATCGCGCGGCCCGATCTCGTCAAGGATGAACGCTTCGCCTCCAACGAGCTACGCGTGCGCCACCGCGCCACCCTCAACGAGATCCTCGAGCCGATCTTCCGCCAGGCCACCGTGAAGGAATGGATGGCGCGGCTGGAAGCGCGCGAGGTCCTCTGCGCTCCCGTGAATCGCTACGCCGGTCTCGCGACGGATCCCCAGGTGGCGGCCACCGGCATGCTGGTCCCCGATACTCATCCGCGCGCCGGCGACTTCACGAGCCTCGGCACGCCGGTGCGCTTCGCGAGGACGCCGGGCAGCATCCGCACTCCCGCGCCGGCGCTGGGCGAGCACACCGACGCGGTGCTGCGCGAGGCCGGGCTCGCCGCCGGCGAGATCGCGCGGCTTCGCGCAACGAAGGTGGTGGCGTGACGAAGGCGATCGAGTTTCCTCCCGGGGCGTTCCGCCGCTTCAACGAAGACGATGACCTCCTCTTCTATGCCCAACCGCGGCGCGTGGTGCACATCGACGACGGGGCGATCGCGGCCCTCGGCGGCCTCTACGCGGCGCTGGTGCCCCCGGCGGCGACGGTCCTCGACCTCATGGCGTCCTGGCGTAGCCATCTGCCTTCGTCGTTCGCGGGCACCGTCATCGGCCTCGGGCTGAACGCCGACGAGATGCGCGACAACCCGCGCCTGGCTCAAGGGATCGTCCACGATCTCAATCGCGCGCCGACGCTGCCCTTCAACGACGGAGCCTTCGATGCCGCGCTCTGCGCGGTGTCCGTCCAGTACCTCACACGGCCGGTGGAGGTCTTCCGTGAGGTCGCGCGCTGCCTGAAGCCGCGCGCGCCCTTCATCGTCTCGTTCAGCAACCGATGCTTCCCGGACAAGGCCGTCGCCCTCTGGCACGCGGCGAACGACGATCAGCACGTGGCCATCGTCACCGCGTACTTCGCGGCCTCCGCCGCCTTCGCCGACGTCCGCCAGTGGACGCACACACCGCCGGCGGGCGATCCGCTGTACGCCGTGTGGGCGGCGCGTGCCGCGGAGACGCGATGACGACGTTGGGAAACGGGTGCTCGTTCGTGTCTAATCTGGTACCAGGGAGGAATCAGATGCACGCTCGCAGGACCACCTTCGTCCTGGCCACGCTCGGAGGCGGCGCGCTCGGCGCGCTCTGGAACGCGCCGGTGTTCAGCCGACTCTACAAGGGCTTCATCGCGCTCTTCATGGACCCGAGCGCGCCGCTGGTCGGGGCCGGAACCGCCATCGTCCTCGCGTTCATCATGGGGGTGCCGCGCATCTGCGTCCCCTGATGGACGCCCATGATCTTTACGATCGCGCCCCTGGTTCAGGAGGCGAACACGAGACGGCAATGGCTGAGGACGCTCGGCATCTTCACGGGCGCGCTCCTCGTGGTCCTGGGCGTCTTCGGCGCCGCCCTGGCGTGGGCCGGCGTCGTGGTGGCCGCCCGGGTGACCACCCCCTGGGCGCGCGAGGCGCTCGCGTCGGTGGCGCTGACTATCCTCGGCGTGCTAGCGCTCGTGATCGCGCTCGGTGAGCTCGGCGTGATCCGCCCACTGCTGCCCGAGGTGCGCGCCGTGCCCAGGGGCGGAGGTGCCGGCAGCCTGTCGCGGCGCGCGTTGATCATCGCGCTCGCCTTCGGCGCGACGATGGCCATCTTCAGCCCGCTCTCCGCGTATGCGCTCATCATCGGCTGGGTGGCGGCGCGCCAGAGCCCGTGGCTGGGCGCGATCACGCTCATGGCCTATGGCCTGGGTCTCATGGTTCCGCTGGCCGTGGCCGGCACGCTGCTGGCGCGTGGCGGCGGCCGCACCCAGGTCTTCCAGGAGCGCGTGAGGCTGGTCGGGGGCGTCGCGCTCGCCGTCGCCGGCGGATTCCTGCTCTCGATGTGGACCGTCCGCGCGACCTGGGCGCTCTTCTTCCCGGGCCTCTAGCTCAGCGTGCCGCGCGCGCTCGTTCTCCGGTTGGCGATCGCCCTGGCGCTTGCCGCTTGCGCGCGTCTCGACTCCGGACTTCCGGACGTCGCGCGGATCACGATCGTCGACATCAGCGATTGGCACGGTCAGCTCGAGCCGGTCGGCGTGATCGAGGGTGGCCAGACGCGGATGGTCGGTGGCGCCGCCGCGCTCAAGACGTACTTCGACGCCGAGCGCGCCGCCAACCCGCAGGGCACGCTCGTCGTCACCGCCGGCGACGCGTTCGGCGCGACGCCGCCGCTCTCGGCGTTCTTCGACGACGTCCCCGCCGTGCTCGCCGCGAACCTCATGGGCATCGACGTCGACACGCTCGGCAATCACAACTTCGATCGCGGCGTCGCCCATCTCCGCGCGCTCATGGCCCACGCCCGCTTCCCGTACGTCGCCGCCAACATCGTCGCCGCGGACGGGACGACCCTCGTCGAGCGGTCACGGCTCTTCACGCTGAACGGGGTCAGCGTCGGCGTCATCGGCATCGGCAACCCGGAGACGCCGTCTGTCGTCGCCACTGGTCGCACCGGCGAGTTCCAGTTCTTTCCGCCCGTGCCGGCGATGAACGCCGAAGCCCGCGCGCTGCGCGCCCGCGGTGCCGAGGTCGTGATCGTCCTCGCCCACGTGGGCGCCATCGCCGTGGCCGCCGACGGCACGCCCCGCGGCCAGATCGTCGAGATGGCCCGCGGCGCTCGCGGGGTGGACGTGCTCATCGGCGATCACACCGACATGACCGTCAACACGGTCATCAACGGCGTCCTCGTCGTGGAGAACCGCTCGAAGGGCGTGGAGTACGCGGTGATCAGCGTGGACTACGATCGGCGCGCGCGAGCCGTCGCGGGCAAAGCCGCGGCGCAGAAGCGGCCGTGGACCGACGCCGTGCGCCCCGATCCAGCCGTGCACGCGCTGATCGAGGAGTATCGCGCGCGGAGCCGGCCGCTGTTCGACGTCACCGTCGGCGAGGCGGCCCTGCGCCTCGATCGCTCGCGCGAGGAGGAA
>Ga0099827_10002260_pt1 | contig 10574 bp, 8 predicted proteins | sample CZO8metaG_FD_79339 | JGI IMG/M metagenome (GOLD analysis project Ga0099827, IMG submission 79339) | Vadose zone soil microbial communities from the Eel River Critical Zone Observatory, Northern California, USA - CZOApr15con1.8 metaG | ecosystem: Environmental > Terrestrial > Soil > Vadose zone ...
CAGTCCGCGGAGACAATAACAACGGCGCAGCCACCGGCTCTCTCCAGAAGGTATCCCAATCAGCATGAATCGGCGAAGCACCGTCACCAAGACCGGCAAGGGCCTGATGGAGGCAACCGGTAAGACGAGCGACCTGTCGCGCGATCTGCGCAACATCCTAAAAGAGATTGACGGCCAGGTCGGCTTTCCTACCCTGCTCAACAGTCTCGACAGATATACCGAGCTCCAGCTCCTCGAAGCGCTCAAGGCTTTGGAAAGAGACGGGTACATCCGCGAGTTCGTCGGGCAGGCCAGCGGCCCAGCGTCCCGGCCGGCGCCGCAGCCTCCTGGGTCGCCGGCTACGAAGGGCGGTGCGCAAGACCTCGACTTTACATCGCTTGGATCCACGCCGATCGCGAGGGACGCGGGCGCGGCGAACCCGAAGACCGGAACCCATGGGCAGGTCAATACGGATGCGCTGGACAGGGCCAGGCGCGAAGCCGAGGAGCGCGCGCGCAGGGAGGCGCAGGAAAAGGCGCGGCGCGAGGCGGGGGAGCGCATCCGCAAGGACGCCGAGGAAAGAACAAAGCGCGAAGCCGAAGAGAAGGCCCGCAGGAGCGCGGAAGAGCGCTTGCGTCGTGAGACCGAGGAAAAAGCTCGCAGAGAAGCCGAGGCGCGTGCGCGGCGGGAAGCCGAGGAGAGGGCTCGCAGGGAAGCGGAGGAGCGCGCGCGCAAAGAGGCCGAAACGCGCGCGAGGCCCGATCCCGTAGAACAGGCGCAGCGAGACGAGGAAGAGCGGGCCAAGCTTCAAATCGAGGAGCGCGCTCGCCGTGAGCAGGAATTGCGGCTTCGCATGGAGGAGGAAGAGCGCAAGCGCAGGGAGGAGAAGGAGCGCGCTCAGAGAGGGAACCGGCAGCCGCTTGGAGCCCTGGGGCACTCCTTGAAAGAGCTGGAAGAAAGGGAGCGCAGGGAGGCGGAGCAGCAGTCCCGTCGTCAGGAGGAGCGCGGACGCGAAGAGGAGCGCGGGCGCAAGGACGAGGCAGAACGCGCTCAACGGAACGAGCAGGAGCGGCAGGTGCGCGAAGCCTTGGAGCGCGCCCAAAGGGAACAGGAAGAAAAGGAGCGCAGGGAGGCGGATGAGAAGGTCCGCCGCGAAGAAGAGAGCGAGCGCGAGGAGCGGGAAGAACGGGAACGCCACGAGAAGGAGCGCGAGCGCAAGGAGTGGGAGGAACAGGAACGCCGCGAAGCCGAGGACAGGGCGCGCGCCGAGGAAGAAGCGCGCCGCGCGGAAGAGGAGAAACGTGCCAAGGAGGAAGAAGCGCGCCGCAGGGAAGAGGAGAAACGCGCCAAGGAGGAAGAAAAGAAAGCCAAAGCGGAAGCCAAAGCTCGCGCCAAGGCGGAAGCCAAGGCGGCGGCGCTTGCCCGCAAGCAAGCGCGCGAAAAGGCAAAGGCGGAAAAAGAAGAGGCACGCCACCGCGCGAAAGCCGCCGAGCGCGCCGAGGACGCGGGCCGGCCGGCGCGGGAAGTCTGGGCGAGGCGGCGATCGTCCCGCAGTCTCGGCAAGCCGATCGCGGCCGCGCTGCTGGTATTTGTGCTGTGTGCGATTGCGGCGATTCCTTTCCTGCCGATCGATCCCGCGCCTTATGAAAAGGCCGCGCAGGATTGGCTCGGCGAGCCGGTCGAGATAGGTTCGGTCAACTTATCGCTCATTCCCTCCCCGCAGTTGAGATTCGAGAAAGTCGTGATCGGCAAAGTGCCTCAGATGCGCATTTCAGCGATCAGAGCTTCGCCGGAAATCGGTTTCTTGATGGGCGACCAGAGGGCGCTCAAGAGCATAGAGCTGGAAGGCGTGACCGTCCCCAGGGAATTCCTGTCGGTACTGTTGTCGGAGAAGGGCAAAGGCGAATCCCTGCATATCGAGCGTGTCGTGGCGAAGGGCCTGAAGCTCGATATTCCGGAATTGAATGTGCCGGCGCTGGTTTTGAGCGCCAAGCTGGGACCGGACGGAGCGCTGCGGTCGATGACGCTGTCAAACGACGAACGCAGGCTTTCGCTGACCTTGCAGCCGCAAGGAGGGAGAGCGCGCATAGAAATGTCGGCGGGGGTTCTGCCGCTGCCGATCGGAAGTAACCTTGCGCTCGAAGATTTTTCCGCCAAGGGAGCGGTGACGGCGAGCGGGCTGGCCTTGAGCGAGTTCGAGGCGCGCGCATTCGACGGTGTCTTGAAGGGAAGCGCCCGTCTGAGGTGGTTGGATGGCTGGAGCCTTGACGGCGAGATCACGGCACGTCGCATGCAAGCCGCGCGGATCGCAGCGCCGATCATCGCCGGAGGTCTGCTCGAGGGGAAAGGCACGTACAGCATGACGGCGCGAACCGTTGACAAGCTGTTTTCCAGTGCGCGCATCGAGGGCAACTTCACGATCCAGAAAGGGTCGATCACCAATGTCGACATGACGCGTCTGCTTCAGGGCAGCAGCTCCGGAGGCGGGACGACCCTGTTTTCCGAGCTGAGCGGCAATGTCTCCGCCGACCCCAACCGGCTCCAGGTGCGCCAGCTCAGGTTGGTGGCCGGGCTTCTGAGCGGCAATGGCCTAATGGAGTTGGATCAGCAGAAAAACCTGTCGGGCCGCATGCAGCTTGAGCTGCGCGCGCAGAGCGTGCAGGCGCGCGCGACGCTCGCGGTTTCAGGCACGCTGAAAGATCCGCAGTTCCGTCGCAGCAACTGAAGGTCGAGGATTCAGGATCAAGGATTCAGGATTCAGCAGAACGTGCCGACCCGCGCCGCTTTCCCCTGATTCCTGAATCCTGCATGGGGTTTCGGTATAATTACGTTTTGCCGGCCCGTTTCATGTCGTTGATTCTCAAGTTGCGCGGAAGCCGTGCCGTTTCCGCGTTCAGGCTCGGCAGACTCAACTCCCGCCTCGCGGCGATCCACGATTCAATCCAGGCGGATTCGGCCGAATACTGGCATTTTGTCGAGCTCGAGCGGCCGCTGTCCGAACGCGAGAGAAACGTGCTCGACTAGCTGCTCCAGTACGGGGAGACTTCCTCTGCGGCCGAGGGCAACGTGCTCCTGGTCGTGCCGCGCCTCGGTACGATTTCCCCGTGGTCGTCCAAGGCGACCGACATCGCGCATCGCTGCGGGCTCGCGCCGGTGCGCCGCATCGAGCGCGGGACCGCCTGGTTTCTTTCGGGGGGCCGCGCCATCGACGCAAAGCGCGGCCCAATCCTGGAGTTGCTGCGCGATCGCATGACCGAAACGGCGCTCGACTCTCCGGATCAGGCGGACGCGCTGTTTCGCCATTACGAGCCGAAGCCGCTTGCGCTCGTGGACCTGCTTGCGCGCGGCCGCGCCGCGCTGGAAGAGACCAACGCCAAGCTGGGTCTTGCGCTGGCCCGGGACGAGATCGACTACCTGCTTGCGCACTACCGCCGCATCGGGCGCGATCCGACCGATGCGGAGCTGACCATGTTCGCGCAGGCGAACTCCGAGCATTGCCGGCACAAGATATTCAACGCCTCGTGGATCATCGACGGCGCTGCGCGGGAGGAAACGCTCTTCGGGATGATCAAAGTCACGCATGCGCGCAACCCGAAGGGAACGGTGGTCGCCTATTCGGATAACGCCGCGGTGATGGAGGGAAGGGCGGTTGCGCGCTTCTACCCAGACTCGAGCAACCGCTACGGCTACCGCACGGAACTGACCCATACCCTGTTGAAATGCGAGACCCACAACCATCCCACCGCGATCTCGCCGTTCCCGGGAGCGGCGACCGGCTCCGGCGGCGAAATCCGCGACGAGTCGGCGACGGGCCGCGGGGCGAAATCCAAGGCGGGCTTGTGCGGGTTTTCGGTGTCTCATCTGCGCGTTCCCGGTCACGAACAGCCCTGGGAACATGCCTCGGGCAAACCGGACCGCATCGCCTCGGCGCTGCAGATCATGCTGGAAGGACCGATCGGCGCGGCGTCCTTCAACAACGAGTTTGGGCGCCCCAACCTGGCGGGCTATTTCCGCGCCTTCGAGATGGAAGTCGGCGGGGTCGCGCGCGGCTACCACAAACCTATCATGATTGCCGGCGGGATCGGCAATATCGACGCCGCGCACGCGAGAAAGAGCGAGCTGCCGTCGGGCGCGCCGCTCGTTCAGCTGGGCGGCCCGGGCATGCTGATCGGCATGGGCGGCGGCGCGGCTTCGAGCATGGACACCGGGGCCAATACCCAAGACCTCGATTTCGATTCGGTGCAGCGCGGCAACGCCGAGATCCAGAGACGGGCGCAGGAGGTCATCGACCGCTGCTGGCAGCTCGGCGAGGACAATCCGGTGCTGTCGATTCACGATGTCGGCGCGGGCGGGCTGTCGAACGCGCTGCCGGAACTGGTTCACGCCGCCGGCCGCGGCGCGAACATAGATCTGCGCGCCTTGCCCAGCGAGGAACCGGGCATGACGCCGCGCGAGATCTGGTGCAACGAGGCGCAAGAGCGCTACGTGCTTGCGATTATCCCGGAGCGAATAGAGCAGTTCGGAGCCATCTGCGAGCGCGAACGCTGCCCTTTCGCCGTGGTCGGCCATGCGACCGGCGATGGCCTTCTCGTCGTGGAAGACCCGCATTTCGGGAACAAGGCCGTGGAGATGGATCTTTCCGTGCTGCTCGGCAAGCCACCGCGCATGATTCGCGAGGCGAGTCACCGGAAAGTCGGTCTTGAGCCGCTTTCGCTTCAGGAAATGGAGCTCAAGGAGGCTTGCCATCGCGTGCTGCGGCATCCGACCGTCGCGAACAAGACGTTCCTCGTCAGCATAGGCGATCGCACCGTCGGCGGCCTGAGCTCGCGCGACCCTCTCGTCGGGCCATGGCAGGTTCCGGTCGCTGATTGCGCCGTGGCGCTGCTGGGATTCAAGGAGTATTGCGGCGAGGCGTTCGCCATGGGCGAGCGCACGCCGCTCGCGCTCATCGATCCGCAGGCCTCCGGACGCATGGCAGTGAGCGAGGCGCTCACCAATCTCTGCGCGGCGCCGGTGGGCGATCTTTCGCGGGTGAAGCTTTCCGCGAACTGGATGGCGGCTGCCGGCTATGACGGAGAGGACGCGGCGCTGTTCGACACCGTGCGCGCAGTCGCGCTCGAACTGTGTCCTGCGCTCGGTGTCAGCATCCCGGTCGGAAAAGATTCGCTGTCGATGCGCACCAGCTGGCGCGAAGGCAGCATCGACAAGGACGTGGTGGCGCCGTTGTCGTTGATCGTATCGGCGTTCGCGCCCTGCGATGACGCGCGCAAAACCCTCACGCCCCAGTTGCGCACCGATTGCGGCGAGACCGAGCTGATCCTGGTCGATCTCGGGCGCGGCCGCAACCGGCTGGGCGGCTCGATCTTGGCGCAGGTGTTCGGGCAATGCGGCAACGAGGCGCCCGACCTCGACGAGCCGCAGCTGTTGGTCAGATTTTTCGCGGCGGTCCAGACGCTCAACCGCGACGGCTTGATCCTCGCCTATCACGACCGCGCGGACGGCGGACTGTTTGCCGCCATCTGCGAAATGGCATTCGCCGGTCACTCGGGCGTGACCCTGAATCTCGATATGCTGGCTTACGACGCGCTTGCGCACGACGTCGACGGCAACGAGCGCAAGCCCGACCTGATGTATGGGCGCGACCTGGAGCGGGTGCTCGGCGCGCTGTTCGCCGAGGAGCTCGGCGCAGTGGTCCAGGTCCGCGCTTCGGACCGCGCCAAGGTACTCGAGCGCCTCGCCGGGCTGTCCGCCCAGGTCATCGGCGGCCCGAACGCGCGCGGCGAGGTGCGGCTGGTGCGCAACGCCAAACCGGTGCTCGCCGCGCCCCGCGTCGAGTTGCAGCGTATGTGGTCGGAAGTGACGTATGCGATGCAGCAACTGCGCGACGAGCCGGCGTGCGCTAAGGAGGAATTCGACCGTATTCTCGACAAGGACGATCCGGGATTGTCGGCTGCGCCGAGTTTCGACCCGGCGGAGGATGTCGCCGCCGCGTTTATTGCCCGGGGAGCGAGGCCGAAAATCGCGATCTTGCGCGAGCAAGGCGTCAACGGCCAGGTCGAAATGGCGGCGGCCTTCGACCGCGCCGGGTTCGACGCGCACGACGTGCACACGAGCGACATCGTTGACGGTCGCGTGTCGCTTGCCGAATTCAAGGGTTTTGCCGCTTGCGGCGGCTTTTCCTATGGCGACGTGCTCGGCGCCGGCGCGGGATGGGCAAAGGCCATCCTGTTCAACTCTCGAGCCCGCGACGAATTCAGCGCGTTTTTCGCTCGCACCGACACCTTCGCGCTGGGCGTGTGCAACGGCTGCCAGATGATGAGCCACCTGCGCGAGTTGATTCCGGGGGCGGGGGACTGGCCGCGCTTCGTGAAGAACCGGTCCGAACAGTTCGAGGCGCGCTTCGTCTTGGTGGAAGTGATGCGGAGTCCGTCGCTCTTTTTCGCGGACATGGCCGGCAGCCGCATGGCGATCCCCACCGCGCACGGCGAAGGTCGCGCGCTGTTCGATTCCGAGAAGTCGCAGGCGAGAGCGATCGTCGCGTTGCGCTTTGTCGACAACCGCGGCGCGCCGACCGAACTCTATCCGTTGAACCCCAACGGTTCGCCGCAGGGGATTACCGGCCTCACGACTCGTGACGGGCGCTTCACCATCGTCATGCCCCATCCGGAGCGAGCGTTCCGCAGCGTGCAGCAGTCCTGGCATCCCGAGAGCTGGGGCGAAGACAGCCCCTGGATGCGCATGTTCCGCAATGCGCGAAAATGGATTGGATGATATGAGTCCCGCGGGATGAACGGTGCTTGCATCCGTTCCATCCCGCGGAGGTAGGGCGGCGCTCGAAGAGCGTCCGCCTTTACCGCCATTTATTCGATCTTCGCTTTCCCGCGTAAATCGACAATCAGCTTCTGGACTTCTTGTTCCTGCATCCGGCCAAGCAGCTGCGGCTTGATTTCGTCGAATGCGGGAAACTGCACGGGACGCACGTCGTCGAGCTGTATGACGTGCCAGCCGAATTGCGTCTGCACAGGCGTCTCCGTGTATTTCCCTTTTTCGAGCTTGACCAGCGCCTCGGCGAAGGGTTTGACGTAAGTGCCCGGGGGGCTCCAGCCGAGCTCGCCACCGCGGTCCTTCGAGCCCGGATCCTTGGACTGTTTAGCCAGGTCCTCGAACTTGGCGCCCTTCTTGAGCTGGGCTATGATCTCCTGCGCTTCGGTATCCTTGTCGACCAGAATGTGCTTGGCCTTGTATTCCTTGTCACCGCGCGAGGTCTTGATCTTGTTGTACTCGGCAAGCATCTGCTCGTCCTTGACCGGGTGCTTCTTGAAGTATTCCTGGAACACCGCCTGTGCCAGCACTTGCTGGCGTAACAATTCGAGCTGCATGCGGACGTCGGCGTTTTTCGCGAATCCCGCACGATCGGCTTCCTGCGCGAACACTTCCTGCGTAATCAGACTATCGAGAACCGTCCTTCGCGTCTGCTCGTTGTCGGGTGCGCCCTGCGCCACGCGCTGCTTGAGCACGAAGTCGAACCGGGACTTGGGAATGGCCTTGCCGTTGACGGTGACCGGCTTGAAGGAGGCCTTGGCCGGCTCGCTCGCAGTCTGCGCCGATGCCGGCGCCGCGAGATAGAGTCCGAGAAGAAAAACCGCAAGCAAGCGGGCGAAAAGAAAGGGCATGAGCATTTCCTTGATCGAAAGTGAAATCATAGCTCATCCGGTGCGAGGGCGTGGACGGCGAGCGCGTGGATATCGCGCTGCATCAGCGGACCCAGCGCCTCGTAAATCATACGGTGCCGCGCGAGCTTGTCCTTGCCGGCGAAGCGGCGCGAAACAATGGTGAGACGAAAATGGCTCCCGCCTCCCTTTGCCCCATCATGACCTGCGTGCCTCCCCGACTCGTCGAGCAGTTCGACGGACTGCGGCTCAAGCGCGGCGAGGCGCTTGCGGATCGCGGCGGAGAGATCCATCAGCACGGTCCGCACGCGCGACGCGCCTGCCCGAAGCTGGATAAACGCCTCGTCACCGCGGCTTTTCCTGGACGTAGCGGGCGAGGAACAACGCCTGCAGCACTACGAACGCTAGCATCAGACCCATGCCGCCGAAAAGCTTGAAATTCACCCAGGTATCGGTGGAAAAATTGTAGGCGACGTAGAGATTGGCCGCGCCCATGATGCCGAAAAAACCGACCCAGCTCCAGTTGAGCCGCGTCCAGGCGGCGTCTGGCATCTGCACTTGCTCGCGGAGCATCGCGCGGACAAGGTTTCTGCGGAAGAGCAGTTCCGCTCCCGCGAGCGCAATGCTGAATAACCAGTAGAGCACGGTCGGCTTCCATTTGATGAACGATTCGTCGTGGAGCGCGAGCGTCGCTCCCCCGAACACCACGATGATGACAAGGCTCACCCACATCATGGTCTCGATCTTGCGGCCCTTGAATTTAAGCCAGCCGACCTGCACGAAAGTCGCCGCGATGGCGACCGCCGTCGCCACGTAGATGCCGGAGAATTTGAAGGTGACGAAGAACAGGATGACCGGGAACAGGTCAAAAAGAAATTTCATGGGGAGATTATACCGGGACAGGGGGCCCGGCTTCGAAAGCGAATAAGGATTCAGGACGGTCGTCCCCAAAGGTCGTGGCTATAAGGGGTGTCGCGGGCCGCGGCAGCCGAACGTCAAAGCGGGCCGCCCGCGCCGCATCTCGCGATGGACCCTCGCGCCGGGTTATACTTTCGGCAACAGGCCGCTGTCCGTCCGGAGGGGGACGTCCGCGCCCCGTCAAAGGAGGATCACATGGCCGAGCCCCTCATTGCGCAGAAGTCTCCCTACGCAACAGAACTCGCGCCGGGCGCCTACTGGTGGTGCCGCTGCGGAAGATCGAAGAGCCAACCGTTTTGCGATGGTTCGCACAAGGTGACCGAATTCACGCCGGTGAAATATACCGTGATGGAAGCCGAGAAACTATGGCTGTGCGGCTGCAAGCGAACCAAGAATCCGCCGTACTGTGACGGCACGCACAAAACCCTTTAAACGAGACGCAGAGCGCTCGTTTAAATCCGCGGGATGGAACCGACACCTGCGGTGCGGCTCATCCCGCGTTCCCGATTATTTCTTGACCGCCGTCCAGCGGCCTTCCTGACCGCCGTCGGCGCGGAATGAACCTTCCATGCGGCCACCCGCGACGCGTCCCGTGAGGTCGCGGCGCACGCCCTTGTTGTCCACGTAGGCGAAGCTGATGTTGGGGCCGTTCAGCCTCGGCTCGCGCAGGCCCGCTTCCACGGACCCGAGCAGAGCGGCCCCCTCGATTTTCTGGTAACGCTGGTCGAGCCTGAGGTCGAATTTCTCGGAATTTCCCCCACTGTTCACCTCCATCGCCCAGCGGCCTGTCACGTTCGCGGGCACGATCCACAGGAAGGTGCGCCGGCCTTCCACGTCCGATACTTCGTCCGGCTCCCAGTCCTCCATGTTGAACGCGTGCGCCACGACGCGCGTGCCGGGCCGCATGGTCAAGATCTGCGGCCGCAATTTCATGTTGAGCGACGGAAGCAGGTAAAGCGTGAGGACGGTCGCCTGACTGAAATCGGTTGCGAAGATATCGCCTTGGAGGATTTGAGCTCGGCCGAGAATTCCGGCCACTTGCGCGTTTCGCTGTGCGTGCTTGACCATGTCGGGGTTGTATTCGACGCCGAGAGAGCGCGCACCGAATTTTTTCGCTGCAGCAATGGCGATCTTGCCGTCTCCGGCGCCCAAGTCGATCACATAGTCCTCCGGTCTGGTCTGAGCCATCGCCAGCATGCGTTCAACGACTTCGTCCGGCGTCGGAACCCAGACCACGTCCTTGCCCTGCTGACCGACCTGGGGCTGGAATTCCCTCTGCTGCGCATGAGCGGAAGGCGCTGCAACGAGAGCTGCGGCGGCCAATATCGCCGCTAAGTTTTTCAAGAGCGCACGAGACATGTCGTCCTTTCGAGATAGTTGATGAGGATTGCTAAACGGGAGCGCGCCCGCCGCGGTCAACACCGGCGGATGGCCGTCATTCCGTGTTCTACAAGACTTCCGCCGCGTGGTCTGCGAGGCGCGAGCGCTCGCCGCGCTGCAGGGTGACGTGCCCCGAGTGCGCCCATCCCTTCATGCGGTCGACTACATAGGAAAGGCCGGAGCTGCCCTCGGTAAGGTAGGGCGTGTCGATCTGGGCGATGTTGCCCAGGCACATGACCTTCGCGCCGGGACCGGCGCGGGTGATCAGAGTCTTCATCTGCTTGGGAGTCAGGTTTTGCGCCTCGTCGATGATCAGAAATCGGTTGAGGAAGGTGCGGCCGCGCATGAAGTTGAGCGACTTGATTTTGATTTTTGAGCGAATTAAGTCGCGCGTGGCGGCGCGTCCCCATTCACCGGCCTCGTCGTCGGTCTTGTTAAGGACATCGAGATTGTCCTCGAGCGCGCCCATCCACGGCGTCATCTTCTCTTCCTCCGTGCCCGGCAGGAAGCCGATGTCCTCGCCGACCGGCACCGTGACGCGCGTCATGATGATCTCGGTGTAGTGCTTGGTCTCGAGCGTCTGCAGGAGGCCGGCGGCGAGCGCGAGCAGCGTCTTGCCGGTGCCCG
>Ga0099827_10002261_pt1 | contig 10572 bp, 9 predicted proteins | sample CZO8metaG_FD_79339 | JGI IMG/M metagenome (GOLD analysis project Ga0099827, IMG submission 79339) | Vadose zone soil microbial communities from the Eel River Critical Zone Observatory, Northern California, USA - CZOApr15con1.8 metaG | ecosystem: Environmental > Terrestrial > Soil > Vadose zone ...
CCCGGCGTCTCCAAGCCTTCCGCCGCGCCGCCCAGGCCGGGCATGTCCGCTCCGCCGGCCGCCAGGCCTCCGGCTCCGCCGGGAGCAAGGCCGCCTCTCTCGCCTCCCACTCAGCGGCTCGCGGTGCCGCCCAGGCCGGCGGCGCCTCAGGCGAAACCGCCAGCGCCGCCCGCCCGGCCTCCGCCTCCGATGTCGAGGCCTCCCCCGAGGCCGCCTCCCGAGCCCATCGAGGAGGAAGAAATCCCGATGGACGAGGAGGAGCTGGCCGAGGAGGCGCCCGCGCCCACCCCGCTTCGGGCCGTCCCCGCGCCCGCGGCCAGCAAGCCTTCCCTCTCGGTCGTGCCACCGCCGGGCGCCAAGGCCGCCGGCGATGGCGGCGAGGCCCTGCTCCGCGAAGCGCTCAGCAAGGCCACCCGCGAAATGATCGAGAAGATCGCCTGGGAAGTCGTTCCGGAGCTCGCGGAGACCATCATCCGCGAGGAGCTGGAGCGGCTCATCAAAGAACGCGGCGCGTAAGCCGTCAAGGCAACTCCGCCCACTCGATGCGGTCCAGCCGGAAGTGCCGGCGCTCGGCCTTGTCGAGATCGTCGCAGTGGATCATCGTCATGCTGCGCTCCATCGTCAGGCCGGTGACCCGGACGAGGCGCACCGTCACTGCGCCGTCCGAGGCCCGATAGCGAAACCGCACCGTCCGGCGGCCGAACCAGGCTTCCTCCAGCGCCTCGCGGACGCCGGGAGCGGCGGGATGCGCCGGAATCCCGATGAACGTCAGGCTCCGCAAGAGCTCGAGCAGCTCGCGCTGGGCCGAGCCGGCGAGGGCGCCGCGCACCTTCTCGATGGCCCGGTCGAGCGTGCGGGAAAAGGGAACCAGCCGGGCGCTGATGGCCCACTGGCCGACCCCGTAGAGGAGCGCCGCTTCGCGAGCGGTGAAGTTCACCGGCGGCAGGACGTAGGAGCGGTCGAGCGCATAGCCTCCGCCTCTGCCTCGCTCCGCGATGACCGGGAACTCCGCCTCCCGGAGCGCGTCGAGATCCCGATAGATGGTCCGCAGCGTCACGCCGAATCTTCCGGCGAGCTGCGCCGCGGTGACCCCGGTGCGGCGGGCGCGGAGGTGCTCGGCAAGAGCGAAAAGGCGCGCGGCGCGGCGCATGCCAAACAAACCTGACATACTCCTGACAATCAGCCAAGTAGCATCCGTTTCCGCCGGAGCCATGGAGGCCCCGGCTGACAACGGAGGCTGCACATGGCACACGCGATCAACTGGTTCGAGATTTTCGTCGCCGACCTCGATCGGGCGACGCGCTTCTACGAGACGATGCTCGGCGTCCCGCTGCGCCGCGAGATCTTCGCCGGAACGCCGATGGCGATCTTCGCCGGCGGGCAGGATGCGGTGGGCGGCGCGCTGGTCCAGGACCCGCAGCGCAAGCCCTCCGCCGAGGGCCCCCTCGTCTACCTGAACGCTGCCGGCAAGCTGGACGCGGTCCTCGGCCGGGTCGCTACCGCCCGGGGCTCGGTGCTCCTTCCCAAGACCGACATCGGAGACCCGGGCTTCATCGCAATCGTCCAGGACAGCGAGGGAAATCGCGTCGGCCTGCACTCGCCCCGGTGAGCGGAGGTCCGCGGGGCCCCGGTCGTTCCAGGGGCCCCCGGACGCAAATCATGCTATCTACCGCGCGCCATGACCGAGGCGGCAATACAAGCGCGCGCATCTGCCGGCGGCGGGTCCAGCGGCTCGGATATCGACAAGGGCTACGAGCCTGCCAGAGTCGAGGCGCACTGGGCGAAGTGGTGGGAAGAGAAAGGCTTCTTCCGCTCGCAGGACACGAGCGAGAAGCCGCCCTTCTCCATGGTCCTGCCGCCGCCCAACGTCACCGGCTCCCTGCACATCGGTCACGCGCTCACCGCCACCATCGAGGACGCGCTCGCGCGCTGGAAGCGGATGAGCGGCTTCAACGTCAGTTGGCTGCCGGGCATCGATCACGCCGGCATCGCCACCCAGATGGTGGTCGAGCGCGAGATCCAGAAGAAGGAGGGGAAGTCGCGCCACGACCTGGGCCGCGAGGAGTTCCTCAAGCGAGTCTGGGCTTGGAAAGAGCAGTCGGGCGGGCGTATCGCGGTGCAGCATCGCGCGCTGGGCGCCTCGCTGGACTGGGAGCGCGAGCGCTTCACCATGGACGAGCAGTCCTCGCGCGCGGTGCGCGAGGCGTTCGTCAGGCTCTACGAGGACGGACTGCTCTTCCGCGCCGAGCGGCTCATCAACTGGTGCGTGCACGATCGGACGGCGCTCTCGGATCTCGAGGTGGACCACGAAGAGAACGTGAAGAGCGAGCTGTACAAGTTCGCCTATCCGCTCGCCGACGGCTCGGGCGAGATCGTGGTCGCGACCACCCGCCCCGAGACGATGCTGGGCGACACCGCGGTCGCCGTCCACCCCGACGACCCTCGCTACCAGTCGATGATCGGCAAGAACGTCCGCCATCCCATCACCGGGCGGGAGTGCCCCAGCATCGCCGACGCGGAGCTGGTGGACCCGAAGTTCGGCACCGGCGCGGTGAAGGTGACGCCAGGGCACAGCTTCGAGGACTTCGAGGCGGGCAAGCGGCATTCGCTGAAGCTGATCAACATCCTCAACCTCGACGGCACCCTGAACGAGAACGCGGGGCCGTTCCAGGGCCAGGACCGCATCAAGGTGCGGCCGGCGCTGAAAGAGCGGTTGAAGGAGCTGGGCCTCGAGCGCGGTAGCGAGCCACACCTCATGGCGCTGGGGCGCTGCCAGCGGTGCGCGAACATCGTCGAGCCGCTCTTGAGCAAGCAGTGGTTCGTGAAGACGAAGCCGCTGGCAGAGAAGGTCATCAGCGACGTCAACGAGATCCGCTTCGTTCCGGAGAACTGGCGCGCCGAGTTCCTCCGCTGGCTGCACCACATCCACGACTGGTGCGTCTCCCGGCAACTGTGGTGGGGCCACCAGATCCCCGCATGGTATTGCGAGTACGAGCACGTCACCGTCTCGCGCGAGACGCCGCGCGAGTGCGTCGAGTGCCACTCCGGCCGCCTCAGGCAGGACCAGGATGTGCTCGACACCTGGTTCAGCTCGGGCCTCTGGCCGTTCTCGACCTTCGGCTGGCCCGAGCAGACTCCTGCTCTGAAGACCTTCTACCCGAACTCCGTCATGGAGACGGGATTCGACATCCTCTTCTTCTGGGTCGCCCGCATGGCCATGCTCGGCCTGCACTTCATGGGCGAGCTGCCCTTCAAGGTCGTCTACCTCCACGCCATGGTGCGCGACGAGAAGGGCGAGAAGATGTCCAAGACGCGGGGGAACGTCATCGACCCCCTCGACGTCACGGCAAAGTACGGCGCCGACGCGCTGCGCTTCACGCTCACCTCGATGTCCGGGCAGGGCCGCGACATCAAGCTCGCGACCGATCGCATCGCGGGTTATCGCGCGTTCGCCAACAAGATCTGGAACGCGGCCCGCTTCGTGCTCATGAACGCGGAGGGATACGACCCGCGCGCGCAGCCCGCCTCGGTGTACGACCGCTGGATCCTCAGCCGCTTCCAGCGCTGCGCCGACGAGGCGCGCGCCGCCATGGAAGAGTTCCGTCTCGGCGACGCCGCCAACGGCATTTACCGGTTCATCTGGAACGAGCTGTGCGACTGGGCCATCGAGCTGGAAAAGCCCGCGCTCTACGGCGAGAAGTCGCCGCGGGAGCGGGCGGGCGCACAGACCTCGCTCCTGAAAGCGCTCGAGGGCGCGCTGCGTCTCTTGCACCCCTTCATGCCCTTCGTGACCGAAGAGGTGTGGCAGCGGCTGCCGAACAAGAGCGGCGAGACCATCATGCTCGCGCCCTTTCCCGGCCCGGGCCACATCGACGCCGAGGCGGAAAAGGAGATGGACCTGGTCGCCCGCGCCATCGACGGCGCGCGATCGGTGCGCGGCGAAGTGAACCTGCCGCCCAACCAGCGGGTCCCGCTCCAGCTGGTGCCTCGCGATTCGCAGGTGGCGGCGCTCTTCGAGAAACACAAGAATGCTTTCGAGAGGTTGGCCAATGCCGGCTTCGTGTTGCGGCCGGTGGGTACACGGCTGCTGAAAACCGCTGTACACGTGGAGCCGGAAGTCGAAGTTCACCTGGCGATGGAAGGCCTCATTGACGTCGTTGCCGAAAAGGCGCGTGTAGAGAAGGAGCTGCTCCGCATCGCGGCTGGGCTGGAGGGCATCGAGAAGCGGCTGGGCAACGAGGGATTCGTCGCGCGCGCGCCTCGCGAAGTGGTGGAGAAGGATCGCGCGCGCGCAGAAGAGCTGGTGGGGAAGCGGGACAAATTGGCGCGCCACCTGGCGCGCATTTCCAGTCTGGAGGCAGGCATGGACGAGAAGAATCCGCAGCAAGGGCAGCGCGGCATGGACCAGATGGGCACTCACGGAGGCCCGGCGAAGCCGGCGCAGTCGGCAGGGCAAGCCGTCGAGGAAAAGGCAAAGGAGATGGTCGAGGCGGCCAAGGTGGCCATGACGCCGATGGTGGAGAGAATGGCCCAGCAGGTCAGCCAGGCCGCGGCCAGCGCCGGAGAGGCGATGAGGGAGACGGCCGCGGCGGTAGCCGATGCGGTCGCCGCCAAGACCGATCAGGCCAGGTCGGCGGTCGCCAAACGCATCGCGCCGGCGAAGAAGGCGGTCAAGAAGGCAAAGAAGAAGGCCAAGGCAAAGAAGGCCCCAAAGAAGAAGGCCGCGAAAAAGGCCGCGAGGAAGGCCAAGCCGAAGAAGAAGGGGAAGAAGGGCAAGAAATAGCGGCGATGGCTCGGGCCCTGCTGGACCTCGGGCGGCCGGACGATCCGGTCGGCCGCCTGATCGCGCTCGCCCTCGACGAAGACGTCGGGCCGGGCGATCGCACCGCCGAGGCGGTGGTCCCGGCAGGAGCGCGCGGCACGGGCCTGCTGTTCGCCAAGGAAAGTCTGGTTGTCTCAGGCATCGCCGCCGCGGCGCGCGTCTTTCGCGCGCTCGATCCGGCCTGCGATCTGGAGGCGCTCGCCAGCGAGGGCGACAAAGCGGGGCCCGGCGACGGCATCCTGCGAGTGCGCGGCTCCTTGCGCGCCATCCTCACCGGCGAACGCACTGCGCTGAACTTCCTCCAGCGCCTTTGCGGGATCGCGACCCTCACGGCGCGTTACGCGCAGGCGCTCTCCGGCACCAGGACCCGCCTGCTCGACACGCGCAAGACCGCGCCGGGCATGCGGGAGCTGGAGAAAGCCGCCGTCCGCGCCGGCGGCGGCAGGAACCACCGCGGCGCGCTCTTCGACGGCATCCTCGTCAAGGACAACCACGCCGCCGCCGCGGGTGGCATCGGCGAGGCCGTGCGCCGGGCGAAAGCAGCAGCGCACCCGCTGCTGAAGGTCGAGGCGGAAGTCAGCACGCCGGAGCAGATCGAGGAGGCGCTCAGGGCTGGCGCCGACATGCTGCTGCTCGACAATCTCGGCGATGCCGAGCTGAAAAAAGCGGTGCAGCAGGTCAACGGCCGGGTCCCCACCGAGGCCAGCGGCAACATGACGCTCGACCGCCTCCCGCGGGTGGCCGCCTGCGGGTTAGACTACGTCTCCGTGGGCGCCCTCACTCACTCCGCTCCTTCCGCCGACCTGAGCCTCCTCGTGGAGACGGCGCGGTGAGCCCGTTGCCCGCGCCTGCCACAGGCGGCGAGGGGCATTGGACCGATCTCAATCAGGACTCCATCGTGCTCGGCCTCCTGCTCGAGTATGCCGACGACTACGTCAGCGGCTCGGTGCTCTGCGACAAGCTGGACGTTCCCCGCGCCGAATTGCTCAAGCGCATCGACTCGCTCCGGACCCGCGGCTACGGCATCCAGGCCAGCGGCGGCCGCGGGTACAAGCTGGTCGAGGTGCCCGACAGGCTGGTCGAATCGGTGATCGCGCCGCTCCTCTCCACCAACGAGCTGGGCCGCAGGATCCACGGCTATGCCGAGCTGGAATCCACCAACGAAGAGGCCCACCGCCTCGCCGAGGCGGGCGCGGAGCACGGCGAGGTGGTCATCGCCGAGACGCAGACCAAGGGGCGCGGGCGGCGCGGGAGGAGCTGGATTTCCCCGCCGGGAAAGGCGCTGACGCTCTCCGTGATCCTCCGCCCCTCGCTGCCGTCGGCGCGCGCGCCCGAGATGAACATCGTCGCCGCGGTCGCCGCCTGCGAGGCCGCGCAGGAGCTGGGCGCCCAGGGCGCGCGGATCAAGTGGCCCAACGACATCGAGTGCCGCGGGCTGAAGCTGGCAGGTCTGCTCAGCGAGATGCGCGGCGACATGGACCACATCTACCATCTCATCCTCGGCATCGGATTCAACCTCACGCTCACCGCCCACGACTTTCCCGAGGGGGTCCGCGGCACGAGCCTGCTGCTGGAATCCGGTGAGCGCACTCCGCGGCCCGTCGCCTGCGCGCGGGTGCTCGAGCACCTGGAAGAGTGGCTGGCGCTGCACGAGACGGAGGGTTTCGGTCCGGTGCGCGACCGCTGGCGAGAGCTGTCCAGCACGCTCGGCCGCCGCGTGCGGGTGATCGGAGTGCCTCCGCCTCCCGGCTCCGGCACCAGCGACACGCCGCAGCTGCTCGAGGGCGAGGCGGTCGACCTGGCCGAAGACGGGGCGCTTGTGGTGCGTGGTCCAGGCGTGGACCTGGTGCGCGTGGTGGCGGCGGACGTGGAACATTGCGCTGTCCTGTGAACAAATGTACTCGCGCGTAACATTGACGCAGACTTGAAACGGTCACGATACTGAGATCGTGCTCCTCGCCATCGACGTCGGTAATACCAACACCGTGCTGGGCGTGTTCGATCTCCGCCCCGGCCGGACGGAACTGCGCGATTCGTTCCGCGTGCAGACCGAAAAAGATCGCACCGGCGACGAGTACGGGCTGCAACTCAAGGCGCTCTTCGACTTCGCCGGGCTCTCGATGAAGGACGTGCACGACGTCATCGTCTCCAGCGTCGTGCCGCCGATGGCCTTCCCGCTCGAGCAGATGTCCAAGCGCTTCTTCGGCAAGAAGCCGCTCTTCGTCGGGCCCGGCGTGAAGACGGGCATGCCGGTCCTCTACGACAACCCGCGCGAGGTGGGGGCGGATCGCATCGTCAACGCGGTGGCGGCGTACGAGAAGTGGCCGCAGGGCCTGGTCATCGTCGACTTCGGCACGGCCACCACCTTCGATGCGGTCAATCCCAAGGGCGAATACCTGGGCGGGGCCATTGCGCCGGGGATCACCATCTCCATGGAGGCGCTCTTCCACCGCGCCTCCAAGCTGCCGCGGGTGGCGTTCGAGAAACCGGAGCGGGTGGTGGGGCGCAACACGGTGGCCTCGATGCAATCGGGTCTCGTCTACGGCTACGTGGGCCTCGTCGACGGCATCTGCGTGCGCATGAAAGAAGAGCTGGGCTTTCCGGTGAAAGTGATCGCCACCGGGGGCCTGGCGCCGCTGATCGGCCATTTCTCGAAGCAGATCGAAGTGGTCGACGACCAGCTCACGCTGGACGGTCTGCGCATCATCTACCAGCGCAATCTTGGAGAACGAAGCTGATGGCGGAGAAGGATCCCACCGAGCCGGGAGGAGCGAGTCAGCCCCGCGGGGCGACGCCGGCGGAGCTGGACGAGCTGCGCGTCTCCGTCAAGGTGGCGGCGCGCACGGCGCCACCCAGGGCGGCAGCTCATCCGCCGCCGGCGGCCGCGCAGTCGCTGATGAACCGGGCCGAGCTCGACCACATGATCGACGACGGCCGCGCCCTGCTGGAAACCGATCCCCGGGGCGCGCACGCCATCCTCGAGAAGGCCTACCGCAAGAACCTCAACGACACGCGGGTGCTCTCCAACTACGGTCTCACTCTGGTGATGGTGGAGGGCGATCGCCAGCGCGGCATCCGCTTCTGCGAGGAGGCGGTGCGCCGCGGGCTCCTCACCACCGAGGCGCTGGTCAACCTGGCCAGGGCGCTGGTGCAGACCCGCAACAAGGAGCAGGCGGTTCGCGCCCTGCGCAGGGCCATGGAGCTTGCGCCCGACGATCCTCGCGTGGGAGAGGAGTTCGCCGCGCTCGGCCTGCGTCGGCCACCGGTCATCGCCTGGCTGCCGCGCGATTTCTTCCTCAACAAGTGGCTGGGAAGGCTCACCTGGTGGTTCTCGCGCCGCCACCGGCTGAACCCGCTCTCGCACTGAGCGCGATCGACGCCACCTCGGCTCCCCCGGGTGGGTTAGACTGAGTCCGCCATGAGCGAAGCCACTCCGGCTCCCGCGAACCAACCCTCGCCCGGCTGTCCACTGCCGCTGTCGGCGGTGCCGCCGAACTTCCAGAAGCACGTCGACCCCAAGGCGCCCGTTCCGCTGCGGATGATGGGCGCCAAGGCGCTGGTGCCGATGGGGCCCAGGGAGATGAGCACCGCGCTCTTCATGCTCACCTTCGACGCGGACCCCGGGGTGCGCGAGACGGCGGTGAAGACGGCCGCGGCGCTGCCCGACCGCATCCTTTCGGTGGCGCTGCGCGACGAGACCGTCGACCCGCCCGTGCTCGACTATTACGCCCACGTCCTCGCCGGCAAGGACGAGTACCTGGAGATGCTGGTCCTCAACCCCAGCACCTCCGACGAGACGGTGAAGCGCCTCACCACCAGGGGGGACGACCGCATCCTCGAGATCGTCGCGCAGAACCAGCTGCGCATGCTGCGCCATGCAGACATCGTGCGGGCGCTGTGCAGCAACCCGGCGGCGAGGCCCTCCACGGTCGACAACGTCTGCGACTTCTGCGTCCGCTCCGGCATGGTGATCGAGGACCTGCCCGCCTTCCGCGCCGCGCGCCTCCGCATCCACGGCGGAGCAAACCAGGACGAGGAGCTGGCCAAGAAGGTCACCGCGGAGCAGCAGAAAGTCCAGGCTGAGGCGGAGGCCGCGCTGGAGCTGCTGGGCGCCGACCAGCAGGAGACCGAGACGGAGGAGAAGCCCGCCGAGCCCGGCGATGACCAGGAGACGGCGACGAAGCGCATCTCCCTCACCCAGCAGGTGATGCGGCTGAGCGTGGCGAAGAAGATCGAGTGGGCCAACAAGAAGGGCAACAGGGAAGTGCGCACGCTGCTCCTGCGCGACCCCAACAAGCTGGTGCAGCTGGCGGTGATCCACAGCCCGCGCATGACCGACGGGGAGATCGCCAAGGTGGCGCAGAGCCGCACCGCGCCCAACGAGGTCCTGCAGTACATCTACAACAACCGGCAGCTGATGAAGAACTATCAGGTCAAGATGAACCTCATCACCAACCCCAAGACGCCGGTGGGGGTCTCGATGCGCTATCTCTCCTCGCTGCGCATGGCCGAGGTGAAGGCCATCGCCAAGAACAAGAACGTGCCGCAAGGTCTCGCCACGGCCGCCAAGAAGCTGGTCGAGAAGAAGGGCGGGACGGACTGACTCCGGCTGCGCTGATCCCGCAGCGGAGCTCTTTCAGGCGGACTGCTTCTCCTGCTCGGCTTCGTCGCCGTCGCCGTGCTCCTCGAGGAGCTGGAGCGCGATCTGCAGCGCCTTGCGCGTCTTCTCGCGCAGCTTCTCGTCGTTCTTGATCTTCTGGTAAGCCTTGACCGCGCGGTCCTCGTTCTGCACCGCGGTGAGCTGCGCTTCTTCCAGCTGCTTGCGCAGCTCGTCGCGCTCCTCGGTGATCAGGTCCTTCTCCCCGGTCATGGCGTTCAAGTCAGTGCGCACGCTCTCCAGCTCGGCTCTCGTCCTCTTCAGCTCCCCCTCCAGCTCCGAGACCTTGCCCTTCACCGATCCGCCCGACTTCGCCTCCTCGCGAGCCGCGCCCAGCTCGCGCTCGAACTTCTTCGCCGCCGCCGCCAGCGCGTCGGCCCGCTGCTGCAGCGCCTTGGCCGCCGCCTCGCGCTTGATCGCGTCGTCCTGGAGCTGTTGCGCCTGCGTCTCCAGGCCGGTCTGCGATTCCTGAAGGTCGAGCAGCTCCTTCTCCTTGGTGTTCAGCTCCTCCTTGAGCCGCAGCACCTCTTTGTCGGTTCGGTTTTTTGCTTCTTTCAGCTTGAGCAGGTCGGAGCTGGAAGTGTTGGTCTTCTTCGCCAGCTCGAGCTCGGCCTCGCGCTCCGCCAGCCTCTGCTCCAGCTCGGCCACGCGCGTTTCGAGCTGGGCGCTCAGCTCCTCATCGCTGGCCGGCGGCGACTCGTTGGCCGCTGTCTCCTGAAGCCCGTCGAGCACCATCTCGTCGTCGGGAGCGCTGATCTGCCGGGGCTTCTCGGCGCGGGCCGGGGCCGGCTGGGCCGCTCGCGCTTCCTGCGGGCCGCCCAGCGAATCGAAGGCCTTGTCGAACATCTCCAGATCGTCGTCGCCGCCCTGCGCCTCCTCCTCCACCTGGACCACCTCCTCGATCTCCTCCACCACCACCGCGTCCTCCGCCGACGCGGAGTGCGCCTGGGCCGCGTCGTGCTCGGAGAGGGAGATGGGCTCGTCCTCGCCCTCCACCAGGTCGCCCAGGCCCCGGGGCTCGTCCTCCACCGAGACGATCTCTTCGTCCAGCAGCTGCTCGGGCGGGCGCTGCACGCCCATCAGCGCCGAAGCC
>Ga0099827_10002263_pt1 | contig 10562 bp, 7 predicted proteins | sample CZO8metaG_FD_79339 | JGI IMG/M metagenome (GOLD analysis project Ga0099827, IMG submission 79339) | Vadose zone soil microbial communities from the Eel River Critical Zone Observatory, Northern California, USA - CZOApr15con1.8 metaG | ecosystem: Environmental > Terrestrial > Soil > Vadose zone ...
AGGGCAGAGCAAAACCCCCCCAGGGCGTTGGCCATGCGTTGCCGTTCCTCTTGCGTACAGGTAGGCAGAAGACGGCGGAAGGGGACCACGACCACAGGCGTGAGGGTCTCGCATGCGGCAGCCCCATATTCTGCCTCCACATGCGGCGCGAGTTCGGCGAGCGCGACACGTTCCCCTTGCTGTACGTAGCGCAGAATAGCCGCAGCCAGGTACCGCTGGCGCGCTACCTGCCAACGCGCACTGGCGTCAGGATACGCCAGGCATTGCAGGGCCTCGAGGATGGTACTATGCCCCAGGGTATACCGTGCAGCGTAGGGGTCGAAGCGCAGCAGACCATACCGCACACATTGGCCCAGCAAGGTTTCAAGGTTGGTACGACCCGCCACAGCATCAAGGTCAAGTCCGGCAAAATCACACAAGGGCAGCAGGTCGTCGACGACAAACTGCGTGCCTGGTGGCATAAAGGCGCAGGCTTCCAGCAGTTGGCGGCATAAAGGCGCCTGGGCTGGGTAGCGCTGACGAATCTTGTCGACGAGTTGGCTCACGAGGGTCGTCGTGTCAGCCTGCGCCAGGGCTGAGAAGCCGTCTACGCCTGGTCCTGACGTCTCTGCCATGGCGGCGGCACAGGTGGTAGCCAGGAGGAGCCAGCCAGGGGACCAGGTGGCTGTGTCTGCCGTAGCCAGCACTCGCTGCCACGAGGTCTGCGCCGCGTGTGGCAGGCGACGCAGTGCTTGACGCAGGAGGTGTTGGTGCTCTGCACTCGACAGCTGCTCCAGCTGACACTCCGTCACCGCTATCCTGCCCTGCAACGCCTGGTGCACAGGCTCCGCGCTATCAGCAGTACCAGCCCAAATGACCAGGAGTGGGAGTTGCATAGCCGCAGTGACAGTCGCAAACGCCTGCCAGTCAAAGGGTGCTCCAGGTGGCAATTGATCGATCGCCAACACCATCACGGCGTCCCCCGGTCGGTAACGGGCCTGCAAGGCGCGCAAGGACGCCGCCCACCGTTGGGCCCACAGGCGCTGCGGGGTGCTACCCGTGACACCACGCCCCATCACACCTAGCATGGCAGCAGCCCCAATAGCCCAGGGATGCTCTTGGACGCTCGCCAGGAGCTGTGCTACAGGCGTCAGCGCACGCCCTGCCATACTCTGCCTCGTGGGTGACGCCTCGGGCAGTTGCGCCCAGTCTGTGGACGCGAGCACCTGGCGAAACTCCGCTTCGTCCCACTGCAGCGCCAGGGTCTTGCGGACCCGCTTCGTGGCGTTATAGACCGTTTGCAGAATGTGCTCGCCACGCGTCTGGAGTGCCGTACAGAGCTGTCGGTAGAATTCGTATTCACGCAGACATGCGGCGGCGTTCAGTTGCAGCAGCAAGACTCCAGGCGTGGTACAGTGCAGAAAAAGAAACTCTTCTAACAGGGCTGATTTGCCGCTTCCAGCCTGTCCGGTAAGAGTGACGCATTGGACTGTCCCATGTTGCGCGGTCTGCACATGGCTTGCCAATGCGGCGAGCACAGCGGCCTGGCCAACAAACGGCACCTGCAGGAGCGGCTTATGCCGCACACGGCGTGATGTCGATGACCATGGAAAACGCATAGATCATCCCTCCATTGTCACCCCAACCGGGGAGATTGGGGGAAGCCGATCTGTACGATAGGGCAGCCGGCAGACTTACGGGGAGTAGGAAGATGATATCACAGGGACGCCCTCAAGGCGTTGCTCCACCATATGCTTGATGCGATCGAGAATCCCATTAATGAACGCTGGTGCCTCCTCGGTGCCGTATTTTTTGGCCACCTCGACAGCTTCGTTGATGGTGACATTGGGAGGAATATCGGGAAGGAAGCACAACTCATAGATCGCCAAGCGGAGGATATTCCGCTCTACCAGCCCAATACGCTCCAGGGACCAGTTGGTGCTACATTCTTGGATGAAGGCATCGATCTCGTTCCGCTGCCGTATCACCCCTGTCACTAGAGTCGTCGTAAAGTCGCGGATGTCGTCTGGCATCATCGCCTTAGCCCAGGGTGCACGCAACATCGCCTTGACATCAGCACGTGTGATATCGAGTGCATACAGGAGCTTCAGCCCTGCCTCCCGGCTCTGTCGCCGTCTGCCCATGCTCTCTACCCCTCAACGGCGCAACTGGCGATACACATTCGCCATCTCGATGGCAGACATCGCCGCTTCCCAACCCTTGTTCCCGGCTTTGCTCCCCGCACGCTCAATCGCCTGTTCAATGGTATCAGTGGTCAGCACCCCAAACGTCACCGGGATGCCACTTGCCAGGGCAGCGCTGGCAATGCCCTTGCTGGCCTCGGCCGCAATATAATCAAAGTGCGGGGTCGCACCGCGGATCAGTGCACCCAGACAGATCATGGCATCACCGGTCCGGCCCAGATCAATGAGCTTTTTCGCCATCATGGGAATCTCAAACGACCCTGGGACCCGGTACACCGTAATCCGCTCATCGCTGGCGCCATGGCGTAGTAAGGCATCCAGGGCGCCATCTAACAAGCGTACGGTAATGAAGTCGTTAAAACGGCTCACAACAATCGAAAAATCCAGGCCCTCAGCGGTGAGATGCCCTTCGACAATACGTGGCATGTACCTTGTCCTTCCCTGCTGCACCGGCACACCTTGACGTGGACAGATGCGCCGCGCCTTACCACCATTCCTGTTTCTCGTCGGCCTCGAACTCGTCCATGTCGAACAGGTGCCCTAACTTTTCGTGCTTGGTGCGCAAGTAGCGGGCATTGTATTTGCTTGGCCGCACACGTAAGGGGACGCGCTCGACAATCTCTAAACCATACCCCTCGAGGGCCACCACCTTGCGGGGATTGTTGGTCATGAAGCGCAGCCGTTTCACCCCTAAGTGCACCAGGATCTGCGCCCCAATGCCATAGTCACGCAGGTCAGGTCGAAAACCGAGTTCCTCATTCGCCTGCACCGTATCGCGCCCAGCGTCCTGCAGGGCATAGGCCCGGATCTTGTTCGCCAGGCCGATGCCACGGCCCTCCTGGTCTAGGTAGATGAGGACTCCTGTCCCTTCTTCCGCAATCAGCCAGAGGGCCTTCTGCAACTGCTCACCACAGTCGCAGCGATATGAGCCAAACACATCGCCAGTGACACACGAGGAATGCACCCGCGCCAACGTAGCCTGTTCAGGATCGAGCGTGCCCTTCACCAGGACGAGATGCTGGTCTTTGTTAATTTCATTCTCGTAAATCAAGGCGCGGAACGTCCCCATACGTAATGGTAAGCTGGTCTCCGCCACCACGCGCACCAGGGACTCACGCTGCATACGGTAGTGAATGAGGTCCTTGATCGTGACGATCTTCAGACCAAAGTGCTCAGCCAGCTGCATCAGCTGTGGCACCCGCGCCATGGTGCCATTTTCATTCATGATCTCACAGATGACCCCTGCCGGCATAAGCCCCGCCAGACGGGCCAGATCAACCGAGCCCTCCGTCTGGCCGGCTCGCTTCAGCACGCCACCAGCCCGCGCCCGCAACGGGAAGACATGGCCAGGACGCACCAGGTCCTCAGGTTTGGTCTTGGGGTTGACCACCGTGAGAATCGTCGTGGCCCGATCAGCCGCCGAAATGCCCGTGGTGACCCCGCGCCGCGCTTCGATCGAGACCATGAACGCCGTCCCGAAAGGCGAGGTGTTGTCGATATCCTCGACCATAGGAGGGACTTGTAACTCAGCCAGGCGTTCTGACGTCAGCGACAAACAGATCAGCCCACGGCCATACTGCGCCATGAAATTGATCGCGTCCGGGGTCACCTTTTCCGCCGCCATGGTCAGATCCCCCTCGTTTTCGCGATCTTCATCGTCGACCAGGATGATCATTTTGCCCTGTCGGATATCGTCAATCGCCTCCTCAATCGTGTGGAACGACATATCTTGCACCTCTCCACTGCCCGGCTCGGCCTGCCCCTAGTGCTGCGCACGGGTACTGTGTACCGCAATTAGCCCCGCCAGTATGGCGGGGCAACTGGACGTGCGCAGCACACCGCAGAAGGCCGCTCATGTTATCAGGTAGGCCTCGAGCAGAAAATCCTGCCCCAGGCGCTGGCCCACCATGTCCCGCAAGCTGATAACCTGCTCCATGGTTTCCACGCCGCAGGTCCCAACCGCACTGATCCCATCACTGCCGATAATCTTGGGCGCCACAAAAAACAAGACCTTATCGACCAGGCGCTGTCTGAGTAAGCTGGCGCTCAGCGTCGCCCCCCCTTCGACCAACACACTGGCGATGCCACACTCACCAAGATAGCGCAATAATGCCTCAAGGTCCACACGTCCATCATCATACGCCGGGAGGCAGACAACCTCAACACCACGTGTTCGCAGCCGCTCGCACTGCACTTCAGGCGCCCGCGCCGTGGTGACCACTAGTGTCCGGCGGTCAGCAGCGACGTCGGTCACCTGGGCCTGCAGGGGAAGCCGGAGGGTACTATCGACAATGACGCGCAGCGGATTGATTCCCTGACGGTCCGGCAGACGGGTGGTGAGCTGCGGGTCGTCTTGCACGACAGTGCCGACACCCACCAGAATGGCATCTGCCGCGTGGCGCAGACGATGCCCTTCTTGCCGTGCTAGCTCGCCCGTGATCCACTGGGACGCGCCGGTGCGTGTGGCAATTTTGCCATCCAGTGTGATGGCGCTCTTCAGCGTCACAAACGGGCATCGTGTGAGGATGTACTTGCAGAACGCTTCGTTGAGTTTCCTGGCCTCCGCCTCACAGACGCCAACCGTGACGGCAATACCGGCCCCCTCAAGCCGGGAGAGGCCACGGCCGGCCACCAGAGGATTGGGGTCGCGCAACGCTACCACCACCCGGCGTACCCCAGCCCCGATCACCGCGTCAGCACACGGCGGGGTTTTGCCCGTATGGCTACACGGCTCCAGGTTGACGTACAGCACCGCCCCATGCACGCGCGGACCAGCCTCCTGCAACGCGTGCACTTCCGCGTGGGGGCCCCCGAAACGCTGGTGATATCCTCGCCCGACAATCTCGCCGTCCTTGACGATCACACAGCCGACGAGCGGATTGGGACTCACAAACCCTAGCCCCTCACGGGCCAGGTCCAGGGCCTGTTGCATGTACTGCACATCGATTGCTGAGTCGTGAGTCATAAGGTAACATCTGCCTTCATCTCCCTCTCCCAGGGGGAGAGGGGACAGACATTGCGGTGCGCAGCACTAGGTTTGGTCGCCTTCCTGTTGCAAGGCAGCCTGCGCTGCGGCCAGGCGGGCGATGGGAACCCGGAACGGTGAACAACTCACGTAATCCAGATTGGTGCGGTGGAAAAAGGCAATAGAGCGCGGCTCGCCACCGTGCTCACCGCAGATACCCACCTTCAGATCAGCGCGCGTCTGGCGGCCCCGCTCGACGCCAATGCGGATCAGTTCCCCGACGCTTTCTTGGTCGAGGACCACAAAAGGATCGTACTCCAGAATGCCCTGCTCGACATAGGCCGGCAGGAACATACCGGAGTCATCGCGGCTCAAACCCAGCGTGGTCTGCGTGAGGTCGTTCGTCCCGTAAGAAAAAAACTCCGCCTCACGGGCAATCACATTAGCAATGAGGACGGCGCGTGGTAACTCGATCATCGTGCCGACTAGGAAGGGCACACGTATACCTTTTTGGCGCATGACCTGCTCGGCAACTGCATGGATATGTCCCTTGACAATTTGCAGCTCTTTGAGATGGCCGACGAGCGGCACCATGATCTCAGGCTGCACCTCCACGCCCTCGAGCTTGAGTTCGCAGGCCGCTTCCATGATCGCCTGCACCTGCATGTTGTAGATGTCTGGCGTGGTAATCCCCAGGCGGCAGCCCCGGTGTCCCAGCATTGGGTTCGACTCGTGCATCTTTTCCACCCTGGTGCGCACCTCACGCGCTGGCCGGCGCATATAGGCGGCCAGCTCACCAATTTCTTCCAGTGCCTGGGGGAGAAACTCGTGCAGGGGCGGATCCAACAACCGCACCGTCACCGGCAACCCGGCCATAATGCGGAAGATCGCCTTAAAATCCCCTTTCTGCATCGGTAAAATCTGCGCCAGGGCTTCGCGGCGTGGCTCGTCCGCCTCCGCTACGATCATCTGGCGCACCGCCATGATGCGGTCCTCCGCAAAGAACATATGCTCGGTGCGACACAGGCCAATGCCCTCGGCGCCGAACTTGCGGGCGATCTCCGCATCCTGTGGGGTATCGGCATTGCAGCGCACGCCCAACTTGCGATAGCCGTCGGCCCATTCCATGAGTTGGGTAAAATCCTTCCCAAGGTCGGCTTCAACCAGCGGTGCCTGCCCGAGCATGACCGTGCCCGTCGACCCATCAATGGTGAGGAACTCGCCGGCGTGAACGGCCTGCTCACCGATACGACAGTAGCCCGACCCTTCGTTGATCACCAGGGCCCGGCAGCCCACGACACAGCTCTTCCCCAGCCCGCGCGCCACCACTGCGGCATGGGAGGTCATGCCCCCCCGCGCCGTGATAATCCCCTGTGCCGCGTGCATACCACGGATGTCTTCGGGGGACGTCTCATTGCGCACCAGCAGCACGCGCTCCCCGCCTTCACGCCGACGCACCGCCTCCTCAGCGGTGAACACCACGCGCCCACTGGCGGCGCCAGGAGACGCGGGGAGACCACGGGCTAAGACGGTCACTTCGGCCTGGGGATCAATCATCGGGTGGAGGAGCTGATCGATCTGCTCCGGTTCGACGCGCAACACCGCCTCGCGCGTATCGATGAGGCCCTCGCCGACCATCTCGACGGCGACGCGGACAGCTGCTGGTGCGGTGCGCTTGGCGTTGCGGGTCTGGAGCAGATAGAGGGCGCCCTCTTGCACGGTGAACTCAATGTCCTGCATGTCACCGAAGTGGCGCTCGAGGCGCTGGCAGACCTCGACGAGCTCGTCATAGACCTGCGGCATGAGACGACGCAGTGCACTGATGTGTTGCGGATCACGGATGCCGGCGACCACATCTTCGCCCTGGGCGTTCTGCAGAAATTCGCCATACAGGTATTTTTCCCCGGTCGACGGATCGCGCGTAAACACCACCCCAGTCCCGGAATCCTCACCGCGATTCCCAAACACCATAGCCTGCACGTTGACCGCCGTCCCCCAGTCCTCGGGAATGCCGTGTAAATGCCGATAGACCACCGCCCGATCGTTGTGCCAGGAGGCAAAGACCGCGTCGATGCTCATGCGCAGTTGGTCCCAGGGCCGGTTGGGAAAGGCCCGCCCGGTGATCTCCTGCACACGCCCCTTCATCGGTGCGATGAGGCCTTGCAACACCGACGCACTGAGTTCGCTGTCCGTGCGCACCCCAGCCCGCTTCTTGGCGGCCTCGAGGATCTCCTCAAAGGCCTTGTGTGGTACACCCATCACCACATTGCCAAACATGGTAATAAAACGGCGGTAGGAATCGTAGGCAAAACGCGGGTTATCCGACATCTGGATGAGGCCCTGCACGGTCTCGTCGTTGAGGCCAATGTTGAGCACGGTATCCATCATCCCGGGCATCGATTCACGCGCCCCTGAGCGCACCGAGAGGAGCAGCGGTCGACAGCGGTCCCCGAACACGACACCCACGGCCTGTTCGATCTTCTGCAGCGCCACCATCAGTGCATCCCACATGCCTTCCGGATAGCGGTTGCCGGCGGCGTAATAGTTCCGACAGGCCTCAGTGGAGATCGTACAACCAGGAGGTACACGAATCCCGAGTGCCGTCATCTCTGCCAGTCCTGCTCCCTTGCCACCGAGCAGGTCACGCCATGCCCCTTTCCCCTCGGCTACACCATTGGCAAATAGATAGACGTATTGCTTCTTGGCCACCATTGCTCCCCCTGTTGCAGCACGACCGCGTTAGAGGACAGCCCCCTGGTCAAGCTGAAAGGCTTCGTGTAAGACGCGCACTGCGAGTTCAGTATATTTGTCCTCAATGACGCACGAAATTTTGATTTCTGAAGTGCTGATCATCAAAATGTTGATATTCTCGGCCGCGAGCGCTTCAAACATACGTGCCGCTACCCCTGCATGGCTCTGCATCCCCACTCCAACAATGGAGACTTTCGCGATGTTGGTCTGTAACGTGGCTTCTTCCGCCCCCAGGTCCGCCAGACTCTGGCGCGCCAGTGCCAGGGTCTGTTGCGCGTCGGAGCGCGACACGGTGAACGAGATATCGGTCAACCCTCCCTCACTGGAGTTCTGAATGATCATATCCACCACGATGTCCGCCGCGGCAATGCGGCCAAAGAGTTTCGCGGCGATACCGGGCCGGTCCGGGACACGGGTCAGCGTGATCTTGGCCTGGTTCTTGTCCGCCGTCACCCCCGCGACGATGACTTGCTCCATATCCTGATCAGGCCTTGTGACCAACGTCCCACTCCCCTCGCTAAACGACGATTTGACCACCACTGGTACGTCATACTTTTTGGCAAACTCGACCGAGCGCGTTTGTAGCACTTTCGCCCCTAAACGCGCCATCTCTAACATCTCGTCGTATGAGATACGCGCCAGCCGTCGCGCCTGTGGGACAATATTAGGATCGGCGCTATACACCCCATCGACATCCGTATAAATCTCACAGAGCTCCGCGTGCAGAGCGGCCGCTAAGGCGACGGCAGTGAGATCCGAGCCGCCACGCCCCAAGGTCGTGACATCGTCGGCCTCACTGACCCCCTGAAAACCTGCCACCACCGGCACGATGCCCGCCACCAGTGCGCGCCGCAAACGCGCCGTGGTAATGTGCTTGATACGGGCCCGCGTATGCACATTGTCGGTCAGGATGCCCCCCTGCGGACCAGTAAACGATTCTGCCTGGCACCCCAATTCCTGGAGGGTCATCGCCACCAGGGCAATGGAGACCATTTCCCCGGTGGCCAGCAGCATATCCACTTCCCGTGCTACTGGGGTAGCCGAGACCGCACGCGCCAACCCGAGCAGACGATCCGTCTCCCCAGCCATGGCGGAGACCACCACCACCACCTGATGCCCCTCCTGGCGGGTCCGCCGCACACGCTCTGCCACAGCGCGGATGCGTTCGATACTCCCTACTGACGTGCCACCGTATTTTTGTACTATAACACCCATATACATATCTTAACGTCTCTACTCTTCTTCGACCTCTTCGACGCGGATGCGCATGGTCTCCCCCTGGATCGTCGGCAGGGTCGCAATGGCTTGCAAGGCCTTCCGGACACTGAGTTCACGCGCCTCGTGCGTCATCATCACCACCGCTACCGGGGCGCCCTGGACCTGCCCGCGGCCTTTCTGCAGCACCGATTCGATGCTGATCGCATGCTCGCCGAGTATCCCTGCGATGGCCGCCAGGACCCGCGGCTGATCGACGACTTGAAAGCGCAGATAATGCTTGCAGACCACGTCCTCGACACTCTGGTGCGGCACATCCTGCAGGCTGTGGTCCTGGTATGACTGTGGGGGCACGCGGCCGCTGCTGTCTTTCAGGATATTGCGCGCCACATCGACGATATCCCCCACCACGGCACTGCCAGTGGGAAAGGCCCCGGCACCGCGGCCAATCAGCATATTGCGGCCCACGACATCGCCGCGGATCGAGATGGCATTGTAGACCCCATTGACATTGGCCAACCAGCTCTGTACCGCCACCAGGGCAGGATGCACGCGGACGTCCAGCCGCCCCTCAGCCATCTTGGCGAGTGCCAACAGCTTGACGCGATACCCGAGTTCCCGCGCATAGGCAATATCGAGTTGCGTCAGGGCCGAGATGCCTTCCGTATAGATCGTCTCGTACGGTACCCAGGAGCCAAAGGCGAGCGACGCCAACAGGGCGATTTTCTGCGCCGCATCGATGCCATCCACGTCAAAACTCGGATCGGCTTCCGCATAGCCCAGCTCCTGGGCTTCCCGCAGGGCCTCCTGGAAGTCCCGCCCCTGGTCACTCATCTTGCTGAGGATGTAATTGGTGGTGCCGTTGATAATGCACGAGATGGACTGAAACTGATTGGCTACGAAGCCTTCTTTGATGGTGCGGATGATGGGGATCCCCCCGCCCACACTGGCTTCGAAGCCAATATCGCGCCCCAGGGTACTGGCGGTTTGAAAGATTTCGCGCCCGTGCCGGGCGAGCAGCGCCTTATTGGCCGTGACCACGTGCTTGCCCTGCTGCAGTGCCGTTAGTAGGTAGGTACGTGCCGGCTCATAGCCTCCAATCAGTTCGACCACAATGGCAATCTCAGGGTCGTGCAGCACCTCCAGCGCATCACCCGTGAGCAGCGCTTTCGGCAGTTGCACGGTGCGCTCCCGGTCGGGATGTTGCGTGGCCACGCGCTTCAGCTCCAGACGTGCCCCGAGCCGCTCGGCAATGAGGCTGGCTTGCTGCTGCAGGATCTGCACCACCCCCGTGCCGACGTTGCCCAGGCCAATGAGCCCTACCTGAATGGTTTGCATGCGTGTCCCTCAACCTTCTGTGCGCAAGGAGGGTAGGAGTTGACCCACCCCGCCAAACTGGCGGGGCAACTAGCCGTGCGCAGCACCGGGGCGCAACACTCAGAACAGCC
>Ga0099827_10002264_pt1 | contig 10561 bp, 10 predicted proteins | sample CZO8metaG_FD_79339 | JGI IMG/M metagenome (GOLD analysis project Ga0099827, IMG submission 79339) | Vadose zone soil microbial communities from the Eel River Critical Zone Observatory, Northern California, USA - CZOApr15con1.8 metaG | ecosystem: Environmental > Terrestrial > Soil > Vadose zone ...
CGGCCGCCTCGATGGCGATGAGCGTCTCGGCGAGCCGGTGGCGGATCGCTTGGAACATGGCGATCGGGCACCCGAACTGGATCCGCGCGAGCGCGTGCTCGCGGGCCAGCTCCAGCATCCGCCTCGACGCGCCGACCAGCTCGTGGCTCAGGGCGAGCTGCCCCAGCGCGACGGCCGCGCGCCAGTCGGCTGGCCCGAGCTCCCTCGTACCACGGACGTAACCGGTGACCTCGACCAGCCCCAGGGAGGGATCGATCCCCTCTATCGCTCGCTGGGTGAGCGCGGCGGTCTCAACCTCGACGACGACATGCGACTCGCCGGCGCGGGCCACGATCAGAGCGGTCTCCCGCTCGCCGAGGCTCGCGGTCCCGATGCCGCGCACGTCCAGTCGGCTACCGTCAAGCGTGCCTGGAGCGCTCCACTGACCGAGCGCCGGAAGCACGACTGCCGTCGCCTCGTACCCCAGGGCGCTACCGAGCACCCGGTCGAGCGCCGAGGAGACGACGTTCGCCGCGCCCTGTAGCTCGAACAGCAGCGACACGGCGGCCTGGACGTCAGCGGACAGGGCGTCCTGCCACCCTAGCTCCTCCAGCGCAGCGTCCAGCGCGGCTCCGGTGTGGCTCTGCGTGGCGTCGCGGAGACTCCGCTCGAACAGCTTGAGATCTTCGGCTTCGATCAACGGTCGTTCCCCAGGTCGAGCAGGCGGCGGGCGATGATGTTGCGCTGGATTTCGGCGGTCCCCCCGTAGATCGTCGCGGCGCGCGAGTAGATGAACTCGCTCCGCCAGCGCTCGCTCTCGGCGTCGTCGCCGATCGTGACCTCGGCGGGCAGGGCCTCGGCGACAAGGTCGAACAGGGCCTGCTCGGCCGTGGCCAGGAGCACCTTGTCGATCGAGGTCTCCGGCCCAAGCTCGTCTCCCGCGGCCATCCGGTGCTGGGTGGTGCGGGAACGGGCCCGGAAGGCGTACACCAGCTGGGTGACCTCGCCGAGGGCGGTCGGGTCGAGTGTGTCCGGGCCCGCCGCGCTGACGAGATCGCGCAGCCGCCGGTGGAGCCACGCCGCCCGCTGCCAGAGGGCGGTGCTTCGTTCGTAGGGGAGCAGATCCATGGCGAACGCCCAGCCCTGGTTCTCCTCGCCGAGCGTCCGGTCGAAGGGAACGAGCACGCCGTCGAAGAACACCTCCGAGAACTCCTGCTCGCCGTCCATGGTCTGGATGGGCCGGATCGTGATGCCGGGGGCGTCCATGTCGACGAACAGGGCGGTGATGCCCTTGTGGGCCGATTCGACGGAGCCGGTCCGGGTCAGCAGGACACACCGCCGGGCGTACTGAGACAGGCTGGTCCACACCTTCTGGCCGGTTACCTGCCAGCCCTCGCGGGTGCGGACGGCGCGGCAGGTGAGCGACGCCAGGTTGCTGCCGGTGCCTGGCTCGGAGAATCCCTGGCACCAGACCTCGTCGCCGCGCAGCAGCGGCGGGAGCACCTTGGCCGACAACTCGGGCCGGGCAAAGGTGATCACCGAGGGGCCGAGCACCTCGGGCAGGGAGTACAGGCCCGGCTCCAGCAGGTCCCGGGCGGTGACGGCCTCGCTCAGGTAGGCACGCAGCAGCGTCGAGCCACCGAAACCCCCCACCTGCTCGGGCCAGCCCCAGCGAGCCCAGCCGGCGTCGAAGGCGAGACGCCGGACCTTGGCGATCTGGGTCATCTTCTGGTCGAGCGTGCCTCCGCCCGCGTAGCTGGGAGCGAGCTCATCGCCATGCTCGTCGAGCCAGTCGTCCAGCGCCTTGCGGAAGGCGTCGAGCTCCATGGCTCGGGTCCTACCCGGCCGGCTGCGCCGTCGGCTCGGGGCGGAGCGGGTCGTGCGGCTTGCCGGCGTCACGGGTGCCGCTGCGGCGGAGGAACGTCATGGACCGCGTCTTCAGGCGCCAGCCCTGCTCGGTGCGGACGTAGGCGTCGGTGTACCAGCCCATCCGCATGTTGTGGTTGGTCTGGTCGACGAACAGCAGCGGCTGGTGGCCGCTCCCTGTGTCGCCATCGAGATCGAGGAGCGGTGTGCCGGTCAGGAACAGGCCCTTGGGTGCGACCTCCACGAGGGCCGGGAAGTCGCGGAGCGCGTAGGTCGAGCCGAAGGCGCTGTAGGTGCCTTCGGGCGTGAAGACCTCCGCAATGACGGTCTCGATGTCGTTCTTCGTCATGGCCACGGCGTACTTCGCCAGCAGCTGTTCGATCTCGATCACGTCGGTGATCGGCAGTTGTGCCATGGGTCAGCTCCCCTCATGGGACTGTACGGGTTACCTCTGCGCTACATAAACATTAAATCGATATCGAAGTCAAAATATGTAGCAGGCTGTGCGGTGTCAACGGTGCGGCCAGGTTTCCTGCCGGGGTCGAGCGGCAGGGAGCTGGTGCGGGGACGTCCCCTGCGAGCCAGCAGCGCGCTCCCGGCTGGCACCGGATCACCCCGCGCGAACAGGTCTCAGGCGGCGCCCCTTTTCGCCTGCGGCCGCCGGCTCCGGTTCTCCTGGATGCCCAACGCGTTCGCCCACAGCAGGGTGAGCTGGTCGACCGCGGTATCGAGGTCGAACTTCGCCCCGCCGATGAACATCATCTCGGCGAACTTGGCGACCATGCCACCGAGCGCTATCGCCGCGTGCCGCGTGTCGATCCGGCGGTCGGCCACCCCCTCGGCCTGCAGCCGGGCGATCGCCGACTCCGTCCGGACGGTCAGGTAGTCGTCGCGCTTGGCTCGCGCCATCCGCACGTCCTCGTTGTACCGGCTGACTTCCTCGATCACCCGCATGATGCGGGCTTCCTTCCGGTAAGCGGAGAGGTACGAGCGGTTCGCCGCCCTGATCCGGTCGATCGGCCCGGCTTCGTCGTCGATGTTGTGTGCGATGTCGTCCATCGATACCAGCCGCACCTCGACCTCCTCCGCTATCTCGCGGAAGAGCTCCTCCTTGGTGTCGAAATAGTGATAGAACGACCCGTGCGAGACTCCGGCCTCGGCGGCGATGTCGGAAATCCGGGCCTGGAGGAAGCCGTCGCGCTCGAAGACCGCCTTGCCAGCCTCCAGGAGGCGAGCGCGCGTACGTCGTCCCTTAGCCGACCGCGGCCCTGCATCCATATGGTCACCTCTTCATCCAGAACTCGACGTCAAAAGCATAACGTCGGGCAACGCGCACCCGGTTACCAGTCTCGTCCGAGCGAGGAACGCTCCTGTCGGCGTACCAGCGCCGAACCGGCCGCAGGCACCTCGATCGGCACATGGCGCGGAGACAGCCAAAGATTGACATCGACGTCGGTATAGAATTTTATGGTGACGTGACATTCGTACCAGTGCGGCTGAGCGTCGCGCGCGGGAGCGGCGGCTGATGGATGTCCGCCTCTCGGATGAGCAACGGGCACTACGCGACTCTGCGGCCCGCGTCGTCAACTCACTCGCGCCCCGGACTGTCCGGGACCTCGACGACCTCGAGCGGGCCGACAAGCTCGACGCCGCGGTCGACGCGTCCGGCTGGCGCGAGCTGCGCACCGCGGTCGACGACGGCGCGCCCCTGGCCTCGGCGGTCGAGGCGGCTCTGATCGCTGAGGAACTCGGCCGGGGGCCAGCCGACACCGCGTTCCTCGGGCCGACGCTGGCAGCGGAGTTCCGTCGCGTGGCCGCCGCGCCAACGAGCGGATCACTGGAAACGGTCGCATTCGTACCTGATCTCTCGGCGCTCGCCTGCGCGGCGGACGGTGCGCTGCCGTCGCGCGCCGTCGCGATCGATGCTCGCGGGGCAACATCGGCGCTTGTGCTCGTTCCCGCACCCGACGGTTACCTGCTGGCCGAAGTCGCCTTGCCCGACACCGGGACGATGGTGGATCTCACGCGACCGGTGGCCGCGGTCGAGCCGGCAGCGGTGGTTCCCGTTCCGGGACAGGGACGGCCGATCACCGCGGAAGATCTCGCCCGCTGGACCAGCCTCGGACTCGCGTTGACATGCGCGGACCTCGTCGGGGCCATGCGTGGCGCCGTGCACCTGGCCAGCGAGTACGCGAAGACACGCCGGCAGTACGGCGCGGCCATCGGCTCGTTCCAGGCTGTCCAGCATCGTCTGGCCGACGCATTCGTGTCGCTGGAGGGGTCGCGGAGCATCGCGCTGCACGCGGCCTGGTCAGTGGACGCGTCACCGGCGAGCGACGCCTTGGCCGCCGCCGCCGCGGCGAAGGCCTACTGCGCCCGCGCCGGGCGTGCCGTGTGTGAGGCCGCCATCCAGGTGCACGGCGGGATCGGCAACACCTGGGAGTGCCTGGCCCACCTGTACCTGCGGCGCGCCCTTCTCTCCAGTGACATCCTTGGCGGCGTCGGAGTGAACCTGGCCAGGGTTCTGGAACATCATGGGATCGGAGAACATCACGGGATCGGATCGGGACATGGACTTCGGTGACTCGCCGGAGGAAGCCGCATTCCGGCTGCGCCTGCGGGAATGGCTCCAGGACAACAACCCGCACTTGCCGGCTTCGTCGACCTCGGACGACTACTGGGCCGGGCAAGCCGCGTGGCATCGGGCCCTCTACGACGCCGGCTTCTTCGGGATGTCCTGGCCGCCCGAGATCGGAGGGCGGGGACTGCCCGGCGTCTATGAGGTCATCGTGGACTCCGAACTCGCCGCCGCGGGTGCACCACCGCGTCCGAGCGTCGGGTTCCTGGTGGAGGGCATCCTCCGGCACGGGAATGACGACATCAAGCGCCGGTTTCTTCCCGGTATCGTCAGCGGCCGTGATCGCTGGTGCCAAGGCTTCAGCGAGCCGGACGCCGGCTCCGACCTGGCGTCGCTGCGCATGCACGCGCAACACGTTCCGGGGGATGGGGAGGCGGGTGGGGAGTACGTCTTCACCGGGCAGAAGGTCTGGACCAGCTACTCGGACGAGGCCGACTGGTGCCTCCTCCTGGCCCGTACCGATCCGGACGTCCCCAAGCACCGCGGCATTTCCGCCTTCGCCGTGCCGATGCACCAGCCCGGCGTCACCCAGCGGCCGCTGAAGATGATCAACGGGATCACCAAGGAATTCGGCGAGGTGACCCTCGATGGCGCCCGGGCCGCCGCGTCCGACATGATCGGCGAGCCAGGCGAGGGCTGGTCTCTGGCCATGACCGTCGTGAGCCACGAACGAGAACCCGGTCAGCTCGGCTATGTCGCGCGCTATCGCAAGAGCGTCGATGAGCTCGCCCGCCAGGTACGCGACGACCCGGCACGGTTCGAGGCCGAACAGCTGCGCGATCTCGCGTGGGCGATCGTCGAGGCCGAGATGCTGCGGCTGCACGTCAGCCGGCGGCTTTCCGATCGCATGGACGGCACGTCCCACGGCCTGGAGGGCTCGGTCGACAAACTGCTCATGACGTCCGCCGAGCAGGCGGTCGGGCACGCCGCGCTCAGTGTCGGGGGCACCGCGCACGACGGCGGAGACGACACGTGGCTGAACATGTACCTGTACAGCAGGGCGCAAAGCGTCATGGGCGGCACCTCCGAGATTCAGCGCAATCTCGTCGCGACCCGGATCCTCAGGCTGCCGGCCTCATGAGCGGCTACGAGCCCAGTTCTGTGCTTAGCCGATCGGGTCTGGGGTCCGTTCTCGAGGCGGTTGTCGACGGATCGGAGGTCGCCGGTAATGGCGCCGAGCAGGTCGTCATCGATCCGGCGACCGGGCGAGGTTTCGCTTCATTCCGCGATGCCGGCGAGGATCTGGTGGCCCGCGCTGTCGCGTCGGCCGCCCGCGCGCGCCGCGCCTGGGGAGCGGGCGACGGCACCCGGCGAGCCGCACTGCTGCTGCGCATCGCACAGCTTGTGCGGCGCGGGGCAGCCGATCTGGCCGAAGTCGAATCGCTCGACAGCGGTAAACCGCTCAGCCAGGCTCAAGGGGATGTCCAGACGGCGGCTCGCTATTTCGAGTTCTACGCCGGTATCGCGGACAAGATCTACGGCGAGTCGCTCGAGCAGCCCACCGGCTTCGCGTACACGAGGCGGGAGCCGTATGGCGTCGTCGCCATCATCACGCCGTGGAACTCGCCCATCGCCCAGATGTCCCGTTCCGTGGCGCCCGCCCTCGCGGCCGGGAACACCGTCGTCGTCAAGCCCTCGGAACTGACGCCGTTGACGAGCATCGTGCTCGGCCGGCTGATGCTGGAGGCGGGCCTGCCGGCGGGGGTGTGCAACGTCGTTCCGGGAACCGGGCCGTCGGCGGGTTCCGCGCTGGTACGTCACCCGGACGTGTCGTTCGTCAGTTTCACCGGTTCGGTGCAGACCGGGCGAGCGGTCGCGCGCGTCGCCGGTGACCGCATCGTGGCCACGAATCTGGAACTCGGGGGCAAGTCGGCGACCCTGGTGTTTCCCGATGCCGACCTCGCGGCCGCCGCCAACGCCGGGGTGGCCGCGGTGGTACGCAACGCCGGGCAGTCATGCTTCGCGACGACGCGCCTGGTGGTCCACCGGTCGGTCCACGATCGCCTGGTTGAGCTGATGAGCGAGAAGTTCGCCAAGCTCACCGTTGGACCTGGACTCCGATCTCCGGACCTGGGTCCGCTGGTGTCGGCGGGACAACGCGACCGGGTTCGCGGGTTCATCGACCGGGCCATCGCCGACGGGGCGGTGGTCGCCAATGACGTCGCCGGTGACGTGCCGCCGCAAGGATTCTTCCTTCGCCCGCACCTGATGGTGAACGTGCGCAACGAGATGGAGCTTGCGCAGCAAGAGGTGTTCGGCCCGGTCCAGTCAGTCATCGTCGTGGACGACGACGATGAAGCCGTGGCCGTGGCGAACGCGTCCCGGTACGGACTGGCGGCGGGGATCTTCACCTCCTCTCTGGCGAAGGCGCACCGTTGTGCGCGGCGGCTGGAAGCAGGTCAGGTTCAGATCAATCGCTTTCCCGCCGGCGGCGTGGACACTCCGTTCGGTGGCTATAAGCAAAGTGGCCTGGGACGCGAGAAGGGTGTCGAGGCGGTGCGCCATTACACGCAGCTCAAGACCGTCATCGTCGAACTCGGTGACGACGATGACTAGCACCGTGAGCGGGCCGGCACAGCACACGGTTTACGCCCTGCGCTACGCGGAGCGCGCAACCACCCGGGAGCACCACTTCTACGGTGCCATCGACCGCGCTACCGATCCGATGCCGATCAGCTACTTCGTGTGGCTGATTACCGGTCCGCATGGGCCCGTTCTCGTCGACACCGGGTTCACGGCGTCGACGGCGCGCCGCCTGGGCCGTACCTACATCACCTCCCCGCGCGACGCTGTCCGAGCTGCGGGCGTCGATCCCGATAGCCTCGCCACGGTCGTCCTCAGCCACCTCCACTACGATCATGCGGGCTGCACGGCAGACTTCCCGGCCGCCTCCTTCGTCCTGCAAGACCGGGAGATGGCGTTCTGGACGGGACGGCATGCCCGCCAGGTGGCGAGCGGGCTCGGCCTGCCGCACCTGGTCCTGCCCGAAGACGTGCTGGCACTGGTCGCGGCGAACTTCACGGGCCGCGTTCGCTGGGTCGACGGCGACGCCGAGATCGCGCCCGGCATCTCGGTACATCGCGTCGGCGGTCACACGCCGGGTATGCAGGTCGTACGGGTCGCGACCGCGCTCGGCTACGTGGTGCTCGCCTCGGACGCATCGCATTTCTACGAGAACATCGAGCGAGACCGGCCGTTCGCGGTCCTCGACAGCGTCCCGGGAGCTCTCCAGGCCTTCGCCGACGTCCGTTCCCTGGCCAGCGACCCCGGCCTCATCATCCCCGGACACGACCCGTCAGTGCTCGACCGTTTCCCTGCGGCCGGCCTTCCCTCGCTGCCAGGACACGCCGTCGTCATCGGTTAGACGTGAGGAGTAAACACATGACCCAGGTCGTCGTGGTCGGCGGTGGTAACGCGGGCCTGTGTGCGGCCATCGCCGCCCGGGAGGCGGGGGCCGACGTGCACCTGCTCGAGCGGGCACCCGAGGACCTCAGAGGAGGCAACTCCGCCTTCACTGCCGGCCTGATGCGAACCGTCTACAACGACGCCGCCGACATCCATGACCTCGTCGGCACGCTGACCGAAGACGACCTGGCACATACGGACTTCGGCGCGTACACCGCCAGCGACTTCCTGGACACGCTCGCGCGTGTCACGGAGTACCGGTGCGATCCCGAACTCGCCAGCCAACTCGTCAACGACAGCACTGAGACGCTGAAGTGGATGAAGTCGCACGGCGTCCGGTTCGCGCCCGCCTATGGCCGGCAGGCGTTCCGGCACGGCGACAGGTTCAAGTTCTGGGGCGGAGCGGTCATCGAGGTCGTGGGAGGCGGCCGGGCCTGGTGGACTACCTGTACGCCGAGGCGGACAAGCTCGGAGTCGGCATCCACTACGAGACCCGGGCGCTGCGCCTCCTCATCGACGAAGGCCCAGCGGGCGTCCGGCCGCTCGGCGTCAGGGCCTCGGCCGCCGGCTCACCCGTCGACATACCGGCCGACTCGGTCGTGCTCGCGGCCGGCGGGTTCCAGGCCAATGCCGAGTGGCGCGCCCGGTACCTGGGTCCCGGCTGGGATCTCGCCAAGGTACGCGGCACGCGCTACAACACCGGTGATGGCATCGAGATGGCGTTGCGCGCCGGGGCGTCGCCGGCTGGCAACTGGACCGGGTGCCATGCCGTCGCCTGGGATCGGAACGCGCCGGAATTCGGCGATCTGAGAGTCGGTGACGGTTTCCAGAAGCACAGCTATCCGTTCGGCATCGTCGTCAACGCCGGCGGCCAGCGTTTCCTGGACGAAGGCGCGGACTCCCGCAACTACACGTATGCGCGGTACGGGCGGGAGATCCTGTCACAGCCGGGCCAGGTCGCGTGGCAGGTCTTCGATCAGCAGACGACGCAGCTGCTCCGCGACGAGTACCGCATCCGCGAAGTGTCGAAGGTGACCGCGCCGACCATCGAAAAGCTCGCCGAAGCCATGGATGGCGTCGACGCGCGAGCGTTCGCCGAGACGGTGCGGCAGTTCAACCAGAGCGTGCGCCGGGACGTGCCATTCAACCCGAATATTCTCGACGGCCGGTGCACCGCGGGCATCACGCCGCCGAAGAGCAACTGGGCGATGCCGTTGGAGCAGGGCCCGTTCGAGGCCTACCACGTGACGTGCGGCATCACGTTCACCTTCGGCGGGGTCCGGGCCGACGCGCAGGCGCGGGTTATCGACGGCGACGGCCGCGTCATGCCAGGCCTGTTCGCGTGCGGCGAGATGCTCGGCGGCCTGTTTTACATCAACTATCCGGGTGGTTCCGGCCTAACGGCTGGCTCGGTCTTCGGCCGCACGGCCGGCCGGAACGCCGCTCACGTCAGGATTTCCCGGTCGAGCGCATGATGCGCGACGCCAAGATCACCCAGATCTACGAGGGCACCAACCAGATCAACCGCGTGGTGATCGCGAGGCAGCTGCTGAGTTAGCGCGGGTGGATTCCGGGGCCAGCTCAAGGCGAGCCGTTCAGCGTGGGTCGGGCCGCGTGTGCTCGCCGCGGCGTCGTGCCCGCTGCATGCGGGCCGCAGCCGCGGCAGGCTCGTTGTTTGCTGTGAGCCGGAACACCGCGCGCTCAAGCGTGGGAAGGATGGCGGCGGGCTCGAGCTGACCGTCGGCGGCCCTGCCGATGACGGCGTAGGCCATGTTCGTGAGGATGATCTCGACGTCGCGGACGTAGTCCGGGGCGCCGCCTTCGAGCACCGCTCGCGCGACAGGCTCGATGGCTCTCATGCCCTGCAGCTCGAGCCGTTCTCCGCCTGGGCCGGTGCGCGCCCGGTGGTAGGCCTCCAGCATGCGCGGGTTCCTTTCCCACGGCTCGAAGACGTAGCGGAACACCCGCATGAGGCCGTCCCGGAGGCTCTCGTCCCGGGCGGGCGGGGCCAGCTCGGCGTAGCTGTTGACCGCCATCCACTGCTCCATCGCGGTGACGATGAGCTCATCCCGCGTGGGGAACAGCTTGTAGATGGTCGCTAGTGAGACATGGGCGCGCCGGGCCACCTCCCGCAACTGGACGGCGTCGTATCCCCCGGACTTGAGCAGGTCAAGCACCTCGCGCATGATCACGTCAGCGGCCTGAAGCTGGGGCACCTGCTCATTCTTACCTGCCAGCCCGCGTGCCTAGCGGGCGACCCGGCTGGCAGGTAACATTGTTACTCATTCAGTAACCTTGTTACTCACAGTTCGGCGGCCCGCCCGCGGACGGCCCGGCCGCCGGGGAGGAACGCCATGGCGACGTACGTTCTGGTGCACGGCGGGGGGCATGGCGGGTGGTGCTACCAGCGGGTGGCCCGGATGCTGCGGTCGGCCGGGCACGAGGTGTACACCCCGACGATGACCGGGGTGGGTGAGCGGTCGCACCTCGTGGGCCCGGAGGTGGACCTGGACCTGCACATCCGCGACATCACCGCGGTGCTGCACTACGAGGATCTGCGCGACGTGATCCTGGTCGGCCACAGCTACGGCGGGATGGTCATCACCGGCGTTGCCGATCGTGCCGCCGAGCGAATCCGGCGCCTGATCTACTGGAACGCGTTCGTTCCCAACG
>Ga0099827_10002265_pt1 | contig 10559 bp, 9 predicted proteins | sample CZO8metaG_FD_79339 | JGI IMG/M metagenome (GOLD analysis project Ga0099827, IMG submission 79339) | Vadose zone soil microbial communities from the Eel River Critical Zone Observatory, Northern California, USA - CZOApr15con1.8 metaG | ecosystem: Environmental > Terrestrial > Soil > Vadose zone ...
AACCCGCCCGGCAGCGCCAGCTTGCCCGCGAACGGCGGTATCCCCCTGCGCACGCACAACACGGCCAGCTCGTCATCTCGGATCGTAAGCACGACTAGGTCGACGGTGACGGCGGCCATCGGGATGGCCGGCTCGGCTGCGTGAGCCACGGACTGAGCCACGGCGCCAGCCTAGCACAGTTAATCGTCGATTTGACGAATAAGCGTCGGACCTGTTATCGTCATGACGACGATTAAGAGGAGGAATGACGCGATGGCGGACATCACGCGCTACCCGATGATCAGGCACCTGCGGGCCAACCCAACCTCGCATATCCGGCATTTGCGGCGCGGCAAGCTCGTGCATGACGGGACCGGCCTGGCGTTTTTCTTTCGGCCACTGTCTGCGGTTCTCTCGGAGATCCCGGTCGGCGACCGCGAGCTGCCGATGCTGTTCCACGCCCGGACCTCGGACTTCCACGACATGACCGTGCAGGCCAGCGTCACCTTCCGGGTCACCGACACAGGCGTAGCCTCGGCCCGGCTGGACTTCTCGATCGACCCGGCCACTGGCCGCTGGCGCGGCACCCCGCTTGAGCAGCTCGCCGGCCTGCTGTCGGAGACGGCCCAGCAGCAGGTGCTCGGCATGATCGCGGCCAGCCCGCTGCTCGAATTGCTTGGTGACGGGATCGGCCAGATCAGGGACCGAATCCTGCTCGGGCTGATCGAGGACACCAGGCTGGCCGAGACCGGCATCGCGGTGATCGGCGCCCGCGTGGTGGCGCTGAAGCCGGAGCCGGATGTGGAGAAGGCGCTGCAGACCCCGGCTCGCGAGCAACTGCAGCAGGAGGCCGACCGGGCCACCTACGAGCGGCGCGCGGTCGCCGTCGAGAGCGAGCGCGCCATCTCGGAGAACGAGCTGGCCAGCCAGATCGAGCTGGCCCGCCGCGAGGAGCAGCTGGTGGCTCAACGCGGCGCGAACGCCCGTCGCCAAGCCGAAGAAGCGGCCGGCGCGAGCCGGATCGAGACCGAGGCGGAGGCTCACCGCGAGCAGCGCCTGGCGCAGGCCACGGCCGAGGGCGCCCGGCTGATCGGCGAGGCCCAGGCGGCGTCCGAGCGGGCGCTTGTCGAGGCCTACCGCGACCTGCCTGACGGCCAACTGCTCGGCATGGCGGTCAAGGAACTTGCCACCCATCTGCCCTCGATCAGCAACCTGACGATCACGCCTGACCTGCTTACCAACGTTGCCTCGGCGCTGACCGGCCGGCCGCTAAACGGCCTGGCTGACACGCAGTCCGGCGTCGGCGACCTGCGATGAGCCTGCCTCCCCGGGCGGTGCTCGTGCACCGCCGCACCGAGCTGGACGAGCTGATCGAACGGCACGCGACCCGCGGCCAGGCTGCCTTCTTCCTGTCCACCAGGGGCCGCTCGATCACCGATGCGGAGTACCGGGACCGCGCGATCAAATCAGCGATCGGCGCGGTCTCGGCCGCAATCCCGCCCGACTGGCGCCGCGGCATCGTCGAGCGGGCCGATCTGCCGCGATGGAGCTTCGACCCCGGCGACATCGTGGTCGTGGTCGGCCAGGACGGGCTGGTCGCTAACGTCGCGCGCTACTTGCACGGCCAGCCGGTCATCGGTATAAATCCTGAGCCAGAAAGAAATCCGGGGGTTTTGGTCCCGCACGCCCCAGGCGCAGCCGGCCACCTGCTGGTCGCGGCGTCGGACGCTGGGGGCGGGCCTGATGTGGAGGCGCGGGTCATGGTCCAGGCGACCGTAGACGACGGCCAGGTGCTGATGGCGCTGAACGAGATCTACATCGGCCAGCCAACCCACCAGACCGCCCGCTACACGCTCACGATTCCGGACGGCACCGCCGAACGTCAGGCCTCCTCCGGCGTGATCGTCTGCTCAGGAACCGGCGCGACCGGCTGGGGCAGGTCAACCTGGCTCGAGCGCCACAGCCCGATCGACCTGCCGGCGCCCACCGAGGGCCGCCTGGCCTGGTTCGTCCGCGAAGCCTGGCCATCCCCGGTCACCGGCGTCAACTGCACCGAGGGCGTCCTGGCCCGCGGCCAGGCAGTCGGCCTGGTAGCCGAGTCCGACCGACTGGTCGCCTTCGGCGACGGCATCGAGTCCGACTCCGTCCCCGTCTCCTGGGGCCAGCGCATCACCATAACCCAAGCCCCCGCCACCCTCCGCCTAGTCCGCTGACCAGAGCCCGGCTGGTTTCTGGACTTCGGGTATCCGGGTCGGTTCCGGTCGGGCTGTCGCGCGAGTTACAGCACAAAGGGGTCAGCGCTGTTGTAGTTGTCCTGGGCGGTACAGCAGCGCCGGCCCACTGGCGTTGCTATTGCAGCGCCCGCGGGTCAGCGCTGTCGTTGGCGCGGGAGGGGTTGCGCAGGCGGCTTCTGGCTGACTCAGTTGACGCGGACCCGGGGGTCGATGGCGGCCTGGGCGATGTCGGTGAGCAAGTTGACCAGCGAGATCAAGATGACCGCGCAGAGCACCGCTCCCATGATCAGCAGCAGGTCACCGCTCTTCACGCTGACCAGCAGTTGCTGCCCGATCCCGCCGAGCGCGAAGACCTGATCCACGATCGCCGCCGACCCCAGCAGAATCCCGAACCCGGTGCTGACGCTGGCCAGCACCGGCGTGATCGACGACTTCAGTACATGCCGCCAGTAGACCTGCTCCTCGGATAGTCCCTTGGCGTACGCGGTCTGGATGTAGTCCTCACCAAGCACCTCGAGCACGGCCGCCCTGGTGAGCCTGGCCGTCGCCCCCACCTGAGTTGCGGCAATGGCGATCCACGGCAGGATCATCCGGCCCAGCCACTGTTCCGGGCTCTTGGTGAACGCCACGTAGCCCGGCTGGAGCCACAGCAATCCGCCGTTCCGCGATAGATGGCCGAACACGGCGAGCAGCAGCAGTGCGGTCAGAAAGGTTGGTATCACCGTGACGGCCAGCGTCCCGGCCGTGACCGCCCGGTCCTGTAGCGATCCTCGGCGCAGCGCGCTGACCGTGCCCACCGCCATGCCGCCGGCCAGCCAGAGCACCATGCCGCCAATGATCAGCGAAACAGTCGGCGGGAGCGCCCGCCACAGCACATGGCTGACGGGCAACCCGACCGTCAGCGACTGGCCGAAGTCCCCGTGCAGCAACATCTGCACGTAGTGCAGGTACTGCACCGGTTCAGGATCGCCCGCGCCAAGCTGGGCATTGATCTGCGCGGAGGCCGCCGGGCTCTCCACCCCGACCCGGAACAGCACGAACGCGCCCAGAGTGACCGCCCAGGCAAGCAGCACGATCGCGACCAATCGTCTGAGCAGGAAAAGCGCAAAGCGCATCTGTCACGCAACCTCTTAGCCCGGCAGTCGACTCACAACCTACACAGAGCACGACACATCGCACGGCCCGGCCGGTACCTGGCGAACGGCTGATCAGCCCGCCGTGATCGAAGGGGAAGCAGGTTCCTGGATCATGGACGGCGTCCCGCCGCTAGGCGAAAACTCCACGTGATCATGACGGCAGCCCCCCCGGCCCCCCGGCGACCTGATCGCCATCGCCCCCAGACCTGCCTGAAACCGGCATTTACCACCATTCGGGAGTGCGTCCGAAAGATGAATGCGCGGATTCATCCCTGAAACCCCAGATGAAATGGCGTATTCATCTTTCCGGGAAGATGATCATGGCGAGTCGGTAGGGGCAGGTGAGTCAGCTGAGGTTCGAGTGAGTCTTGTGACGAAGGTGGCACGGGCCGTCGCGGCTCTAGGCGGCATCAGCTGAAGATCGCCTGACGGCAGGACCGCCGGGCGCCACGTTGCGCCGGTTGCTCTACCATCCGCCATGCCGTTGGATATGGAATTGCGGAGAAAGGGCAAGCTATGGCTGATCTGAGTAACATGCGCGGGCAGGTCGCGATCGTGACCGGAGGCGGGTCTGGGATCGGGGCCGCACTCGTACGGGCGATGGCCGGGCGCGGCGCGACGATCGTGATCGCGGACATCGACGAGGCCGCTGGCAAGTCCGTCGCCGCCGAACTCGACCAGGTCACGGCCGTGACGCTCGACGTGCGCGACGCAGCCGCCGTAGCCGATCTGGTAACCCAGACCAAGGCCGACCATGGCCAGATCGACTACATGTTCAACAACGCCGGCATCGCGGTCGGAGGGCTGGTCGAGGAGTTCACCCTGGACCACTGGGACCGGGTAATCGACGTGAACCTGCGCGGCGTCGTGCACGGTGTGCACGCCGTCTACCCGGTGATGCTGGCCCAGGGCAACGGTCACATCGTCAACACGGCTTCGCTGGCCGGTCTCATTCCCGGTCCCGGCCTGGCGCCCTACGACGCGACCAAGCACGCCGTGGTTGGGCTCAGCCTGTCGCTGCGGGCCGAGGCCGGCGGACGCGGCGTCAAGGTCAGCGCGATCTGCCCCGGCTTCGTCGACACCCCGCTGCTCGGCCGGGTCAACCCCGACCTGCCGCCGACCAGCGCGGGCGAGGCCACCGGCGGCGACATCTCCAGCATCGTCGGTCCGCTGTACGAGGCTGACCTTCTGGCCGAGGACGTCATGCGCGGCCTAGCCCGGAACAAGCCGTTGATCGTCGCGCCCCGCTCGGCCCGGGTCCTCTGGCGAATGACCAGGTACGCTCCCAGCTTCGCGCTCAACACGATCACGAAGACCGTCCAGCGCCGCGCCACCGCAAACCAGTCCTAGACCGCAGGTCAGGCCGAAGCGGGCGGCGCGGCTGGCGCCGCCCCCGAGTCTGAGCCGTGCGAGCCGGCCTCGCCACTCGGCGGCGCCCGCTGATCACCGCGAGCGCGAGCATCAGCAGCCGCACCGCGATCAGGTCAGGATTGAGCCAGTTAGTGACCCAGGTGGTGTACGCCCACAACTGCCAGACCATGATGAGCAGGACGGCGGCTTCAATGCCGGTCCGCGCCGCGCCCGCCTCCGGGCCGGCCAGCAGGAAGTGGGAGAGCTGGGTTACGGCGAAGACGTAGACCAGGTCGAAGAACAGCTCGAGGTGGGTGACGCGCTGCGGCCCGGCGCGCTCGCGCATCAGGTTCAGGTGCTCTGATGTCACGCCAAGTAAGGATGCCACGGTGGACCGAAGACGAGTCGCCCCTGCAGGCGGACTGCGCCCGATGCTGGCCGTCGCCGGCGAGCTCCCCGACGACGACGCGCCCTGGGCGTATGAGATGAAGTGGGACGGCATCCGTGCGCTCGCCCACGTTGGGGACGGCCAGGTCATGCTGGTCAGCCGGACCGGCCGGGACGTCTCGGCCAGCTACCCCGAGCTGCAGCGCCTAGCGACGGCGGTAGCCGAGCACCAGGTCGTCCTGGACGGCGAGATCGTGGCGTTCGGCCCCGACGGCTGGCCCAGCTTCGAGGTACTGCAGCAGCGCATGAACGTCTCGTCCCCCAGCCAGGTCCGCCAGCTGGCCGCCGAGATCTCGGTCAGCTACCTAGCCTTCGACCTGCTGTCGGCCGACGGCGGCCAACTGCTCGACCGCCCGTACCGGACCCGCCGCCAGCGCCTCGAAGACCTGGCCCTGGAAGGCCCGCACTGGCAGACCCCGCCCGCGTTCATCGAGGCCAGCGGCTCCGACATCCGCGCGGTCTCGCAGCAGCACAACCTCGAAGGCATCATGGCGAAACGGCTCGAGTCCCGCTACGAGCCCGGCAAGCGCTCCGCCGCCTGGCGCAAGATCAAGAACGTCTTCCGCCAGGAGGTCGTCGTCGGCGGCTGGAAGCCGGGCGAGGGCATGCGCGCCAGCCTGATCGGCTCCCTCATCGTCGGCGTCTACGACCCCAGTGCTGGCAAACACAGTGGCCTGGTTTACGCGGGCCACGTCGGCACCGGCTTCACCACCGACACCCTGCAGATGCTCACCGCGAAGCTGGCGCCACTTCGCCGGAGGACCTCACCGTTCGGCTCGACGATCCCGGTGCCGCCCGAGCACGCACGCTCCGCGGTCTGGGTCGAGCCCGAGCTGGTCATTGAGGTCGCGTTCGCGCTCTGGACCAGCTCGGGCCGCCTGCGGGCCGCGTCCTACCTGGGTATTCGCACCGATAAGGAACCGACCGACGTGGTGCGCGAACAATAAAACCTTCGAAATGCCGTTATATATAAAACGCATTTCTTCGGGTTTTTTACGCGGTGCCGATCAGGTCCTGCAGCCGGGGTGACCCTTCACGGCGCCCGAGTTCGGGCTGACCATCAGGCACGAGTCGTCCACCGCGACGAAGGCACGGGCCGGAATGCCCTTGAGCAGCTCCACCAGGTCATCGGGCCACTGCGGGAACGCCGAGCCGCCGAAGTACCAGTTGCTGCCGTTGTCGGCCAGGATCAGGCCGTAGTGCTGCATCTCGACCAGCAGGGCCTTAGCGTCCTTGCAGTACGGCGTCGAGTTGCCGCAGTAACCGGCGACGTTGAAGTTGGACTTCAGCCGGAACCGGGCGCCCATCGGCGGCGCGTTGATGCTGCCGGTCGAGCCGGCCTGGTGCCTGGCCGGCCAGATGTAGTGGCTGCGGGTCACGTCGGCGGTCATCCGGATCGCGTGCGTGATCGGCTTGCCGGTCCTGGCCGCGTAGGCCACCTGCTGGTAGTTGAGCAGGCCAGGCAGGACTGGCAGCCCGGCCGCGTCGGACGACGTCTTGCCCGCGGGCCGCAGCTTGTTGGAGTGCAGGTTCCAAATCGCGCCCGAGCCGGCGTGCGGATGGCTTGAGTAGTGCGCGTTCCAGAGCTCGTACAGGTAGCAGTTGTTGCGGTTGACCATAAGCGCGTGCCGGTCACCGCCCGCGTTCTTGCCACCCTCGATCTGGGTATCCGGTCCGAACGGGTAAAGCCCGTGATCGCTGTCCGGGCTGTAATGGAAGGTGATCCGCACCCGCCGGTGCTTGCTGGTCACGATCGTGTAGGGGATCCCGTACGGGTAGCCGCCGCTCGGGCCGAAGTCCGGGTGCAGGTTCAGGCGCGCCGAGTCCAGGTCGCGCAGCCAGGCGCCGCTGTGGCTGTCGATCGGCAGGTGGGAGATGTCGGTGTTCCAGATGTTGTTGGCCGGGAACATCGGGCAGCCGTTAGCCCCAGGCACCCGCGTAGTGATGTTGTCGGCCGGCCGCTCGACATGGCCGACGGCGTCCGTGACAGGGAGCGCGAGAACGGTCGTTGCCACAATTGTCAGAGATATCAGGACACTGCGACTCATGTGAAATCGGCTAAGTCGAAGCATATGGAGATACTGGCACTGGGCCCAGGCGCTGGTTGAAGACTTCGCGTCAAATAGTCCCTCGGAAGTCTTCCGCTTGCGAGAACTAGGATTGGTTGATCCGCTAACCCAGGGGAGTTCACGTGAAGGTGCCGCTGACAGTCGATGACTTCCTGTGCCGGGGTGCGCTGGTCTACGCCGACCGGGAAGCACTCGTCGATGAACCGGGAACGGCCGGGTCGCTTGGCACGATCACCTATCGCTCGCTTGAGCGGCGGGCTCGCGGCGTGGCGCTCGCGCTCGACCGGATGGGGGTCGGCGCCGGGGAACGGGTCGCGGTCGTCAGCCCGAACGCCTCCAGGTTTGGGATCTTGTTCTTCGGAGTCAGCGGTTACGGCCGGGTGCTTGTGCCGATCAACTACCGGCTCAACGCCGAGGAGATCAGCTATGTGGTCGAGCACTCGGGTGCGACGGTGCTGCTGGTCGACCCCGAGTCGGACGAGGCGCTGCGCGATGTGAAGGCGCAGCACCGGATCGTGCTCGACGGCGTGGCCGACGAGGAGATTTTCGCTGAGGCGGCCGACGATGAGCATCCGGCCGGCTGGGACCCCGATGAGGACGCGACCGCGTCCATCAACTACACCAGCGGCACGACCGCGCGACCTAAGGGCGTGCAGTTGACGCACCGGAACTGCTGGCTCAACGCCGCGACGTTCGGCTGGCACACGACGGTGACCGACCGGGACGTGTACCTGCACACGCTGCCGATGTTCCACTGCAACGGCTGGGGGATGCCGTACGCGGTGACCGCGATGGGCGTCAAGCAGGTCGTGGCGCGCAAGATCGAGGGCGAGGAACTGCTGCGCCGGATCGACGAGCACGGTGTCACGCTGATGTGCGGGGCCCCGGCCGTGGTCGCCGCGATCCTCGACGCGGCCAGTGCCCGGCGCTCCTCCGGACAGCCGGTGCCCGGCCGGGACCGGGTACGGATCGTGGTGGCGGGCGCACCGCCGCCGTCGAAGACGATCGAGCGGGTCGAGGACGAGCTGGGCTGGGAGTTCATCCAGATCTACGGCCTGACCGAGACCGCACCGCTGCTGACCGTCAACCGCCGCCCGGCCGAGTGGGACGAGCTGCCGGCCCCCGAGCGGGCCAAGCTCCAGAGCCGGGCCGGCACGCCCGCCGTTGGGGTGCAGGTCGCCGCGGACAGCGAGGGCGAGGTGCTGGCCCGGTCCAACAACGTGTTCGACGGCTACTGGCAGCAGCCGGAAGATTCGGCGAAGGTGCTGGTGGACGGCTGGTTCCACACCGGCGACGAGGGCCACATCGACGCCGACGAGTACCTGGTGATCTCGGACCGCAAGAAGGACGTGATCATCTCCGGCGGCGAGAACGTCAGCTCGGTCGAAGTCGAGGACTGCCTATTCCAGCATCCGGCCGTGGCCGAAGCGGCCGTGATCGGGGTCCCGGACCAGCGCTGGGGCGAGACCGTGAAGGCACTGATCGTCGTGCGCCAGGGCCAGCAGGTGACCGAGGCCGAGCTGATCGAGCACTGCCGGTCAAGGCTCGCGCACTTCAAGTGCCCGACCTCGGTCGAGGTACGCGCCAGCCTGGCCCGCACGGCGACCGGCAAACTCCAGAAGTTCAAGCTCCGCGCCCCGTACTGGGACGGCTTCGAGCGCCGGGTGAACTAGAACATTCTGCGGGGGTTCAAGGGGGTCGTCCCCCTCGGCCAGCACCGTGCGGGGGTTCAAGGGGGTCGTCCCCCTCGGCCAGCACAGCTCGGGTGGCCCCGGGCTTCGACCGGGGCCACCCGCGGGCTAGCTACGGAATCGGGTTCTGGACCGTTACCAGCGTCCACTTCGTGCCGTTCCACTTCTCGATCAGCATCTTGGTCTTGCCGTGCGGGTAGTTGGCCTTTCCGACCGCCCACGCGGCCGTCGGCGATACCGCGGTGACGCCGCTGAACTCGGCCGAGTTGGCGCCGGCCGGGAACGCTATGCGTGGCTTTCCCCACCTCGTCCCGTTCCAGTGCAGGACCAGCGGGCGACCGCCGGCCTTTCCGACAGCCCACGCGTTCGAGGCCGAGGTGGCTGCGACGGAGGCCAGCCGCTCAGAGACACCCGCGGGCGGTTTCGGCGTGGCCTTTGCCTTCCACTGGCCGCCTTGCAGTTGCAGCACGATGGCCTTGCCGCAGGCGTCGCCCACCGCCCAAGTCGCGGCCGCTGATGCGGTGACGCCGAGCAGTTCGTAGTCGCCGCATACAGGCTGAGCCGGGTCAGGGCTCGGAACCACCGTCCAGTTAGTGCCGTTCCAGTGCTCGATCAGGGTGTTCACCTGGCCGGACGGCCCCGAGTTGGTCGAGCCGACCGCCCAGGCGTCGGCCCGGGAGTCCGTGGCCACCGCGTTGAGCACGCTGACCGCCCCGCTGCCGTTGCCAGCCGGGTTCGGGCTCTTGGCCCGGACCCAGGACTTGTTACTGGCATTCCAGCGCAAGATCATGGTGAACTGCGCTTGCTCGCCGAACCCGCCGTAGTAGGTTCCGACCGCCCAGGTGTGGCCGCCCTGGACCGAGGCGACGCCGGAAATGACGGCCGTGCCGTCGTCCGGGCCGACGATGGGCATGTAGTCCTGTGACCACTTACGGCCGTTCCAGTGCGCGCCCAGCAGAAGTCCGTACTGGTCGCTGAGCGAGCCCGCCGTGACGGCGGCGTTACCTGACGTCGCGGAGACACCGGCGTAGTAATCGAGATTCTCCTCGAAGTTAAGGAACGGCTTCGTCGCATCCCACTTGTGGCCATTCCAGTGCTCGATCAGCGGCGCGGCCCCGTCCGCGTGCCCGAAGGCGCCCACCGCCCAGACGTTGCTGGCCGACGTGGCACTCACGCCGTTCAGCCACGCCGTGGCCGCTCGTTGCGGGGCCTGGCTGCTCGCCGTCAGTGCACCGACCGCCGATTGCCCGCCGGCGCCCGCCGCCGCCACCAGCCCCGCTGTCAGCAGGGCGCTGACCCGGAGTCCTCTGACCATCATCCCTCGCCTCAATTCATTTCTAGCGCGCGAACGCTCACAGTTCCCCTGCAGAGATGACGTTTACCGACGCGGAACGGTTGACAGGGGTATAACTAGGACATACCAACGCGAACGGCCCCGGGCGAAGCCCGGGGCCGTTCGCGTTCGCTACTGGAGACTAGGCCGCCAGCTGGGTGGGCTCGGTCACCTCGCCTTGGGAATCGGAGTTGAGCGCCAGGTCGAGCACCTCGCGCACGTCGGTGACCAGGTGGATGTCGAGCGCCTCGCGCACCTTGTCCGGCACGTCGTCCAGGTCAGGAGCGTTGCGCGACGGGATCAGAACCGTAGTGATCCCG
>Ga0099827_10002266_pt1 | contig 10557 bp, 14 predicted proteins | sample CZO8metaG_FD_79339 | JGI IMG/M metagenome (GOLD analysis project Ga0099827, IMG submission 79339) | Vadose zone soil microbial communities from the Eel River Critical Zone Observatory, Northern California, USA - CZOApr15con1.8 metaG | ecosystem: Environmental > Terrestrial > Soil > Vadose zone ...
GAATCCACCGCCTGCCCGGCCGGCCTCTGATCGCCAACCGCACCGTGTCCGAGGTCGAGGCGTTGTTCGACCGGCGCCGCGCGCGCTACGAGCAGGCCGATCACCACGTGGACGGCACGCGCGAGGCGGGCGTGGTTGCGGACGAGGTGTTGACGCTTTGGTCCGCCTGATCCTCGACTCGTCCACTGGGGGCTATCCGGTCCTGATCGGAACCAACCTGCAGCGCGAGCTCCGCAACGTCGTCACCCGCCTCGACCCGACCGGCGCAGCGATCGTCACCGACTGCAACGTCAGGCCGTACGCGGTGAAGGTGGCGAAGGCGATCAAGAGAGCCGGCTTGAGGACGTCCATTCACGCCATCCCCGCGAGCGAACGCTCCAAGTCCATGACCCAGCTGGAGGACGTGTTGACGTTTCTCGAGCGCCAGCAGATCGATCGCGGGGGCTGCGTGATCGCCGTGGGCGGGGGCACGGTCGGCGACCTGGCAGGCCTGGCGGCAGCGATCTGGCAAAGAGGCGTCCGGCTGGTCGCGGTGCCGACCACGCTGCTGGCCATGGTGGACTCGAGCATCGGCGGCAAGACCGGCGTCAACGGCCGGCGCTCGAAAAACGCGATCGGCGCGTTCTGGCAGCCCTCGGCCGTGATCTCCGACCTCTCCGCGATCGAGACGCTGCCGGTCCCGAGCTATCGGGACGCGTTCGCCGAGGTTGTAAAGTACGCCGTCGCCATGGACAAAGGACTCTTCGACCTGCTGCAGCGAAACGGTCCCCGCCTGGTCGAGCGAGACACCGCCATGCTCGAGCGCGTGGTCTTCCGGTGCGTCGCCGCCAAGGCCCTGATCGTGGCCAAGGACGAGCGCGACCGCGGACCGCGCGCGATTCTCAACTACGGCCACACCGCAGGCCACGCGCTGGAGGCGGCGACCGGGTTCCGCATCACCCACGGCCGCGCCGTCGCGTTCGGGATGCGGGTCGCGGCGCGCATCGCCCTGGCCCTGGACCTGTGCAGCAAGCGAACCGTCGATTCCCAGGATGAGCTGCTGGACTCCTTCGGCCTGCCCGACAAGCCGCCCCATGCCGACCCCAAACGGGTGCTGGCTGCCATGGCACTGGACAAGAAGGCGCGGCGGGGCAAGGTCGCATGGGTCATGCCGCGACGCATCGGACACGCCGAAATTGGGCACACCGTGGCCGCCCCGGTGGTTCGCCGCGTCGTCACGAGGTCGCTGGCATGAAACGCGTGGTGGTGGTCCATGGACCCAATCTCAACCTCCTGGGCAAACGGGAGCCGCACATCTACGGCACCCGCTCGCTGGATGACCTGAACCAGACCGTGCGCGACAAGGCGGGCAAGCTCGGCTTGGAGGTCAATGTCTTCCAGAGCAACCACGAGGGCGAGATCATCGACTTCCTGCAAAAGGAAGCGCCCGGCTCCGCCGGCATCGTGATCAACCCGGGCGCGCTGTCCCACTACTCGCTCGCCCTCTACGATTGTCTGCAGGCGCTCGCGCTGCCCGTCGTGGAAGTCCACCTCTCCAACATCCACGCGCGCGAGGAGTTCAGGTCCAAAAGCGTGACCGCGCGCGCCGCGCGGGGCGTGATTACGGGACTGGGATTTGCGGGATATGAACTGGCACTGGAGTTTCTGGCGAAACAAGAATGATTTCAACGAATGATTTCCGCCCCGGGACGATGTTCGAGATGGACGGGCAGCTGCTGTCCGTGGTCAGCGTCGAGCACATCAAGCTTGCGCGCGCCGGCGCCGTGATCAAAGCCAAGCTGCGCAACGTCCTGACCGGCTCGAACTTCGAGCAGAGCTTCCGGAGCGGAGACAAGTACCGACCGGTCCGCATCGACAGCCAGGAGGCGACCTACAGCTACTCGGACGGAACCCATCACTACTTCATGGACAGCAAGACGTACGACCAGGTAGCCGTCGACGAGGACATGCTGGAGTCCGTGCTTCCCCTCTTGAAGGAGGGAAGCACTGTCTTCCTGCAGCGCTACCAGGACAGGCTGATCGGCGTCGAGCTGCCGATCAACGTCGACCTGAAGGTCGTGTCGACGGATCCGGGCTTCAAGGGCGACACCGTTTCGGGCGCAACCAAGCCCGCGAAGCTCGAGACGGGGACCACGATCCAGGTGCCGTTGTTCATCCAGTCGGGCGACGTGATCCGGGTGGACACTCGCGACCAGTCCTACGTGGAGCGCGCCTGAGGCTGGGCTCTAAACCGGTTCACGCCCCGCCACGCGCAACTCTGAGGCGTAGGATCAGTCGGTCATGAGTGAGAACGGTTCCCTGGGAGCGGTCCGTGTGGCCAACGAGGTGATCGCGAGCATCGCAGCATTGGCCGCATGCGAAGTCGAAGGTGTGGAGGGTATGGACGAGGCCGCGGCACGTCATTTCGGCGATTTTGTTCGACGCCAGGCGGCGCATCGCGGCGTCCGTGTGCACATCGAGGGCGATCGTTCGATCCATCTCGAGGTGTTCATCACCGTCGACTCGGAGGCCAAGCTCGCGGACGTGGCCGCGGCGGTGCAGGCCAACGTCGTCGAAGCGACGGAGCGAATGCTTGGCCTGGAGGTCGGTGAGGTGAACGTCTTCGTGTCGAGCGTCGCCTTCGCCAGCTAGCGAGCGGCGTTGGGCAAGCGCCACCAGGCCAGGGAGCTGGCGCTCAAGGTTCTCTTCCAGCTCGAAGGCACCGACGACGATCCGGAGGAGGTGCTGCTCTACCACGCGTCCGAGAACGGCGCGGGCGAAGACGTTACGAATTTTGCGCGCCAGCTCGTGGACGGGGTCATCGGCAATCGCGACCGGCTCGACGCGATCATGAGCGAGGCGTCGGAGCACTGGAAGCTCGACCAGATGGCGAAGGTCGACCGCATCATCCTGCGAATCGCGGTCTATGAGATCGCCATCGACCGCAAGGTGCCGATCAAGGCGGCGATCAATGAATCCATCGAGCTGGCCAAGACCTTCTCGGGCGACGAATCCGGCAGGTTCGTCAACGGGATCCTGGGCCGGGTGGCCGCAACGGCGACTTGAGTCAGGTCCGGGAGCTCGACGATCTTCTCGCCGAGCTCGAAGCCACGATGGGCAAGCTGGCGGAGGGGACGTCGCCCCTGGATGAGCTGGTCGCGGCGCATCAACGGGCGGTCCGGCTGCTGGCCGACGCCCAGTCGCGCCTTGCCGATTTGAAAGCGCGCGCTGAGCAAACCGCTGGATTGCTGGCCGAGTGAAGTTCCTCCTCGCGCCCCTGGTGGCCTGGACGATCGCCCAGGCGGCCAAGCTCCTGCTCACCTCCTTTCGTGAGCGGCGGCTCAACCTCAGGGTCCTCGCCGAGACGGGCGGTATGCCCAGCAGCCACAGCGCGATCGTGATGGCCCTCACCACCGCGGTCGGTAAATATTCGGGGCTCGGATCCGCTCCGTTCGCGATCGCCCTTATCTTCACGTTCGTGGTGATGTACGACGCGGCCGGCCTGCGCCGCGCTGCGGGGCGCCAGGCCGAGGTCCTGAATCGCCTCGTCGAGGACCTGGTGCACATGCGGGGCGTGCAGGAGGCGCACCTGCGTGAGCTCCTGGGGCACACGCCGTTCGAGGTGCTGGTCGGCGCCGTGATCGGTCTTGTCGTCGGGCTCATCCTCTGACCATCGTGGACAGGCGCAGGCCGGCGGGACCTGTCCACTGATGCCTCGGCTCGACGTGTTGGTGACGAAGAGCGGGCTCGCTGAGTCACGGCAGCGAGCGCAGGCGCTCATCCTGGCGGGCAAGGTTCGCGTCGCGGGCGAGACTGTGCGCAGCCCCGACCGCACGGTGAGCGAGGACGCGGCGATCGCCGTCGACTCCGAACCGGGTTACGCCAGCCGCGGCGCTCTCAAGCTCGCGCCTGCGCTCGATCGCTTCGGTGTCGACCCACGAGAACGGATCTGCGCCGATATCGGGGCGTCGACCGGAGGCTTCACTGACGTACTGCTGCGCCGAGGAGCCGCGAAGGTTTACGCGGTCGATGTGGGTCGCGGCCTGCTGCACTGGCGGCTGCGGCAGGACCCGCACGTCGTCGTGATCGAGCGCGTCAACGCCCGCGACCTCAAATCGTTTCCCGAACCGGTGACCCTGGTGGTGATCGACGTTTCGTTCATCAGCCTGGATAAGGTGCTTCCCGCCGTGCGCCGCGCGGCGCCCGACGCCGAGGTGGTCGCCCTCTTCAAGCCCCAGTTCGAGGTCGGGAGGGCGGAGGTGGGGAAGGGAGGCATCGTGCGCAGCCCCGAGGCGATCGACGCCGCCCTCTCTCGCTTCCGAGAGTCCTGTCGGGCCATCGGATACGCGGTCAAGGCGGAAGCCCCGTCCGAGGTCACCGGTGCGGAGGGCAACCGCGAGATCTTCGTCCAGCTGCGGCCGGAGAAGTTGTGAAGGTCTGCCTCATCCGAGGGTCTGGCGTGGAGCAGCACGAGGTCGACAGCGTGTTTCGCGCGATGAGGGCACGGCAGGTCGACGGCGTCGAGCTGAAGCGCGACGCCAAGGCGGAGATGGTGGCCGAACTCCTGAACGAGACCGACCTGATTCTCACGCTGGGCGGCGACGGGACTTTCCTGGCAGGCGCGCGGGTGGCGGCTCCGCGGGACATTGCGGTCCTGGGCGTCAACCACGGCCATCTTGGGTTTCTGACCGAGATCGAAGCGGAGGAGATGGACGTGGGCTTGGGCCGGTTCTTCGACGGTTCATACCGGATCGAGGAACGGACGATGCTCGAGGTGACGCTGTCGCGAAAAGGCCGAACCTTGATCCAGGAGATCGGCCTGAACGAGGTCGTGGTGGACCATTCGGGCGAGACGAACATCCTTCGCCTCGAGATCGACGTCGGCGGGCAGCGCGTGGGCGTGATCGACGCGGACGGTGCCATCGTTGCGACGGCCAGCGGGTCGACCGCGTACGCGCTGGCCAGCGGCGGACCGATCCTCGAGCCGACCCTGGAGGACCTCGTGCTCGTGCCCATGAGCCCATTTGCGCTCACGGTGCGACCGATCGTGTTCGCGCCGGGCCAGGAGATCAGCCTGACTGTTGTGCGGGGACCGGGCGAGATGCGTGTCGACGGCCAGGGGCGGGGGCAGGTGGTGGCAATCGGCGACGTGGTCAGCTGCAGATCACACGCCAAGCGCCTGAAGGTGATTCGGTTCAGCCCGCCGGAGAGCTTCTACCAGAGGCTGGCCGACAAGCTGGGATGGGGCAGGCCCTTGGTTCCCAAAAAGTAGTGGTCGGCCTCGGGAAGGTCCTTGCATCTTCGCGGCCTAGCCGGCCGGGCGCCGTCCCACCCCACGAAATCTTCGATTTCGCGGGGACCCCGGGAGAGGGCGCTGAAGCCTGCGTCAGGGGGCCCGGCGCTGCCTCGTTACGCATCTCCGATGCGCTCCTCGGCGCGCCACCCCTTCCTTGGCTCCGGCCGTCGATGCCGCGAATCTGCGGCGGACCTCCCGCGGCCGACCACTCTTGATCAAGGAGTTGAAGGTGCGCGACCTGGCCCTGGTCGCGGAATCGACCGTGCGCTTCGGGCCCGGGCTCAACCTCCTTACCGGCGAAACGGGCAGCGGGAAGTCATTGCTCATCGATGGGCTTGGTCTCGCGCTCGGCGCGCGGGCCTCCACCGACCAGGTACGCCACGGCGCGGAGCGAGCCACGATTGAAGCAGTCTTCGATTCGGTGAGCTTGCTGCGCGAGATCGGCAAACGCGGGGCGGCTCGGATCGATGGTCGCTCGGCCACCCCTGGCCAGCTGCGTGAGCTGGGCGACAAGCTCGTTGCGCTGCACGGGCAGCACGAACACCACGCTCTGCTCGACAGCGATACCCAGACCGAGCAACTCGATGCTTACGGAGGCGCGCTGGACCTTCGCGCCGGTGTCGCTGCGGCCCACAGCGCCTGGGTCGCGGCGTCGAACGCGGTGCGTGATCTCGAACAGCTGCGCTCGCGCGGTCAGCGCGAGCTGGAGTACCTGCGCTGGCAGCTCGACGAGCTGCGTCAGGCCGACCCGAAGCCCGGGGAGGACGAGGCCCTCGCGGCTGAACGTGCCGCGATGCGGCACGCGGCTCGGCTGGCGGAGCTCGGTCAGCAGGCGATGGACGCACTGCACGAGGACGGGCTCGCCCGAGCGGCTGCCGCGATGAGCTTGGCGGCCGCGCTCGACTCGCGCCTGGCGGAGCAGGCATCGCGCCTGGACGGGCTCGCCGAAGAGATGTCTGACGTCGCCGCGTCCGTGAGGCGCTACGTCGAGCTCCTCGACTCGGACCCGACCCGCCTGGAGGCGATCGAGTCGCGCCTCGCCGTGCTCGACGGCCTCAAACGCAAGCACGGGGGGTCAATCGACTCGGCGGTGCAGGAGCGCCAACGTATCGAAGTGCAGGTCGGGGCGACCGAGGACCTCGACTCTGCCGTCTCGGCCGCCGCGGCTGAGGAGGGGCGGCGCCGGGCGGAGCTGGACGCGGCCGCCGCTCGGCTCACCAAAGCCCGCGCCGCCGCCGCGAGACGGATGGAAAAGGCTGTCGCCACCGAGCTGGAGGGCTTGCGCCTGGAAGGCGCGCGGTTCGAGGTGGCGCTCCGCGCTCTGGATGAGGTTGCCGCGTCAGGCGCCGAGGCTGTCGAGATGATGTTCTCGGCCAACCCGGGCGAGCCGATCGCTCCGCTGGCGAAGGTCGCTTCGGGCGGAGAGCTGGCTCGCATTATGCTGGCGATCAAGACGGTCGGCGCCGGCGCCGACAAGATCCCGACGCTCGTCTTCGACGAGGTGGACGCAGGCATAGGCGGCGAGGCGGCCATCCAGGTCGGACTGCGGTTGAAGGCCCTGGGCACGCGGCACCAGGTGCTGGTGGTCACGCACCTGGCCCAGATCGCATCCTTCGCCGACCATCACCTCATCGTCGAGAAGGCTCCGGGTCGCGACGGCCGGAACGTGGTGACCGTGCGCGAGCTGACGACCGAAGACGACAAGGCCCGCGAGCTCGCGCGCATGATGAGCGGCGGTGTGACCGCGAAGGCGGTGGCTCGCGCACACGAGCTCCTCGAAGAAGCGGGGAGGCCCGTAAGGTAGCCTTACGCGACGGATTGGACGTCAAGACCCCCGTTTTCGAAGGTCCCCTAGAGCTACTTCTCGCGCTGGTCGAGCGCGAGGAGGTCGACATCTTCAAAGTCTCGCTCGCGAAAGTGACCGACGCGTATCTCGCTGAGGTTGCGGCGCGCGAGATACCCGACCCCAACGAGATGGCCGAGTTCCTGTGGATGGCCGCGCGCCTGCTGCTGCTCAAGTCGATACGGCTCTTGCCCGGCGAAGTTCCGAGCGACGAGGAGACCGAGCTGCTCGGCTGGGAGGACGAGGTGAGGCAGCGACTCGAGGAGTACCGCGCTTACAAGGAGATCGCGGGCGAGCTGCTCGAACGCGCGCAGCAGGAATCGTTCGCGTTTCCACCGCCGGCGCGGCCGGTCGAGGCCGGCGGCCAGGAAGCGCCACTCGACGTCGACTTCCTGGTTGCGGCCTTCAACAGCGTGCTTGCGCGCATTCCGCCGCGTCCGCTGGTCGTGCACGGCCGGACCTGGACGCTGCAGGAAAAACTCGACCTCATCACGGACCGGGTTCGACATGGACCGCTCGAGCTCATCGAGCTGATCCTCGAGTCCGAGGACCGCCTCGAGGCGGTGGTGACGTTCGTGGCGGTGCTCGAGCTGATCCGACGCTCGCTGATCCGCGTCCGGCAGAAGGAGCGATTCGGTCCGATCCACGTCGAGATGCGGGAGCCGGCTGCTTGACAGGGGGGTCCACGAGTGTCTCGGCAGCGCTGGAAGCAATCCTCTTCAGCTCCAACCGTCCGCTGAAAGTTCGAGAGCTGCAGCAGGCGACGGACAGCGACCGCAACAGCATCGAAGGCGCCCTCGAGAAGCTGCGCGAGTCGCTCGAGGGTCGCGGCGTGATGCTCATGCGCCACCACGACGAGATCCATCTCGCCACGCGACCGCAGTACGCCGCGGCCGTGCGCCGCGCTCTGCGGCCGGAGGTTTCCGGCCGCCTATCGCAGGCGGCGTACGAAACGTTGGCGATCGTCGCTTACCAGCAGCCTGTGTCCCGCGCGCGAGTCGAGGTGGTGCGCGGTGTCAACTGCGAGAGCGTGCTGGGCAACCTCGAGCTGCGAGACCTCATCGTCGAGGTGGGCCGCGGCTCGGGCCCGGGGCAGCCGAAGATGTACGGCACGACCATGCGATTCCTCCAGGTGATGGGCCTGGAGTCACTGGATCACCTGCCGACGCCGAAGAACGAAGCGGAGATTCCCGAACGGAGCGGCTGAATCGATTCCTCGCGCGGGCCGGGGTCGCCAGCCGCCGCGCCGCCGATGAGCTGATTGCTTCCGGTTCGGTTCGGGTCAACGGCAAGCGACCGCCCGTCACAGGTCTCGAGATCGACCCCGACCAAGACAGGGTCACGGTTGACGGCCGGCCGGTCAAACCGCCCTCCAAGCACCGCTACGTGATGCTGAACAAGCCGCTCGGTGTCATTACGACTTCGCGCGACGAGTCCGCGCGCACTACCGTGCTGGACGTGATCGGCCAGGAGGGCCGGCTCGGCCATCGACTGTTTCCGGTCGGCAGGCTCGACGCAGACAGCACCGGGCTGCTCCTGCTGACCGACGATGGGGATGTTGCCTACCGGCTCACCCATCCTCGCTACAAGGTCGACAAGGAGTACGTGGTCACAGTCGCTGGAGTGCCCAGATCGAGCGAGCTCAATGCGCTGCGAGAGGGAGTGAAGCTGGACGACGGAATGACAGCTCCGGCCGAGGTCGAGATGATGCGAGCGACGACCAGAGCGCGCGACTCCGGCCGCGCCGAGCTACGCGTGGTGATTCGCGAAGGGCGCAACCGTCAGGTGCGTCGCATGGTGGAAGCGATCGGGTACAAGGTCCTGGGATTGCGAAGGACCAGCTTTGGACCGCTGCGCCTTGGCCGCCTCAAGACCGGCGGCTGGCGCGTGCTGTCGAGCGGCGAGGTCATTGCGCTGCGCCGCGCGACAGGCCTCGACGTCACATGATCGTCTCCATCGACGGCGGCGTGGCGTCGGGCAAGTCCGCGGTCGGCAAGCGGGTCGCCGAAAAGCTCGGCCTGCCGTTCATCGACAGCGGGTTGATGTACCGGGCCATCACGCGCCTCGCGATGCAGCGGGGCATCGACCCCCGCGACGCGGCTGCGGTGACAAGACTTGCCGAATCCACCAAGCTGCGGATCGACGGCGAGCGCGTGTGGGCGGACGGCGAGGAGCTGACCGAGGGCATCTACGACGCGGATTACGCCGACGCGCTCCCCATCATCTCCGCCATCCCCGGCGTGCGTAAGGCGCTGGTCGAGGAGCAGCGGCGCATGGGAGAGTCGGGCGTGGTCATGGCGGGGCGGGACATCGGCACGGTCGTCTTTCCCGGCGCGGACCACAAGTTCTTCCTGGTGGCGAGCCTCGAGGAGAAGGTGAGGCGCCGCGCGGCGCAGTACGAGCGACGCGGCGAGCGGGTTGACGGCGAGGCGATGCGCAAGGAAGTGGAGCTGCGCGATCGTGTCGACTCAGAGCGGCCCGTGGCACCGCTGCGTCCCGCCGAAGACGCGGCGATCATCGACACGGACCAGCTCGACGTCGACCACGTGGTGGATCGAATCGTCGGCCAGGTACGAGCTCGGACATGACGTACACGTTCATGCGCGGCCTGATGCGCTTCATGACCAGCACCTTCCTGGTCGGCCTCTTCAAGGTCGAGGGCCTGGAGAATGTTCCGCGCCAGGGCGCGCTGGTCGTTTGCGCGAACCACTTCGCCACGCTCGACCCACCGATGGTGCCGGCGTACCTGCCCAGGGCGGACACGTGGAACATGGCCAAGTCCGAGTACTTCCGCAAACCTCTCATGAGGTGGATCTTCACCCGGTATCACGCGTTCCCGGTGGTTCGTCACAGCGCCGACCGAGCCGCCCTGCGCCGCGCCTTCGACCTGTTGAAAGCGGGCGAGGTGCTGATCATCTATCCGGAGGGGACGCGGATCGACGCCGGGAGGCTGGCAACGCCGGAGCCAGGCGCGGGCTTCATCGCCCAGAAGGCCGGTTGCCCGGTCCTTCCCGTGGCCCTCACCGGGACGCGTGAATGCATGCCGAAAGGGACGATGTGGCCGCGCCGGGTTCCCGTCACGTTGCGATTCGGCAAGCCGTTCTTGCTGCCGCAGCGAAGGCCGAACGGCGAGCGCATCTCTCACGCGGAAGCTTCGGACGCGATCATGCTGGCGATCGCGGAGCTGCTGCCGCCGGAGAACCGCGGCCGCTACAGCGACATGGAGTCGCTGCGGAAGAAGTTGATCGGAGTGACGAGCCCGGCTTAGCCGATGGCGGGTCGCGCCCAGTCATCCTCGACCAGGCTGCCGAGCGCGGGGTTGAAGCAGGCGTCGAAAGCCTCCTTCAGCGATTGAGGCGTGAGCCGCGGCGGCTGCTGGCGGTAGTTCGCCAGGTCGACCAGACGCGCGACCAGCGCACGCGGGTGCGAACCGCGCAGC
>Ga0099827_10002269_pt1 | contig 10547 bp, 10 predicted proteins | sample CZO8metaG_FD_79339 | JGI IMG/M metagenome (GOLD analysis project Ga0099827, IMG submission 79339) | Vadose zone soil microbial communities from the Eel River Critical Zone Observatory, Northern California, USA - CZOApr15con1.8 metaG | ecosystem: Environmental > Terrestrial > Soil > Vadose zone ...
CCGTGCAGGCGCATCAGTGCCTCGACGAACTGCTGCCCGCTGAGCCAGCCGTACATCTGGTTGTGCTCCGGACAATACCCGAGGCGTCGCATCATCGGCACGTTGTTCCACGGATTTTCTCCGAGCAAGCGGAGGGTCCCCTGGTTCGCGTGGAGCTGGCCAATCAGCAGCTTGAAGAGCGTGCTCTTGCCCGCGCCATTCGGCCCCACGAGACCCGTGATGCCCGTTCCAAAGGAGGCGGTGAATGCGTTGAGACCGAGGACCTCGCCGTACCACTTCGACACTCCGGCGGCCTCCGCGACGGCGCTCATCCGGAGACCACCTCGACGGCCTTCATTCGGAGGTATGTGACGAACGATGCGACGATGGTGGCGGCAAGCAGGATCGCAAGGGCCCATAGCCACTCGAGCTGGCTGCCCGAAGCCCCGAACGCCGCGCGGGCGACCGCGAGATAGTCATCCCAGGGGGAGATGTAGAGCAATGCGGAATTCCCAAGGGAGCCCGACAGAATGCCCGCGGGAATCGACAGGCCGAACGTGATTGCGAAAATCCCCGCCGCGGCGTAGCTCTTCCGACGCGTGAGGCTTGAGAGAAGCAATGTAACGGACGTGTAGAAGGCGGTGAACAGGAACCCCAAAAGGACGGCGAGGCCCATCGCCTCCAATGCGATGGTCCACGAGAACAGGCCCAAGAGGGCGGCGACGAAAGGGGTGAGCACAAGCGGGAGCACGGCGATCATAGAGATGAGGGGGGCTAGGGTCGCGGCTTTCGCGATCAGATAATCCGCGTGCGTGATGGGACGGCTCAAGTAGAGCGTGAGGGCCATGGAGTTCAGATCGTCCGCGATGAGAGCGGATCCGACGACGGACGCCATGAGCGTGACGAAGAACAGGATCGCGCCGTTCGACGCGGGGACGAAGAAGAAGCTCAGGTCGAGTGCTTGGCCTGGCAGGAAGACACCCGCGAAGAGGACGATCACAATGGAGCTGACCAACGTCAGGCCAACGCCGAGCGCCGTCACAACGATCGCCGCGGGCCGCTTGAACTCGCGCCGCAGGCCCGTCACGATGATGGCGCGGAGCCGATGCCGACGACCGAGGAGTGGCATCTCTCGTCGGGTGTATGTCGGGAGAGAGATCGACATCTACGCATCCACCGCCTCGTTCCGTTGGACGAGTTCGACGAAGAATTCTTCGAGGCTCCGTATCTCCCGACCCATGTACCGTACCTCGGCACCAAGGGCCTTCGCGGTCTCGAAGATCGCGGCCTCGACCCCGGGCTTGCGCGCCACGTGCACGCCCGATGCTGTCGCTTCGGACTCCAGTCCCGCCTCCTTGAGCCGCCGCGCGAATGCCTCCCGGTCGCCCCGGACGTCGATTCGCAGGCGGTCCGCGGAACCGGTGAGAAGCTGGCTCAGTTCGCCTGCGGCGATCTGGTGCCCACCGTCGAGGATCACAATGTACTTGCAAATCGTCTCGACGTCAGGCAGCAGGTGACTCGACAGTACCACGTTGCGGCCGGGAGAGCTCGCGATCACCCGGACGAGATCGAGCATCTCCGTGCGGCCGCGCGGGTCAAGGCCCGTCGTTGGCTCGTCGAAGATGTACAGCTGCGGGTCATGGACCATTGCTTGGGCTAGTTTGATTTTCTGCTTCATTCCGGTCGAGTATTCCGCGATCTTGCGGTAGCGCTCCTCCTCGACGCCGACGAACTGCAGGACGTCGTGTGCGCGACTGATCGCCGTGTTTGCGTCGAGTCCGCTCACCCGTCCCATGTACGTCACGAGTCCCACGCCCGTCATATCCGGGATGAGGCAGTCATGCTCAGGCATGTAGCCGATCCGCTCGCGGACCGGGACGCCTTCCGCGATACTGTGACCCAGCACCTTCGCGGTTCCCGTGGTCGGGCGGACCAGCCCCAGGAGGAGGCGTAGGAAGGTCGTCTTCCCCGCGCCGTTCGGCCCGACGAGGCCGATCGCGCCCTCCGGAATCGCGACGCTCAGGTCGTCGACGGCGCGAACCTCGCCGAAAACTTTCGTCAGCCCGGCGGTCTCAATGAGTGCCGTCCTTCCCTCCTCCTTTCCTCTCGACCGTCGCCGCCGGTGGCCCGCCCGATGGCGGTTCGTGGATTCGTTTCTTTCGGCGGATCCAATATATGAAGACAGCTACAAACCCGACCGCCACGGCCGCGAGGATCAGCAACCAGTCTGCGAGACCAAGGGTGAACGCTTTCGAACCGTACGAGTACGTCTTGAGCCGCATTTCCGCGACCCGGGTCCCGTTCGCATAGGCGTCTCGTTTCACATAGTAGCCCGTCTCATTCGAGAAGTACGCCGTCTCGTTACTTCCGCCGGACAGGCCGCCGATGCCGGGAAAACTCCCGACGGTCTGGTTCAGCTTGTACGCCGTGAAGGTCCCTGCCTCGACCGTGACCCGCTCCTGAGATTGGACCTCGCGACTCCAGACCGAAGAGAGATCGGTTCGATTCTCCATAGTCTGCGTTTGGCCGGCGAGGGTAACAGAGGAGTTCACGACCAGGTGCGTCTGAAGCGTCGCGGTCGCATTCTGTCCGACCTCGAGATCAAAAGGCGGGACGGTCGCCACAGATTGGCTCGCGTCCACGCGGACCATCGCCGTGAGCTGCGTCGTGAACACGAGCGTGACGTCGGCCACGTACGAGGTCGTCGCGTTCGACCGAATCGGGATGTAGGCCTGGTCCTCCCAGACTTCCGACGCGTGCGTCGTGAAAGTGCCTGTCACCCGTGCGGTTCCCAGCTTCGGAACTGGAAAGGTCCCGTTCAAGAAACCGCGCGCGCTCGTGTCGACGGCGACTCCTGAAATCGCGATGCCTCCGGAGGCAGCGGAGGATGGACCGAGCACGTTGACCTCGACCTGGCCGACGAGATCGAAACGGAACGTCCCCGATTGGCTTGCATTGAGGCCCGGCAACGAATCGAGGGAGCCGGTGAGCACGTAGACCCACCGATCGCCTACGGCGTAGGCGGGCTTGGACAAAGCCCCCGTCGCATGCAAGGCAATTCCGTTCCATACCGCGACGAGGAGGAAGAAACTCACGATCCCCGTGGCCCCGCGCGGAAATGGCAATCGACGCACCCCAGCGCGTCTCCACGAGCCCGAACGGTAAAAGGATTTCCCCGCGACGAATCTCGGGCCGCGGAGTCTTCTCCGTCGTCATCATTTCCTAGCTGTCACAAAGTAACACGTCGCGCCCGGGTGAATAGCCACGTCCGCGAAGCCTGCGGCCTCCACGTTCGCTTTGAGCTCAGGCGGCTCAAGGAACGACAGGGAAGGGGCATGCATGTGGCCGCCGATCCAACGCGCGAACGGGCCGGGCGCACGAGAGTGCGGGAGTTCGGCCAAAACAATACGTCCGGACTTACGCAGCACCCGGAACATTTCGCGGAGGACCTGTGCTTGGTCGTCTGCGTGATGGAGACTGACGACCGCAACGACCCGGTCGAAGTACTCATCGGGAAAGGGAATCGATTCCCCGCGGCCCTCCTGGAATCGCAGGCGGGGTCGCCGTTTCCGGCCTTCGGCGAGTTTCTTCCGGTTCGGCTCCAGGACGATGACATCGCCACACCCCTTGGAGAAATGTTCGGTCGCCGTCCCGGCACCTCCTCCCACATCGAGCAAACGCAGTCCGGACGACGGCGCAAGCAAAGCACGCAGAATTGGCAGGTCCTTCGATCGTTTCCGCACGCTCAAGCGCTCGGCGATCCGAATTAAGATGGGCACGACGCATCTCCGAATCTGGTTCCGAATTCGTGACTGCGCGAGCCGATAAAATCGTTTCCCGTCATTCGGATGTCTGCAATCCCGACAAGGATAATACCGACCGCTCTCTGTGGGTCCCGAGCCCCACGATGCCCGCCCCGCTCCATGTCGTCTGGTATACCGACCCGCATAACATTTGGTGCTGGGGATGCGAGCCCATGATTCGTCGGCTGGAGATCGTCTACGGGGACGCCGTGGAACTGGAAATCCGGCAAGGCGGTCTGTTCGAAGACTTCGGTCCGATGCGAGAGCAGTGGGCCCGGATGTCCGGAGGCCGATGGACGGAGTCCGTCCTCGCGTTCTTCGAGGCCGTGGCCACACAACACCGGATGCCAATGGACTCGAAACGGATGATCCGGGGGATCGATGATTTCAACTCCACCTGGCCGGCGTGCATCGCCGCGAAAGCGGCGTCCCTCCAGGGTGCCCACGCCGATCGGCAGTACTTGCGGGCTCTTCGTGAGGCGTGGTGCCTCGATGCTCGGCCCATCCATCGCGTCGAGGTCCAGACCGACGTCGCGCGCGAGGTGGGTCTCGACGTGGATCCCTTCACCAAAGCCCTCGAGGACGGCAGCGCGGAACAGGCGTTCCAACGGGATCGGGAGGAGTGCGAACGCCTCGAGGTCCGCGGATTCCCGACCTTCACGATCGGTCGGGGAGAGGTGTCGGCCCGACTGAACGGCTGGCAACCCTGGGAAGTGTTCGAGGACGTACTACGGCAGGTCGATCCTCAGCTTCAAGCCAAGGTCCTCGAACCCACGGAGCAATCGGTCGTGCAGCTGCTCGGTCAATCGAAACACTGGGCAACCCGAGAGATCGCGGCGGTCTTGGGCGTCACCGATGACGACGCCGAACTGCTCCTCGAGGAACTCGAGGGAACTGGGAAACTGAACCGCCGAGTCGTCGGAGACGGACTCGTGTGGGAGCGGGTCCCCTACCTCCCCGTGCCACCTTAGTCGGACGGACGCTCGATCGCCTGGCCTGACTTCCAGACCGTGATCAGGTTTTCTGGCGACGTGAGGACCGCGATGTCGCCCAGCGGATCCTTCCGGACCGCGAGGACGTCCGCGGCGTACCCAGGCTTGAGCTGCCCCGATTTCGGTGCCTGTGGCCCCAAGGTCATCGGGGCATTCGCCGTCGCGGCCTCGATCGCCTGCAAGGGCGTCATCCCGGCGTCGACCAGATGGACCAGTTCCTGAGCGTTCTGACCCCACGGCGCAATCGTCCCCTCGCCCGTGCTCCAGATGTCCGTCCCGAGGGCGATACGCACTCCCTTCTTGATTGCGAGCTGCAGCGACCGTTTGTGCTGGTCCCCCAGCGCGAGGACCTTCCGGTACGCATAGTCCGGGATGTTCATCTTCGGACCGAGGCCGATCAACCGCTCCAGGATGTACCGCGTAGGGACGAGGATCGCCTTCTTCTGGATCATGAAGTCCACGGCCTCTTCGTCCAGATACGATCCGTGTTCAATCGTGCCACAGCCGGCACGGAGCGCGGCCATGATTCCGGGCTTCCCATGGCAGTGCGCCGCGACGATCCGCTCCGCCCGCGCCGCCTCTCCGACGATTGCCTGGAGCTCGTCGTCCGAGAACTGTTGATGGAGAGGATGGTCCACTTCGCTCATCACCCCGCCGGAGGCGCACACCTTGATCACCCTCGCCCCCAGCCGCAACTGGTTGCGCACGCCCCGGAGGCACTCTGCGACTCCGTCGCAGAGCTGGAAGAAGTAACCGGCGGCGCCGAGGGCGTGGATGTACGACGTCGGGAACATGTGGAGGTCCCCGTGTCCTGCCGTCGGACTCAGCATGGCGCCGCCGCCGTAGATGTGAGGTCCCGGAATCGTTCCCTCATCGACGACGCGGGCGAGATGGACCCCGAGTCCGACCAGGTCCCGGACGCTCGTGAAACCCGCAGAGAGCGCGCGGTTCGCATCGGCGACGCTCCGGGCTGCCAGGACGGGCAGGGAGGTCTTCGCGATATCCTCCACGTTGGTCACCCGGATTCCCATGAAGTGTCCATGGCAGTCCCACATTCCCGGCATGACGACCGGGACGCGATGCACCCGAATTCCGGCGGGCGCCTTCGGGGCGCTCTCGATCGGCCCCGCGAATGTGATCGTCGGACCGTCGACGACCACGCAACCGTTCTGGATTGGGTCCCCGCGGCCTGGAATCAAGAGGTCCGCTTCGATACGCTCCATGACGGAGGGGAACGCCTCCGCGGGAATGAGGATTCTGGATACGACCTTCGCCTGCCGCCCGAGGGAGATGGGAACCCTTTTCGCCCGAGGCCCGTTCTCCGCGCGAGACGCGACCATGGCCCGCGGGAAGACTCAATCGAATTTTCGCGCCGTCGCCAGGCGCATCATCGAAGACCACCGTTCCTTCGATCCGACCGGTTCGGCGGCATCCGGCCTTCATCGCTTCGACGGGATCCTGCCCGATTACTCGGGAGCCTCGGTCAGTCGCTACGCGGCTCGGGCTCGAAAGGACCTCAAGGCCCTCGACCGAGTCGGGCGGACGGACGGCCTCTCTCGCGCCGCCCGCCTCGAATTGGGCGTCCTCCGGGGCCTGCTCCTATCCGAGCTGTCCGAACTCGAGGATCAGCGGCTGCCACGCGCGTTTCCTTTCTATTTCCTGTACCGCTTAAGTATTGTGAACTACCTCTTGCGGAACTACGCACCCCTCGATCGGAGACTCCGTTCCGTCGGGAAACTCCAATCGCAGATCCCGGCGTTTCTGAAGAGCCTCCGGGGGACGATCGATCGGCGCCTCGCCGACACGTGCTACGAGATGGCGGAGATGGCCGCGACGGGAATCCTCGACGCGTATTCGCGGGAATTGCCGGATCATCTGCGGGACGCCTCCCCGGATGTGCGCGGCTTCGTCGAACGAACGAATGAGACCGCGAAGTCGGAACTGAAAGCCCTCGCGCACGAACTCACGACGGCCTACAAACCTCGCATCAAGACGGAGTTCGCGCTCGGCCGACGCAAATACGAGCGGATGATCTTCGCCGAACACCTCGCACACATTCCCCTCGACCGCCTTTCCGAAGTCGGCCGGTCGGACCTGGTGACGAACCAAGCCGCGTTCCATGAAACCGCCAAGACGATCGATTCGTCGAAGAGACCCGAGGAAGTCCTAGAAGACATGGAGCGGGATCATCCCACGGAGCGGAGTCTGATCGAGGATACGCGGGAGATGCTCGAGGACATCCGGGGATACCTGATCGACAACGACATCGTGACGGTCCCGTCCGAGGAGAGGGCGAAGGTGATCGAGACTCCTCGGTTCTACCGGTTTGCCACGGCGGCGATGAACCCGCCCGGTAGTTTCGAGAAGGTCGCGAAGGACGCCTACTACTACGTGACGCCCACCGAAGAATCGTGGACGCCAGAGAAAAAAGAGGAGTGGCTCCGGCATCTGAACTATACGACCCTCCGGAACATCTCTGTGCATGAATGCTATCCCGGCCACTACGTGCACTTCCTCCATAGGATGCGGGTCGGATCGACCGTCTTGAGGAGCTACTACTCCTACGCATTCACGGAAGGTTGGGCCCACTACTGCGAGGCGATGATGGTCGAGGAAGGCTTCGGTGACCGGCGACTGAAACTGGCGATGTTACAAGATGCCCTTCTGCGAGATTGCCGCTACCTCGCATCGATCGGCATGCACACCGACCGTTGGTCTTGGGAGGACGCGACTCGGTTTTTCATGGAGAACGCATACCTCGATCGGCTTCCCGCGGAACGGGAGGCAAAACGCGGCACGTGGGACGCGGGATACCTGAACTACACCCTGGGAAAGCTGATGATCCAGAAGCTGCGCGTCGATTGGAGGAAGCAACATCCGAAGGCAGGATTGAAGGAATTCCACGATGCGTTCCTCGCTCTCGGGGCACCGCCCCTCGGTCTCGCCCGCGAACACTTGCTGGGCCGGAACGCGGGACCAGCCTTGTAACGACTTCCCTAGCAGATCCGGATATTCCATCGAGCCGGCATGATCGCGTCGAACCGCGAAGATCATACACCCAATTTCGCTCGGTCTGCGGAATCATCTCTGATCCGCGCGCTGCATGTTGGCGGCGGTACGGATGCTTTATGTGCCCCGAAGTCTACCGCTCTCTGGGGGCCGGGCCGCCGCACCGTGCGGGATTCGTGCAAACAAAGCGGCGAGAAGCTTGCTCGAAGGGTCGGAGGGGATGACGCACTCCCTCTCACTCCGATCTTCGTAGGGAGCCGCAGACCGGTGTCATGGATGGCGCCCCTCGGGCAATGGTTCCGATGCGAATGCGGAGAGGCGTCTGCTATCTTGTCGAAGACGAGACCGCGGAGACCGCCTACCGGCTCTTCACGCGACTTCTTCCCGAACTGGAAGCGGGTTTCTGCATCGCCCGCATGCATCCCGAAAAGGTGCGAACGAGATTCGGACCCGCGAACATCCGAATTGGATGGTTCGCGGAAGTGCCGGGGGAGGATCACTTCAGCGCGAATGCCATGGCGTCTGTCGCGAAAGCAATTCAACAATTCATCCAAGAGCACGGTTCCTCCGGACTCGTGCTGATCGATGGCCTCGAGTACGTGATCCTTCACAATGGGTTCCAGCCGACCCTCCTGGCCTTTGTCGAACATTTGAACGAATTCACGATGGGGACTCAGGCCGTCCTACTCATCGCGTTCCGTCCCCAGACCCTCGACCCGCGGGAGCTCGCACTCCTCGAGCGGAACTTGCACGTCCTCGACGGGAAAGACGTGAAGAGCCAGCTCGACATCGAAGAACTCGGAGAGATCCTGGGTAGCGATGCACCCGTAGAACGAACGTCCAAGGAAAAGTTCGAAGCAGCGAAAGTTCTAAACCCTCTACCCGACATGCGAGGACAACGGGTGGAACGCGTGCGATGCCCGAAATGCGGCACTGAGAATGACCACGAGGTCGCATTTTGCGTGTACTGCGGTTCCCTGCTCCCGGATCACGCGGGAATTCCCCCCTCTCCGACCGCCCCCCAAGCTCCGAAGATCTCCGGGGCGCTCAAGCCGATGCCGCCCGTGGCCCGAGCGTTCCCCGAACGCCGCCCGGATTTCGTGGGTCTGATTGGGCTCGCCTTCTTCCTATTGATCGTCGGCATCGTCTTCACCTTGAACACGAACCTGTTGAACGATTTCCGGTCCTGGTGGGACCTGCTCGTCGCCGGTGGCCTTTTGGTCCGCCCTCCGGACGGAATCATCGTGAGCGGAATCCTCTTCTTCGGACTCCTTGGCCTGTCCAATTTCCTCACCTCGGGCCTGCGCTGGATCCTCGACCGGGGTCGATTCGGGGCACTCGCGCGGGTGCTCGCGGGCGTCGCTTTCCTTTCCCTGGCGCTCCTCACGTGGCGGTACTCGATGCGCGCGATAGCCGGCTCCCTCGTGATCTCCATTTGGACCGCAGTCCTCGGGACGTTCCTGGTCGTCTACATCGGAGTGGGGCTGTACTGGGCCCGCGCGCGGCGACCCGCCCCGACGGGCGCACGAATACCGACCTCGAGACCCTAACTCCGCGGGAAAGAAGAGTCAATGCCGCGGCCCTCGTCCGGGACGTCTCACGGCCGGACGAGCTGGGAGGTCGGGACTCCCCCGGGAGGAATGTACCGACTCCCGCAGTCGCACGACCAGATGTTGGCCTCTTTTCCACCGCCCACCTCGATGCGAGTGACCGTGTAGTCAAAACCGCATCGCTCGCATGCGAGGACGACGGAGGGTGGGGCGGGCTGGCGCAAGAGCAGAGCCGGTGGCGGCGAACGACGGAGCAAGATCCGGAGCCTCGCAAACGAAAGATGCCTTCGCGGCGACGATCTCGAGTTGGTTGCTGTCGGCTTTGGGCTCGCCTCTCCGGCGTGCGACCTCGGTCGCTTCGTCGTTCCTCCACTCCCCGAAAAGGGAATGTCGTGTTGCGACATAAAGGGCGAGTGTTCGGACCGAACTCGATTCTGAGAACACGTGGACCGGGACGGCGCATCGGACGGGATACCCGACGTCCCGATCAACCGGCGGGCCGGAACTTGTACCCGTAGTGGATGACGCCGGCCTCTCCTTCCTGGCCGAGTTTGCGGAAGGTAGATTGGACCTTCATCCCGATTGTCACGTCCTCGGCTTTCACATCGATCAATTGCGACGTGAGGCGGACGCCCTCGTCCATCTCGACGATCGCCATTACATACGGCTTCTGCATCTCGAACTGCGCCGGTGCATCGTGGATGATCGTGTACGTGACGACGGTCCCCTTCCCGCCGAGCCGGAAACGCTGCATTTTGCCGATCGACTTACGACCACAGACCGGGCAGACGGCCCGGGGGGGGAAGTCGACTTTCCCGCAGCTCCCGCATTTCGTGCCGATCAGGTTGTAGCGGCTCTGGATCTCGCGCCAGAATCGAGGAACGGCCACGTCAATCCCCTCGCTCGAAGAGGTGGACGACCGCGGTGGCGCCCGTTCCGCCCAACGTGTGGGTGAGCCCGTGGCGTGCTCCGACCACCTGACGTTTGCCGGCTTCCCCACGCAACTGCCTCACGATCTCCACGGCCTGGGCGACGCCCGTCGCCCCGACCGGTTGGCCCCGGGCCTTCAGCCCGCCGGACGTGTTCACGGAGATCTTGCCGTTCAGCGCGGTCAGGCCTTCCGCGGTGGCAGGTCCGCCCTTGCCTTTCTCGATGAACCGCAGGTCCTCGATCGCGAGGATCTCGGAAATCGTGAAGTTGTCGTGCACTTCCGC
>Ga0099827_10002270_pt1 | contig 10547 bp, 19 predicted proteins | sample CZO8metaG_FD_79339 | JGI IMG/M metagenome (GOLD analysis project Ga0099827, IMG submission 79339) | Vadose zone soil microbial communities from the Eel River Critical Zone Observatory, Northern California, USA - CZOApr15con1.8 metaG | ecosystem: Environmental > Terrestrial > Soil > Vadose zone ...
AGGGAAGGGAGGACCAGAATTTTGGGTGGCTGTCGTGAGGCCTGGTTTGATCCTGTATGAAATGGATGGGGTTGATGAGAGCATTGCCCGCGAGGCAATGCGTCTGGCGTCCCATAAACTCCCTATTGCTACCCGCTTTTTGGCAAAGATCTAAAAGGACGAGGGTCATGGCATGAAGGCACGCGAATTTCGTGAACTCAGTCCTGAAGAGTTGCAGCACAAGCAGCAGGAGTTAATTGAAGAACTCTTTAACCTCCGTTTTCAATTGGCGACCGGTCAGATTGAAAATGTGGGGCGTATCGCTGCGGTGCGGCGAGATATTGCACGCGTAAAAACTGTGCAGCGCGAACGTCAACTGCAGTCCACCCCATAGACGCATAAGGTAGCAAGGTATGGCAGAGGGTCACAGAAAAGTTTTGCTAGGAGAGGTGGTAAGTAATCGCATGCACAAGACGGTCACGGTCAAGGTGGAACGCCGTGTACGTCATCCTATGTATGAGCGGGTGGTCAAACGCAGTAAAAAATTTCATGCGCATGACGAACACAATCAATGTCAGATTGGGGATATCGTGCGTATTATTGAAACACGACCGCTGAGTAAGACAAAATGCTGGCGCCTGTTAGAGGTCGTACGGCGTCGGGCTGGCGTGTCCGTTGCCCCACTCGCAGGGCGTGAGGAATTGGGTGTATGATCCAAACGGAGACTCTGCTTACGGTAGCTGACAATTCTGGAGCGCGCCGAGTGAAGTGTTTTCACATCTTGGGGGGGACCCGTCGACGCTACGCAAGCGTGGGCGATGTTGTCGTCGTGTCGGTGAAAGAGGCCTTACCCAATGGCGCGGTGAAGAAGGGTGATGTGCGTCGAGCTGTGGTTGTACGGACACGCAAAGAAATCCGCCGTACGGACGGCACATATATCCGTTTTGACGATAATGCTGCAGTCATCATTAATGATGCCGGTGAACCTGTAGGAACACGTATTTTTGGCCCAGTCCCACGTGAGCTACGGGCTAAAGGTTTTATGAAAATTATCTCACTGGCACCAGAGGTGCTCTGAAAGCCTTGAGAAGCAGAGACAGCAAGGGAAAACTTGTATGGCGCGCGCAAAAGTTGTTCCGCAGGCACGAGGGCATATTAAAAAGGACGATTTCGTCAAAATTATCGCTGGGAAAGATCGTGGGAAACAAGGCAAAGTCTTGCGAGTTTTTCCCCAAGAGGGACGGTTGACTGTCGAACGCGTCAACATGGTCAAACGGCATACTCGTCCCACGCGCCAAATGCAACAGGGCGGCATTATTGAGCGCGAGGGGAAGCTGCATATCTCAAACGTCATGCTTATTTGTAGTAAGTGTGAGCGTGGTGTACGCGTTGGACACCAAATCTTAGAGGATAAGAAAAAAGTACGTATATGCCGTCGATGTGGTGAACTCCTCGATAAGTAAGTATGGCAGGGAGAGAAGGGGTGGAGATCTCATGGCCTATGTTGCACGCATGCACCAATATTACATGCAGGAGGTTGTACCAGTACTACAACAGCGCTTTGGTTATCGTAATGTTATGCAGGTTCCACGCTTGGAAAAGATCGTCTTGAATATGGGCTTGGGGGAGGCTATTCAGAATTCCAAGCTCCTTGACGCTGGTGTGGAACAGCTTGCCGCTATCTCTGGTCAGAAGCCAGTGATTACAAAAGCGCGCAAATCTATCGCTGCATACAAGCTGCGGACGGGGATGTCGATTGGGGTGAAAGTGACCCTGCGCAAAGATCGGATGTATGACTTTTTTGATAGGTTGGTCAGTATTGCTTTGCCCCGGGTACGCGACTTCCGGGGTGTGACAAGCAATGCTTTTGATGGACGAGGGAATTACACGTTAGGTGTTGAAGAGCAGGTGATCTTCCCTGAGGTGGACTACGACAAAGTGGAGCGTATTAAGGGCCTGGCGATTACCATTGTAACCTCGGCCAAAACTGATGCGGAGGGCAGGGAGCTGCTCAGGCTGCTTGGTATGCCTTTCCGAAGCTAAGCTTGAAACGGAAAAGGAGTATGGCAAAGAAATCGCTCATTAATAAGGCAAACAGGGCACCGAAGTTTGCAGTGCGTCAGTATAGGCGCTGTCGTGTGTGTGGTAGAGCGCGGGGGTATCTACGGAAATTTGCCATGTGCCGTATTTGTTTCCGTGGCTTAGCCCTTCGAGGTGAGATCCCAGGCGTAGTCAAGTCAAGCTGGTAGTCTCCTGAGGTAAGGACGTCCGCTGTGGAGTAGCGCACGTATGATGACCGACCCAATAGCTGATATGTTGACACGTATACGTAATGCCCTAGCGGCCCGCCATGAGCGGGTGCAAATGCCGGCCTCCCGTATGAAACAGGAGATGGCCCGTGTTTTGAAAGAAGAGGGATATATCCTCGACTTTCATGTGGACAAGACAGCACATATCCAAGGACTCTTGGATATTAGGTTAAAGTATGATGTCATGAACATGAGTGTCATTCAAGTTTTACGGAAAATCAGTACGCCTGGCAAGCGTCAATATGTCTCTTGTAAAAAGATGCCTAAGGTGTTGGATGGTGCAGGTATTGCTATTATTTCTACTTCCAGAGGGCTTTTAACCGATCAACAGTGCCTGGCGGAAAATGTAGGGGGGGAAGTACTCTGCTTTGTCTGGTAGGCTATGAGGAAAGGTGATACGATGTCGCGTATTGGCCGAGTACCAATTGTTGTACCTCCAGGAGTAGAGGTGCACATCACGGAAAATAATCATGTGGAGGTCAAGGGGCCCAAGGGGCTTTTACGTCGCCAGTTGCATCCACGGGTGCTCGTGCACCATAATGGTACGACAATAGAGGTTGCACGTCGTAGTGAGGCAAAGCTCGATAAGTCTTTACACGGTCTCAGTAGAACCTTGCTTCACAATATGATTGTTGGCGTCACGACAGGGTTCGAAAAACAGTTGGAGATTGTGTGGAGTGGATTCCGAGCCCAGGTGCAGCACAAGACGCTCACTCTGCAACTTGGGCATTCGCACCCCATCACCCATGAAGCCCCGGAAGGACTCGAATTTGAATTGAATCGTACCATTATTACCGTGCGGGGTATTGATAAGGAGTTGGTGGGACAGGTTGCAGCGAATATTCGTTCAGTGCGCAAACCCGAGCCTTATAAGGGTAAAGGTATCAAGTATACGACTGAAACGATTCGCCGCAAGGAGGGTAAGTCATAGCGTCTATGGAAAAAACAGAGGAAAAAAATGCGGCACGTAAGATACGACAACGTCGTGTCCGTCGAAAAGTGCGAGGCACTCCAGAACGGCCGCGTCTTTCGGTTTTTCGTAGTGCCAAGCATATTTATGCCCAGGTCGTTGACGATACTGCCAACCGCGTCTTAGTTGTCGCGTCAAGTCTGAGCAAGGATTTTCGGGCGACTGGTCAGAGTGGGGGCAATGTCACAGGGGCGACCATTGTCGGGCAAATGGTCGCAGAAAAAGCGCTGCAAAATGGGGTACAACAGGTAGTTTTTGACCGCAATGGCTTTCTCTATCACGGGCGTGTGAAAGCTGTGGCGCTTGGGGCACGAGAAAAAGGGCTGCAATTCTAACCTGCAGTATAGGTGCACGCTGAGCTAAGGGAGCGAGGGTGGCTGAGGAATTTGCTGAACAGACAGAATATATTGATAAAATTGTTCATGTCAACCGCGTTGCGAAGGTCGTCAAGGGGGGAAGACGCTTCAGCTTCAGTGCCCTGGTGGTTGTTGGCAACCGTGCTGGCCGTGTGGGTATTGGCCTAGGGAAAGCCAATGAAGTGCCCGAGGCGATTCGCAAGGCGATAGACAAAGCCAAAAAAAGCCTACAAACGATAGCGTTGGCGGGCACGACGATTCCGCATAGTGTGGTGGGGCACTATGGTGCGGGGAGGGTGATGCTCAAACCAGCAGCGCGTGGGACAGGGATTACCGCAGGTGGGCCAGTACGTGCTGTCATGGAAGCTGTTGGTGTGGCTGATGTGCTCACGAAATCGCTCGGCACGAATAACCCCCACAATGTGGTGAAAGCGACCGTGGATGGTTTATTGCGGTTGCGGAGCAAGCGTGAGATTGCGCGGGCGCGCGGGAAGCAGCGTGAAGCATTGCGGGTGTAGGGGGTAGAGATGGCCGAGGCAGCGAAAATTACTGTGCGGCTCGTGCGTAGTATGATCGGACGTCCGGAGAAACAACGGCTCGTCTTACGTGGCATGGGTTTGACCAAGCTCCAGAAAGTGGTGCAACTCCCAGATACCCCACAAGTACGAGGCATGCTCGACAAAGTCAAACATCTAGTGCGTGTTGAAGTGTAGAGAGACCGCTCTCATGCTAGGAACTTATTATGATTGCATTGAATACGCTGCGTCCATCAGCGGGGGCAGTGAAACCGCGTAAGCGTGTCGGCCGTGGGCCCGGGTCAGGGCATGGCAAAACAGCCTCGCGTGGCCATAAGGGGCTGAAATCACGTTCGGGAGGGAAACCTGCTTCTGGCTTTGAGGGCGGGCAGATGCCGCTACAGCGGCGCTTGCCGAAGCGTGGCTTCACGAATATCTTCAAAATTGTCTATCAGATTGTTAATATCAAAGACCTCCAGGGCTTTGAGGGGCACACAGTCGTCACACGCGAACTCCTGCAGCGTATGGGGAGGATAAAGTCGGCGGCTAAGCCTATCAAAATTCTAGGCGATGGAGAACTCACTATCCCCCTAACGATACAGGCGGACAAGTTTAGTGAGGTCGCTAAACAAAAGATTAGAGCTGCTGGTGGTACAGCAGAGGAGCAATCTGCGTGATCGACGGGATCCAAAATATTTTTAGAATTCCCGAATTAAAAAAGCGGCTCTTGTATACTTTTGGCCTGCTGGCGGTATACAGGGTAGGAGCTTTTATTCCGACCCCAGGTATAGATAGTCAGGCTCTAGCGCGCTATTTTGAGAATGTACAGGGAACTATTCTTGGTTTCTTTAATATGTTCTCTGGCGGTGCACTAGAACAGATGGCTGTCTTTGCTCTGGGAATCATGCCCTATATCAGTGCCTCCATTATTCTCGAATTACTCACCGTGGTGGTCCCTTATCTGGAAAAGCTCAAGAAAGAAGGAGAGCAAGGTCGTAAGAAAATCAATCAGTATACTCGCTATGGTACCGTTGTATTGAGCATGATCCAAGGGTTAGGTATTGCTATCGGCTTAGAGCATATGGAAGTTGGTGGGGTGTCCATTGTCCCAACGCCGGGCTGGGCATTTCGTCTCATGACCATGCTGACTTTGACAGCCGGTACGACATTTATTATGTGGCTTGGAGAACAAATTACTGAGCGGGGTGTCGGCAACGGGATATCACTGATCATCTTCGCAGGCATTGTGGCGCGTATGCCTGTCGCTATCGGTCGCACGTGGACCCAATTACGTCTGGGAGAGATGAGCCCCTTTCTGTTTTTAGGAATTCTCGTGGTCATGGTGGCTGTTGTGGCGGCCATTGTATTTATGGAAGCAGGGCATCGTAGAATTCCTATCCAATATGCCAAGCGTGTAGTTGGACGTCGTATGTACGGTGGGCAAAGCACCCATCTCCCTCTGAAAATTAACACCTCAGGAGTTATTCCCCCTATCTTTGCTTCGTCTATTATGGTCTTCCCTGCGACAATTGCCCAATTCGTAGGGGGTAAGCATCCCGGTGGTATCCTTGAAACAGTCGTGCAGCAACTGTCTCCTGGAACGATCTTATACTCTGTCTTGAGTATTCTGATGATTATTTTCTTCGCGTATTTTTATACGGCGATCATTTTTAATCCGGCTGATGTTGCTGACAATATGCGTAAGTATGGTGGATTTGTGCCCGGCATTCGCCCAGGGAAAAAGACTGCTGAGTATATTGATCGTACTTTGTCACGTCTTACCTTGGTCGGTGCGCTCTATCTATCGTTCATCGTTATCCTGCCAACCTACCTTGTCCAGTTCTTCCATGTACCATTTTTCTTTGGAGGCACAGGGTTGCTCATCGTGGTAGGAGTGGCGATGGATACTATGCAACAGGTTGAATCACATCTCGTCATGCGCCACTATGAAAGCTTCATCAAGAAAGGGCGTATCAAAGGACGTCGATAATAGCTTATTGACCTAAGTTCTTAGGACAGGAAGACAGGACAATGAATTTGATTCTTTTAGGGCCACCTGGCGCAGGGAAGGGGACGCAAGGATATCGGCTCAGCGAGAGATATAGTATTCCAGAGATCTCAACGGGAGATATCCTACGAGCGGCAGTGCGTATGGGAACACCGCTAGGGCGAGAAGCAAAAAGTTATATGGATCGTGGAGGCTTGGTGCCAGATGAGGTAATGATTGGGATGGTACGCGAGCGCCTAGCGCACGACGATACCGAGCGTGGCTTCATTCTAGATGGTTTCCCACGCACTGTAGCACAAGCAGAGGCTTTAACGCAACTGTCCGAGGAACAGCAGCGGCCTATTGAGCATGTTATCAGTATCGAAGTCCCTCAGGAAGAATTGCTACAACGATTAGCTGGGCGACGACAGCTTGAAGGACGCCATGATGACACTGATGAAGCTATCCGTCACAGGCTTGAGGTGTATGAACGTGAAACGGCACCTCTTATCGACTACTACCGTTGCCAAGGCTTGTTGCGTTGTATTGTAGGTGTGGGAACTATTGATGAGATCTTTCAACGTATTGCAGTAGTATTGTGACATAGTATGATCACTTGTCGATCTCCACAGGAAATTGCTAAAATTCGCACCAGTGCTCAGCTTGCCGCTGCAACACTGCAACATATTGCTCCCATGATTCAACCCGGGATCTCGACGGCTGAGTTAGATAGAGCAGCGGAAACATACATCCGTAAGCACGGGGGGCTTCCCGCATTTAAAGGCTATCGCGGTTTTCCAGCAACGCTATGTACGTCCATTAACGCTGAAGTGGTCCACGGCATTCCTTCCAAGCAACGCAAGCTCGCAGAGGGTGATATTATTGGCGTTGATTGCGGTGCCATTGTAGATGGCTATTATGGTGACCATGCGATTACGTTTGCAGTCGGCTCTATTCAAGAGGAGGCACAGCATCTTATAGACACGACAAGTGACGCGCTCTATGCAGGCATTGCGCAAGCGAAAATTGGCAATTACCTGTCGGATATTTCTCATGCTATCCAGGTTTTTGCTGAGCAGCGCTGTTACTCTGTGGTGAAAGTTTTTGTGGGTCATGGCATTGGGACGGCCTTGCACGAAGAACCGCAAGTACCCAATTTTGGTCCTCCCAGACGCGGGCCACGCTTGCGAACTGGTATGGTCCTGGCTCTTGAGCCCATGGTCAATGCAGGGACCGCTGATGTACGAATCTTGCAGGACAACTGGACAGTTGTTACTGTAGATGGTAGGCTCTCCGCACATTTTGAACATACGATTTCTGTCGCCGAGAATGAGGGTATCATCCTGAGCCAGCTTTGATTGGCAACAATTAGGAAGTTATGGAAAAAGAAGAAATTATCGCTGTAGAAGGTACGGTCATTGAACCGTTACCAAATGCTATGTTCAAAGTCGAGCTTGAGAATGGGCATATGGTTCTCGCCCATATTTCCGGGAAGATGCGGATGCATTTTATTAGAATACTTCCTGGCGATAAGGTAAAGCTCGAGTTGTCGCCGTATGATCTGACTCGTGGCCGTATTGTTTATCGTTTCAAGTAGTAAGAGTGGCATAGAGCACTGTAAGGCTCATACGGATATGGGAAAATGGTATGAAGGTGCGGGCGTCGGTCAAAACGATCTGTGATAAGTGTAAGATCTTGCGTAGACGAGGTGTAGTGCGGGTTATTTGTGAAAATCCACGCCACAAACAGCGTCAAGGATAGACTGAAGGGGACCAGACAATGGCGCGTGTAGCAGGGGCTGACATCCCCAATGACAAGAGGGTCGAAATTGCCTTGACTTATATCTATGGTATTGGATTGTCTTCTTCAAAGAAGATTTTACAGGCTACAATTATTGACTCCAATACGCGCGTAAAGGATTTGACGGAACAAGAGATTACGCGGTTGCGCGAGACAATCGAGCAGCAATATACTGTTGAGGGTGATTTGCGCCGTGAATTGGCGATGAACATCAAGCGCCTGATGGATATCGGTTCCTATCGAGGTTTGCGGCACAGACGTGGTTTGCCTGTACGAGGACAACGTACGCGCACAAATTCGCGGACACGTAAGGGCCCCCGACGCACTATCGGGAGAAAAAGTAAAAAGTAAAAAGTAAAGGGTGAACATGGCGGAATCCAGACGGAAGGATGGTAAGCGGCGGCGCGAGCGGCGTACGGTGGCGGAAGGTATTGCCCATATCCAATCGACTTTTAACAATACCGTCATCACTATTACAGATATGGGTGGCAATGCACTAGCCTGGGCTAGCGCTGGGGGACAAGGGTTCCGAGGATCCCGTAAAGGGACCCCATTTGCTGCCCAGACCGCTGCAGAACAGGTGGCTCGTAAGGTTATAGACCAGGGAATGAGGAAGGTAGATGTTTTAGTGAAGGGACCAGGTTCAGGTCGGGAAGCGGCGATACGGGCGTTGCAGTCAGCTGGATTGGAAATTAGTATGATCCGTGACGTGACCCCTATCCCACATAATGGTCCGCGTCCGCCAAAGCGCCGTCGTGTCTAGAATCATACCACATATCAGCATAGAAGGAAGGATGGGTTTAACGTGGCACGATATACCGATGCGGTCTGCCGTCTATGTCGCCGAGAAAATATGAAACTCTTTCTGAAAGGAGAGCGCTGTTTAAGTGATAAATGTGCGATCAATAAGCGCAATTATGCTCCTGGCCAGCACGGACAACGGCGTGCCAAATTGTCGGAATATGGTCTGCAATTGCGTGAGAAGCAAAAAGTCAAACGTACGTATGGGGTTCTGGAGTCACAGTTCCGGCGTTATTTTCAAAAAGCCGCACGCTCAAAGGAAGTAACAGGTTCTGAATTGTTGGTATTACTCGAACGACGTCTTGATAATGTCGTTTACTTGATGGGATTTGCTGATTCGCGGGCGCAAGCACGTCAATTGGTCCAGCATGGCCATATTCGTGTGAATGGCCGGCGTGTGAATATCCCCTCGTTTCTTATTAAGCAGGGTGATGTCGTAGAGCCACGGGAAAAAAGTCGGGATCTCGACACAGTACGCAGTGCGGTCGAACGTCTCAATCAGAAGCAAATTCCTGCGTGGATTCATGTGGACTCTGAGAATATGCGCGGAGTGGTGCAAGCTTTGCCAAAACGGCATGATCTCACTATGCCATTTCATGAGCAACTTATTGTTGAACTCTACTCAAAATAGACAGCGGATGTCCTGTCCTCCTGCTTCTCTCTTGTATTTACCCTGTTTTTGTATTGCTTATAAGGCAAGCGGTGGGTATCTCCTGCGGAGGATTCTCAGGTGATGAAAACAATGTGGGCCAACTTTCAGAAACCGAAGCGGATCGAAAGTGAGCGTGACTCTCTCAGTGATACTTATGGACGATTTATCGCTGAACCATTTGAACGTGGTTTTGGGGTGACAATTGGTAATGCTCTTCGCCGCGTCTTACTCTCCGCTCTGACAGGCGCTGCGGTCACGGCGGTCAAAATCCAGGGGGTCTATCACGAGTTTTCCACTATTCCCGGGGTGCTAGAAGATACGACAGAAATTATCCTCAATTTGAAGGAATTGCTCCTGAAAATGCATATTGACAAGCCGAAGCAGCTTTTCCTAGAGGCAAGCGGCCCAGGTGAAGTATTGGCCAAGCATATGACCCCTGATGCTGATATTGAAATTCTTAACCCTGAACTCCATATCGCTACACTCAGTAAAGATGCGACTCTCAGCATGGTCATGGATGTGGAACTTGGCCGTGGCTATCTGACAGCAGAGCGCCATGCTCAATCTATTGTTGATCCTCAAATTATCCCTCTTGACGCGGCCTTTTCTCCGATCAGAAAGGTTGTATTCCACGTAGAGAATACCCGCGTCGGACGATCAACAGATTACGATCGTTTGATCCTTGAGGTGCAGACGAATGGCAGTATCCATCCTGAGGATGCAATCTCTCAAGCTGCTATGATACTGAGAGACCATCTGCAGATCTTTGTCAGCTTCCATGAAGATGTCGTACAGGAAGTTCCTGAGGTGGACGAAGAGCGGCAGAAGTTGGTGGAGAATTTGAATCGCAGTGTGGATGAATTGGAGTTATCGGTACGCTCCTATAACTGTTTAAAGAATGCCAATATTAAGACTATAGGTGAACTCGTTCAGAAAAACGAGCCAGAGATGCTCAAAACGCGGAATTTTGGCCGGAAATCGCTGAATGAGATCAAAGAAATTCTGACGAGTATGGGGCTCAGTCTTGGGATGAACCTTGATGGGCTTGAGTGGCAGGGGGCAAAAAAAGACTAGCCCCTTTTCTCCAGGACAGGGAAAGGTTATGCGTCACCTCAAAAAAGGTCGGTCTTTGAATCGTAAGAGCAGCCATCGCAAAGCGCTCCTATGTAACCTGGCTG
>Ga0099827_10002271_pt1 | contig 10546 bp, 8 predicted proteins | sample CZO8metaG_FD_79339 | JGI IMG/M metagenome (GOLD analysis project Ga0099827, IMG submission 79339) | Vadose zone soil microbial communities from the Eel River Critical Zone Observatory, Northern California, USA - CZOApr15con1.8 metaG | ecosystem: Environmental > Terrestrial > Soil > Vadose zone ...
CCTCATGAAACGCGAATAAACCACCAGGGTCATTCACGCCCGTCCGGCACCGTTCACCGGCGGTCGGCCCGCAGGCATGGGCGCTGGTCACGGACGGTGCCGGACTCGGGTGAACGCCGGTCAGCATTGTTGAAAAGCGTGTTGGGGGAACCCTTCAGGAGATCGAGTCTCCTATCCTCCGCCCGCTAACCAGGCAGGACACCGGCTCCTTGGCTCGCCATCCAGGTCGGCAGGCGCGCAGTCTCCTTCGTAGTCTCACTCATGTCAATCGGGGACCTAGTCGCAGATGACCGTGGTCGCCGCCATCAAGCCTCGCGAGCGCCATGCTACCGGCGTGGCGGGAGGCCGAGAGCGGACAGTTTCCCCACAGGAAGTGCCGCGGAGGTCGCTGAAGCACACCGCGACGGCGGCGAACGGCAGGTCTTGCCACTCGACCGGCACATCGTCGAGCCATGCGGCGAGGCCATCCTGGCCGAGGAGCCGCGCCAGATGCGCGGTCGAGATGTCTGTGGCGCCGCGCGATTCGCAGGGTAGCGCGCCGGACGGCAACGCTAGGTGCCGCGCAGGAGACCGGCGAAAGTTTACGAGCACAAGCCCCAACCGGGAACTCTTGCCGAATGCATGCCGAAACCGCAGGAATTCTGCGCGAATTACGAGGTCAGTGGCCGGACGCATCGCCGTTTACAAGACGGCTGCTCTGCCTGCTGAGCTACACCGGCGGGAACTTCGTGCATGCTAGCCGACCTGGGCCTGACGTGCGTATCCAGGATCTGACCTGCGGGAATCGACATCGCAGTCGACGCAGTTCAAAGCCAGGGCCAGCGCCGGGTACCCGGCTGGGCTGGTCGCGGCCCGCGGGCGGGCGAACCGATGCCAGCTTATGCCTGCTCTACTCCGTCTGACCATGCCGGCCCGTCGACCCGGAGACAGTAGCCCGCTCCGCGAACCGTCTCGATGACGGGTTCACCGAGCTTGCGGCGCAGGTAGCCCACGTACACGTCGACGATGTTCGTTCCGGGATCGAAGTTCATGCCCCAGGCCATGGACAATAGCTCTTGTCGCGAGAGGACCTGAAGTGGGCGGCCGACGAAGGCCTTTAGCAGGGAGAACTCGCGGGCGGATAGGCTTACTGGTCGCCCGTCGATGGATACCTCACGTTGCTGTACGTCTACGCGGATGCCGCCGACGCGGAGCACTCCCGGCGAGACGCTGGCCCGGGGCCGGAGATTTGCCCGTACGCGGGCCAGGAGTTCCTCGAACGCGAACGGCTTCGCCAGGTAGTCGTCCGCCCCGAGATTGAGCCCTTTGACGCGGTCGTCAACCCGTCCTCTGGCGCTCAGCACCAGGACCGGAACCGTGGCCCCCCGCTCCCGCAGCCCTTCCAGCACCTCAAGACCGTCCAGGTCGGGCAGGCCGAGATCCAGAATCACGAGCGAGATGTCCGCCTGAGTGACACGGCTGAGCGCTTCTCCTCCGCTGCTCACCCACTCGACGCTGTACCCGTGGGCGCGCAGCCCTTTCGCGAGGAACGACGCGATGCGCTCTTCGTCCTCGACAACTAGGAGATTCACCACGGAATCGTGATCCAGAACGTGGCGCCCCGCCCCGGCCGGTTAACGACGCCGGACTCCCCGTCATGGGCCCTGGCGACCCCCCGGACGATGGAGAGTCCCAATCCCATTCCTCCTGTTGGCGACGATCCGGTGCTGAACGGTTCAAACACGACCTGTTCATCGCCAGGCGGCAGGCCCCCTCCTTCGTCGGCCACCTCGAAACGCCAGCTTGAAGACCCGGCCCCAACACGAAAGCGCACCGGCCGATCCCCGCGAGCGTGCTCCGCCGCGTTCCGCAGGAGGTTCAGCAGGGCCTGGGTCAGCCGTTGCGGGTCGGCTCGAAGCGTCGCGCCGCCGATGTCAGATTCCACTCGTAGACGGTCTCCAAGGATCGGCTTTGCCTTCGTCGTGATGCTGCTCAGGAAACCGCCCAAGGGCAGCGATTCCATTCTGAGCAGAGCCCGGTCGTCCACCCTGGCAAGGGTGGTCAGGTCTTCCACCAGCCGACCCATGAGGTCGAGTTCGTCCAGGAGCGTCTCCTTGACGGCCCGCACTTCCCGCGCACCGGCTCCTTCCTCGAGCACGTCGAGATGGCCGCGGCAGATGGTGATGGGGGTCCGCAGTTCGTGAGAGACCGCCGACAGGAACGCGTCCTTCATTTCGTCCAGCTCGCGAAGATGCTCGGTCTGGTCTCGTTCGCGCCGCAAGGCGAGTTCGATCTGCTCGAGCCTGCCTACGCCCCACGCGATCCCTTCTCCCACGAGCACGCAGATCGGAACAGTGATCGCGGCTGAGGATAGTCCTGCCCCGACGTTGCCGGGCAGGGAGAACAGTGGCAGGACGTAGGCCGCAGCGGCCAGGGGGGACATGGCGACCGACGTGCGCGGCGGATGGGCCATCCCGATCCACACGAAGACGACCACGAAGAAAACCCCGTACGCGTACAGGTTGGATCCTCCGAACGCATTGCCCAGGGCGATAAGGGCGAACGCAGGCGGGACGATCCCAAGGCTGGCACGCGAAGGCCATGTCTCCCATGGCGCGAGCCAGATCGCAATACCGAGAGCGAGCGCAACTGCACAGACCGCCGCCGTCGCGATTACGTTCAGCCCCGGCGCGGGGAGCGGGAGCGTGACGAGACCCAGCACCCCGGAACCCGCAAAGAACATGGCCGCCAGGCGCCCGTGGAGCCTTCGTCGGCGTCCAGGCCCTTCGTTCACCGAGGAGGTCTCAGTCCGGTCGGCCGTCTCGGCCCGGTCGGCCGTATCGGTCTGGTCGGCCGTATCGGTCTGGTCGGCCGTAAGGGAGCGGCTCTGGGCGGGATCCCGCGCGCGGAAGCCGGGCGGTGGAGGCACAGCTGTGGCCAGCGCCCGCCGCAGATGGCCTAGGCGCGTCGCTACTCCCCCGCCAGCAAGGCGTGCAGTCAACGGCTCCCTCACCATCAATGCGCGATCCCACCTGTCTAAGGAGTAAATGTCCACCTGGGCTTGTGTTCCAGTCAACCGGTGCTGCGCGGGACGGGGATGAAGGGCGACAACATGAAGCGCGTCGGTCTGCCCAAGGTGGCGGTGATTGCGGTTGAGAGATCCGGCTTCAGCGTGCGTAACGCGTTGCGGCATCAGGCGCAAGCACAGTTTGAGATCCGGAGCCCCTCCGTCCCCCCTTACGGTTTCGGAGGGGCCCCGGCCTTGACTCGCTTCCCATCTGCCCAAGCTGGTACGAGCACTATGAGAGGGTTCTCATGACCGGGACCTCTGGTCGTTCTGCCAGCCCGGCGCTCTCCGCCCAGGCTGCACTGGTCGTTCGTCGCGGAACCGCTCCAACCTTCCATGAAGGAGTTCTCATCACAACCGGCGCGATTCGCGCGGCACCCAAGTGTCACTTGCCGACGTTATGGGACCAGGGGATTGCCAGAGCGGCAGGCGCGAGACCAGCGTGTATCGCTTGCAGCTGTCAGCCGGTCGAACGTGCGGCACCGCACTGGTCGCCTCAGGTGCCGCGGCCGGCGGCGGTCAGCGAGTTATGAGGCGGCCGCGGGCCTCGGTGCTGGCGGCGGATGGCTACGGCTAGCGTCCTGGGTACTTCGGGCGGGATCGGAGCCGGCCAGGCTGAACGTGTCGTCCGGTCCGCGGGCTGCCTGAGCCTGACAGCGCGGCGGTTCCGTGGCGGACATAATGTCGATGATGGAGCCATAATCGTCTGCGCTCCGCGATTGGGGCGGCGCGCAGCGCGGTACCGCAGTGGAGGCGGGTGTGAGCATCGGCGAGGCCCTCGCGGAAGCACGGCGTCAGGCCGGTCTCACCGCTACCCAGGTCAGCCAGCGGACCCGCATCAGGGAAACGATCATCACAGGCATCGAGGGCGATGACTACTCGATGTGTGGCGGGGACTTTTACGCCCGGGGACACATCCGAGCCATCGCCTGGGCTGTCGGGGCTGATCCGGAGCCGTTGATCCGGGAGTACGACACGGCCCGGCTGGGGCCCCAGGCGATCCCGGAGGATGTAACAGAGCCGGTCACGCCGATCAGGGTGCGCGAGCGGCGCCGGCTGAACTGGACCGCGGCGCCGGGGCTGGCGCTGGTGGTGGGGCTCGGTTTCGTGACGTACCACTTCCTTGCCGGCCCGGGCCAGGCGACGAGCGCCGCATCCTCGGCCCGGGCTCAACCGGTGACTCACCGCCACGCCAGCCACGTCAGGTCAGCGCCGGCACCGACCACCGGGCGCACCGTCCCGGCTCGGGCGCTCACCCCGGCCAGCGCCGTGGCGTTCGGTCCCTACGGCGCTGGCCAGGGCGACGACCCCCAGCGCGCGCACCTCGCGATCGACGGCAATCCCGGCACGGCATGGCATACCGACTGGTACACCACCGCCCGCTTCGGGAACCTGTATCCGGGCACGGGCCTGCTCGTGGACATGGGCCGGCCGGTGACGATCACAGCCGCCCGGATAACGCTTGGCAGGGCTCACAGTGCCGGCGTCCAGCTGCGCGTCGGCGCTGCACCCGCACTGGCAGACCTGCCGCCCGTCGCGCGCGCGGCCAGCGCGGACGGAGTAGTGCGCCTGCGTCTCGCCAAACCAGCGCACGGTCGTTACGTGCTCATCTGGTTCACCAGATTGCCGCCGGACGCGGCCGGCACCTTCCAGGCAAGCGTGTATGACCTCCGGCTGAAAGGCCCGGCCTGACCATACCCAGCTTCCGGCGCGGACTCCGGGAACATGGTCAGCAATAACACCTGGTCGCCTGGACGTGACCCTGTTCAGGGCCTCTTACGTCTTCGTGGCTCCTGCTCGAAGATCAACTCGGTGGGCCGGCCTTCCCGCAAGTCGGTGTCGCCCCGAAGAATGCCCAGCCCATGGCCAGCAGTACCGCGGTGAGGCCGAGCGCAACGACCACTGCGGTAAGGGCCCGCCCGGCGATGATGGCGGCGGCAGGCACCGGCGTTGCCCGCCGCCGCTTAAGCGTCCGGATTCGCGCTGCGCCGTCACCGAGATCACCAGGTTCACGAACGCGGCAGCGATGATCCCGAGGGTGATGATGCCCGGGACGTAGTGGACGTAGTACACCGAGGTAGGCATACGCCCGCCCGCGACCTCGACGGTGTTACGGCCGCCGAACACGTTTGCGAAGATGACCAGGAAGAGCACCGGCAGGACGAGCGTGAAGAAGCGCGACTGACCGTTGCGGAGAAAGGCACGCAGGTCGTAGCGGAACTGATGCAACCCGAGGCGGACCACCGCGCCGGGCCTGTACCGATCGGTTCCTGCGGTGACTTGTTACAGCCGGGCGGGCAGGCTGAGGCGCCCACCCGGGCCGGCGGTTACGGTCCGTGCCTGCTACGACCAGAAGTCATCGGAGGCGTACAGGTCAGCGGGATGCGTCCAGACCTCGGTTGCCTTGCCGTCCTGCAGGTGGAAGATCTGGACGGTGTTGTCCGTAAGGTGCTTGCCCGCCCGCTCGGCCCGGACTGTGGTCAGCGCGACAACGTGCTCATCGTTGCCGATGACGTCGTGCAACTCGATGCGTATCGTCCCGTCCGTGGCCTGGAACGAACGGCCAAGCCAGTCCAGGACCTCCCCGATACCCTCGTAGTCGCCGCCGAAGGGGCTCCTGCCAGGGAAATGCCAGCGGATGCCGGCAGCGAAGAACCGGGTCTGCAAGGCTTCGAGGTCACCTCGCCCGAATGCCGCGTACCCTTCCCGCACTATCTCCTCGTTCGGGTGTGCCATTTTCCAACCCCCCAAAAGATCAGCAGAACCGGACCAGCGTGCCCGATCACAGAGCGCCCGTCAAGAACCCCGGCCCAGGCGAGCAGGAGCACTTCCCCGCGCGGCGCGCGCATGCCCGCGGGCCCGCAGCCGAATGACCTGAACCAGCCGGGGCCTATGTTGTCGGCCGGGAGAACCTACGATGGGGTTCATGTACTGGTGGCCTGGCTGCGGCCCTGAGAACGGCGCGGGGTGCGGATGACGCTGACCGCGCCTAACGGCGCGTCCCGCGCGGCGATCGTCACCGTTGACGACGACCCGGGAGTATCGCGCGCGGTGGCCCGCGACCTTCGGCGCCACTACGGTGAGCGGCACCGTATCGTGCGTGCCGAGTCGGGGGAAGCGGCGCTGGACGCGCTGCGCCAGATGAAGTCGCGCGGCGATCTGGTCGCGGTGATCCTGGCCGACTACCGCATGCCGCAGATGAACGGGATCGAGTTCCTGGAGCACGCGATGGACGTGTACCCGGGGGCGCGGCGGGTGCTGCTGACCGCCTACGCCGACACCGGCGCCGCGATCGATGCCATCAACGTCGTCGATCTGGACCACTACCTGCTCAAGCCGTGGGATCCGCCGGAGGAGAAGCTCTACCCAGTGGTCGACGGGCTGCTGGAGGCGTGGCTGGCGTCCGATCACCGGCCGGTCCCGGAGACCAAGGTGGTCGGCCACCGGTGGTCAGCGCGGTCGTCCGGGGTCCGTGAGTTCCTGGCCCGCAACCAGGTGCCCTACCGGTGGTACTCCTCTGACGAGCCGGAAGGCCGGCGGCTGCTCGCCGCCGCCGGCGCGGACGGCCTGGCGCTGCCGGTCGTGTTCACGCCGGATGGCGAGCCGCTGGTGGAACCCTCCGACGCCGATCTTGCGGGCCGGGTGGGACTGGCCACCACGCCGTCGAAGGACTTCTACGACCTGATCGTCATCGGCGGCGGGCCGGCCGGCCTTGGCGCCGCGGTGTACGGCGCGTCCGAGGGACTGCGGACCGTGCTTGTCGAGCGCACTGCCATGGGCGGTCAGGCCGGCCAGAGCTCGCGGATCGAGAATTACCTCGGCTTCCCCGACGGGGTGTCCGGCGCACAGCTGACCGACCGGGCCCGCCGGCAGGCCGCCAAGTTCGGAGCCGAGATCCTCACCACCCGCGACGTGGTCGGCCTGGACATCAACGGCTCGGCGCGCAGTGCCCGGTTCGCAGACGGCAGTGCCATCGACGCGCACACCGTCATTCTCGCCACGGGGGTCTCCTACCGGCAGCTGACCGCGCCCGGGGTCGATGAGCTGACCGGGCGCGGGGTCTACTACGGTTCCGCGCTCACCGAGGCGGCCGCCTGCACCGGGCAGAACGTGTTCATCGTCGGCGGCGCGAACTCGGCCGGGCAGGCCGCCGTCTACCTGTCGCGGGGCGCCAAGTCAGTGACGATCCTGGTCCGCGGGCCGTCGCCGGAAACGTCGATGTCCTACTACCTCGTCCAGCAGATCGCGGGCATCGGCTCGATCTCGGTCCGCACCTGCACCGAGGTCATCGCCGCGCACGGCAGCGACCACCTGGAAAGCCTGACGCTGCGCGACAGCAGCACCGGCGGCACCGAGACGGTCGATGCCCAGGTGCTGTTCGTATTCATCGGCGCTGCCCCGCTCACCGGCTGGCTGGACGGTGTCGTGGTCCGGGATGCGCGCGGCTTCGTGGTGGCCGGCCCTGACCTGTCCGTCGAGGGACAGCGTCCCAGGGGCTGGGAACTGGACCGGGCGCCGTACCACCTGGAGACCAGCGTTCCCGGCGTTTTCGTGGCCGGCGACGCGCGGGCCGAATCAGCCAAACGCGTCGCCTCCGCCGTCGGCGAGGGCGCCATGGCTGTCATGCTCGTGCACCGGTACCTGGAGAAGCTTTGATGACCGAGCCGGGACGTCCGCTGCCGTGCAGCGCCGACGAGCTTCGCATGCTGTTCCTGTTCGAGAAGCTGAACGAGGAGCAACTCGCGTGGCTGTGCAGCCACGGGCACGTGGAACGCGCCGAGCCCGGGCAGGTGTACGCGGAGGGTGACCCCGCGCGCTGTCTGTATGTCCTGCTGGACGGCGCCCTGGTGCTGTCACGCCGGGTCGGAGCTGACGATGTCGAGGTCGTCCGCACGTCGGAGCGCGGCGTGTACGCGGGAGCGTTCTTTGCCTACCTCGGCGACCGGGTGCCGCAGGTCTACAACAACTCGCTGCGGGTGACGGAGCCCTCGCGGTTCTTCGTCCTGGACGCCAGCGTTTTCGCCGGGATGATGCGCGAGTGGTTCCCGATGGCCGTGCACATGCTCGAGGGATTGTTCTTCGGCGTCCAGAACACCCAGCAGGCGATCGGCCGGCGGGAACGGCTGCTGGCACTGGGCTCGCTGTCGGCCGGCCTGACGCATGAGCTGAACAACCCGGCCGCCGCGGCCATGCGCGCGACGTCAGCGCTGCGCGAGCGGGTCGCCGGGATGCGGCACAAGCTGGCCACGATCGCGGCCGGGCCGTATGACCGGACCACCCTGGAGACGCTGATCCGGCTGCAGGAAGACGCCGCCGACCGCGTCCCGAAGGCACCTGCGCTGGACCCGATCGAGGCATCGGACCGGGAGGATGCCGTCACCGGCTGGCTCGATGACCACGGCATCGCCGGCGGCTGGGATATCGCCCCGACGTTCGTGCAGGCCGGCCTGGACACCGGCTGGCTCGACCACGTAGCGGCGACCGTGGACGAGGCGACCCTGGACGGCGCGCTGCGGTGGCTTAATTACACCGTCGAGACCGAGTTGCTGATGAACGAGATCGAGGACTCCGCCACCCGGATCTCAACCCTCGTCGGTGCCGCCAGGCAGTACTCACAACTGGACCGGGCGCCTTACCAGGTCGTTGACGTGCACGAACTACTGGACAGCACCCTGATGATGCTCGGCGGCAAGATCCCTACCGGCATTACCGTCGTCAAGGACTACGACGCCGCGCTGCCGGCGATCCCTGCCTACGCAGGCGAGCTGAACCAGGTCTGGACCAACCTGATCGACAACGCGGTGTCGGCGATGAACGGGACGGGCACGCTCACCGTCCGCACCGGCCTCGACCGGGACCAGCTTTTCGTCGAGTTCGCCGACACCGGCCCTGGCGTCCCCCCGGAGATCCGGGAGCGGATCTTCGAGCCGTTCTTCACGACGAAACAGGTGGGCGCGGGTACCGGCCTCGGGCTGGACATCTCCTGGCGCATCATCGTGAACAAGCACCACGGTGACCTCCAGGTGGAGTCGGTCCCCGGCGACACCCGGTTCCGGGTCCGGCTCCCGCTGACCGCCCCGGAACCCGGCGGGCAGGAGCCCGGATGACCGAGATGCCAGGGATCGGCCCCTCCGTCCCGCCGAGCGGAACCGGCAGTCTGCCGTGCGCACGGGCTCTGCGCGACAGGCGTCCCCGGCCATTGCCGGATATGCGCGGCCGCACCGCTAGCTGTTCATTGCGCCTTCATCTATCGTAACGATCAGTTACAGATGCACATCGCCGGGCGAATCCCCGACGCGCGAAGGGCACCTGCCATGTTCGGTAGCGGTGACGACGGTAGCGGTGGCGACGCTAGCGGCCTCGCCGTGACCGTGAGCTTGCCCGCCGCTGAGAGCGAGTTCATGGCGGCAGCGCGACGCCGCTTTGCCCGGCGCTTGCTGCGGGCAACATTGGCCGTGCCAGCAGCGTTAGGCCTGCTCATCGCCTTTCCCGGGCTGGCAAGGGCGAGCATCGGGGTAGGCGTGCAGGGCGCCCCTGTTCGCCTGCACACCGTTGCGCGGCCGGGCAGCAGCTACGCGCTGCCGCCGGTATATGTGGTCAATACCGGGACTCAGGACGAAACGATCAGCATGCGCGTCCAGCGGCTCTCCCATGGGCCGGGCCGGACAGTCCCCTCATCCTGGATCCAGTTCACCGGCAACGGGATGCAGCTGCCGGCCCGCAAGTCGGCCCGGGTCCCGCTCGAACTTGTCGTGCCGGCCGGTGCCGCGCCAGGCAAGTACCTGAGCGACGTCGTGGTGGTCGGCTCCGCGGCGGTCTCGGTCGGCAAAACCAATCTAGGTGTCGCGGCCGCGACCAAGCTCGAATTCACCGTCGGCCGCGCATCAGATTCAGGGCTGGGCATTCCGCCATGGACCCTATGGGCCATCGGCGGGCTGCTGCTCGCCGCCGTGGCCGTGCTGGCGTTCCGTGTTTCCGGCCTGCAGGTCAGGGTCGTGCGGAGGCCTGTTAGCAGCAAGTTCATTGATAGCCAAGGGGAATACCTTGGTCGGTAGAATATGGGCCGTATTAATCGTGGGAATCCTCGCAATCGGCGGGATAGGCGTCGTCAAAAAGGCTGCGCAGACCACGGCGATTCCAGGCGGCAGCACAAGCGCGACCGTCAACGTCCTGCCCACCACACGATCTATCACCGTGTCGCCAGGCCAGGTAACGTTCAGCGACTGCCATAGAGGGCAACCACCGTACCATTCCACTTCGACCCTGCTCGGCCAGGCGAACGGCGAATGCTCGGTAGGAACCCTCGGGGCGCACGGTACGTATCCCATTACGATCGATAACTTGGGTATCCCATCGAACATCGAGGTGAGCGCCTCGAACGCGATGCCAGCTGACAACGGCACACGATGGCGGCTGTGCAGCACCCACGGTCATCCCGCATGCACCGGGCCGGGCGGAGCCCCCGGGCCAACGAGTACAAGGCACGGACCGCCGCGCGCG
>Ga0099827_10002274_pt1 | contig 10540 bp, 10 predicted proteins | sample CZO8metaG_FD_79339 | JGI IMG/M metagenome (GOLD analysis project Ga0099827, IMG submission 79339) | Vadose zone soil microbial communities from the Eel River Critical Zone Observatory, Northern California, USA - CZOApr15con1.8 metaG | ecosystem: Environmental > Terrestrial > Soil > Vadose zone ...
AAGATTCCGATCGGCCGGATCGGTACTCCGGAGGACGTGGCCGCCGTGGCCGTGTTCCTCTTGGGCGACGGCGCCGGGCTGATCACGGGAACCTCGGTTCGCGTCGATGGCGGCTGGACCGCGATATGACACCTGGGCCTGCCAGCCAACCTGCTGTGGCCGGAGCCGCCGGACGCCAGCGCCAGCGGACCGTTGCCGGCCAGCCTCATCCCCAGCCTGCTCCATGGTGCCCCTTCCGGGCCTGGGGACTCAGCCGACGCTGAGGGGTCCGGCCACCGGCAGGACTCGAGTCCCACCATACTCATTCGACAGGAGGCGCCGTGCGTGCCATCTCGTTTAACCGGTTCGGTGGCCCTGATGTGCTGCAACTGGCCGACATGCCCGAACCAGTGGCCGCAGCAGGCCAGGTCGCCATCGGTGTCCGTTACGCCGGGGTGAACTTCGCTGAAGTCATGGCCAGGAGAGGGGACTGGGACATCTCCTTGCCGTTCGTCCCCGGTCTGGAGGTCGTCGGCACGGTGCTGGCAGCGGGCACTGGCGTCGACGAGAGCCTCGTCGGAACCACGATGGTCGCGTTCACTGGATCTGGGGGCTACGCCGAAGTAGCCGTGGCTGACGCGGCTCTCGCTATACCGGTCGACACGGACACTACCCTGCCCTTGCGGGCCGCCGTCGCCGCTGCCTGCGTGCTCCCGACGGCGTGGGGCGTGCTCTTCGGCGCGGGCCGCATGCAAGATGGCGAGTCGGTGCTAGTCCACGCCGCTGCAGGCGGTGTCGGCAGCATAATCGGTCAACTCGCCCGCGAGCACGGAGCCGGTCTGGTCATCGGGGTCGTCAGCACCTGGGAGAAGGCAGCTTACGCGGCGCAGTTCGGTTGCTGGGACGGCCTGCTGCTCGCCGATGACTTCCGCGCCGAGGCGGCAGCCATCAGTTCGGGCCGGGGCTTCGACATTATCTGCGACAGCGTCGGCGGCAGCGCACGGCTGGCCGGCCTCGACCTGCTCGCTCCGCTCGGGCGCCTGGTCGTGTTCGGTAATGCTTCGGCCTCGCCCGAGGTTAGCTACGGCCTCCAGCGGCTTCAGGAAACCAACCGGGTAGCGGCCGGCTACAACGTAGCCGATCTGGCAGCACGCACGCCGAGCGTCTACCGCGGGCACGCGATGTCGGCTCTGCGGCTGCTGGAGGAGGGCCGGCTCAGGCTCGACATCACCGACGTGCTCCCGCTGGAGCGCGCCGCTATGGCGCACGATCTGCTGGAGAACCGGCGCACGACCGGCAAGCTCACGCTGAAGATCTGAGGCCTGAACGCGGCAGCAGTTCCGCCCGCCTGGCGCCGGCCGGCTAGGAGCGGCACGCGAGCCTCCCAGCTCTAACTTTCCCGGAGGGGACGACCCGTCTGGCCCCGGTGCGCCCCGGCCGGAGATTCAGCCCGTCGCCATCGGCGCGGCAGTCGCTGGAGCCCGGTGTCATGGCGTCGCGGAAGCGCGCGGACCGGGTGGTTTTCGCCGGGCTTGCATTGCACTTGCCGTTACCAGGGTGAAACATTGACATCCAGCAGCATCAGCTGTACACAGTTATGCAAACAGGATGCAATCTTACCGATGAACGAGGAGGTAACGATGGGGCGGCTAGACGGAAAGACAGCCCTGGTAACGGGGGCTGCGCAGGGACTGGGCGAGGGGATCGCCCGCCGGTTCGCTTCCGAGGGTGCCGTCGTCGTGCTAGCCGACAGGCTTGACGCAGGACCGGTTGCGGCGAGTCTTCCGCTGAGCTCGGACGGGCGCAAGTCACGCGCCGCGCAGCTCGATGTCACCGACAAGGACGCTGTCGAGGCCGCTATCGCTTCGGTCGTGGCCGAGCACAGCCGCCTGGACATCCTCGTCAACAACGCCGGCACCTACCGGGTCGCCGATATCGTCGATGACACAGACGAAAGCTTTCACGCGCAGTTCGCGGTCAACACCTACTCGGTCTTCGTGGCCTGCCGCGCGGCCGGGGGACTGATGAAGCAGCAGCGCTGGGGGCGCATAATCAACACGGCCTCCCAGTTGGGCAAGGTGGGCCGCGCCAGCTACGGACTGTACTCAGCCTCCAAGGGCGCGGTCATCCTGATGACGCAGGCGCTTGCTCTCGAGCTGGGCCCGTACGGCGTGACCGCGAACTGCATCTGCCCCGGGTCAATGGCCACCGCGCTGCTGTCGGACGCTAACGGCAGGCCCGGACTGCAGGTGGCCGCCGAGCTGGGTGTCGATGTGAACACCGCGTTCGCGGATTACATCAACGCCAAGATCCCCGTGGGCAGGCTCGGTGAGCCGGCCGACATGGGCTCTCTCGCGACGTGGATGGCCAGTGACGAGGGCGGCTTCATGACGGGCTCCGCCGTCAACCTCACCGGCGGGGAACAGGTGTTCTTCTGATGGTGCGCCACGTCGTGCTGTACCAGCTCAAGCCCGAGGCCACGCCGGATGACCTAGGCAAGCTGCTCCGCAGCCTCACCGACATTCCCGAGGTCAGCGAACTCAGTTGCGGCACCAACAGCAGCCCCCTGGGCCTGGCCGGCGAATGGGTCTATGGGCTGTATGTCAGCTTCCGCGATGAAGCGGCCCGCCACCGGTACATGACCAACCCGCGCCACCTGGCCGTCGCCGCGGCCGTGGAAGCGCTGATCGAGTCGCTGCTGGTCTTTGGCATCACCACTGAGGAGGTACTGGCATGAGCCAGTCGAGCCGCGCTCTCGGAGTCGCCTGCTTCGGGGTGACCCACCCGCACACCTCCGCACGGACTAAGACGATGATGGAGACGCCGGGAGTCCGGGTGGTGGGTGCGGCCGATGACCATTCCGTCATCGTCCCGTTCACCGAGGCGCTCGGCGTTCCTCGGCGCAGCGTCGATGAGCTGCTCGCCGACCCAGATGTCAGCGCAGTCCTTATCCACTCCAAGAGCGACGAGATGGTCGACCTGTCCATAGCGGCGCTGGAATCCGGCAAGGCCGTCCTGGTCGAGAAGCCCGGGGGCCGTAGCCTGGCCGACCTGGACCGCCTGGTCGAGGCGGTCGAGCGCACCGGCGGCCTCTGCCAGGTCGGCTACAACTTCCGCTTCAGCCCCGCTGTGGCCATGACGCAGGCGGCGCTGGCCGAACGGTGGCTCGGGACGGTCGTCCAGGCCCGTCTGCACGGAGCATGCAGCCTGAACGAGGCGGCTACCAGTCACCTCAACCAGCCCGAAGACATGGGCGGCGCGCTGTTCGTCATCGGCTGTCATGTCATCGATCTCATGCTTCATCACTTCGGTGTGCCGGATTCGGTCAGCGCGCTGGTGCCGAAACTTACCGCAGCGATCCCGGGCGACTACCGCGAGGACGCCGCCGGCGCGGTCTTTCGCTACCCCGACCGGCTGGTCACCGTCGATTTTTCCAGCTGGGACCCGCTGCCCTGGTGCGAGACGTGGCAAGTGGACGTGTACGGAACCGAAGGCGTGCTGCACGCCGGCCCGCTACCGGGCCGCTACGAGATATACCTGTCCAACGCGCACGGGGAACACCCGGCCGGATGGACACGCTGGCAGGAGACGTCCTTCCCTATCGCGTGGGCCGCGACACCCACCGCCTACAGCCCCGAACTCTCCGAAATCGCGAACATGAGCTTCTTCCGGCGAGAAGCCGACGCATTTCTCAGCGCTATCCGCAAGGAGGCCCGTATCACCATCACCGCCGCCCACGCCAGGGACATCGTCCGCTGCATCGCCGCCTGCTATGAATCCTCCGCCTCAGGCGGGACTGAAGTGCGCATCGCGCGCTGACTCACACCACCGATTCTGCAGGCGAACCTGCAAGTTATTGCGGCACCAATCCGCCCCCGCGACCGGCACCGCTGTGTCCGGGCACCTTCGCGACCCACCACCCATCACCGCGCAGCAAATGCCGCGCGGCCCGACGTCTCACCATGGAGGCAGATATGTCAATTTCACGCATCGTGCTACGCCAGCTTATAGTAGGCGCGACGGCGACGGCCCTCACCGTCGCTGCTCTCGCAGGATGTTCCAGCGCGAAGTCCGCCGCCGAAAGCGGCACCGTCACCGGCAGCGCCGCCACGGGATCCGGCAAGACGATCAGGATCGCGGTCATCACACATGCCCAGGCCGGCGTCGAATTCTGGACCGTGGTAAAGAACGGCGTCGACGCGGCCGCCAAGGCCGAGAACGTCGAGGTGAACTATCAGTCGCCTCCGACGTTTGACATGGTCGCAATGTCAAGACTCATCAACGCCGCCGTGGCAACCAAACCCGACGGTCTCGTGGTCTCTATCCCCGACGCGAAGGCTCTCGGGCCGGCCATCAAGAAGGCCGTCGCCGCGGGAATCCCCGTCGTTAGCATGAACTCCGGCGCCGATGTATTCCAGTCGTTCGGAATCTTGGCTCACGTAGGACAACCTGAGTATCAGGCCGGCTACGACAGCGGCCTGAAGATGGCGCAGGCAGGCGTGCGCAGCGCGCTGTGCCTGAATGGAGAAGTTGGCAACACGGCACTCGATCAGCGCTGCAAGGGCTTCTCCGACGCCCTCGCCAAGTCGGGAGGCAAGTCGCAGGTCCTCGCGGTGAGCGTCACGGACCCGACGTCGACCCAGCAGACCGTTGCGGCGGCGCTGGCCTCGAAGAAGCCGGACGCGCTGTTTAGCGTGACCGCCTCCACCATCATCCCTGCCATCGCGGCGGTCAAGGACGCGGGCATGACCGGCAAGCTCAAGCTCGCCACCTTCGACCTGGGTGCCGACGTCCTCACCGACGTCAAGAACGGTGAAATTCTCTTCGCTGTCGACCAGCAGGAATTCCTCCAGGGCTACCTGCCGATCGTGCTCCTCGCCAACTACATCCGGTACGGCGTCATGCCCGCGCAAGGCCAGGTCATTCCCACCGGTCCCAACTTCGTGACGAAGTCCGACGCCGCGCAGGTAGTTGAGCTAAGCCAGCAGGGCTTGCGATAGCCGACCGCGGCTAGTACATGACTTGGAGTACCTCGTGACAACCTCAAGCCCCACCCTGGCACCCGCCTCGCGCGATACCGACGACCGCCTCGCGCGCTGGGGGTCACTGCGCCGGATGTTGTCGCGGCCCGAACTCGGCAGCGTCGCGGGCGCCATCGCCGTGTTCGGCATATTTTCCGTGATCTCCGGCAGTGACGGGTTCCTGTCCTCCGACGGCACTGCGAACTACCTCAATACGGCAGCCGAACTCGGCATCCTCGCCATACCGGTGGCGCTGTTGATGGTGGCCGGCGAGTTCGACCTGTCCATCGGCTCCGTCCTCGGCGCCAGCAGCATCACTGTCGCGCTCATAGCCGGCCAGTATCACCAGCCGTTGTGGCTCTCGGTGGTCGCTGCGGTGGTGCTCTCCGGGCTGATCGGACTGCTGAACGGTGTCATCGTCATGCGCACCAAGCTCCCCAGCTTTATCGTCACCCTCGCCACCCAGTTCATCGTCCGCGGCGTTACGATCGGGCTCACCGCCTACATCACCGGCACCACTGCGATAAGCGGTGTGGGCGCGGCCTCCGGCTACACCGCGTTCTACGACATTCTCGGCAGCAACTACCGCAATTTCCAGGTTTCGATCCTCTGGTGGCTCGCTCTCGCCGCTCTCGCGTCCTGGATCCTGTTCGGAACCCGGTTCGGAAACTGGACCTTCGGCGCCGGCGGGGCACCAGAGGCTGCCCGCAACGTCGGCGTCCCAGTCGACCGGGTCAAGACCATCCTCTTCATCGCCACCGCCCTGGCTGGCTGCCTCGTCGGCGTCATGCAGACGGTCTCGTTCGGCGGTGCTGACGTGCTGCGCGGCACCAACACCGAATTCGAGGCAATCATTGCCGTGGTCATCGGGGGCACCCTGCTCACCGGAGGATACGGTTCCGCGATCGGAGCGGTCTTCGGCGCGCTCATCTTCGGCATGGTGCAGCTGGGAATCGTGTTCACCGGCGTTAACGCCAACTGGTACCAGGCATTTCTGGGATTGATGTTGATCATCGCCGTCTTGGTGAACAATTACATCCGGCACAAGGCAGCAGAGGAACGACGATGACTGACCTTCTGGAAGTGCGGAACATCGGCAAGCGGTACGGCAATGTTCTCGCGCTGCGAGATGTCTCCATGGCCGTTCGTTCGGGCGAGGTCACCTGCGTTCTCGGCGACAACGGCGCCGGTAAGTCGACCTTGATCAAGATATTGTCCGGAGTAGTCCAACCCGACGAGGGTCAGTTGCTGATCGCGGGCCGGCCAGTAGCGCTGGCCGGCCCGCGCGACGCTCTCGACCGCGGAATCGCGACGGTGTTCCAGGATCTCGCGATGATTCCGCTGCTATCGATCACCCGCAACTTCTTCCTCGGTAACGAACCAACCAAGGGCTCCTGGCCGCTGCGGCGGTTCGACCGGCGAACCGCCGCCCGGATCACCCGCGAGCAGCTGGCCCAGATGGGCATCGCTCTCCGCGACCCCTCCCAGCCTGTCGGCACACTGTCGGGCGGGGAACGGCAATCTGTGGCAATCGCCCGCGCCGTCTACTTCGGCGCGAAGGTTCTCATCCTCGACGAGCCGACTTCCGCGCTGGCCATCAAGCAGGCCGGCGTCGTCCTTCGCTACATCATCCGGGCACGCGAGCAGGGCACCGGCGTCGTCTTCATCACGCACAACCCCCACCACGCCTACCCGGTCGGTGACCAGTTCGTCATCCTCAACCGCGGCCGACCTGTCGGCAACTACCCCAGGTCCGGTATCAGCCGCGAAGAACTCATACAGGCGATGTCCGGCGGGCATGACCTCGAAGAGCTCTCCCACGAATTGGAGCTGCTGTCCGGGCATCGTCCCGCGACATCTGCGCTCCAAGGTAGCCCGCCCTCGGCTGGACCGGACTAAAGAAAGTACACAGGCGGATATACTGTCCACAGATTTGGTACGCTATGCCGCGATCCTACTGCGGAAGGCGAGCTTGAAGATGCACCCTGATGACGGCGCCACCGCGGCCCAGCCCCGTGTCGGCGGCAATGTCGTGGCCGTTCACCAGCAAGTGCGACGTTTGATTCTGCGAGGTGAGCTGCGGCCTGGCCGTACGATCAGCCAGACCGCGCTCGCCGGGCTGTGCGGGGTGTCACGGACCCCGCTGAGGGAAGCGCTACGCATGCTGCAGCGGGAGGGAGATGAAAAAGAGCATGGCTGGGAGTCCTTCCGTCACGGAACGTCGCGACGGAGACAATGTCGAGTTCGTCCACCAGCATCTGCGTCGGATGATCCTCGTCGGCGACCTTAGAGCGGGCGAGACCTTGAGCCAAGTCCAGCTGGCGGCTCGCTGCGGCGTGTCACGCACCCCGTTGCGCGAGGCAGTACGCATGCTGCAACGTGAAGGGCTGGTCAACAGCCAGCCGAACCGGCAGGTCGTCGTCGCCCCGTTCTCTCTTCCCGATCTTGAGCAGATCTACGGCATGCGGATCGTACTCGAGGCTTCCGCCATCCGCGCCAGCATTCCGCACATGACACCGGAGGACATCGCCGACCTGCAAGGTCACCTGGCTCGCATGGACCACTTCGCGGCCGAAGCCGACTATGCCCGGTGGGAGGTGCCGCACCGGGCGTTCCACCTGGGCCTCGTGGAACACGCCGGCGCGCGGTTCGCGGCAACTCTGTCTGAGCTGTCTGACCACGGCGAACGGTACCGCCGCTACTACACCGTCAATGAGGCAAGATTCGGCGCGCGGGGCGCCACGGAGCACAAGGCCATCTTCGACGCCGTCAAGATGCGCGATGCCGACGCCAGTGCCCGCAGTCTCGTCATTCACTTGTCGCACACCGTCTACTCGGTCATCGACATGGTCGACTCAAGCTACCAGCCGATGTTGTTCAACGGCATACTCGCCGACTTGCTCGGAGCCGACGCCGTTCCGGTCTGACTCCGTCCCGGGGAAGCGGGCCGCAGGGCCTCATGAACACTGCCCGCAGGCATGACGCCCTGCGGGCAGCGGCTTCGGGCAGTTGGCTGATGGAAAGTGGGTCCGTCACCCCTGACCAAGCCACGGGCGGAGTCCGCTCACCTCCACTCGCACCACAGCGCCTCACTGTGCAGGAGGCCAATGGAACATCCTCAATGCGCTATTGCATACTGTCACAGTATCTGCATACAGTTACACTATGAGCTGCGCCGCGCGGATAGCGCTGATCGGATACGGCCGCATAGGCTCTTTGCACGCGCGCACCATCCGCGAGCACGCCCCCGCGCTCCAGGTCTGCGTTGTCGCCGACCCGCAGCTCAGTGCCCGAGAGGCCGGGGAGGCTGCCGGGTACACCACGACTTCGGACTGGCAGCAGGCTGTCGAGCGACCCGACATTGACGCGGTCTTGATCGCATCGGCGACTGAAATGCACGCCGAGCAGGTGATCGCCGCTGCCGCGGCAGGCAAGGCCATCTTCTGCGAGAAGCCGATAGCACCCGCGCTCGCCGATACCGACCGCGCTCTGGATGCCGTCGCCAGGCACGGCGTGCCGCTGCAGGTTGGCTTTCAGCGCCGTTTCGATCCGCCGCTGACGGCGCTGCGCGACGCGGTTACCGAAGGCGCCGCCGGGACGCCGTTGCTGCTGCGGATCTCCGCCCGCGATCCCGAGCCACCGCCACCGTGGTACCTGCGATTCCCTGGCGGACTCTACGTCGACTCCGCGATCCATGACCTGGACACCGCCCGGTTCCTGCTGGGTGAGGTGGTGGCGATCTCAAGCAGAGGCGTAGCGCTGTTCGACCAGTCGGCCGTTGACGCCGGTGACGTGGACACGGCTGTGACAACGCTGCACTTCGCAAGCGGCGCGCTCGGCGCGATTGACAACTGCCGTGTGTCTGCGGCCGGCTTCGACCAGCGGATTGAGGTGCACGGCACGGGCGGCACCATCATGACCCAGAACATGGCGGCTCAGGGCGCTGTCGTCGCCCGCCGGTCCGGCATCACAGGACCACGGAACGTCGACTTCTTCACCCAGCGCTACGCCCAGGCCTACGCGGCACAGTTCAGAAGCTTCGCTGACGTGATCGGCGGCGCGGCTCCGGCAGTAACTGGCGCTGACGCGCGGGCGGCATTTCTCCTCGCGCTGGCAGCCGAACGGTCCCGCGCCGAGAACCAGCCAGTCACGCTACCAGCCGTCAGTCCGGCTTCCACCTAAACGGGCGGCCCGCCCGCATCCTTCAACACAGACTGGATCAGGCATGAACTCATCGAACCCAAACCACCCGGAGATCCTTGCTTCGTGCTGGACCACAGCCGGCGACGCCGGCCCGATGACGGACGACGAACGCAGCCCGTTCGCGCTGCGAGATCGTATCGCGGCGGCTGCGCGCGCAGGCTACGCCGGCTTCGGCATCGTCCATGCCGACCTGGTTGAGGCCGAGCGGGAGATCGGTTACCCGGCGCTGAAGCCACTGTTCAGTGACAACGGCATCGTGCACGTCGAGGTCGAAATGCTCAACGACTGGTACACCGCCGGTGCCGCCCGCGCGGCATCGGATCAGGTGCGCCAGGACTTGCTTCGCGCCGCCACCGCACTCGGGGCGCGTCACATTAAGATCGGCGGCGATATTTCAGCCGACCCGGTCGAGTGGGAGACGTTTGTCGCCGAATTCGCTGTGCTGTGCCAGCAAGCGCAGGAAGCCGGCACGCGCATCGCGTTCGAGCCGATGCCGTTCGGCAATGTCGCCGAGCTGGCCACTGCGAGACGGCTGATCGACGAGGCGGCGCATCCTGCCGGCGGGCTAATCCTCGACCTGTGGCATATGGCACGCGCCGGGGTGCCCAACGACGAGATCGCGGCACTGGACCCGCGCTACTTGTTCGCCGTGGAGCTGGATGACGCCGATGAGCAGGTGACGGGCTCGCTGCTGGAGGACACGCTCTGGCGGCGGCGCCTCTGCGGCCAAGGGGACCAGGACGTCGCGGGATTCATCCGCGCGGTCCGCTCCGCCGGCTTCGATGGCCCGTGGGGGGTAGAGATCTTGTCGACCGAGTTCCGGAAGCTTGACCTTCAAGCACAGGTGTCGTTGTCGTTCCAGACGACAGAAGCGGCGCTAGCCGCTGCCTGACCCTTGGGCTTTCGGGGTCGCGGATTGGCTTGCGGACAGACCGGCTGCGGTCCTGGATCTCGCGGAGAATCGGGCGGCCCGCGACGTAATGGCGGCCACGGCCCGCGGCGTGTCCGGTAGCCGAGGACCGCGTCGTACATCGCCCGCGGCGTCCCGTTCGAGCCCATCGCGCACCAGCAGGCCGTCACCTCGGTCGCCGAGGCGAGGGCGCTCGGCATCGATGCCAGCGAGGTCCTGAAGACGGTCGCGGTGCGCACCGGGGGCGGCTATGCCCTGATGGCGGTCCCGGCAACCTGTCACCTCGCCATGCACCTCGTCCGGGCAGCGGTGGGCGATCGTCATGCCCGGCTTGCCACCGAACAGGAGCTGCTACGGGACTTCCCGGGCATCGAGCTGGGCGCCCTGCCGCCGCTTGGCTCGCTGCTGGGCGCGCCGCTCTACGTCG
>Ga0099827_10002275_pt1 | contig 10538 bp, 9 predicted proteins | sample CZO8metaG_FD_79339 | JGI IMG/M metagenome (GOLD analysis project Ga0099827, IMG submission 79339) | Vadose zone soil microbial communities from the Eel River Critical Zone Observatory, Northern California, USA - CZOApr15con1.8 metaG | ecosystem: Environmental > Terrestrial > Soil > Vadose zone ...
ACGGCGTCCAGGTGCAGTGGGTCTACAACCTGCGCAATCTGCCCATCACCATCACCTATCCCGGCCCGCTCAGCGTAACTGAGGGCTACGACAACGCAGGCCGCTGGACCTCAGTCCAGGACTGGACCAGCAATACCACCAGCTTCGGTTACGACGCCGACTCCAACCTGACCACCGAGACATTCCCGGCCGCCTCCGGGGTCGTCGACAGCTTCACCTTCAACGCCGCCGACCAGGTGACCGCCGCCACCTCGGTCAAGAGCGGAAGCAATATCACGCCGTTCCCGGCGACTTACACCCGCGACGCTGCCAACCAGCTTGCCAGCGACACCTCTGCCGCCTCGAGCACTGGCTCTTACAAGTACACGCCACTCAACCAGGTTTGTTACGCCGGCTCGAGCAGCACCAACGCCTGCTCCTCGCCGCCGACCGGCAGCATTCCCTACACCTATGACGCAGCCGACAACCTGACCAAGAAGGGCGCCGTCTTCCAGGCCTTCAACAACGCCGACGAGCTCTGCTGGACCGCCTCCAGCTCAGCCGCCTGCGCCAGCCCGCCCTCGGGAAAGACCACTTACACCTACGACACCCGCGGCAACCGGACCGCTGTCACGCCCACGACCGGCCAGGCCCAGACCCTGACCTACGACCAGGCCAACCGGCTGACCAAGTTCGCTGCCGCCACCACCACCAGCTATGGCTACAACGGCGACGGCCTGCGCATATGCAAGTACACCGGCAGCTCCAGTCAGCCGTGTTCGTCCGTGGGCACAGTGCAGTACCTGTGGGATGTGGGCGGCTCTCTGCCGTTGCTGCTCAAGGACGGAAGCACGAACTACATCTACGGTCCGGGTGGCGTGCCGCTCGAGCAGATCAGTGGGGCCACCACCTTGTGGTACCACCACGACCAGCTCGGCTCCACACGCCTAATCACCAACTCAACCGGAGTCTCGCAGGCGACGTACACGTTCGATCCCTACGGCGGGCTAGCCTCGAGCACAGGCTCGATAACTAATCCCTTCCGCTTCGCAGGGCAGTACCTAGACTCCGAGTCGGGCCTTCTGTACCTGAGGGCTCGCACGTACGACCCGGCTACCGCGCAATTCATGACACGTGATCCAGCGGTCGTCGCGACACGCGAGAGCTTCGGTTATGCGGCGAATAATCCGTTGAATCGAACAGATCGGAGTGGACTCGGATGCAGTTGGGCGTCGCCTTGGGAATGTGTAAAGTCCGCTGCGAGCACCGTCGTAAACACGGTCACCTCCGTCGCGACTAACACGGTCAACTTTGTTGAGCAGCATCCAACTGAGACATTGCTGATTGCTCTGGGCGTTGTGGCCGTTGTAGGTTTCGGGATCCTTACGCTTGGTGCCGGCGACGTCATAATCGGTGCCTTGCTTGGGGCCGACAGTGCCACGCTGCTTGGTGCGTTTGAACTGGCGGACCTCGCGGTACATGCGCCGTTTGTTCTGGGAATTTCTCTACTAGCTACGGGCGCCGGGGTATATCTCATTTACAAAGGGATTCACAGTGCACAAACCGGTAGCCTTACTGGGGGTGGTTGCTAATTAGCAAGAGCCATTCATCGATCGCGCGCCTGGGGCGAGTTCTCGCAGACCCCGCGGCCGCTACTCGCGGCCAACGCGTTAATACGATGGTCTACCAGCCTTCGAATCGGCCAGACGGTATTTCGGGATGACGAACGACGTGACAGGCGCTCCAGAAGCGGTTTTCCCCCGGACCGAGCGGGCCTTGCGAGTCTTCCTCTATATGGGAATCCTCGGGGGTATCTTTCTCGTTTCTGCCTTCGTTCTTGGTCTTACTCGTCTGATAGCGGCTAGCCTCGCCGTTGTCATGTTTGGGGTCGGAGGCTATCTCCTCTTGTTTTTTCTACTGTTGTATTGGAGAGGTCGCAGCCGCATTCGCCAATTGCGTGGTGCAATGGAAGCCAACCAGACCGCCGTACCCGACATGATTGAGCAAATGCGCAAGGTCGATCCTCGCTGGCTTGCCGTTGGTGGTCTAGTCGGCTTGGCGCTAGCTGCCGGGACGATTGCGTTCGCCGTTGTTTTGCTGCGCTGACCAGGTGGCCCACCTTCGCAGGTGCCTCGCGTAGTTCCTTCCGCGCCGCTAGGCGGTGACTATCAGAACTTGTCTGTAAATCTCTAGATTTCGGTACCGCCACGATCTCCCAGGTCGTTTGGCTGACCGACCACGAGCCCCAGCTATCGAAACTGGCTAGCGACAATGTGATCTTGACAAACAGGAACCGATTCGTAGTTGGCGGGAGTCGCCGTGGAGGTTGAAGGGCGGCAAAAGTCGATCAGGGTCGTCCACATCGCGATACGGCGGGCCCTGATATGCTCCCGCGCCGGTGCTGGGCTTCCTCTTGACGCTGCTTCGCGTCCTTATTGATTGCTGTCGTTCCCGCCAAGACCTAGCGCTGGAGAACCTGGTCCTGCGACACCAACTCGAGGTGCTGCTTCGCCGCAAGCCAAAGCCGCGCCTGCGCAACCGGGACCGGATCTTTTGGGTCTGGATGCGCTGGCTCTGGCCGGAGGGTTGGACGCGTCACATGAGGATCGTGCAACCGGAGACGGTGATCGGCTGGCATCGCAGGGGTTGGCGCCTGTACTGGACCTGGAGGTCGCGCAGTCGGCTGGGCCGGCCCCGGCTGAGCCCAGAAGTGCGGGAGCTGATTGCTCGAATGTCGCGTGACAACCCTTTGTGGGGCACCGAGCGCATCCGCGGAGAACTCCTCAAGCTGGCGATCGTGGTCAGCAATCGATCGATTCGCCGCTATCGATCGCGGGGTCCCAAGTGGGAGAGAAGTCAGGGCTGGAGAACGTTCCTACGGAATCAGATCAAGGGCATCTGGGCGGCGGACCTGTTCGTGGTGCAGACGATCGGCTTCCAAACCCTGTATGTGTTCTTCTTCATCCGCCACGAGCGCAGGGAGCTGATTCAGTGCAAGGTTACCGCGAGCCCGACGGCGGCCTGGATCTGGAGGCAGATGATCGAAGCCACCGCCTGGGGCCGTCAACCGCAACACCTAATCCGTGATCGGGACAACTCGTACGGTGCTGACTTCGGGAGCAAGCTCGCCAGCGTTGGCATCGAAGACCACAAAACGCCCTACCGGGCGCCGCTGGCGAACTCGGTCGCGGAACGGGTAGTGCGGACCTTTCGCCAAGAGTGTCTTGACCACGTCATCGTGCTGAATGAGCGCCATCTGCTCACGTTGCTCACCGAGTTCCTCCGTTACTACAACCGTGACCGACCCCACCGCACGCTGGATTTGCAAACGCCGGTACCCAGCCCACCAAAGTCGCATGGCGTCATTGTCACTCGCTCGATTCTCGGCGGACTTCATCACGCGTACGGCAGGGCTGCATGACCGATGAACTTTTGCCGTCCTACAGCCGCTACGTAGGCTTTGACGCTGTCTTAGTGTGCCAGGGCCAGCCCGAAGCGTTCGGCCATGTCCGAGTACCAGGCGGAAACCGTAAAGCCGGTTTCATTAAGCAGTCGATCGACGCCCGTCTTGGTGTACTTGGTGCAGATTTCCGTTCGCATTCGCTCGCGTTCGGCGAAAACAACAAGCATGTCGGCGTCAGGGATCGACACTTCCTGATCGCGCCTCGATTCCAGATGCATTTCGACTCGGCTCTCGTCGGGATTCCAGACCGCCACGTGGCGAAACCCTTCCGGGTCGAAGTTGGCATGTAACTCGCGATTGATGCGCGCCAGGACGTTGAGATTGAACCGCGCGGTCACGCCGTGAGAGTCGTCGTACGCGGCTACCAGCTCGGTCGGATCCTTGACGAGGTCCACGCCCAGAAGAAAGTAGTCGCCAGATTGCATCAAGCCGCGGACCTCTGCCAGAAAATGAAGGGTCTGCTCCCTATCGAAATTGCCGATGGTGCTGCCCAGGAAGACGAACAGTTGGCTCCCGAAGCGTGGGATCTGGCGCAGGTGGGACTCGAACTCACCGGTGACGCAATAGATTGTGAGGTCGGGGAACTCCTCGACCAGGTCCGAGGCGGCACGTCGTATGGTCGCCTCGCTTATATCGAAAGGGACGAAGGTCCAAAGCGTCCCCATCCCTCGGGCAGCCCGGATCAGCACCCTTGACTTTGTGCATGACCCTGCCCCGAGCTCGACGATCGAGGCTGACCGTGTTCGCGCCACGACGTCTTGGGCATAGCGCTCCAGGATCGCCCTTTCGGTGCGAGTCTGGTAATACTCCGGGAGGCGCGTGATCTCCTCAAACAGCTCGGAGCCGGCGTCGTCGTAGAACCAGCGTGGCGGCAGGGCCTTAGGGAACTTTGTTAGTCCCGCTCGAACGTCGTCGATGAGTTCTTGCCGCGCGTCGCGGCCGAGGGTGTGGATGGCGACGGTGATCGGCGCGCGGTTCATGCCCGGCCCTCGGCGGTTGTGTCGTCGGTGACGGTGCGGAAGCCGCTGAAGATTTGGCGCCGGATCGGGTAGTCCCAATTGCGGAACGAGTTGCGGGCCACCGCCGGGCGGGTCGCCCACGAAGGCCCCCGCAAGACCTTGTATTCGGTGCCGAAAAAGACCTCCGAATACTGTTTGTAAGGAAAGCTCCGGAACCCCGGGTAGCCAATGAAATTGCTGCTGGTCCACTCGTAGACGTCGCCAAGCATCTGGGCGCAACCCAGCGCGCTCATGCCGCCCGGGTAGGCTCCGACAGGGGCGGTTCCGAACATCTTCTGGTCGAGGTTGGCTCGGTCGGGGGTCGGCTCCTCATCCCCCCACGGGTACCGGCGTTGCGTGCCCGTCTTGGGGTCCCACGAGGCCGCGACCTCCCACTCGAACTCGGTCGGAAGCCGCCGTCCAGCCCAGCGACAGTACGCCTCAGCCTCATGAAAGTTGACGTGCATGACCGGGTGATCCCAAGCCACCGCCACCACGTGGCCGAACCGGTCCTTCAGCCAATTCTCCCCGTCTTTCCGCCAGTAGCTCGGGGCCGTGACACCGGTTTCCTGGCGCCAGGTCCAGCCGGCGTCGCTCCAGAGATCGCGGCGCTCATATCCGCCGGCCTCCATGAATTCGCGGTATCGGCCACAGGTCACGGGGTAGCGGTCGATCGCGTACTCGCGCAGCTCCACCAGATGCCGAGGGTGCTCATTGTCATATGGCTCGTGATTGTCGGTGCCGACCGGATAGGTGCCGGCCGGCACCCGAACCTGATCGAGCTCGACCCTCATTGCGCTGGGCGACTGTGGCAGGTCTGGACGATATCCGCCCGGGAGCAGCTGGAGCGCCTGCAGCAGCGTCTCGTCGTGTTGATTCTCATGCTGGATGACCATGTTGTAGACGTAGCCGTTGTGAAGCAGCGGGTCGTTGGTGGCAAGATCGAGCTCGTCAAGCAAATCGAGGACGCGGCGGCGGACCGTGGCGCAGTAAGCCTTCACTTCGTCTCGCCGCATCAACGGAAGTTCGCCGCGAACCGCGCGCGGGTTCTCGAAGGCGTCGTAGAGGTGCATCCGCGGATCGTCCATCGCCGCCGAGCCAGAGAGGTTCATTACCAACCAGAGCTCTTCGTAAACGCCGACGTGGCCCTCATCCCAAACCAGGGGACTCATCAGCTTGTCGTGCTGCTTGTGAAGGCGCTCGTCGTCGACGCGGTCGAGCAGCCATTCCGTGCGCGCCCGGGCGTCCGTCAAACCGGCCGCCGCGCGAGCTCTCAGCTCCTCAGGCGAACTGGCCGCGGTCCGAGCGCCAAGGTCGAGGCTTTCGATCTTCCGGACGTTCATCTCCACGTCGACAGGTCCTCCTTGTCTCGCACGATGCGGTCCAGTTGATCATCGGCCGGGCAGCGGCCGCTCTGAGGGAAGCGCTCGCGATATTCCGCCACCAATGCAGGGATGTGGTCAGGCATGTAGCTCCGAGCCAGGCGGGGGAAAGCATCGAGGGCGATCCGAAACAGGTCGAGGGCGGTCGCGCGAAGCTCGGAGTCGCCCATCGCTCGCGAGGCCGACCTCTCCCAGACACTCACATCCGGCAGTCGATCACCCAGCAGTTCCAGTGCCTCTCGAGTCGCCGTTGGCTCGTAGAGCAGGGCGGCTAGTAGCGCGATTGGCACCGGAAGCCATCGTCCGGGCGGGGCATCGATATAGCGAACCTCGAGATGGCGCCGGGGACGAACCGGTGGAAACAGCGTGCTCAGGTGAAACGCAAGGTCCCGCTGATCGATGGGTCCCGCGCCGGAGTCGAGCCAGCTCGCGAATGAGCGGCGCTGGGGATCGACTGAGGGAGCTCCCTCCGTTGCGGGCAGTTCGATGAATTCGGCCCGAAGTGCAAATTCCAGGTACGCCTCAGCCACATCGCCTGCTTCGGTTGGCCCGAACTGCCGGCCATCGAATCCCGTACGGCTCGCGTCGATGCGCTGCCAGATTCCCGACCTCGTGCCCGGCGAGCCCGTGGCTGATCCCGCCAGCACCGGAGAGTTCGCGAAAGCGGCAGCGAGCGCCGGCCCGGCCAGGTTGGCTAGGCGCCAGCGGTCAATCGCCTTGGTTGGGCCACCGAGGTCTAGGCAGACCTGGAGGGCCGCAGTCTGGCGCATCATCGCCCTCCCGGCGGGGCCGATCGCGTCGAAATGAGCCTGCATGCTGATATAGCGCGGCGCGGGCGTCTGCAAGCCGAGATCTTCCACCGAGTGCCAGGGATTGACGCCGCTGCTGAACAGCTCGATACCGCCGGCGGCCAGACTCGCGCGGATGGCGGTCAGTAAGTTGTTGGTGCGCTCCAAGAGCTGGGCGACGCTGGGTGAGGGGGACGGGCTGATCTCCAGCTGGCCACCGGGCTCGAAGGTCAGACGTGCTTCGGAGACCAGATTGGGTACGCTGCCCAACAGCGATTGGAGCTTTGGAACTCCAACTACTGCGGGCGGGCGGTGGGCGGGTAGGGAGGGAATCCATTCCAGCTCCACTCCGACCAGACCGGGGCCCGTGGCGCCCCGATCAACGTTTGGAGACGGGCTAAATAGCTCGGCGATGGTCCGGTAGACGTCGGCGCGTGTCAGCCTGTCAGTCGTCAACATCGACAGCGCTCCTGGCGAGGCGAGATGCCGCTAGGTGGGTTCAATCACGTACACCCAGCTCATGGCCACCCGGCTGGAGTGGCCGATGGCAAAAATCACGCACATGATGTGCCTAGCGCTTTTCACGTCTTCACGGTGCTCCTACAGGCCTGATCGTTACACGTTTGAACGTCTTGGCCGAGGCAGCTAATCCCTCGTAAGGCCGAATTATGGATCCACGCCGACAGCAGGGGACCAGGATGAAGTGAGGGCCGCGACGGCGGCCACAAAACGCTCCACCTCCGCCTCGCTGTTGTAGTAGTGCACGGAGGCGCGCACGAGCTCGTCGACTCCACGGGCCTCCAGGTCGAGACGGGCGGTGCTGACCGTGCTGACCCAGACGTTGATGCCCTGCTGATGCAGGCGTGCGCGCACCGCCTGAGCCCCAACCCTTTCAATGGTGAAGGTGACGATGCCGCACAGCAGCCTCCCGCGGTCACGGACGGTGACCCCGGGAACCGCCGCTAGCTGCGTTCGCAGCGACGCAGCCAGTGCTCCGACGTACGACTCGATGGCCTCAATGCCCCAGGTCAGGGCGTACCGCACGGCCGCTCCCAGCCCGATCCGGGCTGATACGTTGAATTCGAACGTCTCGAAGCGCGTAGCTCCGCCTCGGAGCTCGTACCGGTCCCGTGCGACCCAGTCGGCTCCATGTGCGTCGAGCATGACCGGCTCGATGGCTGCGATCCGGTCGCGCGCGACGTGCAGGAAAGCGGTACCGCGCGGAGCGCGAAGGAACTTCCGCCCAGTGGCTACCAGGAAGTCGCAGCCAAGTCGGTTGACATCGAGCGGCACCTGACCCGCTGACTGGGACGCGTCGAGTAGAAAGGTTATGCCGGCCCGGCGCGCCACACCGCCGACCGCCTCCGCGGGGTTGACGACGCCACCGCTGCTCGGCACGTGGGTCAGCGCGATCAGCTTGACCCGCCGGTCGAGGGCAGCTTCGAGCGCTGCCACGTCGACCTGGCCTTCGTCGTCGTTCGGGATGACGTCGATGACAGCGCCGCGACTCTTGGCCATTTGCAGCATCGATATGTAATTGCTGCCGTACTCGCTCATCGCCGTGAGAATGCGGTCGCCCGGGCCGAGCTGGAGCGAGTAGAACGCCATTTGCCACGCCCTGGTTGCGCTCTCGAATAGCGCCAGCTGCCCTATCTCGGAGCCGAGAAGTTCCGCGACCGCCTTGTACGCATCGTCGAGTTGTTCCGCCGCGGCGTCAGCGGCCTCATATCCTCCGATCCGGCTTTCCAAACTCAGGTGGGCCTCCACAGCGGCGATCACCGCGGTCGGCATCAGCGCAGCACCGGCATTGTTGAAGTGCAAGACGTGCTTGCAGCCGGGCGTCTCGAGGCGGGCCCGCGCCAAGTCGATCAGCAATCTGCCTGGCGCCGGATCACCGCTTGGTCGGTCTCGGCCAGACGTGCCCTAACCGAACGCCGAGGACAATCCTCGTTACGGACTAGAATCAACATAAGGGACAGGGAATTTGGCAAGACTGCTATCTCGCTTCGTGGTCGCGGTTCGTAGGTCCATTCTCGCGCAGACGCCGTGTGTGGAATGTGGATACGGTCATGCTGACCAGGACTGGCAAGTGAGCCCCACGGGTCAGGTCTTCGGTCGCTGCTCCCACTGTGGTAGCCGCAGGCGCCGGCTGGAAGTCAGCTAAGCTCGGATCAGCCGAACGTCGACCTCTCGCTCGACGTACCTCCATTCCGCGGTCGCCCGCAGCCGGACGAGCAATTCTTCGAAAGCATTGGATGCTGCCGGCGCGTACTCGAACCAGGTCAGGAAGTCGAATTGCTGACCCACTTCATTAGGAATGTTGCCTTCGGCTCGCGCGAAGCCTTAGAGGGAGCCGCGTGTAGCGGCCAGCGACATCTCACCGGCGGTCTCTGGATAACCCGCGCGATGGTCGCGGCCTTCCGGCCGGTGAGCTTCTCGTACTCGTCGGAGACGACATCGATTCGCTGGCTCGCATCGACACCATCGACTTCAACCGCACGCAGCTCCGCGCATTTGCGTTCGCCTAGCCCCGGCTGACTTGGGTGTGTCATGGCGACCGCTGCAAAGCCGCGAACCTGGGCCCCGCCACTGGGGCGTAACCCGGGGTGGTAACGCTGATGAACGCAAGAAAGCGTTTCCCCAGGTTTTCCACAAGGAGAAGACCAATTGAGGGGTTCCCTCCTCGTTCCCGTTGCCACGGTAGGGCTTCTCTTCGTCGCTGCCTGTGGCAGCACCAGTACTCCGTCGCAGGCCGCGTCTTCTCCGACCCCGGCCGCCTCGCCGTCGGTTGGCGAGGCCAGCGTCACTGTGGCTGGTACCCAAGAGATGGCGTTGACGACGCCCGCTGGACTGACCCTTTACTACTTGACGTTCGACGTTGCGACGGCGCCCAAGTGCACCGGGGCGTGCCTCGGCTTCTGGCCGCCGCTCCTATCAACCGGGACTCCGGTTGGAATGGCAGGCCTGTCTGGAACCTTGACCGTAGTCCAGAATGCGAACGGAAGCCAGGTCGCGTACAACGGCCACCTTCTGTACGCGTTCGCAAAGGATAAGGCCATGGGTGATGTCAACGGTGAGGGCGTAAAAGCCTTCGGTGGAACATGGCACGTGGTCACTCCAGGCTTGGCAGCCTGACGCGGTGCAGATCACAACACCGCTCCACGGTCAATCACAGTGCGCTCTGTAAGTCCGGCCATCAACCCGGAAGGGCAAGAAGAGGTGTCGCGATGAGGAATTCGAATCTTTTGAAGGACAAAGAGAGCCTCGTCGCGGACGGATGGCGCCCGGACTGCGAACGCTGGGTGGAACCGACGACGACACACGTTGTTGTGCCCTGTCCCCTTAACCATGCTCTGTCGACTCGCGTCACGCTGCCCCCGGACCGTGTTCCAGGGGGTGCGGGCGTAACCCCGCTGAGTAGTCATTACTAGCTCGGCGGTACTACGTGGGTGCGGGCCACGAATCGCGAGCAGCCATCGTTCCTTTGTGTCGGGCGGAGGCCATAAGGAGGAGATCATGAAGCCCTGGCAACACTTCACCAGCCGTCGTTCCTTCCTACTTACGGGGCTGGCGGTCGGAGCGGGAACCGTGGGCGCCGGCCTATTTGAAAATGAGGTATCCGCCTTCGCCGACGCGAGCAGTAGCGGTCTGACACCGGGAGACGCCGCCATTCTAAGGTTCCTAGCTGCGGCCGAAATCCTCGAAACCGATCTCTGGCAGCAATACAACGAACTCGGCGGTATTCAAGACAGCGAAGTCCCTGGGGGGAGTGGGAGTGCACCCTTCACCGCTGCGCTGCAAGTGCTGGATTCGGACATGGATCAGTACATCCACGACAATACCGAGGACGAGTTCACCCACTTTACCTTCATCAACGCGTACCTAGCGTCGAAGGGCAGGGAAACAGTCAACCTAGATCGGTTTCGCA
>Ga0099827_10002277_pt1 | contig 10532 bp, 7 predicted proteins | sample CZO8metaG_FD_79339 | JGI IMG/M metagenome (GOLD analysis project Ga0099827, IMG submission 79339) | Vadose zone soil microbial communities from the Eel River Critical Zone Observatory, Northern California, USA - CZOApr15con1.8 metaG | ecosystem: Environmental > Terrestrial > Soil > Vadose zone ...
AAGCTGGGCAGCGCGCCCGAGAAGCGCGGCCATGCCCAGGAATTCAAAGGTTCCGGGAGTAATCAGGTTGCCGTCAAAACGCTCAGTACCTTCACCGGAGCGGTACAGCACGTCCAAGCCGGCGTTGGCGATGACGCGGTCAAAGACGTGATTCTGGGCGATGTAGTCGAGGAATTCGGGTCCGGAGTAGCCCGCACGGCCGCCGGGTTGGTTCTGCTCCGTGTCGTGAATTTGGACGGAAACCAGGCGCTGCGGGTCTGTGTAAGGAAACGGCTCCATCAAGACATTTTCGATGACGCTGAAAATCGCCGTAGAAGCGCCGATCCCGAGGGCCAGGGTGACGGCGGCAATGATTGCGAATGCCGGGCTCTTGCGAAGATTGCGTAGGGCGAAGCGGATGTCCTGGCCGAGCGTGCCCATCAGTTGCCTCCGGAATTGCTGTGAAACGCCTGAAAGAGATACGTGCTGCGGCACTTAAATGTTTCTACCCAATTTTGCCACTGTACGGGCTCTCCGCAGACTTGCCCTAGCCTTCGGTCGCGGATCGTCTTCAACTGCCCCGGGTTGGGCATGCGGGTGGCGTTTGTTGATGTGCCTCCCGTCCCGCAGGCGCAGTTCGTGAGGTGCCAGGAGTCCCCACGCGCGAAGGCCACTCAAGGGGTTGCGGACTTTACCGTCGGGTACCTGATTCCCATTTGCTCGAGGTACGTTTTGTAGCGGGACGGATCGTAATAATACTTTTTCAGGTCCGGCACAAATTTTTCCATTTTTTCCTTGTTCATTTCGATGGCCGGCCGGTCGTCGGGGCCGAGAAACGATTCGTAATGAACGTCCTTGGTCTGGACGTTCCGGAAATAGTCCCACGCCTGCTGGACCAGCTCCGGACGGAGCAGAAAATCGAGAGCGGTCATGGCTTGGACTTTCGCGCCGGCGGTTGAGCCTTTGTGCGCGATGGGTGTAGCCATGGCGACGGCGTTCGGCCAGCTATGCCCCGGCAGATTGGGAATGTTCGCCGGGTAAAACATATAGACCGTTGGCAAGTTCCACGAGATGTCGCCCACGTCGTCCGATACCCCGCCGGTGACTTCTTTGGAAGGCTCCTCGAGCGGCTCGACCTTCTCCTTGAGGCCCTCTACTTTCGCGCCGATCTCTTTCTGCAAAGCGCGCGCCAGCGTTTGGTCCGCCTCGCTCCACTTCGGCACACCCACAGCTTCGATATTTTTCTGTTGCACCTCGGCAATCACCTTGTTGAAAAAAAACGGCCAGGCCGACCCCACCAGCCGGTGATCCACGGTCGTACCTGTCATCGTGGCCGCGGCCTCCGCCATGGTGTTGCCCAGAGCATAGAGCTCCTTGATATGCGGGTAGTCGATTTCGCGGAAGAAATACCAGACCGCCCCTTCCGACGGTACGACGTTAGGCTGGTCGCCGCCGTTGAGGATCACGCGATGTGAGCGCTGCTGCAGCCGCAGATGCTCCCGCCGATAGTCCCAGCCGGTGTCCATCAGTTCCACGGCGTCCAGCGCACTGCGCCCTTCCCACGGCGCGAACGCCGCAGTGCGCCGCCCGGCCATGGAAAAAATACTGTACGGAGACCAGCCCACTCCCGTTGCCTTTGCCGGTGGCGTAGCTTGTGGCGAATCGATCGCTGACGTGTACGCCCAGCACCAGGTCCACGTCCTTGAACAGCCCCGCGCGCACGTAAAACGCTTTTGTCCCCAACAGTTCTTCTGCCACGCCGGGAAAAATCTTCAGCGTCCCCGCAAGGTGATGTTCCTCCATCGATCTCTTCAACACCAGCGCCGCCGTGAGATTCACGGCCATGCCCGAGTTGTGTCCTTCGCCGTGCCCCGGCGCACCCTCGACGATGGGATCGTGATACGCCACTCCAGGCTTCTGCGACGCCCGCGGGATGCAGTCAATGTCGGTGATGAAGGCGATCACCGGCTTGCCGCTGCCGGACGTTGCCACCCACGCCGTCGGAATGCCCGCCACGCCGCGCTCTACGCGGAAGCCGTTCTTTTCCAGCAGGCCAGTCAAGTACCGCGAGGTCTCAAACTCCTGAAACCCCAATTCGCTGAAGCTGAAAATCTCGTCCACAATCTGCTGTGTGAACGCTTGGAGCTTGTCCACTTCCGCGGCAGCTTCTTTTTTAAACGCGTCGAGCTGAGCGGGTTGTTGGGCCGGAAGACCGCGAGGAGCGGCGCCGCAAAGGAAAAATCCCGTCAGGACCAAAAGCTTCTTCATTTCGCGCCTCCCGCTCGAGATGCGGGGAGATGATACTCCCGAGAGCGCGGGGACTGCAGTCTCTATCTGAGTGTTGCGATCGGCAAACGCACGAGAGGAAACAGCTGCGCGTACAGTTAATCAGGGCGGAAGTCGTTCGGTAAGGTCAGCGGGGAGCGTTGCTGGCCAACTGAAAAGCCCCGGCCTTTTGGGCCGGGGCCTTTTACATGCGCGTAATTGAGAGGGTGGAGGACCTACTCTTCGTCGCCGTCCTGTTCCGACTTGACGGGCAGTAGTGTGCCAAACAACCCATCCTGCTCGTTGCTGGGGCCGGCGGTGAAAAACAGGGTAGTCGAGGAGCCGGCATTGCCGTTGTTGCCGAAGGTCAAGGACCACAAACCGTCGATGAACACCAGCGAATCGTCGGGATTACGTACGAAGCCGATAAACTTCTTGGTGAAGCCGTTGAAGGCGGCGATCCAGCCGCTGCGGAAATTGCCAACGAGGATGGTGTTGCTGAACTCGCCGAAATCGCGCGGTGTCCACACGACGCCCCAGGGAGCGTTGAACCAATCGCCGTGCTCGAGGCGGCCTTGGAACTCACCCTTGGTGCTGAAGATGTCGACGAAGCCGAGACCGTCGCCGCCGACGGGGTCGTGGCGCAAAGAATCCTGCTTGGCATAGGTGACGAAGAGGCTTCCACCGATGTTTTGTACGTTGAACGGGGCGAAGCCTTCGCGAATGCGCTCGTCATCGAAGGCGTCTTCGCCGAGGTGCACACGTTGGAAATTTGTGTCGTAGACCTCGACGCGGGCGGAGCGGAAGTTGGTGACGTAGAGGAATTTCTTGCCGTGGATCTCACCAGAAGTCATTCCCTTGTAGACCGCGCTGTTGGACGAGCCCTTGTCGGAGTTGTCCACTTTCAGGACGGCATTCGTCACATCCACTCCTGGGTTCCAGCCGGAGATGGTGCCGTCTTCGGTTGCAAAGATGAAAATCGCCTGTTTCCCTGGCGCGACTAGAAAATCAGTGGGGCTGCCGTTGAAGACAACGCCTGTGGGCGCGGACTGAGTACCGGGGGCAAACCCGGGGGGTGGAACCATGACAAAATTGTCAAATGGGCTGTTAATTCCGTTGCCGTTGGAATCAGGATGAGGATCCGGAAAAAAGTTTTGCGGGTTTCCGGCACCATCGTAGAGCGTGGAAGTTCCGGAGTTATTGTTGCCGATCCACCACGGACTGCCGCCGGGGGAGCGCGTGAGTCCCCAGGGGTTCTTGAGGTTGGGATCAAGGAGGACCTTAGAGGCGTCAGCGTTGTCCGGCTGAGAAATGTCCGAGACCAACTTTTTTTGCGTGTAGTGCTGGGCCTTTGCAATGGTCGGAACAAAAACAATCAGCGCAAACACGGCGGCGAGCTTTGCGCACTTCGATAAAACATTCATGCCTATTCCTCCAGAACGTGAGTTCGATCAGCGAGGCGACTTCTTCCGTGGCACGACAAGCCACGGGAATCGGTTTGCTGGACCCGCAGGGCTGCTTTCGCGAACTGGACAGACGCAACACTCGCGAGCGGAAACCAAGTTAGTCTCCCGCCGCCGGGCACATGTCACAGAAAAGTCAAAAGGAAGTCATCTTCTGGCGAGGGGTGGTTTGCCTGCAAACTTTTTGTACGGTCAAGGTTTTCGGTTTTTTTGTCGGCTCGCGATCGGGGAATGCACGGTGAATACGACTTGTAACCGATATGAAGCACGTATCGGTTGAAGAGTTGCGAGCGCGTCAGAAAGGCGCTAGGGTCAAAGTAAGCCCGATTGCCCTCAGTTTCGATAAGGAGAGAAAATGTTCTTTCGATTGTGGAAGCTTTGCTGTTTTGGTTTGCTGGCATGCTCGCTGGCTTTGCCCGCGCTGCCACAAGGAAATGGGAAAGGGAAAGGTCATCATAAGCAGGACGGTGATGACGATGAAGGCCATGGGAAAAAGAAAGGCAAGCACGAGTTTGGGCCGCACGACCGCGAACTGATTTCGAGCTACTACGCGAGGGAAAACTCAAATTTGCCGCCAGGACTCGCGAAGCGTGGCGGAAATCTGCCGCCGGGATTAGAAAAGCAACTGGAGCGCAACGGCACCTTGCCGCCAGGATTGCAGAAGCGGTTGCAGCCGTGCCCAGTGGAATTGGAGCGGCAACTACCGCCATTGGAGGCAGGCTACAGCCGCGGAATCATTGGGGCGCACGTGGTGATCTACAACCGCAGCACCAACGTGATTGTGGACATCATGAAAGACGTCGTGCGCTAGCTGGAACGCGCAAAATACTCTAACAGCCGCGCAGAATTACTTGCTGGACGCAAATTTGACGCGGTGCGGCCAAGTGAAAGCGCACCCAGCGAGAGCTACACCACTGAATAGCAACAATTTACCAAACAATTGAACTTGGCAGCTACTTTGCTCGTGCAAACGCGGGTGAGTCTGCCGCTCTGTCCCCTGGCGTGAAGCGCCGTCGAGTCGGTTCTAGAACGCATAGAACTTATTGTGCTCCGGCGTTGATGATACTCGTCTTCGCTCTTTCGTTTTCGTCTTCATCTTCTACTTCACGGAGAACGTCATGAAATTTCAGCCTCATCGTTCGATATCCAAGAAGGAAGCGGTTCTGTGGTGGGCCTTAGCGGTTGTGCTGTTCGCGGGAATAGGCTGCGCAGGTGGCAACGTCTCGACGCCGACCCCTGGGACCGGCATGGTTACGGTATCAATTAGCGATCCTCCGAGTTGCATGGCGCCCAACGGATCCTCCACGTCCTTCACGCACGTGTTCATTACCGTGCGCTCGGTGCAGGCGCACATTGATCCGCGCGCGGATGACAACAGTTCCAACTGGCAGGAACTCGCGCCACAGCTTGCCAGCGCGCCGATGCAGATCGATCTGTTCGCCACGCCGACCAACTGCGTGCTGGCGCAACTAGGATCGGCGAGCTTGCCGGTGGGGAGCTACCAGCAAATTCGCCTCCTGCTGGTATCGAACAGCCCGGGTGCGACGCTAACGAACAATAAGTGCCTAGGATTGGCGAATGTCTTTAACTGCGTGGAACTCAGCGACAACTCCTTCCACGAGTTGCTGCTGAGCAGCGAGGCCAACACGGGATTGAAGATTCCTCCGGGACAGATTGTGGGTGGGCCGATCCAGGTCATGGCGGGGCAGAGCGTGGATTTGAATATTGATTTCAACGCGTGCGCATCGATTGTGCTGGAAGGAAACGGGTCGTTCCGCCTGAAGCCCACACTCACCGCGGGACAAGTCAGTCCTAATAATTCCGGAATCGGCGGGCAGGTAGTGGATTCGCTAACCAAAGCCCCGATTACCGGGAAAGTGCTGGTGGCCATCGAGCAGACCGACAGCATGGGCATCGACCGCGTTGTGATGCAAGCGGCGGCCGATGCGAACGGAAACTTCCGATTCTGCCCACTGCCGACGGGACCGTTCGACATCGTGATCGATGCGGTGACCGCGGCCAATGTGCCGTACAACGCGACGGTGGTGCTGAACGTGCCCAATGGAACCGATCTCAACATCATTCCATTGATTGCGGAGACAGAGGCAGCAGCACCGGCGGTCTTGCAAGGATTCGTGACGGCAACAAAGGGCGCGAGTGCGGCGACGGCTGACGTTACGCTCGCTGCATTGCAAACGGTCTCACCAGGTGGGTCGTCGACATCGCGGCAAATTACCATTCCGCTGGAATCGATTCAGGCCGTCGGTGCGACTGCGGCGGTGGACTCCACAGAGTTGATTTCGGTGGAGGCCAACACGAATTGCCCGCTCGGAAGCCCCATGAATGCAAATTGCAAGCAGTACACTCTGGTAGTCCCCGCGAGCAATCCCAATGTCGGAGTGTTTTCCTCATCGGGAGTGAGCTTCACCGCGCCGGCTTCGGGCGACGTACTGTTCACGGTAGACGCCCGGGCGTTTGTGCCCATGAGCGGGGGAAAAGCGGATTGCACGCCACCCGAGGTGATTACCTCGAAAGACGACAGCAACATGCCCCTGAAGGCTATAGGTGCGATGACCACGAAGGTCGCGCGAATCGATTTCAGCGGATGCTCGTGAGCGCGGCGCAGCATGCTGCGCTCCTACGACGGATAAGTTGAAGACGATTACGAGGCTTTTTCCTGGGCGTAGGCGAGGTATTCTTCGTAGGGGCCCTTGAAGTCTTCGATTTTGCCGCCTTTGAAGTGCCAGATGCGCGTGGCGACTTCGTCGATCACGTCGTGATCGTGGGTGACGAGAAGAACGGTGCCGTCGTATTTCTGGAGCGCGATGTTCAGCGCGTTGATCGATTCCAAATCCAGATGGTTGGTGGGCTCGTCGAGCACGAGGAAATTCGGCTTTTGCAGCATCAGCTTGCAGAAGATTAGTCTCGCCGATTCGCCCCCCGACAAGGCTTTCGTGGGTTTCAGGGCGTCGTCGCCGCTGAACAGCATCTGACCCATGAGACCGCGCAACTCTTGCTGATTGGCGCTGGGATCGAATTGCCAAAGCCAGTCGATGGCAGTCATACCTTTGGTGATGGAATCTCCGTGGTCTTGGGCGAAGTAACCGACGGCGACTTCGTGTCCCCAGACCACGTTGCCGCTGTTAATGGGAAACTCGCGGTCTGCGTCTTCAATGTAACCCGTGGCGTTGCGAACCAACGATTTCAGCAGCGTGGTTTTGCCGGTGCCGTTGCGGCCCATCAGAGCGATTTTTTCCCCGCGCGTGACGCTGGCGGAGAAGCGCGGAATGACCTTGAGGTCGTCGTAGGATTTCTCGACGCTGCGGATTTCCAGCGGATGGCGGCCGGAAGCACGCTTCATGTCGAAGCGAATATACGGACGCTGGATGTTGGATCTGGCCAGCTCGGAGGTTTGCAGGCGCTCGACTTCTTTCTTGCGCGAGGTGGCTTGCGCGGAGCGGGTGCCGGCGGAAAAGCGGGCGATGAATTCGTTGAGCTGCGCGATTTTCTTTTCGCGCTGGGCGTTTTCCGACTCGATACGCGCGCGGATGTGCGTCTTGGCCACCACCATGTCGTCGTAGCCTCCGTTGTACATGATGATGGTTTCGTAGTCGATGTCGGCGGTGTGCGTGCAGACGCTGTTGAGGAAGTGGCGATCGTGGGAGATGACGATTAAGACGCCTTCGTATTCGCGCAGATAATCCTGGAGCCAGTGCACGGAATCGAGGTCGAGGTGGTTGGTGGGCTCGTCGAGGAGCAGAGCGCTGGGATTGCCGAAGAGGGCTTGCGCGAGGAGCACGCGAACTTTTTGGCCGCCTTGCAGCTCGCCCATTTTGCGTTCTTGCAGCGCGCTTTCTATGCCGAGGCCGTCGAGGAGAATGCCGGCGTCGGCTTCCGAGGTGTAGCCACCTTCTTCGCCAACGATACCTTCGAGTTCGCCGAGGCGCATGCCGTCGGCGTCGGTGAGTTCGTCGTGGGGCTTGGCGTAGAGGACGTCGCGCTCCTGGAGCGCGTGCCAGAGAACCTTGTTGCCCATCACTACCGTGTCGATGACACGGAAATCGTCGAAGGCGAACTGATCCTGGCGGAGGACGCCCATTTTCTTGGGGGCGGTGATAGAGCCTTTGGTGGGTTCGAGTTCGCCGGTGAGAATTTTCATGAAGGTGGATTTACCGGCGCCGTTAGGGCCGGTGACGGCGTAGCGGCGCCCGGCCATAAAGGTACAGGTGACGTCCTCGAACAGGACGCGGGGGCCGAAGCGCATAGAGATGTTATTCACCGAGAGCATAACCTTTCAATTGTACCGTAGTTTTCGGCGAGAGCTAACCGGGAGAAAACGGAGATTAGAAAAAGATAACAGGGAGACAGGGAGATCGCCGAGCGGCGCAGCGAGAACTAAGAAGCTCCAGCCTGAAGGCTGCCGCTAGGCACTGCGGGGAATTCGTTTTCCCAGCGCGCAATGACTACGGAGGCCAGGCAGTTGCCGAGAACGTTTACGGCGGTGCGGCCCATGTCCATGAGTTGATCGATGGCGAAGAGAAGGAAGAGTGGCTCGATGGGCAAATGGAAGGACGTGGCCGCGGCGAACACAATAACTAGCGACGCACGGGCGACGCCGGCAGTGCCTTTGCTGCTGATGAGCAGCGTGAACAGCATGATTGCCTGCTGCGGCGCGGTGAGATGGATGCCTGCAGCTTGCGCGACGAAGATGAGCGCCAGCGATTGGTACAGGCTGGAGCCATCGAGGTTGAAGCTGTAGCCGGTGGGGAGTACGAAGGCCACGGTTTCGCGGGGGACACCGAGGGATTCCATTTGTTCCATCGCGCGCGGGAGAGCGGCTTCGGAGCTCGCCGTGGCGAACGCGATGGTGACTGGCTCGGCCGCGGCACGGAGGAATTGCTTTATCGGCACGCGTGCGAGAAGCGCGACGGGGAGCAGGACGCAGGTGATGAAAATGACGAGCGCGATGTACATGGTGGCGAGCAACTTGGCAAGTGGCAGCAAAACGCCCAGGCCCAAGTGGCCGACGGTGTAAGCGACGGCTCCGAAGACGCCGATGGGTGCGGCCAGCATCACGATGTTGGTGAACTTGAACATCGTTTCGGAAAGACTTTCGGCGAATGCCAGCATGGGGCGGCGCTTTTGCTCCGGAACGAGCGCGAGGGCCATGGCGAACAAAATGCTGAAAACGACGACTTGCAGGACCTGACCTTCGGCGACGGATTTGGCGATGTTTTCAGGAAAGATGTCCGTGATGAGTTGGGTCGCGGTGTGCGGCGCGGCGTTCAGCGATTCGGAGGCTGCTACGGGAGGAAGACGTACGCCTTCTCCGGCGCGGCTGATGTTGATGGCGGCGAAGCCGATCAGCAGGGCGATGGTGGAGACGATTTCGAAGTAGATGAGAGATTTGATGCCCATGCGGCCAACTTTCTTGAGGTCGGCGTGGCCGGCGATACCTACGACCAGCGTGCCGAAGAGCAGAGGGGCAATGATGGTCTTGATGAGACGCAGGAAGACGATGCCGAGGAATTGAAGTTTGAGGGCGATGGCCGGAGCGTCGTGGCCGAGTTCGGCGCCGGCGAGCAGGCCGACGAGAATCCAGGAGGTAAGCGAGCGGCGGCGGACGGCGGTTACGGCGATCAGAACGATGCCCAGCCAGCGCAAGACTATGCCCACAATCGATATGGCAATTATTAATTCAATATTCAAAAGCGACACAGCAATGGCAAGTGTTGCGACCGCAACTGTCGCAAAGAGGATTTTGTTTTTCATCCGGGCGGAAACGTATGCCGGATGCGGGCGAGTGTCAATGGTCATTGGAAACTTGTCGGGCGGCAGCCGGGTGACACCGGCTTTCAGAATCGCTAAGATTCGCATGTAGCTAAGGCCGACTAGAACGCCGCTGCGCTACACGCCTGGCGAATCGTCGGCGTTGTGGGAGGGATCGTGCCGGTTGGGACTGCGTTTCATGAGCGGACTTTGGCGCTTTGCGAGAGTTTGAGCTACCGCGAGTGGTCGGGCTACTACACAGTGAGCGTGTATGAGACGCACCACGAGCATGAGTACAACGCGATACGGAATTCGGCCGCGCTGATTGATATTTCGCCGCTGTTCAAGTATCGCGTGACGGGACCCGATGCCACCAAGCTGGTGAATCGCGTGATTGCGCGAGACATCAACAAAGTTGCGGTGGACCAGATGATTTATTGCTGCTGGTGCGATCCGGAAGGGAAAGTGATCGACGACGGCACCATTACGCGCCTCGATGAGAATGAATATCGCTGGACGGCGGCGGATCCGAGCTTGCGGTGGTTTCAGCAGAACGCGTTGGGGCTGGACGTAAAAATCGAAGATATCTCGGAGCAGGTGGCGGCGCTGGCGCTGCAGGGGCCGACTTCCGGAAAAGTGCTGCACGCGGTGACCGACGCAAGCGTCGCGAACCTGAAGTATTTTCGTGTGACGCGCGGCAAGATTGCGGGCGTGTGGGTAGATATTTCGCGCACAGGGTACACGGGCGATTTGGGATTTGAGATTTGGATGCCGTGGAAGGATGCGTTGCGCGTTTGGGACAAGCTGATGAGCGAAGGAGAAGTCTTCGATATTCATCCGGCGGGAATGATTGCGCTGGACGTGGCGAGGATCGAGGCCGGACTGATTTTGATTGAGGTGGATTACACCTCGAGCAAGAAGGCGCTGATCGATTCGCAGAAATATTCGCCGTCGGAAATTGGGCTGGGGAAGCTGGTGGATTTGAAGAAAGATAATTTTGTGGGACGCGAAGCGCTCGCGGCGGAGGCGAAAAAGGGCGCGGAGCGGGCGCTGGTC
>Ga0099827_10002278_pt1 | contig 10532 bp, 8 predicted proteins | sample CZO8metaG_FD_79339 | JGI IMG/M metagenome (GOLD analysis project Ga0099827, IMG submission 79339) | Vadose zone soil microbial communities from the Eel River Critical Zone Observatory, Northern California, USA - CZOApr15con1.8 metaG | ecosystem: Environmental > Terrestrial > Soil > Vadose zone ...
GCTCAGGCGAGATCTCGCGGCCGAACTCGTATTCGGCGTCGCCGGGTTCGCTCACCGTACCTCCACCGTAGGTCCAGGCGGCCATCGGGGCCAACGTGCGGCTCTCGCGCTCCCAATCGAGAAAGTTCGGGTAGGCCACTTGCAATGGACCGCCGTGCGTGTCCGTCTGCTCATGTAGAGCGACGAGCCGCTCGGGTTCTGGATAGGAGAGCGGCTTGAGCAGCACACCGTTCATCACGGCGAACATCACCGTCGTGCCTCCGCTGCCAAGGGCGAGCGTCATCAGCGCCACGACCGCAAACCCCGGCCGCTGCCGGAGGGCACGAACGGCATATCGGACGTCCTGCCAAAGGTCCTCCAACCAGCGCGTGCCGCGGGCGTCGCGGCATGCTTCTTTCACCTGCTCGGGACCGCCGATGGCCAGCCTGGCCTGTCGTCGTGCTTCCTCAGGAGAACGGCCAAGCGCGATCAGATCGATTGTGTGTTGGTCGAGATGGAAGCGCATTTCCTTTTCGAGTTGCTCTTCCATCCGGCTCCGGCGCCAGAGGCGATGCCACCAAGTCACTCGGCACCTTCTTCAGACAGTCTGAGGATGAGACCGACGGCTCCAGCCAATCGCCGCCAGCTCGCGGTGTCCGCTTCGAGCCGAGATCGCCCTTTCCGCGTCAGGCGGTAGAACTTGGCGTCACGCCCGGTCTCACTCTCCTTCCAGTCCGCGGTCAGCAAGCCGCGGTTTTCGAGTCGGTGCAGCGCCGGGTAGAGCGAGCCTTGCGGAACCTGGACCACATTGCGCGACACCTGCTGAAGGCGTTGCGCGATCGCGTACCCGTGGACAGGGCGAAGCGCCACGACTTGCAGGATCAACAGGTCGAGGGTGCCTTGGGGGAGATCCGATTTCACCGTCATCGCCTATACCTCACGCTTCTACAGGTTAACCTGCTCATATGTAGAAGTGCAAGGCATGCCTCGATGGCGTTTCGCCCGGATAATTCACGAGTGAGCGGGTTTCGGTGAAACACAAACGCCTCCGAGAGGGTACTGAGCAGTTGCTGGACGGCTCTTTCCCCAAACGGAGGCGGTTGCGTCGAACGAATCTACCGTACTCATCGCACGATAGCTCTTCCCCTGAGAATCCTTCATTTACTTCATTACCTCCAGGGTGATGACCTTGGTTTTGGACCCCACTTGCGAGAACCACGCCACGCCGATGGCGACAGCGTCGAACTCGACACGATAGGTTCCGGCTTCGAGCGGCGGCAACTCCACACGGCAGTGAATCCGCTCTCCCGGCGCGACACCCTGTGGCGCCGCGCTCAGCGGAAACACGTCGTTCTTCAGCCGCACGGCCAGGCCGCCCGCGTCCTGCACGTGTACGCCCAGCCCCACGCCGCCGTGCGGCGCATCTGACGGAAGCCAGCGCGCCGCACCGGCATTCGTCAGCGTGACGTCGATCCCGATGGGACTGCCGGCACGGCCGTCGACTGGGCCCAGGCCATCACCCGTCGCGACCGAAATCTCGGCGGCCAGGCCGTCGCTCGACCGGCTGTCGGGGGGCTCGGCGCCGGCCTTGTAAAGAAAGAAGCTCCGCACATCGCGCTGATGGACGCGCGTGGCCGTGAGCCACCGCAGGCTCGTCTGCCCTTCCGCCAGGAAATCCTCGAACTCAGCCAGCGAGACGTAGAACGGCGGTCCATTGAACACGGCCAGCTTGATGTCGCTGAAGCCGTGTTCCTGGGCGGTCCGCCACAGCGCGTGCACGTCGATATCGTTTTCGACCACGCGGTAGGTGCGCATCTCGAACTGCGACATCGGCGACCGAGAATGCCGCGCGCCTGGCTCGGAGAATGCCGCGATGCCGCCAGGCTTCAAGACGCGCGCGAACTCGCGGATCATGTCGGAGGGGTTCGGCGCGTGATGGAGCGCGTCGAAGCTGACGATGCGATCGACGCTGCTGTCCGGAAGCGGAATCGACCGACCGTCGAATTGCACGAACTCGGGCGCCGGCCGGTCGCCGACGACGGGCAGCCTGCGGTACAGCTCGTTGGCAATATTCAGCGCCGTCGCCGACACGTCGAGGAGCACGACGCGGCAGCCCAGCTGTGTCAGCGCGCGCGAGAGCCAGCCGGTGCCGCCGCCAAAATCGAGCACGGCGTCACCAGGTCGCAGCCGCAGACCGTGCAACACCGTCGACAGATTCACCAGCAGACGCGGCGTTTCGACGATGGCGCCAAACGGCTTGGCGAGGTGGTCGTCCCAATTGCGGAGCGAGGCGAAGTATTCCTCGGCCGCGCGGTTCAGCACCTCGAGTGACGTCTCGCCGACCAATGTCTTCACGTCGATCGGCCGGTCCTCTTCACGAGGCCTGACGCGGAGCGCGGTTCCTGGAAGCGGACGGCCTCGTTCGTCGACGCCGGTAATCGATGGCAGCGGGACCTCGGCAAACACGAACGCGCTCGACAAGTCCTCGTTGTGCTGGAACACCACGTGCGCCGCCGGCGCGCCCGACTCGTCGACCTTCCTCAACACCGCGTCCATGTTGTAGATGTGCGTGGGAATCAGCGGATCGCTCCAGCGTTTGCCGCGCGCGAGGTTGATTGCCCCGTTGGCGGGCGGCACATGCTCGCGCAGCCAGCGGGCGGCCCGGACCGCGGGCGCCGCGCTGGTCTCGAACGGGACGTGAAACACCGCGACGCCCCCGGTCGCAAGCCGTTCGAGCAGCCGGCCTATCAGGGCAAGTCCCTCGGCGGGTGACAGCCGTTGCAGCACGTGGACGCAGCAGATCAGGTCGAACTTACGCTGGGACGCGAACAGCTCGGCGGCCGTCTGAAACTCGATGTGTCCCCCGCCGCGCCGTTCGGCCTCACGTGTCGCGACGCCAAGCATCGCGGGCGATCGATCGATCGCCGTGACCGATCCGGGCCGAGCCGCCAGCGCAACCGCCAGCCGCCCCGGCCCGCAGCCGTACTCCATAATCGACATCGGCGAGAAGTGCGGCGAGATTCTGTTCTCGATGATGTGGAAGATCCAGTCGACGAGCTCGGCGCCGCTGGCGAAGAACCCGTCTTCCCGCTCGGGTGTGAGATTCGCGTGGAGATATTGATCCGCCGTGAGCACCGCAAAGTACGGCTCGCGCTCGGCGAACGCGTTAAACGCCTGATCGGGCCGATCACCCACGGGCACGTTCTACCACGAAGATCAAAGAGATCTCACCCTCTTGGAGGGAATGAAGGTTTTGGAGGGAAGATCTCTTCCCCTAACTGGCGCGCTACCGGGTGAGGGGTGCATTAATCCAACCTTCCTATGGATCGCATCCAAGAAGTCGACACCTCTCGTCGGCGCGGGTATAACATGTGCCCAGTTCGGCGCGTTCGACACTGCGTCGGACGTTGGTGTTGGAGTTCATGATGTCACAGGGGTTCGTCGGTCTCAGCGTCGGTGCCGGCGGTGATGCTGTGCTCGACGTGACGCTCCCCGGGGCAACGGGGCGCGAAGAGCGGCGAGTGGCACACGTAGGGAGGCGATCTCGCGTCCACACGGTGAGCGGCCTGGCTCGTCCGGCCGAACCGATGGCATTGACGCTGCCAACGAAACACGCAAGGAACCGCGACGGTTACGTCGCAGGGAGAGCTGTGCATGGATACCGTGTCACGCCGGGACTTCCTCGCAGCAGGAGCAGTGTTGCTCTCCGCACGATCGTACTCGCGAATTATCGGCGCGAATGATCGGATCCAAATCGGCCTGATCGGCTGCGGGCATCGATCGGCGGGCCACCGGCAGATGCTCAAGATGTCCGCCGAGACGGACCCGAACTTCGACCTGCGCAGCGTCTGTGACCTCTGGTCGGTGAATCGCGAGCGGGCCGCCGACGACGCCCAGAAGCTGTTTGGGAAACGGCCGAAGACGTTTCAGTATTCCGAGGAGATGCTCGCCGATCCCGATCTGGACGCCGTCATGATTGCGACCGGCGATCATCAGCACGCGAAACTCCTGGCGGAGGTCGTGCGAGCCGGCAAGGACTGCTATTGCGAGAAGCCGATGGCGAATACCTTGGAGGACGCCAAACTGGCTCGCGATGCGGTGCTGGCAAGCAAGCAGGTCGCGCAGATGGGATCGCAGTGGCTCAGTTGCCCATATCAGCAGCGCGTGCGGGAAACAATCCGAAGCGGCAAGCTGGGAAAAATCGTGTCCGTCAGTCAGAGCTGGAACTACAACGGCCCGCGCTGGCACATCCCGAAGGACGAAAACGTCTCCGCCATCCGTGCGCGCGACACCGATTGGACACGGTGGCTGCTCGGGAGGTCCGACCGCGCGTTCGATCCGCGTGTCTACTTCGAGTTTCGCATCTACAAGGACTTCTCCGGCGGGATCACCGATCAGTGGTACAGCCATGGCGCCGGGCTCGCGCATTTCTATCTGGACACTTTCATCCCGGACGACACGATCTCGAATGGCGGCATCTTCGCCTGGCACGATGTGCGCGAGAACCCGGACACTTTCCAGACGATCTCGACCTTCGCGAAGTCCGAGGTGCTCTACAGCTACAGCACCACGTTTGGAAACGCGTACGGCGATCACACAATCATTCGCGGTACTCGAGGCACGCTCTATTCTCCCGGTGGAGAAGGCAGCCCGCAGTGGTGGTTCGTCCCAGAACCCCGCAGCGGCTGGGGATCGAACATCGTCTTCGATCTGCACGCAGGCAAGGCCAAGCCGGAACCGCTGCTTCTGCCGGGCCGGACAGATGTCCCGCCGGTCAAACAGGACGACAACCTGAAAGCCCACACCGATAACTGGCTCGCGTGCATGCGCAGCCGGAAAACGCCCAATGGAAGCATCGAGACCGGATTTGCCCACTCCGTAGCGGTGATCATGGCCACTCGTAGTTATCGCGAGGGCAGGAAAATGCAATGGGACCGGAAAGGCGAGCGGGTTCTCGAGCACTCGCCTTCCACGTAGTTCACGCCGCGAGCTAGGCCGCTCACTCTCGAGGTTCGCAAGACGATTCGCGCGATGCCCCGGCAGCTGTTCGACGCTTGGACGCAGCCGGCAATGCTCCGTGAGTGGGGGGGACCCACAGGGGTGGAGAAGCGATCTGCGTAGTCGCTCCACCCTGTTATCGTCTTTCACTCGCTCGGTCGCTGCGACGAGCCAGCTCCGTCACGTGGGCTTTACTATGCTTAGAGGCGGAGGTCCGGGTGTCGGGTGCACTGAAGGACGGATTCAAGAACTATATGACGCCCGGCGGGTACCGGCGGCTGCACGAAGAGCTGGCGCGTCTGTGGAAGGTCGAGCGGCCGGCGCTCGTAACGACCGTGGCGTGGGCCGCGAGCAATGGCGATCGCTCGGAGAACGGCGACTACATCTACGGCAAGCGGAAGCTGCGCGAAATCGACCGGCGCATCAGGCACATCTCGAAGAGTCTCGACAGCGCGCTGGTGGTCGACAACGCCGGGAGGGCCCCGGACCGGGTGTTCTTCGGGGCGACCGTCACCATCACGAGCAAATCAGGCGACGAGCGCGTCGTGACGATTGTCGGAATCGACGAGCTCGATTCTGGCGATGCACGCGTGTCGTGGCGTTCCCCGCTGGCGACCGCGCTGCTGAACGCGAGAGTCGGTGATGTCGTCATGGTCCGGACGCCTCGCGGGCCCGAGCGCCTGGACGTCGTCGCGATTCGGTACGACAGGCTGATATGAATGCAGAACGGATCACGTCACAGCCGGGGGTGCGCTGACCACGAAAGCCAGCCTCGACGCCAATTGACTGAACGACGCGCGGGAAATTGGAACGGGTTCATTCGACTCCGGTGAGACCGGATGTCGCCCAAGACATTCGACCCGTGATTGGCTCGCCATGAGCGAGCTCTCAGCCATCCAGAATGAACAACTTGACGGTCATTGAGAGGGTGAGCTGTCCAGCTCAACATGACGTGTCATCTCTCACAGTACCTTCCACCACGGCGCCGCCAGGATACCCGGTGCGAGCCACTCGATCGCGTCGCCGGTGTGCAGCACGAGCCCGGGCCGACAACGCCGACCGTACTCCTCGCGGAACACGCGAAGGTGTTTCGCATCGTCCACTCGAGGCCTGGCAGTGGCCTTCACTTCGATCGGCAGAAGCGAACGCCCCGCCTCGATGACGAAGTCGACTTCCTCCCCGGTGGCCGTCCGCCAGTAGAGCACCTCCGGGCGATCAAGGCGGACGTCCCGCCAGGCGAGCAGGTCGTTCAATACGAGATTCTCGAGATGGGCGCCGACCGGCTCGCCGAGACCTGCCAAATGGAGCGCGAGTCCTGTATCGGCCCAATAGACTTTCGCAGTTTTGATGACGCGTTTCGTGCGATTCACCGCATAGGCAGGCAGACGTACGAGCTGATAGGAGGTCTCGAGCAGATTCAGCCATCGATGTACCGTTGGTTGTGGCAGCGCCACGTCGCGGCCGAGCTCAGTCTGATTCAGCAGCTGTCCCAGACGCAGGCATACCGCTCGCATGAGGCGGCGGAAGTCGGGCAGCGAGGTGACCGCCGATAGCTCCCGAAGATCGCGCTCCAGATAGGTCTGTACGTAGCCGGCGAACCACGTCGCCCGCGAATCCTCGGAGTGCAAATCGAGCGCGGGCACCGGGTATCCTCCGCGCCGGGCCAGAGTTCGCCAATCCTCGGACGCGATCCGCTGCGCGGCAACGACATCCGGCCATTCGTCGTCCTTCGCGTCGAGCAGCTCCTGCCAGATGCCGCCACGCCCCATACCTTTTTGCTCACGGCGTGTCATGGGCCAGAGTGTCAGGTACGTTGCACGGCCAGCGAGTGTCTCCGAAACCTGATGCATCAGCAGCAGATTCGCGGAGCCGGTCAGCAGGAACCGGCCAGCACGCCGGCGCCGGTCAACCGCCCGCTTGACCGCGAGCAGGAGTTGCGGTGCGCGCTGCACCTCGTCCAGCGTGAGCCGCTCGGCGCGCGCGACGAGATCGTCTGGCGCGTCGCTCGCCTGCTCGAGGACGTCGAGATCGTCGAGCGTGAAATATGGCCGTTCGCCCGCCGGTGCGAGATCCCGGACGAGCGTGCTCTTCCCGGTCTGGCGAGCGCCGGTCACGACCGTCACAGGCATCACGCGGGCCGCGCGGCCTAACGCGGCTGCCGCCAAGCGTGGCAGAACAGCCATGGCTTGAATGATAATCATTCATAGCATGAATAGCAATGGATCTGGCCCCCGCGGAATACTCTCCACGCGCGGACGGCGCGAATTCGCCGGTGTGTTCCGATCGCTACCGCTTGAACCGATTCAAGAGCGCACCGATTGTCTGGATGGCCCGGTCGAGCGTTTCGGGGCTCGGCATTGGGATTCTCAAGTAGAGCAGTGATCGGTGCAGCCGGGCGCCGCCGCCCGCTCTCAACATACGGCGTGGTCTTATGCCTGAGATCGCCGTCGACGCCAGGCGGTGCGGATCTTCAACGAGTACGAAATCGCGGGTTATCTGGCCAGGCGAAGACCTGCGGCAGGAAGGAAACTCCGAAAGGCTCTCTACCTTCGCTGACGTCGTTCCCAGGCGGCACGCAACGCAAGCCAGCCTTCAACGGTACGCCAGATTTCGCCAACGCGGGGCGAGATACGACTACTCGAAGGTACCCGCCCATCTCCATCCGTCCGCCGGTCGCGCGACGGTTCGCAGCTTCAGGCGGTGCTCGGCTGGATTGTGCGAAGCATATCCGGTGATCACCAGGTGGTCCCCCGGCTTCAGCGTTCGTTCCATGATGCCCTGGCGCTCCAGCTGAAGCCCCGCCAGCCATTCGATCGTCCAGTGCCCAGCCTTTCCCCGCTGGTCGCGGCTGTCGACGTAGACGATCGAATGGGGGTTGCGCAAGTCAAACTTCACGAGCGTGCCCTCCACCGTCTCGATCCGGTCGTCGCGGTAGCCGCGCATGCCGTGGTGCGCGTGTGGTGAGGCCGCGAGCACGAGCGTCGCCGCGCCAATCAGCAGCAGGACGTTCCGCTTTATCATGCGTGCCTCCGCCGCGACTTGGTGCCGGGCGGCGATACGCGCCGTGCGCGCGCGTTCTCGCCCGCCCTCGGCAGCGTGATGCGAAACGTGGTGCCGAGTCCGCGCGTCGGTTCGAGCATGAGCGTGCCGCCGCTCGTTTCGACCCCCCACTTGGCGATTGACAAGCCGAGCCCAAACCCATCGGCATTCCCGCGGCCGTCGGCGGAGCCCGCACGGTAGAACCGATCGAAGATCCGGGGCCTGGCATCGATCTCGATCCCCGGTCCCGTGTCGTTGACTTCGAGTACGGCTGCGGCGGAGGTCTCCCAGACGCGGATACCGATTCGACCGCCATTCGGCGTGTACTTGATTGCGTTGTCGATCAGGTTCATGAGCGACTGCCGCAGTGCGATCCGGTCCCCGACGGCCCTGGCAGAACCGTGCGCGTTGATCGACAACGTCTGCTGTTTTTCCTCGGCCAGCACGCCGAGCTGCGCAGTGAGCTCTTGGGCCAACTCGCGGAGATCGATGGCCTCGCGCGACAGCTTCGACGGTCCGATGGCCACGCGCGAGAGCGCCAGCAACCGGTCGACCAGGCCGCCCAGCCGGTCCACCTCCTCGAGCATGCTGCTGATGACGGCGCGGTAGGCGGGCATGTCTCGGCGCTCGCGCAAGGCGACCTCGCCGACACTCCGCATCGCCGTCAACGGCGTTCTCAGCTCATGCGATACATCCGTCGTGAAGCGGCGCATGTGATCGAACGACGCTTCCAGGCGGCCGAGGGTGCTGTTGAACACGGACGCGAGCCCTCCGACCTCGTCATGTGGGTTGTCCACCGGTAAACGATCGCTCAAGCGCTCGGCCGTGATCATGCGCGCCTGGCCCGCCATGCGCTCGATCGGCGCGAGGGCGCGGCGGGCCAACAGGTACCCGCCGACGGCAGCCGCGGCCACGCCGAGCGGCAGTCCGAGCAGCATCAACATCGTGAGCTCGTTCAGCTGACGCCGCATCGAGGTTTCCGACCGCGCGACCTCAATCACCACCTGCCTGCCGTAAATCGTTGCCTGCCCCTTCAATACGCGAACCGTCGTCCGATTCATCGGGACGGCCATGATTCGGTGATCGGCGAGCGCAGCCAACTGGGGCGTTTCTGGCAGCGGGTTGCGCTCGGCGACGGCCGTTCGGAAAATGACAGATCCGTTGCTCCAGACGGTCAGCCACGGGCTGTTCTCGCCGTCGTTCCCATCGTCATCAAACCATTTGAGCGAGCCGTCGAGCTGCTGATCGGCCATCGCCACGGCCCATTGGTAGTCGTCGCGCAGACGGTCGTCGAGCGCGCTCGACACGTTGCGGCGGACGAACGCGAACACGACCATCGCGTACGACGTGAGCACGACGACAATCACGCCGACGTACCACATCGTGAGCGACGCGCGGAGGCGACGCCGGTGGAACCAGGTGTTCACGGTTCGCCCTCCTGAAGCATGAAACCGACGCCTCGCACGGTATGAACCAGCTTCGGTGCCGGACCAGAGTCAATTTTTCTGCGAAGCCTCGCGATATGTACGTCGATGACGTTGTCCAGCGGCGTGGAGCGCCCTGTCTCGTTCCAAACGTCACGCGCCAGCGTGTCGCGCGACACAACCTGGCCCTCGTGGCGCATCAAATACTCGAGCAGCTCGAACTCCCGGACGGTCAGGTCTACTCTCTCTCCTCCGCGCGTCACCTTCCTGCTGAGGAGATCCATCGTGAGATCGCCCACGGCGAACTGGGCAGCCTCGCTGAACCGTGGACGGCGGAGCAGCGCGCGGACGCGCGCCAGCATCTCCTCGAATGCGAACGGTTTGACGAGATAGTCGTCGGCGCCACTATCGAGCCCGAGGACGCGGTCCTCGAGCGTATCGCGTGCCGTGAGGACGAGCACGGGAGTTTCCAAGCCGCCGTTGCGGAGGGTCGTCAATACCTCCAGCCCATCGCGGCCGGGGAGCATCAGATCGAGCAGGATGACGTCGAAGGCCTCGGTCTTGACCCGGTAGAACGCGCCTTCGCCCGTACGCTCCACGACCACGTCGTACCCTTCGCCCGCAAGCCCTTCCTGCAGAGCGTCGCCGACCTTCTGTTCGTCTTCGACGACGAGGACCCGCATGTGTCTTCCTGGTGAATCGTAGTCGAGTCGCCGCGCCGGTACGTCTGAAAACATTCTAAACCTGTTGTCACGCTGAACTGGGTCGCAACGGCGACGTTGGTGGCCGTGATTGTGACGCCTGGGACAACTCCTCCGCTGGAGTCTTTGATCGTTCCGGAAATGCTGCCGCTCACCTGCGCGAGAGCTACTCACGCGATACCAGACTCCGTACTTGAACTAGCGAAGATTTGCCCTTCGAACATCTTCGATGATCGTCGGGTACTGGTGAGGATTCTGGCCGATGCGCGTCATGGTTTCGTTGACGCGCTGCAGGAATTGGTCGCCGAGGCCCGGCTTCTGCGCATCGTGCCATTCGACGGCTTGCTGGATGTCATGGGCGGCCAGCGCCGAGAGGCGAACTGGATTTGGA
>Ga0099827_10002280_pt1 | contig 10529 bp, 5 predicted proteins | sample CZO8metaG_FD_79339 | JGI IMG/M metagenome (GOLD analysis project Ga0099827, IMG submission 79339) | Vadose zone soil microbial communities from the Eel River Critical Zone Observatory, Northern California, USA - CZOApr15con1.8 metaG | ecosystem: Environmental > Terrestrial > Soil > Vadose zone ...
CATTCCCCAGGGCTGGCCCTGGTCGTCCATTGCCGTGATCACGGCCACTCCGCTGGGGAACTCCGACATGAGAGTTCGGTAATTAGTCGACGTGACCGTCATCGTCGGTGACGTTGATGCGCTGATCACTGCGTCTCCCTTCAAGATGACGTCGTGCAGGAGGCCGTTTTACTCCGCCATATCTGTTCGCTTAGCTCGGCTTGGTTCCAGTGTATGGTGGCCTGAAGAATGCGGCCGTCAGTGGCAAAGCGGAGTGATTCGCGGCCCGAGAATGATACTGGAATACCGAGAGCTACTGCGGTAAAGCTCCAGTCAATCTCTGAGGAGTTCTTTCTGACAGATATGTCGAGACTAGTTACGCGCATGTCGGTCAGCCTGTCGAGCATGGAATCGACGAACACGCGCAGTCGGTCAGTGCCCTTGAACGGGCGAGCCTCGGGCGCGTCAAGTAGCCAGGCCTCTGGGTGGAACAGGGACATCCAGCCCGCGGCATCGCGTTTCTCGATGTAGGTGAAGTATTCATGTGACACGCGGCGGATGACGTCTGGCGGGCAGTTCGATGATTCCAGTTCCGGCAGGTTCGAATAGGTGTCTGGGTTGGCTCTCAGTTCGTTCTCGAGAATGATGGCGCCAGAGCGGCGAGCGTAACGGAAATTGGTAATGATCGTGTAGTCGTGCTTGATCTGATTCACGTCAGGAAAGAACGGCTTCGCCGCGCGCTCCGCGAGCATGAACACGGGAAAGCCGAGGCTGCCGAGGTTGTCCGCACCGAGAATGCTGAGTGCAAGCAGGTAATGCTCGAACAAGAACGCCTGGCATCGGCGGCCGAAATCCTGCAGCGCCGCTTGCTGGTCGTGGAAGTCTAGGAACTTGTCTGGTTCGTCAAGCACGCCCATCAGAGTTGTACCCTCTGCGGTCATGGCTCGGTCGAGAACGTTGTACAGGCCGCGGCCTGCTGTCGACAGCGCCCTCGCCTTCAGGGACTGGGCGCCAGAGCCGTCACGCAATTGGACCCGAAGACAGTGGTAGTCGCTCAGTACCATCGTGTCGAGCAGCCGGCATACTTGTGTGACCAAGGCAACGGCGGAGCTGGCCTGGCGGGTATGGATCGCCGCGCGCCGCCAGTCTCCCTGCTTGCCGAGTTCCAGCGCTAGATCGAGCTGGAGGTGGACGACGGTCAGCCAGCACTCCGCGATCTGGTGAACAGTTGCGAAAAGGCGATCTTCTGGACCATGCAGAGGTCTGCTCTGCAGGTCGATCATGCGGTCGGGAGCGGCGAGTGCCGCATAATCGAGGCACGGGACAGAGCGGTAACGTTCGCCGGTGAAGACATGCTCTATACCGGTGCGGTAGCCCAGTGCTCCAAACGCTTCAGCGAATACATTGCTGAGCCGCAGCCGGTGCCGGCTGGGCATCATCTTGACCACGCTCTCCATGCTTGATCTGTATCTGCGCGCCTGATCCGTTCTGGCGAACTTTGGCGGCATGCTTCCTGGCAAGGCCTTGCCTATCTCAAGGAATGCGCTAGCCAAGACTTCTACAATCCGCTCAAGCAGAGCATTTGACCGGGCAGCAGGACGGTCGTCAGCCATGGCGTCACGAGCAAGAATCATGAGCAGCTCGACTGATTGGAAGCCGCAGGCGATAACAACGCCAGGCGGCCATTCCCCGGCCTGCGGCCAGCCGGCTTCGAGGTAGGCCAGCTGAATATACTGCTCATAAGGTTCGATCTCAAAGGGTGGCCGGTACTTGACCGGGGCGGCCGCTTCACTGTCGGGAGAGTGCCTTGTCGGAGCGGCGCGGTCAGTTAGATGAGCCTCATTTGATGTTCTGGGCCGCGCGCGCCGATGGGACTTGGTGAGCGACGACAGTGACACGACCATCGGTTAACCTCCTGGTAGGCGAACGTGGCGCTGGACCTACCAAAGTTCTACTTCTGGCTGCCGGAGCGGCGAATCATCCACCTTGAGCAATCCGTCGTCCGGAGGTTGGCCACTAACGTGCATCTGCCTCATCCATATGCATGATCCGATGCAGTTGCATGCGGGCTTGCTGCGCTACGAAGCTAAGCCCCATGCCGGCGCTGCATGATCTTTTGCCGCGTGCCGGGGTTCCTGATCCTCGGAGTAAACAGGGTCGGCCATCGACGCGAGCTGCCGCGCGAGCTGAACACGTGAGCTGACCTCCAGCTTTTGGAAGATGGTGCGCAGATGGGTGGCCACGGTATTGGGCGACAGGCACAGTTCAGCGGCAACCGACCGGTTGGTGTGTCCGGCGGCCACTAGTCGAGCTACCCGCTTTTCTGGCCTGGTGAGTGCCTCCCAGCCGTGCTCGGGCCGAGTAACAGTGGACGACAGCCAACGCCGGCGCCTTACGCCGGCCGTGCGCAAGATCCGCTGGACGCGGACCACTTCTCCGAGCGCGCCGATTCTGCGGAAGATCTCCCAGGCCTCGTCAAGGGCGGCAACCGCGCGATCATGGTCATGGGTGACCAGGGCCTCGCCGAACGCCTTCAGGGCCTCGGCGAGCAAATGGGGCCGGGGACTTGCCCGCAGTGTCGTCGTCGCCGATTCCAGAATGCTGGTGTCTGCGAGCAAAAGCCCACGGCAATATGCGGCAACCCCGGCGAACGTCGCATGGCCGGGATTGCGCTCGTGCACGGTTTCCGCCAATTGGACTGACTGCTTGGCCAGATCAGCGGCGCCGCCCCGGACGGCGATACGTGTGGCCGCCATCAGCCAGGACGGGGACAAGAGCAGCCGATGACGAAACGCGGTCGCCGGGCTGAGTACCTCCCTGAGCGAAGCGAGCGCGGTTACGGGATCTCCCTCCATGTCGGCCGCATAGGTCTCCGCGATCTGCCCCATCATCACGCTGAGCCGGTCTTCCTGCCGGAGCTCGTAGGCAGATGCCATCTGCCGCCTGGCGAGCCGTACATCGCCGCGCAGTCGAGCGACGTCCGCCAGCATCAGGCGGGCTTCCATCTGGCAGGCATCAAAGTGCGGCCCGTTGCCATAGGAGCACAGAACGGTCGCGGCGCTAGCACCGGCATCTTCAAAGAGCCCGAGGGTAAAGTCATGCCACATTCGGGCATAGGCGAGCGTCGGGTCCTGCTCGGCGCCCTCACCGCGGGCGATTCGCGCTTGGTGCAGCAACTGCTCGCTGGCGTCGTAGTGGTCAAGGTCCTGCTCGGTGAGGATCTCGTCAACCGTGTGCCGGTCGGCCGTCAGTGCCCCCAGTCGCCGGAAGTGTTCTGCGGCGAGCTGATAGTAGCCGTTATTCCTGGCGATCTCGCCGAGCGCTCGCGAGGCGATTGCCTGCGCCTCTTCATCGTTCAGGCGTTGCGCTTCGAGCAGCGCCGCCCGGCTTTCTTTCAGAGCCGCATCGTCATCGGCGTCCCGCGACAGGGCGAGCCCGCGCGCTGCTTGCAGGCGCACGCGCAGGGCGGGGGAGATGCGGGGGAACGCTAGGAGACGGTCAGCGCGCGTGCGGATCTCGTCGAGTTGCCCGAGGTCCCACAGGGGATACGCGACGACGCTTTCAACCTCTGCCTGAGCTTCGTCAGCGGGGTGGGCGGCGAGCATTTCGTCGGCCAGCGAGACGGCGTCGGCCGGCCGATGTGCCCGTGTCAGGATCGCGATCGCCTCGTTACCTGTCGCCTGCCACGCAGTATCGCCGGGCCTGAGCAAACTCAGCGCTTTGAGTATCATCTCGGCCCCCGCGGCTGGCGACATCGGTGCGATGATGCTGGCGGCCCGGCGCAGGGTCTCGACCGCATTGGAATCGCCTCTGGTCGCGCTGGCAAGTACATGCCGGGCCGCGTCAACCGGGCTCCGGCCGCTTGCCAGCAGATGTTCGGCGGCCGCGGCATGCAGCGCTTTGCGTACAGCTCCCGACAGGTTTTCGTAAACCGCTTGGCGTACCAGGTCATGGCGGAACTCGACGCCAGTGCCGTAGTGATCGGTGAGCACACCGATCCGCATCGCCGGGGCAAGCCAGGGCAGCACGGCCACGCTCGGCGGACCACCCAGTAGTGCGGCGGCATCGGCAACGTCAAACGAATGACCCAGGACCGCACCGACCTCGAGCAGCCTGCGCGTCTCGGAAGGCAGCCCGGCCAGCCAGGCCCGCGCGACGCGCATGAGACCGGATGGTAGCTTGTCCTGCCGATCAGCCAGGGAGTCGGCTGGCTGTCCATGGGAAGGTAGATCTGCCCACTTCCCCGCCCCTGGGAAGAGCCCGCTGACCAACTCCACCGCAAGCAGTGGATTCCCTCCAGCCCCCAGGAGTTGCTCGCGTAGCTTCTCGTCAGGTGCCGTCCTGAGATGGTCAGCCGCTAGTTGCTCGATCGCTCCGGCTTCGAGCGGACCGAGTTCAATGACCTGTAGCGGGACATCACGCGAGGCAACATCGGTGAGGCCGTCGATCAGGGCCGACGGTTCTGGGTCAAGGCGGGCGGTCAAGAGCCACATGATCGGTGATCGGGCCAATCGCAGAAGCATGGTGCGCAACGCGAAGACGCTGAGCCGGTCGGCCCACTGCACGTCGTCGATCGCAACGAGCGCCGGGGCGTCGAGTGTCAGTGCCTCGATCAGGCAGGCGAGCCGCTCGACCATCCATATCTGCTGATCGAAAAGGTCCGCAAGCCCACGGAAATCCTCATCAGAGAGCATCGGCTTACGGCCTGACCTAAGAGCACCGATCAAGGCCGCCCAGGGCACAGTCTGGTTCAGGTCATCGGCCTTACTTGCCGCGATGGCGAATCCCATCCGGCGCGCCTGCTCGGTGAGTTCGGCAGCGAAAGCCGTCTTGCCTACTCCCGCTGCACCGCAGACCAGCAGCGCGGAGCTTTGGCTGGCCTTCTTTACGTCGCGTAGCGACCGAAGAGCCCGATCCATATCCTCCGAGCGGCCACGAAGCGGGAAGGGTCGCACGGTGCCATTCCGTCCGCCACCGGCCATCAGGGTACATTGCGCTTGATCTAGCATGCTGTCTGATCCTGTCTCCGCTAAGTTCCAATGACTGCCGGGCTCGGCAGCGCGCGCCAGTCAGACAGACTCGCTGATCGGTCTCGTCCCGCGCACGACACGATCGTGCTATTTGTATCGCTGCTCCACGTTGGCGCATGTTTGCCCGACTCCGCGGTTGATGCGGTGAGGGCACAGACTGACAAGTCCGCCTGGGTACTCATCCGTTTTGGTGAGAGCCGGGCATGCCTGGCCCTCAACCGCGGGCGGCGGATTGGTCAAGGCGGATGATTCGCTGCACCGGTGGCCGCATGTAGACCTCTACCAGGCTCCGTGGCCACCTCGCTTCGGTCGCCAACCGGTGTACGTCACATCTTCGTCTAGCAGGGAGGCTGGCCGATGGTCATGTCACAGGCCCCAGTCGTTGGACCGGATCAGGTTTCGCGACGCAGGGCAATTCCAGATGTAGTGCTTAACAATGGCGTGCTCATGCCCCAGCTGGGATTTGGCGTATTCCTGGTGCCCGACGATTCAGTCACCGACGCGGTCGGCTCGGCGCTCGAATGCGGGTACCGCAGCATCGACACGGCCTCGGCTTATGCGAACGAGGCCGGAGTGGGCAGGGCGCTCCGGGTGGCGGGCTTGCCGCGTGAGGAACTGTTCATTACCACCAAGCTGTGGAACGAGGACCACGGCTACGACCAGACGCTGCGTGCCTTCGAGGCGAGCCTGCAGCGACTCGGCCTCAACTATCTCGATCTCTACCTGATCCACTGGCCGGTGCCGGCCCGCGGCCTGTACGCCGACTCATGGCGGGCACTGAACGAGTTGCTAGAAGAGGGCAGCGTGCGAGCGATCGGCGTTTCCAACTTCGAGCCCGACCATATCGATGCCGTGATCGAGGCGACCGGGACTACGCCAGCGGTCAACCAGATCGAGTTGCACCCCTACTTCCCTCAGCGGCGGCTGCGCGAGACCGCGACCAGCCTCAATATCGTGACCGAGGCGTGGAGCCCGCTGGCGCCTCAAACGGATTTGCTTAGTGATCCTGCGATCGCCGATCTTGCGCGGCGCCATGACCGGACGCCAGCGCAGATCGTACTGCGCTGGCACATTCAGCTAGGCAATGTGGTCATCCCCAAGTCCGTGACGCCGGACCGGATTGCCGAGAACATCGATATCTTCGGCTTTTCCCTAGACGACGCAGACCTGGCGGCCATCGCCAAGCTGGACTGCGGGATGCGCACGGGACCCGACCCAGAAACGTTCTTCCTCCCCACCTGATCCAGGGGCCCGCTAAAGCGATGGCTGCGGCGGGCCTGCCTGGTCGATGAGGTCGCGAAGCTGGTGGCGGCCGGCGATGCCGAGCTTGGGGTAGGAGCGGTGGAGGTGAGAGGCGACGGTGCGGGGAGACAAGAACATGCGGTCAGCGATCTCGCCGTTGGTCAGGCCGTGTCCGGCGAGAATTACTATCTCGCGCTGCTGGGTAGTGAGCCCGTCCAGCGCGCCCGCAGTGGCCGGCGGGGCCTGCGCGGCTACGCCGCAAGCTCGCAGTTCGGTTTCCGCGCGTCGGCTCCAAGGCGCGGCCCCGAGACGGCGGAACGTCTCGAGGGCGGCCCCGAGAACGGGTTTGGCATCGTTGATCCGCCGTTGCCTTCGCAGCCATTCTCCGTAGTCAAGCTGAAGCTGGGCCCGTTCGAACGGCCAGGTGTCCCCGGCCGGATCGGCTAGGGGCGCGGCGAAGTAGGCCTCGGCGCCGGCGGGCTCGGCGAGCAGCCCGCGGGCGCGGGCCGCGAGTTGATCAAGCCGCGGACCGGGCGCGGGGTCCACGCGGGCCAGCGCGCGCTCTACCAGCGCCCTGGCTTCGAGGCGCCGGTCGGCGCGCACCGCCGCGGCGGCGAGGTCGGCGATGGCGAGGTAGGAGAAGTGGTAGTGCAGAGGTGTGCCGTCGGCGGCGAAGAGCTGACTGAGCTGGGCGTAGGCGGCCAGGTAGCTGCCTTGAGTCAGCGCGGCGAGGCCGGCGGCGTGCCTGGCCCTGACGGTGAACCCGCGGTAATGGGAGGTATCGACGGCGGCGAGCACGCGGGCCAGCAGCGATGCTACCCGGTCGTGGTCGCCACGCATGGCCGCCACGGTTGCCATGGTGAGGTCGGCCGAGCCGGCGACGGTTTCCATCTTGTAGGCGGCCGCGATGTCGCTGGCCTCATGGGCGGCGGCGAGCGCGTCATCCCAGCGCCCGCTGTCGATGCAGGCCCATTCCAGCGCCGAGAGCACCGCCCCGCTGGCGCCGCGGACGCCGGGCGCGCGCAGCCGGCTGAGCGCGGCCCGCAGCACTTTGACTGCCAGCTCGGTCTCGTCCAGGATCCAGGCCGCCGCGCCTACCTGGCCCGGGTCATAGAGCGGTCCGTCGGCTAGCTGCCGCAGGTAGGGGACGGTTTCGGCTCTTGCGCCGAACGGGTCAGTGGTTGCCTCGACATATATCCGGACCTCGTCACCGCGGCGGGCCCCCGCAGTGCCGCCTGAAGGAGGACGACCCAGGGAGTCCAGGGCTGCCCGTACCTTGACACAGGTCTCAGGGAGCCCGGTCTGGTGGGCGACCAAGGCGGCCAGCCCGACGGCTTCCCAGGCGAGGGCCGGCAGTCTCGGAGACGCCTGCGCCGCGACGGAGATGAGGGTTTCGAGCGCGTCGGTGTGCCGGTTCGACCACAGCAGCGACCAGCCGATCTTCAGCCTGGCGGCGATGCGCAGTTCCGGGTCGGAGGTCAGCGTGAGCACCATGCCCGACAGTTCGCGTACCCAGCCGGCCTGTCCGGCGTGCAGGGCGAGGTCGGCGGCGGCCAGCAGCCGCCGGGCCTTGTCGCCGTCGCTGGGGCTGAGCTTGGCGGCGCGTTCCATGGCGCGGGCCGCCGCGGCGGCGCCGCCGCGGCGCTGGGCCTGGGCCGCGCTGTCCTCAAGCAATGCGGCTACGTGCTCGTCGGGTTCCAGGGCCGCGGCGGCCAGGTGCCACGCGTAGCGGTCGGCCTGATCGCGCAGCGCGTCGGCGACCTGCAGGTGAGCCGTAGCCCGCTCGGCGAACGGCGCGGCATGGTAGACGGCCGACCGGACCAGCGGATGCGTGAACTGGGGGACGGTGGCGTCCAGTCGGATCAGGCCCGCTGCCTCGGCCGGGCCGAGGGCGTAGGCGGAAGTACCGGGTACCGCCGCTGTCTGGTCCGGGCTGTCGGCGACCGCGGCGAGCAGCAGTGCGGCTCGCGTAGGTCCGGGCAGGGCGGCGTACTGGGCGGCCATGATGGCGGTCAGCTGACTGGTCAACGGCAGCGGCTCGGCGGCCCAGCGGCGCCCAGCGCCGGGGTCCGCGGCGATCATCTTCGACAGCTCGATCAGCGCCAGGGGGTTCCCGGCCGCCTGGGCCAGCACCTGCTCGCGGGGACGGCCGCGAGGCGGCCGAGGCTGAGCGTCGAGTAGCCGGCCGGCGTCTGGCAGGCTCAGCGGCGGCAGCAGCAGCTGGGGAAAGTCCCGCTCGAAACCGGGAGGAGGCACGATGCCCCGCGCGCCGACCAGCAGCACGAGCTGCTCAGACTCCAGGCGGCGGGCAGCGAAGACGAGCGCGTCAAGCGAGGCGCGGTCCAGCCACTGCGCATCGTCCGCGGCCACCAGCAGCGGCACGTCGTCCGACAGCTCGGCAAGCAGGGTGAGCACGGCAATCCCGGTCAGCAGCGCGTCGGGTGGCCCGGGATCTTCAGAAAGCGCCAAAGCACCGCGCAGCGCCTCGGCCTGCCGGGCCGGCAGGCCGGCCACGCGGTCAAGCACTGGGCGCAGCAACTGATACAGCCCGGCAAACGCCAGATCTTGTTCCGACTCCCGGCCGGCCGCCGCCAGGACTCGCAACCCAGCCGACCGGGCCGCCCGCGCCGCCTCGGCCAGCAGGACGGTCTTTCCCATGCCCGGATCGCCAAGTATGAGCTGTACCCGGCTTTCCTCGAACGGCGGAGCCACCATTTCCCTCAGACGGGATAGTTCCGCTCCCCGCCCGATCAAGTTCGCATCCTTCGCGGTCATGCCGCGAACGCCACCTTTAGCTCGGTCCAATAGGACGCCGCCCTTAGGCCATATATAGGAAAGTCGTGCCAAATATAGGTAAGACTGCCCCTGGAGACCGCGTGCAGTCAAGTTGCGGATACCGCATCGCCGCCGGTCGGCGCAAGGTTATTGCATGCATGACGTTCTCCGTACCCGGCCGAACGCGGGCTCGTGATGCCGTACGTCACGGTCGGCCGGGAGAACACCGGTGACATCCGGATCTACTACGACGACCACGGGGCGGGTGCGCCGGTCGTCCTGGTCCACGGCTACCTGGCCGACGGGCACTCCTGGGAGAAGCAGGAAACGGCTCTGCTCGCAGCCGGATACCGCGTCATCACCTACGACCGGCGCGGCGGCGGCACTTCCAGCCGGCCGAGCATCGGTTATTGCTACGACACGCTCGCCGCCGACCTGAACGTGCTGATGGAAGAACTGGACCTGTCGGACGCGGTCCTCGCGGGATGCGGTTGCGGTACCGGGGACATCACCCGCTACCTGGGAACCTACGGCCAGCGGCGGGTCCGTGCCGCGGTGTTGCTCGCACCGCTGCCGCCCTGCCTTCCCAGATCGCCCGCCAACCCGGACGGGGCCGACCAGGTCGTACTCGATGAGTTTCTGGGCCAGCTGCGTGCCGACCGCCCGGCGGCCATCAAGACGTACCTAGACCGGTACTACAACATCGACCTGCTCGGCGGCAGCCGGGTAAGTGACCAGGCGTGGCAGAACAGCTTCCATGTCGCTGTCCGGGCATCCGCGGCCGCGGCGCTGGGCTGCGCGACCGCGTGGCAGGAGGACTTCCACGCCGATGTTGCCCGCATCACCGTCCCGGTCCTGATCGTGCAAGGCACCCAGGACCGGATCATGCCGCCCGGCGCCACCGGGAACCGCCTGGCCGTCATGCTGGCCGATGCCCGCCTCGCAGTGATACCTGAAGGCCCGCACGCGATCATCTGGACGCACCCGGCCGAGGTAAACGTGGCGCTGGAGGGCTTCCTGAGCGTCCTGTGAGGTATAGCCAGATGCTCCGTTCGGACTCGCCTCGCTATTGGCGCGGTACCCCGAATTCTCCAGACGCTGACGATAGGTGGCGACCAGTTGACTGGTCTTCGTACCGCGGTCGTCGCGGTGCCGCGAGTGCCGGCCCGGCACGGCGTCATCGAAAGGAGCACTCCATTGCATTCATTCACAATGTCCCGGCGAACGAAATTCCTTACCTCAGGCGCGATTATGGTCGCGATCGGCCTGAGCGGCGGCGGACTGGCCTACGCCGCGTCATCGGGCGGCGCGCCTACCCTGACCCTCGCCCACGCTCCTGCCGTCAAGGTGGTGCCAGGGAAGCCGGGTGGCCCGATCCTGGTCCCGGTCGGCGGGCCGTGCCCGAGACTGTCCCTGTCGCCTGTCCACGGCAAGGCCCCGAAGCTAACCCCCGTCCACGGCAAGGCCCCGAAGCTAACCCCCGTCCACGGCAAGGCCCCGAAG
>Ga0099827_10002281_pt1 | contig 10527 bp, 10 predicted proteins | sample CZO8metaG_FD_79339 | JGI IMG/M metagenome (GOLD analysis project Ga0099827, IMG submission 79339) | Vadose zone soil microbial communities from the Eel River Critical Zone Observatory, Northern California, USA - CZOApr15con1.8 metaG | ecosystem: Environmental > Terrestrial > Soil > Vadose zone ...
ACGGCCGAAGCCGGTGATCACCTCGTCGGCGCAGAGCAGGATCCCGTAGCGGTCGCAGATCGCGCGGACGCCCTGGAAGTAGCCGTTGGGGGGCGTGAACGAGCCGCCCGCGTTCTGCACCGGCTCCATGATCACCATCGCCACCGTCTCGGGCCCGGCCTGGACGATCGCGCCCTCGAGGTCCTCGAGCAGGAAGGCGGTGAACTCCTCCTCGCTCTCCCCGGCCGGGCGGTGATAGCGATTCGTGTTGCGGACGTGGACCACGTCCGGCACGAGCGGCTCGAACGGCGCCCGCAGCGAGGGGATCCCGGTGATCGAGAGCGCCCCCATCGTCGTGCCGTGGTACGCGGTGCGCCGCGCGACCGCCTTCCAGCGGCGCTCGCCGCGCGCGGCGTGGTACTGGCGGGCGAGCTTCCACGCCGACTCGACCGCCTCGGAGCCGCCGGAGACGAAGAAGACGCGGTTCAGGTCGCCCGGCGCGAGCTGCGCGAGCTCGTGCGCGAGCTCGATCGCGCGCGGATGCGCGTACGACCAGTTCGTGTAGAAGGGCAGCTCGCGCATCTGCTCGAGCGCGGCCTGGCCCATCTCCTCGCCGAACGAGTAGCCGATCTGCACAGCGAACAGGCCGGCGAGCGCGTCGAGATAGCGCCTGCCGTTCGCGTCCTCGAGGTAGCAGCCGTCGCCCTTGACGATGATCGGGATCTCGCCCTCGCGATACCCGGCCATCCGGGTGAAGTGCATCCAGAGGTGGTCCCTGGCGGCCCGCTGCAGGTCGATGCCCGCCGTGGTCGCTGTCTCAGTCAAGCTTCACCGCCACGTGCTTCACCTGGGTGTACTCCTCGACCGAGTACATCGACATGTCCTTGCCGTAGCCGGACTCCTTGTAGCCGCCGTGCGGCATCTCGGAGGTGATCGGGAGCAGGTGGTCGTTGATCCAGACGGTCCCGAACTGGAGCGTGCGCGCCGCGTTCAGCGCGCGGGCGACGTCGCGGGTGAAGACCGAGGCGGCGAGCCCGTAGCGGACGTCGTTCGCCATCGCGATCGCGTCGGCGTCGTCGTCGAAGCGCTGCACGGTGACGACCGGGCCGAAGACCTCCCGCTGGACGATCTCCGCGTCCTGTGCGACGTCGGTCACGATCGTCGGCTGGACGAAGTAGCCTCGGTCGCCGCGGCTGCCTCCGCCGGTCACGATCGTCGCCTTCGCCGCGGTCGCGCGCTCGAGGAAGCCGAGGACGCGCTCCTGCTGGGACTGGGAGATCACCGGGCCCATCTCGACGTCCTCGCCGTCCGCGGGGTCGCCGACCTTGAGCGACTCGACCGCGGGCACGAGCTCCTCGAGCAGCCGGTCGTAGATCTTCGCGCCGGCGATCACGCGCGAGCCGGCGGTGCAATCCTGGCCGGAGTTCCAGTAGCCCGCGAGGCGAACGGCCTGCGCGACCACCTCCGGGTCGGCGTCGTCGAAGATCACCATCGGCGCCTTGCCGCCGAGCTCGAGGTGAACGCGCTTGAGGGTCGCGGCCGCATTGCGGGCGATCGTCTTGCCGGTCTCGACGTCGCCGGTCAGGGACACGAGCCCGACTGCAGGATGGTCGACGAGCCCCGAGCCGACAGGAACCCCTTCCCCCGTGACGACGTTCAGGACACCAGGCGGGATCACGCCCTTGGCCAGCTCCATCAGGCGCAGGAGCGAGAGCGGAGTCTGCTCCGCCGGCTTCAGGATCTGGACGTTGCCGGCCGCGATCGCCGGCCCGAGCTTCCAGATCGCCATCATCAGCGGGTAGTTCCAGGGCGTGATCCCGGCGACGATGCCGATCGGCTCGCGGCGGACCATCGACGTGTAGCCCTTGATGAACTCGCCGGTCGGCTTGCCCTCGAGGGTGCGGGCCGCGCCGGCGAAGAAGCGCAGGTTGTCCGCGGAGAAGGGCATCTCGTCGCGCGAGGCCATCAGCGGCTTGCCGACGTTGCGCGACTCGATCTCGGCGAGCTCGTCCGCGTGCTCGTCGATCAGGTCGGCCAGCTTGAGCAGCAGCTCGGAGCGCTCCTTCGGCGTCGCGTCGAGCCAGTCCGGGAGCGCGCGGCGCGCGGCCTCGACGGCGCGCTCGACGTCGGCCGCGGTTCCGCGGGGGACGTGGGCGACCGTCTCGCCCGTCGCCGGGTTGATCACCTCCATCGTGCCGCCGTCGACGGCGTCGACCCATTCGCCGCCGACGAAGTTCTTCAGCTCAACCAGCGTAGAAGCCACTTCGACCTCCCGATCGGACAACGTGGCCGAGCGTAGCTCCCGCAGGTCGCCTCCACAACCCGCCGCGGCGGCTAAAGGAAGCGCCTGGAATTTGGCCACCCGGGACATTGCGTCCCGCGGCGCGAGTGGCGCAGTGTTCACCCGTCGATCCGACTGCAACCGGGGAGGATGGAGATGGCACGCACACCGCTCCTGCGCGCGTTCGAGCAGCTGGCGCGCGAACATTCGGCCGCGAAGCGGCTCGGCATGCCGGTGGAGGAGGTACGCGAGCGTGCGTACACCCGCCGCGAGCTCCTGCGCCGGGGCGGCATCCTCGGCGCCGGCATCGCCGTCGCCGGGCCCGCGGCCCTCTCCTCGCCCGCCCGGGCGGCCCGGCACGCGAGCGGCGCGCGGATCGCGATCGTCGGCGGCGGCATCGCCGGCCTGACCGCTGCGCTGACCCTGCAGGACAAGGGCGTCGCCTCGACCGTGTACGAGGCCTCGACCGAGCGGCTCGGCGGCCGCATGCACTCCGACCGCTCCGGCTACTTCGACAACGGCCAGATCAGCGAGCTCTGCGGCGAGCTGATCGACTCGAGCCACAAGACGATCCTGCACCTGGCGCAGCGCTTTGGCTTGGCGACCGTCGACCTGCTCGCCGCGGAGCCGAACGGGAGCGGCGAGACCTAGTACTTCCTGGGGTCTTACTACCCGAAGGACCAAGCCGACAAGGACTTCGCGGCGATCCACCAGGCGCTCCAGAAGGACGTCAGCGCCGCGGGCTACCCGACCACGTACAAGACCAGCACGTCGGCCGGGATCGCCTTGGACAACATGTCGGTGTACGACTGGATCGAGTCGCGCGTTCCCGGCGGTCATGGCGCTCCGTTCGGCCGCCTGCTCGACGTCGCGTACAACGAGGAGTACGGCGCCGAGACGCCCGACCAGTCGGCGCTCAACCTCGTCTACTTGCTCGGCTTCAACGAGACGCCGGGGAACTTCGACATCTTCGGCGCCTCCAACGAGCGCTACCACATCGCCGGCGGCAACCAGCAGCTGCCCGAGACGATCGCGGCGACCCTGCCCGACGTCCGGCTCGGCTGGCGCATGACCTCGATCAAGACCAACGCCGACGGCAGCGTCACGATGACGTTCGACACGGGCGGGCCCCAAGTCGCAGGTCGTGACCGCCGACCACGTCATCCTGTGCATGTCCTTCGCCGTGCTGCGGACGCTGGACTACGCGAAGGCCGGCTTCGACGGGCTGAAGAAGACGGCGATCACGCAGCTCGGCAACGGCCGGAACGCCAAGCTGCAGCTCCAGTTTGCGAGCCGCTACTGGAACGCCCAGGGCTCGAACGGCGACGTCTACACCGACCTCGGCTTCCAGAACACATGGGACGTCACGCGCGCGCAGCCGGGCGCGACCGGGATCGTCAACAACTACACGGGCGGCAACGTCGCGGGCGCCTTCGTCCCGTCGACGCCGTACTCGAACGCGGCGGAGAACGCGCAGGTCGCCGCGTACGCGCAGGCGTTCGTCTCCAAGCTGGACACCGTCTTCCCGGGCATCAAGGGGCTGTGGAACGGCAAAGCGACCCTCTCGACCCCCGTCCGCGACCCGAACCTACTCTGCTCGTACTCGTACTGGAAGGTCGGGCAGTACCACTCGTTCTCCGGCTACGAGGGCAGGCAGCAGGGCAACATCCACTTCGCCGGCGAGCACTGCTCGCAGGACTTTCAGGGCTTCATGGAGGGGGGCGCGAGCGAAGGCGTGCGCGCGGCCGGCGAGGTGCTGGCGGCGCTCAAGTAAGCGAGGACGCGGACGAGCGCGTCGACGACGCGCGGGTCGAGCTGGGTGCCGCTGACCCGCCGCAGCTCGGCGACCGCCTCGGCGTGCGAGCGGCCGGGCCGGTACGAGCGGTCGGTCGTGATCGCGCTGTAGGCGTCGCAGCAGGAGACAATCCGGGCGGTCAGCGGGATCTCCTCGCCCGCGAGCCGGTCGGGATAGCCCGTGCCGTCCCAGTTCTCGTGGCAGGAGCGCACGATCCCGCCGACCTGGCCGAGCAGCCCGCCGACGCGGGAGAGCATCCGCTCGCCCTCGATCGTGTGCATGTTGATGATCGCCCGCTCGTCGGCGTCTAGCGGGCCGGGCTTGTTGATGATCTCGCCGGGGATCTTGATCTTGCCGACGTCGTGGAGCAGCGCCGCGAACTCGGCGTCGCGCCGTTCCGCCGGCGAGAGCCCGAGCGCGTCGCAGACGTCGAGCACGAGCGAGACGACGTCGCGGCTGTGGCTGCCGGTGTAGGCGTCGTCGGCCTCGAGGACGTCGCCGAGCAGCAGCGCGGTGCCGCGGTAGGCCCGGCTCAGCTCGAGCGCGTGGTTGATCCGCGCCCGCCGCTCCCGCGAGAAGAACGCCATCAGTCCGATCAACGGCAGCGCGATCAGCGAGGAGAACGCGTGCCCGAACGCCACGATCGCGATCACGAGCCCGATCGGCGCCAGGCCGGCGTCGACCAGCCAGGCCCAGGAGATGAAGCGGAGCAACGTGGCGGGCGCGATCCCGAGCGCGAGCCGTTCGCGGGCTGCGCAGCTGACGAAGTCGAAGGCGAACTGCGCGGCCAGCGCTCCGGCGTAGATCGGAGCGTCGCGGAAGCTGGGAGCGCGCTCGCCCGCCAGGCCGAGCACGAGCACGGGCCCGACCGCGTGCCACGAGTTGACCAACCGGAGGAACTCGCCCTGGAGGCCGACGCGCGCGAAACGAGGCAGGTCGCGCAGCAGCAGGGCCCCGGCGACGCAGAGCGGGACGATGTGGAGCGGCAGCACGAAGAGCATCGGCACGAGCACGAGGGTGGTCGGCACGGCCTCGCCGGAGCCGACCTCGAAGCTCACCCGGGACGCGAGCGCATACGCGGCCACGAACATCGCGACGACCAGCGGCGAGGCGGAGCGATGGGTGGGCAGGAACGCCAGGATCGACGCCGCGGCCACGATGAACGCCCCGCCGATGAGCACCGCCGACCAGAGATTGCGACCCCAGATGCGCACCCGGAGCCGCTCGCGCTGCGCCTCGATCGCCGCGTCAACGGCCGGATCGAGCGCAGCCGTCGACGCGCGCGTCTCTGCCACTGCAGACATGCGCAACCAATCGGCACCGGCGCGGCCGCCCTTGAGAGCCGTTCGGCGCATCTCTTAATACCCCTAAGGGGGGATTGAGGGCCGGGAAGGCCTGAAGACACTCAGAAGGAGGATTTTCTGCGACTAAATCCCCCGTCTGAGGAGTACCTGTGGCCATCGCTTCCCCCCTTCGCCTCCGTCGTTGCGCCGGCACGCTCGTCGTCGGCGCCGTGGCGGCCGTGCTCGCCGTGCCCGCAGCGAGCGCCGGCCTGATTTCCGGCCTGGTCGGCGTCAACTGCACGTCCGGCGCGGCCGTCCGTCCGTTCCTCCCGTGGAACGACTCGACCAAGTACGAGCTCGCCCCGAACGGTGGCTTCGAGAACGGAAGCAGCGGCTGGACGCTGACGGGCAACGCGCAGGTCGTCTCCGGAAACGAGCCGTTCTTCGTGAACAGCCGCAGCGACACGCACTCGCTCGCGCTGCCGGACGGAAGCTCGGCGACGAGCGGCCCGATCTGCATCGGCGGGATCTCCAAGGACATGGTCCGGCTGTTCGTCTCGAACGCGGGCTCGCCGTCCAGCCGGCTGCACGTGGAGATCGTCTACCACGGCCTGACCGGCGGGGTCCTGGGGCTCTTCGACGGCGGCTACGTCAGCGCATCCGGCACCTGGCAGCCGTCTCCGCAGATGCTGGCCTTGCAGCTCCCGCTGCTCGGCGGGGCGGTCCAGATCAGGCTTACGCCGGTCGGAAGCAATGGCGCCTGGCTGGTCGACGACGTCTACACCGACCCCTGGATCTCGAACTAACGGCTAGCCGTCCAAGCCGCTCGAGTCGATCTGCTCCGGGCTGATCCGGACCGAGATCCGCTGCTGGTCGGGCGAGCGCCAGGGATACTCGTCCTTGCCGAGGTACTTCTTCGCCAGCCTGTCGATCTGCGGGTCGGCGCCCTCGATCGCCAGCTCCGCGCGGCCGCTCACCGCAACCCACTTGTAGACGTCGCTCGGGTCGAGCACGAGCAGCGAGACCCGCGGGTCCTCACGCAGATGGCGCTCCTTCGCACGGCCGGTGGCGGTGTTGAAGGAGACGCCCCGATCGTCGACGTCGACCCACACGACCGTCGAGTGCGGCGAGCCGTCCGCGCGCAGTGTCGTCGCGATGCCGACGTACGGGTTCTCCAGGAACTGCTTCTGCTTCTGGTCGAGCGTGGCCATGGACTCCTCCTTGTGGGTTTGCCTCGACTTGGAACGTGTGCCCGCGATAGGTTCTTCCAATCGTGGGCGACCTGCTGATCGGCACCCGCAAGGGTCTCTTCCTCCTCCGGGACGGCGACGTGCGCGGCCCGCTGCTGACGGGCTGGGCCGTGTTCCACGCGGTGAACGTCGGCGAGACGATCTACGCGGCCACGAACAGCTTCTTCTTCGGAGCCACCGTCCAGCGCTCCGACGACGGAGGCGAGACGTGGGAGCGGGCCGAGTCGCTCGGCCTGCCCGAGGAGACCGGGCTGACCTTGGCCCAGGTCTGGCACATCGAGCCGGCCGGCGACGGGCAGCTGCTGCTCGGCGCCGAGCCGGGCGTCCTCTTCTCCTCGGAGGACGGCGGCGCAACCTGGCAGGTGAACGAGGCGCTGCTCTCGCATCCGACGCGGGAACGCTGGCAGCCGGGCGCGGGCGGGCTCTGCTGCCACTCGATCCAGCTCGCGCCGAATGGGACGCTCTACATCGCGATCTCGGCGGCAGGCGCGTTCCGCTCCGAGGACGGCGGCGAGAGCTTCGTTCCGATCAACAAGGACGTGGCCGCGGACTTCCTCGAGGAGACGTATCCGGAGGTCGGCCAGTGCGTCCACAAGCTGCTTCTTCATCCCGCCCGCCCCGAGCGCCTCTGGCAGCAGAACCACTGCGGCGTCTACCGCTCGGACGACCGCGGCGACAACTGGGAGCGTCTGGACAAGAACGGCCTGCCGAGCGGCTTCGGCTTCGGGCTCGCGCTCGATCCGGCGAGCCCGGACGCGGCGTGGGTGATCCCGGAGGAGGGGGCCGAGAACCGCGTCGTCGCCGGCGGCCGCATGGGCGCGTGGCATACGACCGACGGCGGCGCGAGCTGGTCGCTCGAGGCGGACGGCTTGCCCGAGCCGGCCTGGACCGGCGTCTTGCGCGAGGGAGCCTCCTTCGACGCCGACGGCGCCTACTTCGGGACGCAGAGCGGCTCCGTCTTCGCCCGGCGGCACGACGGCGACCGCTGGAACGAGGTCGCGCGCCAGCTGCCGCCGATCCTGTCGGTCGAGGCGTGGCGCTAGTCCTGCTGCCGAGGCAGCTCGAGAACGAGGCCGGCGGGCGGCGGCGCTTCGATGTCGAGGCCGAGACGCTGCGCGGGGCGCTCGAGGCGCTGCCGGTAGCCGACCTGCTCTTCGACGAGCGGGGCACGCTGCGCCCGCTCGTGCACGTCTTCGTCGACGGCGCCGACGCGCGCGACGAGCTCGAGTCGCCGCTCGCGCCCGCCGCGACGGTGCGGATCGTCGCCGCGATCGCAGGTGGTTGAGCTCGGAGAGCGAGAGCGCACGAGCCGGGGCTCGGGCCTCGGCGACGCCGCGCGCGTGATCGTGCTCAACGACGACCACAACAGCTTCGAGGGCGTCGCCTTCGCGCTGGCGAGCGTGCTGCCGGGGGTCGACTACGACGCGGGCATGCGGCTCGCGAACAAGATCCACAACACGGGCCGGGCGATCGTCTGGTCGGGTCAGCGCGAGCAGGCCGAGCTCTACTGGCAGCAGCTGCAGGGCCACGGCCTCACGATGGCCCCGCTCGATTGAGTTGCAGCTGCCGCCATGGTCTCCTCGGCAGGGCGGGCGCCGTCCGGTAGGTTCGGACGGTGCGCCGCCTGCTCTCTCTCGTCAGCGCCGTCGTCGTCGTCGACACGATGCTGTACGCGGCGCTCGTGCCGTTGCTGCCGCACTTCGAGCACCGTTACGGGCTCTCGAAGAGCGGCGTCGGCGCGCTCGCCGCGGCCTATGCGGTCGGCGTGCTCGTCGGCTCGCTGCCCGGCGGGATCGCGGCGGCACGGCTCGGGACGCGGCGGGCGGTGCTGGGCGGGCTCGCGCTGATGTCGGCGGCGAGCCTCGGCTTCGCCTTCGCCGGCAGCTTCGAGACCCTGTTCGCGGCGCGGCTGCTGCAGGGGCTCGGCTCCGCGCTCACGTGGGCGGGCGGGCTCGCCTGGCTGGCGATGGCGACGCCGCGGGAGCGGCGGGGCGCCACGATGGGCGCGGCCATGGGCGCGGCGCTGTTCGGAGCCCTGCTCGGCCCCGTGGTCGGCGCGGCGGCGAGCGTCGTAGGGATCCGCGTCGCGTTCTCGGCCGTCGCCGGGCTCGGCGTCGTGCTCGCCGGGTTCGCGCTGCGGCTGGAGCCGGCGCCGCCCGAGCCGCAGCCGTTCGCCGCCGCGCTGCGAGCGCTGCGGCGGCCGCCGCTCCTCGCGGGGCTCTGGCTCGTCACGCTGCCGGCCCTGCTCTTCGGCGTGGTCTCGGTGCTCGTCCCGCTCGCGCTCTCGCGGCGCGGCTTCGGCGCGGTCGCGATCGGCGCCGTCTTCCTCTCCTCCGCCGCGCTCGAGACCGTGCTGAACCCGTTGCTCGGCCGAGCGACCGACCGGCACGGCCTGACGCTGCCGATCCGCTTCGCGCTGCTCGGCTCGATCGCCGTCTCGCTCGCGCTGGCGGCGACGGAGTGGCCACCGGTGCTCGTCGCGCTCGTCCTCGCCGCCGGACTCACCTTCGGCGCCTTCTATGCGCCGGGGCTGACCTTCCTCTCGCACGCCGCCGAGGAGGTCGGGCTGGCGCAGACCCTCGCGTTCGGGCTGATGAACGCCTCGTGGGCGGTCGGCAACGCCGTCGGCCCCGCCGCGGGAGGGGCGCTGGCCAACGCGACCAGCGACGCCGTGCCGTATCTCGTCGGCGCCGGCATCCTCGTGCTCACTCTCGCCGGCTGGCGCCGGCTAGGCCATGAAGGCGCCGCCGTTCTGGTCGAGCGCCTGCCTGGTGACGCCGCGGGCGTCCGTCAGGAGCCATAGCGGGCGGCGAACACCGCGTGACCACGACGTGCCGGCGCTTGACGCGCGTCGCGGCGCACCCTACCCTGGCAGGGCTTCTGGGAGCGCCGACGAGAGGAGGGACGAAGAACATGCCTGTCGAGATCGCCCTCTTCCGCGGCGCCGCCTAGCCACAGCACTCGTTTCCGGGCGGCGCGTTCATCTCCGCCGACCCGAAGGACACCGCTTGCTCTCACGCTACGGCTGGAGCCCTGAGCTCCAGGCTCAGTTCGATCCATACGCCGCCCACGGGCTCGTGCCCGGACGCGTGACGGTCCAGCAGCGCGGGCTCTACACGCTCGTGACCGAGCTCGGCGAGCTGACCGCCGAGCTCGCCGGCCGCTTCGCCCACGAGGCCGATCAGGGGGGCTACCCGGTCGCGGGCGACTGGGTGGCCGTCGCGGCGCGACCGCGGGAGGGGACGGCGACGATCCACGACGTCCTGCCCCGGCGCACGGCCTTCATCCGCAAGGCGGCGGGCGCGACGCTCGCGGAGCAGGTCGTCGCGGCCAACATCGACACCGCCTTCGTCGTCACCTCGCTCAACGTCGAGCCGAACCCGCGCCGGCTCGAGCGCTACCTCGCGACCGCGTGGGGGAGCGGCGCCCAGCCCGCGATCGTGCTGACGAAGACAGACGTCTGCGCCGACGTCGAGGGCGCCGTGGTCGAGGTCGAGGCGGGCGGGTTCGGCGTCCCCCTCCACCCCGTCTCCGCGGTGACCGGCGAAGGGCTGGACGAGTTGCGCGCCTACCTGGGCCCGGGCCGCACCGTCGTCTTGCTCGGCTCCTCCGGCGTCGGCAAGTCGACGCTCGTGAACGCCCTCGCCGGCGCCGAGCTGCTCGCGACGCAGGAGATCCGCGCGGACGGCCGCGGCCGGCACACGACCTCGCACCGCGAGCTCGTGCTGCTGCCCGGCGGCGGGCTCGTGCTCGACACGCCGGGCATGCGCGAGCTGGGGCTCTGGGACGCGGATGCCGGCGTCGCCGAGACATTCGAGGACGTCGAGAAGATCGCCGCTGCGTGCCGCTTCAGTGACTGCGGCCACGAGACCGAGCCCGGTTGCGCGATCCGGACGGCGCTCGAGGACGGCAGCCTCGCTCACGAGCGCTATCAGAGCT
>Ga0099827_10002289_pt1 | contig 10518 bp, 10 predicted proteins | sample CZO8metaG_FD_79339 | JGI IMG/M metagenome (GOLD analysis project Ga0099827, IMG submission 79339) | Vadose zone soil microbial communities from the Eel River Critical Zone Observatory, Northern California, USA - CZOApr15con1.8 metaG | ecosystem: Environmental > Terrestrial > Soil > Vadose zone ...
ATTCTGGACGACGAGCCGACACGCCGGGAACTGCGGAACCTCGAGCAGCGGGGCGACCGGGTGGACCATCCGGCAGGAGGAAGTGACGACCGGGCCAATGCGGTCATGTTGGCAGCGGCGATGGCTGTGCAGACGATCGTTAAGCCAGGCTTCGCGCCGTTCGTCTCGGTCGTCCGCACGGAAATCGGGCCCGACGGGCGGCGCGTGACCACGGTCAGCGGCGAGCCGGAACGCGGGCACGACGTCCAGAGCGTGAGTCACAGGGCCGAGTGTCGGGCGTGCCGCGCGACGTGGAGGGCACGCGAGAACAGGCCGGAACCCGGCGCCGACGGATGGCATCGAGTCCAAACGCCGTCAGGGCGGCGTGAGACGTACTTCGACCCGCGCGGCCTAGAGGCGCCCGTCAGTCATCACGATGTGTGCGGGACGTGCGGCGTGCGACTCGGCGCGGTGAGCGAGGCCGGGCTGGCCGATCTCACGCGCCAACACTTGCGCGACAGCCCGCGTTGCCGGGGGGCCGAGGAGAAGCTCAGACAAGAGACCGGATCAGCTCTGGCGCCACAGGACCTGGTGAAGGTCGACCCGAGCAGACTCACCGCGCCGACCAGGGGCTCAGCCGCGCTCGAGGTCTCCTGCGAGTGCTGCTATCTGACCGTCATTTCAAGAGGTTGCAAACTTGGGAGGTGTACGGTTTGACGATTTCGAGCCCGCGCAACCACGAAAAGGTAAAGCCCAGAGCGGGGTCCCCGTTTGGGGGGATATCGGGGTATGGCCAGGCTCATCATCTCGCTCTACCGGGCTACGCGCGATGCGTCATCATGCCGCATCGACGTCGAAGCGGCCTCGGGGGCGTCATCGCCCTTTCGAACGTCTCTCGGACTACACCTGCTTCAGTCTCAGCGAGTGTCACCCATGTTCCCGGTTAACTCTGTCACCTATGTTCCCGGTTGCTCATGCCGTGCTCCGCGCTGTGCCGCCCAAATCACGACCCGCGCCTTGATCAAACGGAGAGACCGTCACGAGCCTCCCGGTTCCATGCCAGCCGCCTTGATGGCCGCTGCGGCGGCAGGCGAGGTCAGGAATCTCAAGAGCGCCCTGGCGGCGTCCGGCTCGGGTGCGGCCGTGAGAATTCCCGCCAAAATCGCGGTCATGGCCTGCAGGTCACCCGGCAGGGGCCCGAGCAGCTCGGCGCCGGGGACCGATACGATTTCACTGATCAGTTGGATGCCGAGCTCGGCTTCGCCGCGTGCCACGAATTCGGCGCTGGGCTTGATCGCGGCCCTGGCGTTCACGATCGACTTGGCTTTGATCTCTTTGGCGATGCCCAGGCGATCGATCACTTTCTCGAACTGGATGCCGCTCGCTCCGCCGATGGCCGGGTCGGTATAGACGATCGACTTGGCAGCGAGCAGCGTGCGCTTAAGCGCTTCGGGGGAGCTGATGTCCGGCTTCTGCGCCCCCGCGCGAACCGCCACGCCAATACCGACGCGGGCGAGGACCAGCCGGTCACCCGGTGCGATCTTGCCCTGTTGCACGAGGTTATTGACAGCGGCGCCGGACATGACGACATCCACGATCTCACCGTCGACGACGCGCCTCACGATCTCGGTGGGGGGCGCGAGAATCAGCGTGACTTTGTGGCCACTGCCGCGTTCGAACGCGCCTGCGAGTTCGGTCAGCACGTGGTTCATCGCACGGGTTGTCAACACCTTGATTTCGGCGGCATCGGAAGGAGTCGGTGCAGCCAAAGCGATGGCGAAACCGATCATCGCCACAATCCGCGAGAGATACAGCAATCGTCGACAGCGGGAGTGTTTCATGGCGCGCTCCTCTGGATTGCACGGGATACAAGCGTATGCGACCGATTGACTGCGAACCCGGAGGGCGGTGGCGGGGCGCTCTACCCCTTCAGCTCCTTCTTCAGCTCCTTGAGAAAGCGCCAGTCGGTGCCCTGCGCTAGGATTTTCTGGGGGCTGGACTTAATCATGCCCACCTCATGCAGGCGTAGGGCGTAGAAGCGCAGTGTGTCCTCGGGATCGTACTCGCGCCACTTGGCGTACGGCACGTCCCGCAGCGCCTGGAGTGCATAGTCGTAGCGCTCCGTGTAGCCCTTGTCGACGAGGAACCGTGCGGTCCGCTCAGGCTCGAGCGCGCAGACGTCAGCGCCCTTCACCATTGCCCGGACGGCCCGCTTTGTCGCCACCGGGTGCTTCCTGACGAAGTCGCGGTGCGCGGCCACGACACAGCAAAAGTACTGCGACCAGGGTCGGTCGATGCTGCTGTTCAAAATGACATGGCCGATCCTCCGAGCCCGGAGCTCCTGCGCGACCGGTGGGAAATTCAAAACCGCATCGATCTTGCCCTCGGCCAGGAGACGGATCGCATCGGCGGGTGGCTTCTCGACCCAATTGACATCCCGACGCGGGTCGAGACCGACCTGGAGCAGGATCACCGAGAGAAAGAGGTGGTCAGGGCTCCCCATCTGCGCGATCGCCACCGTCTTGCCCTTGAGGTCCCGGATCGCCCGGACGCGCTCCGTCCCGAACAACTCGAAGCATCCGACGTGGGAGCCCGCGAGCACGATGATCGGGTCCCCGGCGTCGACACGCGAGATCAGCGACGAGACGAACGCCACGGTCATTTGGGCCTCGCCGGTGGCCAGCGCCTGCAAACGCTCGGCGAACGTGGCCTTCAGTAAATACTTGACGTCGGTGAATCCTTCGCCGCGGAGCAGGTCTGCCGCTACGTACTGAGGCGCGATGCAGATCCCGGGTCGGCGGTCCGCGATTCGGAGGGTCGTCGTTTCAGGCGGCGGCTCGGCACTCGCGGTGTCAGGCCGCACTCCGAGAAGCCCTGCTGTCCCGGCGAGCGTGAGTCCACCGACGAAGTCGCGGCGCGTGAAGTTCATCGCTCAACTCCTATTCGATTACTTGGTCCGCGCGCAGCAGCAGCGACGGTGGGATCGTCAGGCCGAGCACATTGGCGGTCTTGAGGTTGATGACGAGGTCGAAGTTGGTGGGCTGCTCGATCGGCAAGTCGGCGGGCTTCGCGCCCTTGAGGATCCACGTAGGTGGCCGCGCGCCGCTCCAACTCAAGAGTGTTCGGGCTATAAACCATAAGAGAGCGTAAGAGACATAAAGGCCCCTTCTCGGAAGCCTGCCCCTCCAAGTCGCACCGGGACTGGTCGACCGATGGCTCCGCCCCCCCGGATACAGCGCGGACAACGGCCTGTCAACGGATTTCGGTCGCGCAAGGAACCAAGAGGCGAGCGAACAAGCCTCGGCGTCCGTGGCGCCCGGATGGCGCTCAGGCGCTGAGTGCAGCGGCGTGGTTGGTGTCCAGCGACGCGGCCAACGGCGGTGCCCGGTCCGCCAGCTCTCGCGACGCCGCGACGGCACACCACCGTGATCATGATCGAGCACATCATGCGAGCGGTCATGCGCTTCTCCGAGCGCATCGCGGTCCTCGACGCGGGCGAGAAGATCGCCGAGGGACCGCCGGACAGCGTCATCAGCGACCCCGCGGTGGAGCGCGCCTACCTTGGCGACTAGCATCCTCGTCCGCGATGTGGAAGCCGGCTACGGCGGCGTGCGGGTCCTGCACGGCGTGTCGATGCAGGTGAATGACGGCGAGACCGTCGTCCTGCTCGGCACCAACGGCAACGGCAAGAGCACGCTGATGAAGTGCATCATGGGCATCGTCCGCCCCGACGCCGGCCAGATCGTGCTCGAGATCGACGACCGGCGCATCGACCTGGTCGGCCGGCGGCCGGAGGAGATCGTTCGGCTCGGCGTGACACTGGTGCCCGAAGGCCGGATGCCCCCTTTCGCGAGACGTCCCTTGCCGTAGAGTATGCTCACGCAGAGGGTATAGTGGCCGTGGAAATGGAAGCGGCGGCGCTCTATGCCTTCGCTCACGTCACAAACAGAATGGGTAACGTGGAAGGAGATTTCGCTAAGGGGGACGCCGCGGGCAGTCGAGAAGCGCTGCAAGTGGTCGCGGCAACGGCCAGGGCGTGGTTCGGGAATGATTCAGGTGGTCCTCTGCCTTAGCCCTTCGTCCGGTTGAGTGTCCGCCTTGTGCCGATTCATCCCGCTTGGTCGTCCGGCCTCAGCGGGCGCGCACCGGGCGCGACCTTGATTTCAGGCTAATTTCTCCTACCTTGTCACAGAAGGGTGAGCCATGAGAGTCAACTCCGACGAATGGAACAGCCTCGACCTCCGCGTCCACGCGCTCCTCGCGGGCGTGTCTCTTCACGATGTCTGGGCCGTCGACCTTCCCGGCGGCCGGCACGGGCTCGCGTTGGCCGACCTGCGAGCCGTCCTCGCGGAGCGAGTCGCCATGTCGAACGCAGCGGTTCGGTCTCTGTTCTCGCTGCGGCGCGCGCTCGGGAGGGTCTTCGGGTGGGAGCGCGTGCGCGAGCACAGCGAGCCGCCCCCGATCTTCCGCGATCGACTTACGGAGACGGATCGGAAGGCTTCGCTCGTGCCCACCGGTACCGCGGACGGACCCTTCCGCGTCCTGTACGTCCTTCCGCGCGAATCCGCGACCGAGATCTGGAATGCGACCGTTCACGCCGTTTCGAGCTACGCGCTCGTGGAGCACGAAAACGGCTACCGCCTCTACTGGGCGATCTACGTTCGCTCCGTCGGCCGCATCACTGCGCCCTACATGCGGCTCATCGATCCCTTCCGACGCTTCATTGTGTACCCCGCATTGCTCCGCGCCGTCCACGCCGCCTGGATGCGCGACTTCGCGCGACTCCCATCGTGACCCGGATCATGCGCGCGCCAAGATCGGTGACCTCAAAGCGATGGAGCGCGTGCTGAACGAGACGGTGGCGCGATGCGCAAAGGGGACAGGCTCCCACTGCCCGGTCATCGACGCGCTATATCGCGAGCCGGGGACTCCTGGCCCGGCACTCTCGGCGGCTCGGTCCGCGATCGCTCCGAAGAGGCGACCCCGTGGAGTACCCACGAGGGCGAGCCGGTCTTCTCGGTAGCTGGGGTCCGGGCACAAGGCTCTTGACCTTCCCCCATAGGGCCGGGTTTACCCTCCGGTCATGGGCACGAACGGCCTCCTGATCGGTGAAATAGCGAGGCGCAGCGGCGCGAGCCGCAAGGCGCTCAGGCTGTATGAGGCGGCGGGAATTCTGCCCGAGCCGAGTCGCACGCTGTCGGGTTATCGGGTCTACGACAACGGGGCGCTGGAGCTGCTCTCGTTCGTGCGGGTTCGCCAGGCTGTGAGACCAGCCCGGCACCGCCCTCAGCGGTGCGCTCAGATCTTCGACAGTTGGCCAGACTGGATCAGATCGACGAGGACGTTCCGTGCAACGGACCCTACGATTGCGAGCCCGCGTAGCGAACGCAGGTGGCAGACCAGGCGGGTTCAGAAATCAAGTGATTTCGAAACGCCAGCGTCAACCTACGTGGCGAAACTCGTTGACTTCTCAGTGCCACCCGGGGTTGATGGCGTGGGCGGTCAAAAAAATTACCTGCGGTGGGTAGCGCTTGGTTCGCGTTTGACCTCGATCCGGCGACCCGCGATGGAGCCCCGGAGCTGGAGTTCGTCCACGTCCTCGGTCGAGAAGGGCGCTAAAAAGTCCTCCATCTCGGGCTCGTTCTGGAAGGTGAGCCCCTCGAATTTCACACGCGCGCTGCCCGTCCTGTCTTTCTCCATCCTGGCCTTAAATTTTGCTCCTTTGATCGTGCCTTCAAATTTCAGGTCGGAGCCGGCGGGGGAGGCTAATGCGTGTTGGATGAAGGTTCGGAGGCGCCAAGCGTCGTCGCCTGTAAGCACCATCCGCTCGAAGGCCGCTTGAAACCGTCGCGGCCCGTGGACGAGCCCAGACTCACTAAACAACTTCGACTCGACGTCTGCGGGGGTCGCATAGTCGAGATTCACTTTGACCGGTGGAAGGTCGGCAGTAGTCACTTTTCGAATCGTCGGGCAATCATGAGCGGGAGGTCCGACTCGAAAGTAGTACTGCTTGCCGGCTTCGAGCCGCTCCCTGAGGCTCGGGCACCTCATCCCAATCCCGATGGTTCGCCACCCGGCTGCGACGGGAATCGTGTATTGATCTCCGGCCCGCATCGCCACCACCCCCCGATCATCGACGGTGACGATGTAGCTCCACGCAGCACCGACCAGCGTTGACTCCCGGGTGAATGTCACCAGAGCGGTCTCACCCTCCGACGGCGGCGGCTGAAGGAGGCCGCGAGCACAGCTTCCGAGAAGCGTCTGCAGCACAATGAGCGCCATCAGATTACGGCTCATCCCGAAGAGAAAATGCCTAAGCCAGGATTCCCGATCTAGCATTTTCGCCGCCCTAGCGACGTTCGACATGAATGACTCGGCCGTTCTCGTCGAAGGATATCGATACCAATGCTTCGCCTCTGTGTGGAATCTTATGGCCGCCACCGACCCCAAAGGGTGTGAGGAACAAGACTGAGAAATACCCGCGAATGAATTCCGTGCGGTACACGAACAGCAACTCATCAGCGTCATCAAAATAATCCGGGGCCCCGAGTCGAAGCAGAACTTCCTCTCTCGTGGTGGTTCCGATCTGAATAAACTCAAGCGCCTCCTTGTCGATCCGTTTCGCGGTGAAACCATGTGAGGCCGTTGGAACGTACATGGGCAGAGGGACGCAGCTCACGCATGCGAGGGTGGCGAGGGCGATCACTACGAGATGCCTCGGTGGAGTCCTCATCTCCGGAGCCTGAGGATGCTGTGCTTGATCAGGACGTTCCCCTCGTTGAAGACGAGCACGAGTTCATACTTGACGGTGTCGTCGCCGCCCGCGATGTAGAGCCTGTCATCTCGACTAGCCATCTGGTATACCCACACCCGGTCACGAGGGAAGGAGCGCGAGGGCTGTCCGAATCGCTTCACGACGTCAGATTGCGTCGTCCTGTCGTCCGCCAGGAACGGTGCCAGTCGGCGCGCTGTCGCGTCGTCAACAGGTCTCACTGGGATCGCTTCCGACGAGCAGCCGTGTGAACTGAGAAGAAGTAGAAGCGCGAAAGTGACGTTGCGGATCGTCAGAATTGGCCAGGGATACCACAACCGTCGGACTGGGGGCGCCATCCGCCACCTCCGTTCGGGCGTGACGCGTACCGACCCTGAGCGTCTCAATCTTACCTGGACCGCCCTTCGCCCGGCAAGGCTGGGCCTCGGTGGACACTTCAAAACCGGCCATACGTGGACAGCGCAAAACCGGCCATAGGAGCGGGCGCTCAAGCGGGTGTGTTGTAGCGCCTTCGCGCCTGAGAGCGCAAGAGGCGGTTTCGAGGGATATCCCGATAGCCCCCACCTCCGAGATCGTGGCGCTATGAGGCGGAGCGCGCCGCGTCATCGACGCCATCACGCTCCGGAGGTGCCGCGCTCGCCGTGGGGGCGCGCCAAGGCGTCGGCTCCCACGCCGAGGCCGTTGCGCTCGTGATCAGTGCTCCATTCCGGTCGTGTAGAAGGTCGCAGCAGACCGCGTTAGCGTTTTACTTCGGGATGGCAAGCGGCACCTTGGCGGTCCAGTCTCTCTCGACTTCATCGGTCACGCGCACCACGAAGAACGCTGTACCGAGGCCCGCAGCATCGCCATCGAACTGGAGCACTGCGCTGGCCGATTCACCGTGGGCAAGGACAACGTCGCCCTCTTGTAATGTCGCGTCAAGAACGGACCGCAGTTGCGCACGTTGCCTGTACCTCGCGACGATAACGAAAGGCCCCCAGATCGGGCTCGTCACGACCGCAGCTGCCACCAGCACCGGCGCATAGACATGAACAGCTACGATTACGGCAGCCTCTACGATCGTCCCGACCACGATCCCCACGCCGAGGGCGACCTTCTTTGCCGTCTCCTTTGTCGCTGGAGTCTTGGGCTCTTCGGTTGCAGATGCAGGGGTATCCACTTGCGTCGGCGCGTTAGATTCCACAGGAGGAGACTCCGCGTTTGTCTTCGCTGGCGTCTTCGGCTCTTCGGTTGCAGATGCAGGGGCGTCGATTCGCGTTGGCAGAGAAGACTCCTCAGTGGAAGGCTCCGCGGACGTTTTCGTCTCCTCCGGCGGTGGCGGCGTCCGGTGGATGACGAGCCGGCTTCCGTCGGCGAGGTACAGCTCGCTCTGGCCGCTCCTGATTCGCAGTGATTGTTTACCAACGTTCCTCACGGTTATCTGCACTGACACAGCACCCTGGGGCGCGGGCTTGCGAGCATCAGGTTTCACAAGGGAAGCCTCGACGATCGCGCCGGGAGCATGTTGCATGACAATCCGGATGACATCGGGATCCGGTGAGATGTCGAGAGGCTGCCACGTGGGGCGGGACGCTGTCGCACACGATTCAAGTGTGAGTACGCTTGAAAGGGCGACCGACAGCATGGTGCGTCCCATTGTGGCGCGGAACGCCCTCTGCTTGCCGCGCCTGCAACGAGGGGCCGGCTCCTCGGTCCTGCTACCGCCCATGCGATTTGCCGAACCTCCCCACGACCACAAGCCCGATCAGCCGCATGGGCACCTCAGTTGAAGGACGGCTGCCGGGGAGTCTAGCAGACGACTGATCGCAGGAGTTGGCCCGTTGGCGGCAGATCAGGACCGTCTGTGGGTCGTGACCGCCCGCGAGGCCGGCGGCGCGCTCTGGCGCAGCACCGACGGCCACGCGTGGACACGCGCGCAGGGTGTGTCCTGAAAAGCCCGATCAAACACCCGACTTTTTGCAACGCGCGAGCAGGTTTTAGTTCAGTCCTTCCTGAGGACAGTGGCGATGTACTGTGCGAGGTTCTCGATATCCTGTTCGGTGAGCGGCTGGACGGAGGCGGTCATGGTGCCGTCCAGCTCGGCCCGCTGCTGGGCCTTGAACGCGCGGAGCTGTCGCAGCACGTAGTCGTACGAGAGTCCCGCCAGGCGCGGGACGTACTGCTGGCCCGCGAACGTCGGGGTATGGCAGGAGCCGCAGTGATAACGTTCGGCCGCCGCGCGTCCGGCGGCGATCTTGTCGGGATCGCGCGGTCCGGCCGGCGGCGGCGCCGGCGTCTGGGCCGTGTAGTACGCCGCGAGATCAGCCATCTGATCGTCGGTGAGGCCCATCGCGAAGGGCGACATCTCGGCGTCCACGCGGCGCTTGTCGCGGAAGAAGATAAGCTGCCAGTGGATGTAGAAGGCCGCCTGGCTGGCCAGGGACGGCGCGCGCGGATTGGTGGAATTGCCGTCCAGGCCGTGACAGGTCGCGCAGACGGCCGCGGCCTGGCGCCTGCCCGCCTCGACGTCAGCGGCGCGGGCAGGCGCTGGAAGCAGACCGCAGGTCAGCGCGATTGCAAGAGGAGCGCGAACCCACGCGCTCCCGAGAGCGCCCCGCAAGCGCGCGCTCAGCGCTGGTAGCTGATCCGGTAGAGGGCCCCCACGTGGTCGTCGGAGAGCAGCAGCGCGCCATCAGGCATCTGGTACAGATAGGCTGGGCGTCCCCACGGCTGGTTGTTTTCCAGCCAGCCCGAGGCGAAGCCTTCCTGCTTCGGAGGCTGTCCCATCGCGAGCGTCACCGTCGTGATGCCGTACCCGAGCTTCTCGGTGCGGTTCCACGACCCGCGCTGCACGATGAAGAGCCGGTTCGTGTACTGCGCCGGGAACATGCTGCCCGTGTAGAACATCGTGCCGATCGGCGCGATGTGCGGCCCGAGCTTCATGAGCGGCGGGTTGAACTCGCTGCAGGCGTGGCCCTTGCCGAAGTCGGGATCGAGGATGTCGCCCTGATGGCAGAAGGGGTAGCCGAAGTGCGGCACGTTCCGCGAGGAGACCTGGTGCAAGGTGTCGTTCGGCACGTCCTCGCCCAGCCAGTCGCGCCCGTGGTTGGTGAAGTAGAGCTCCTTGGTGACCGGGTGCCAGTCGAACCCCACGCTGTTGCGCACGCCCCGTGCGACGTACTCGAAGCCGGTGCCGTCGGGGTTGATGCGCGAGATGTTGGCGTTGGTCTCCGGGGGCAGGATGATGTTACCCGGCGCGCCGATGTTGAAGTAGAGCTTGCCGTCGGGCCCGAAGGCCAGGTACTTCCAGCCGTGGGGCTGGTGCTTGGGCAACGAGTCGATCACGACCACGGGCTCTCCGGGATTGTCGAGCTTGTCCTCGATGCCGTCGTATCGGAGGATGCGATTCTGCGCGGCCACGTAGAGTGAGCCATCGCGGAAGGCCACGCCGTTGGGCATGTCGAGGCCCTTCGCGATGGTCTTCACCTCACGCTTGCCGCCCCGGTCGAGCACCGCGTAGACGCTGCCACCGGGGAGACGGCTCGACACGAACAGCGTCCCCTTGCTCCCGAGGGTCATGGCGCGGGCGTTGTGGATCCCTGCCGCCCACAACTCGACCTTGAAGCCCGGCGGGACCTTGATCTTGCTGACGGGGATCTTCTCGGCCGCCATCGGCGCGGGCGGCGTGAAGATGGGAGCCAGCGTCGAGTTCGCCAGCTCGGCGGGCTGTCCCTGCTTCCACGTCGGCGGCGCGGGCTGCTGGGACCACGCGGGAGCGACGAGGCCGA
>Ga0099827_10002290_pt1 | contig 10518 bp, 6 predicted proteins | sample CZO8metaG_FD_79339 | JGI IMG/M metagenome (GOLD analysis project Ga0099827, IMG submission 79339) | Vadose zone soil microbial communities from the Eel River Critical Zone Observatory, Northern California, USA - CZOApr15con1.8 metaG | ecosystem: Environmental > Terrestrial > Soil > Vadose zone ...
GCCGACTGCCAAGCCAGCGTCGGAGTGCAAGTGATTGGCCCGGACACCGATCTTGCATCCGCATGGGCCGAGACCATGACCGCCGACGAGCCCGCTCAGCGCTGCCGGCGGGTGTCACCCGCGCGGCTTCTGGTCGAGCAGCTGCTTGAGGGGCCGGAAATAAGCGTCGAGGCGCTGATCGACCGGGGCGAGATCGTGCGCATGAATGTCACCGCCAAAGTAGTGCTGCCCGGCCGGTACCCCGTCGAGCTCGGGCACACTGTCCCCGCTGCGATCAGCGAAGAAGCCGCCAGGCGGCTGGCCGGGTCCATGAGAGACCTCGTGGCAGCGACGGGTTTCCGTTCGGGGATCCTGCATGCTGAGTGGTTCCTCGTGGAGGGTGAATTCCCGCATCTCGTGGAGTGCGCGGGCCGAATGGCCGGGGACCGCATTATAACCCTGATCGACCTAGTCTATGGAGGATCGTTGATCTCCGACCTGCTAGCGGTCCTGAGGGGCCATGGGGATAGCGTTAACCGCGATCGTCAGCCGCGGCGAGGCGCTTCCATACGATTTCTCGTCTCGGAGCCTGGGACTGTGCGCGCCATCACCGGCGTGGCCCAAGCACGATCGATGACCGGTGTTCTCCAAGTCGACATGGCGACGGCAGTCGGCGCCTCGGTTAACCGCGTCACAAGCTCATGGGAACGTCTCGGACTGGTCATGACCACGGGGCGGGATTCAACTCAAAGTGCCCAGCGAGCCGAGGCGGCTGCCGCCGCGATACTCATCGACACCGCCGCGCAGGAGGGGTGACCTGTTCCGATGGCGAGCAAAAAGGGCGTTCTTGTTACGTTCGGTCAGCAGACCGGGCGACGTGCCATCGTGTGCATCCCGCACGCGGCTGCCGGTGCCGCGGTCTTCTCGCCGTGGGTCAAAATCCTGAGCGACGTGGCGACCGTATGTGCCGTGCGCCTTCCGGGGAGAGAGAGCCTGATCACGGAGAAACCGCTCGATAGCGTTGAGTCGATCGTGGCTCGGATAATTAACGATGTCACGGCCATCGACGCGGCAGAGCTAACGCTTCTAGGGCATTGCAGCGGTGCTGTAATAGCATACGAATTGGCTCATGAGCTGATGGCCAGAGGCGACGAGCGCGTTGTGCGGCTGATGGTCAGTTCCCAGAAGGCTCCGGAAGCGAGGTCGGCAGACCTCCCGTCATGGCCAGGGTTCTCGTCGCGGCAGGAACTAGTAGCCTACCTTCGCGATACTGGGTGGACCGACGACCGAGTGCTGAGCAGTGAGAAGTTCGTGGACTTGGTGGAGCCTGTTATCACTGCTGATTTCCGTGCGATGTCCAACTATAGCAAGCCGCCGGGGCGGCGACCACTTCCTATTCCAGTCATGGCACTATGCGGAAAGTCTGATGATAGCATCAGCGACGGCGAACTGATGTCCTGGTCGGCCGAAACGAGCGCGGAACTCTGTGTGTCCCGGTTCGAGGGCGACCATTTCTATCTGTTCAAGCCAGCCGCGGAGCTTATTGCGTTCCTCGTGCAGGTACTCGGCGCCGAGCCTCGATCCACCGATCAAATAGGAATGCTCCCAAGCGTGTCAGCATGAAAGCCGTAGCGGCGCTCATCGTCGCGGCGCCTCTGCGGCTGGCGGCGGATAGCTCGCGATCGCGGCATGCGCCGCAACGTCAGTCGATCAGCGGGCTCGCGCCCCGCTGATCGACTGCCACGATCCTGATCTCGGAGGTGTAGCGGTCGGCGACGGAGTCGGTCAGCCAGAGCTCATCCGCAGCCGGCAGCATCTCGCTGAACTGCACCTGGCTGCCCGGGGCCTCCGGCGGCCGTCCCTGCAGCCGGCGCAGCGATTTGGCGAGGATGTTAACGGAATGGACGCTGTCGAAATCGGCGTAAAATGGCTTGACTTCGCCCGGCACCTTCACGAACACCTGTCCGGGCAGTCCCTCACTGTGCTGCCAGCTGCGCGCGGCCGCATAGCGGGCCGACTCATCGCGCACTCGCGCGAAGTCGATCTTGTCAGCCTCGAATCGCCAGGTTTCCCTGGCGATAATAAACCGGTCGATGGTGATCCGGGGCTGGTAATCGGATTTAGGCATGAGCGCGAATGAATTCAAGAAGATCTGCGTCATCATCTCCGCGAATACATCGATGACCGGGAATGATGGCCCACCGGGTACGGTGACGAACGGGCCGCCCGGACCGGGCGTGACGGTCAGGTCGGCGGCGTCCAGCAGCCGGGACCGATCCGGGTCAGCGGTCTGGACGGTTAGCGCGACCATGAAGTCCGTGTCCCTGGTGAGCGCCGACTGGGTTCTGATGGTCAGCCGGTCGTGGTCTTCCCTGGGCACGACGGGCAGCAGGCGCGGTCCGGGAGAGTCAACGGCCACGCAGTCCAGCAGGTCAGCGGGGGACGGGTGCTGGGTGACGAAGCAGTAGCTCCGGCTCGTGGCGATCGCCAGGTGGAGTTCACCGAGGACGATACTGAAATCGCCGCGGTTGATGGCGTCGATTCCGCTGGCCGCGACCATCAGGTCGGGGCTGCAGTAGCGCCCGCCCGACCATCCGGAATGGGGCGCGGCGAAGGTCGTGAGCACGCTGTCGCGCAGCGCCGCGCACTCGCGCACGACGCGCCGCACGCCGGGCGGGACCCGCAGTAGATCAGCCCATCTCTGCTGGAATTCACGTTGCAGTTCACTGATGATGGCTGGCCCGGTAAGGCAGATCTTCGGCATGCATTCAAACCAGAAGGAGACAAGGTCGACCGCGGCGCCGTCGGCCCCCATCCGGGTAGCTATTCCGGTGAAAATTTCCTGAAGTCGGGTATAGAAGTGATACGTGAGCCACCGCGCGCTGTCGAGTATCAGTCCCAGCGGTTCCAGCGCGGCCAGGAAATCGGCGCCGAGGACAAGCTCGGCATCCCGGCGGGCGTCATGGTAAATCAGCGTCCGGCCGCCGTAGGACTGGCCGGCCCGGCGACTAGGCGATCCGCCGGCCGTGGAAACAAAAGCCTCATCGAGGTTGCGCAAGGCTGCCACGAATCCCGCGGGGGCGCCGCGCGATGCGTTCTGGGCACCATCGCGCGCCGCCTCAAGCCGATCGAGCCGCTCAAGACCCCGGGCGGCCAGTTCCGGATCCCCCACCTGTTGGAGGAAGCGTCGCAGGTGGCGCTCCGGGCGTGGCGACAGAGGCAGTTCCAGCTTCCAGACGAGCAGGCGCTTCTCGCTTAGCCGCGAGATTATCGAGTAGACGTCCTCGGGGGTGGCGTCGGGCACGAGGTCAACGAGCTCGGCCGCGATGTCGCAGGCGGGCTTTCGCCCCGTGCATTGCCGGAGCACGGCCACCTCGGCGTCAGTCAGGTCTACCCTCTTGCGTCCTAGCCCGCGGGCCTGCTTTCCCTCGACTCGCACGAACGGCAGCTTCCGCGGCCGTATCCATGGGGCCATGCCTGGCTCAGCCGCGATGACTCCGGCGAGCTGGTCGATGACCCATGGCTCGAAGAAGACTTCCGAGCTCGCTATCAGCGCCTCGCCGGTGTGCAGCCGGGTGTGGCTGGCCAGGGGATCCAGTACCGCCCAGCAGGAGGGGCCGAAGAAGCCGACTGTATCGTTCTTGAGGCAGTATCGCTGCCAGTAATTTGCAATAAGCTCCTCGTGCTGGCGCTGCTTGCTATTGCGCCGGATACGGTCACTGGCCTTATTACGTAGCATGGGCGCGATCGCCGAGTCAAATATCTGGTGGTTCTGCCAGGCGAGCGCAAGCCCAAGCCGCTGGTCCTCGGCCAGCTCCAGGATCTGCGCGGTCAACCGTTCCGTCTCCGCCTGGAATTCAGCCTCGTAGCGAAGCCGACCGGCCCCGTCGCCGCCGTCCCCATCGCCCTCGTTGAGGCTATCGGCTGCTCTGGCCAGGGCCGGAGAGGTAATGAGCTCGACTCCCGCTGCCGGAAACCCGGCCGCCCGCACGACAACCTGCCGCCACAGGGCCCAATTCGTGCCGGGCAGCACGGCGTGGGCCGTCCGGCTTTCCGTGTGCAGCGCCATCACATCTCCGTTCCGTGAGAGCGTGAACTAGCTCAAATTTTACGCGCCTATGGCGGCGCCGCCTATTGCCCAATGCGGAGTTAGGGGATGCCCGACAGGAATACAGGGGTCCCCGCCGATTGAATAGCGGTAAGTTGGTAAGAATGCCTCGCTGAGCTCAACCTGGACGAGCAGCGGTTGCCGGCGGTGGCGAAGACCAGGCATCGCCTCGTCCAGAACCCGCGCCAACTGCTCGCGGGTGCGCACGGCCCCGGACGGGCAGCCGAGGCCGGCGGCTACGCCCGCCACGTCGACGCTGGCGAGTCCCGGCCACAGGCCTTTGGCACCGGTTGCCTTGGCCAGCGTGTCCATGATGGCGTAGTGCTTGTTGCGCATCACGATCGCCAGCAGCCCGATGTCGTAGTGGGCGGCGGTCCACAGAGCCTGCACCGTGTACATGGCGGAGCCGTCGCCGATGACGGTCACCACGGGTCGTTCAGGCAGGGCGTCCCGCAATCCGACCGCGCCAGTGAGGCCGAACCCGAGCCATCCGCCCCCGTTGCTGAAGAATCCCAGCGGCGTTCGAGCCGGGATGCGATCGAGCAGGTCAAGGCGGGTGGACGGGGTCTCCTCGACGAGGACTGCGTCGGACGGCAGGCGCAGCGCGAGCTCGGTGAAGACATGCGCGGGCAGGAGGCCGCCGTCGCCAGGTGCCGGCGGATCTTGCGGGACGGCACGCACCGGGCATGGCGGGGTAGCGCGATCGCGGGCGGGGACCATGTCCGCGAGCCGGGCGCACGCGGCGGCGATCGGCGCGACGACCGCCAGGTCGCAGGTGCCGCGGTATGCCTCGGCTGGATCATCGGTAAGTACCGCCACCGTTGTGCCAGGACCTACGACAGGTACCGCCGCGTCGAAGATGTAGCCACGCAGCGCGCTCGTGCCGACCGTGAGCACCACGTCGTGGTCGCCGAGTACCTGCCGGACCCGGTCGCGCATCCAGGGCAGGTCACCGGCGAACAACGCATGGTCCTGCGGGAATCCCGCACGGCCGGCGAATGGCTCCTGCCAGACGGGGGAGGACAATCGCTCCGCCAGGCTAACGAGAGAGTCCCACCCGGCTGGATCGGCGGCCACGCCCGCGCCAACGACGAGCAAGGGATGCCTGGCTCCGGCGATCAGCTGAGCCAGCGGCGCAAGGCCCTCGTCGGCCACCGACACGGGCCGCATGACCATGACTGGACCTTGGGCGGCGAGCGGGTCGGCCGTCTCGGACCAGTCGCCCATCGGCGCCACGACGAGTGCGGGCCCGCGACTGCCTAGCGCTTCGTGATAGGCGCGCGCGATCGCCCCCGGAAGGTCCTGCGGCCGCGCGGGGAAATTCCGCCATACCACGTAGTCGCCCGCCAGCCGCTCGATGTCGCGTCCGGCGAGGAACGGCTCGAAGGCGAGATGACGGCGATCTTGCTGGCCGACCACGATCACCAAGGGCGCCCGGCAGTCGCGCGCGTTCGCGATCGCGCTGACCGCGTTGCCCAAGCCCGCCGCGGAGTGCAGGTTCACGAACGCCGGGCTGCCATGTCCAAGCGCGTGCCCGGTCGCGATCCCCACCGCACAGCCCTCATGCAAGGCGAGCACGTACCTGAACGCGTCCGGCAGGTCGGCGAGGAAGGAGATCTCGGTCGATCCTGGGTTGCCGAAGATCGTCGTCATGCCAAGCCGCCGCATAACGTCGAACGCAGCCTCACGTACAGTCATCATTTGGAAGTCCGGCCGGTCTCAAGCCGACTTCTCGTCGCTTGCCTCCTCGGCTTCTGGCTCATCCCCGGAGTCGGCCCCTGGCTGGCCTTCCGCGGCCACGGGCGACTCCTCTTTGTCGACTGGTCCCGCAGGCTGAGCCGGGACAGTCAGGCTAGGCACGCCGAGATCCGGCACCTTCTTCACCGCGTCAAGAGCTGACTGGATCGCCTCGGCGAGCGAGGGAGCCGACCCGTCACCGATATCCATTTTCGTGACCGGAACATCGGCATTGGTCGGGAGCGCGTCAGGCCCGAACATCGCATCAGCGCAGACCACATCGGCCTGCCGCAAGATCGCCGACTCCTCGCTAGATATCTCCCTGCTGAGGACCAGCGTGAACTTATAACCCACAGCCGTCACCTTTCATTTTCTCTTCATATTTCCGGATTAGCGGCCGAGCACCATACCCGCCTCTTCAGGCCGCTCCTTCCCGTTGGCCTTTTGAGGTGTTCTCGTCGGGCTGGTAGCGCAGCATCCGATCACAGGCGGCCAGGTGAGCTCCCAGCGATTCCTCGAAGCTTGTCGTGGCTGCCTCGAGCAAGAGCCGACGCCGCACCGGCAGCCCTGTTCCCACGGTGCGGGTGAGGAGACCGGAGGCGCCGGCCACCGCGTCGGCAAGGTCCTCATGATCCGGCACGACCTCATCGAAAAGGCCGAGCTGAATGCCTTCCCCGGCAGTCACTCCCATTCCGAACAGGACCAGCTTGCGCGCCTTGGCCACGCCTATCTGGTGCGCTAGGCGGTGCACGGCCATGCCCGGCCAAAGACGCCCGGACGTAACGGGCGGAGCCAGGAGCACGTCGGCGGTGGCGATGCGATAGTCCGTGGCCAGCAGGACGTCGAGGGCCAGGCCGGAGCAGTACCCGCTCACGGTGGCGATCGCGGCTGCCGATGACTGTTCGAGGCGCCGAAGTGCGCGCTCCCACTTGTTGACCAGGCGGAGGCTCACCGGGCTCGGCCAGTCGCCCGATCCCTCATCGCCAGCCGGTCCCTGGATGTGCAGGACGGCGCAAGTGCCGTTGATGTCGTCCTCGACCTGGTCGCAGATGCGGGTCACTCGCGCGACGAGATCCTCAGTGAGGGTATCCGTGCTGCTAATCACCTCCTGGGGAGGCGGCGGGCAGACCAATGGCGAGATTGGCATGTCACTGACGGGCATGGATTATCGCTCCAGATGAAGTCAGTAGCGGAAGAGGGCTGTCTCTATGGTTGAACCGGGTCCCATGGTCATGAAGATGCCGTAGTCACCCAGGCCGGCCAGCTGCTCGGCGGAAAGTCTTTCGTAGGAAAAAAGGAAGGACCCGCTCGAGAGATTACCGTAATCCCTGAGCACTCCTGTAGTGTGTCTTACATCGTAACGAGTAAGCCCGAGATTTATCCTGACGGAGTCGATCACCTTCTTACCGCCGGAATGGATGATCCAGTGGCTGATGTCGCTGCGCCGGAGGCCGGTGCCATGCAGCAACCGGTCGACTATTATCTCCGCGTGCGCGCCTACTACGTATGGCACATCCGGGGAGAGGAAGAAGCTGAACTTCCCGTGATCGTCATCCCAGTCAAAGCGCATGGCGTCGATCGCATCGGGAATGATGCAGCTAGCGAACTTCAAGATGGCCGGCCCGCCGGCCGCCAGATCGCCCGGCTCTCGCACGACGATCATGCCATGGTCGGCCGCCATGAGGGCAACTGCCGCCGCCCCGTCACCAAAGAGGCTGTTCACGACCGCGGTGCGCATGGTCCCGTCGAAGACGTAAGCGGCCGAGCAGGCCTCGACGCATACCATTACCGCCACCTTGCCGGGGTGCGCGGTTGCCCATGCGGCCACCGCGTTCAGCCCGTTCAGTCCCGCGTTGCAGCCCATGCCGACCACGTCCAGCCGGCTGGTATGCACCGATAGGCCCAGCTCCTTGATCAAGTACGCGGATAGCCCAGGGCTAAGGAAACCGGTGGTCGTGACACAGCACAAGTAAGAAATATCAGACAGCCCGAATCCGGCGCGCTGCAGGCAACCCCGGATCGCCCGGGTGGCCATGTCGATACCCTGTTCCCGGTGCTTGCGAAGCAGTTCGCCCTGGGTCTCGATCCGCCGTCCTCCGTCTGGGCACTCTGGCGGGAGCGTCAGGTAACGCCGGTCAATCCCGCTGTTTGCGAACAGCGAGCGGACCCGTTCGTCGGTGATGTTAAAGATGTCGAGCAGGTCTGCCTGGGAATAAGAATCCGGAGGTGTCGCGGTCGCAATGCCCAGAAAACGGGGGTGTATCCTGCCGGGTACCTTCCCGAATACGGGCATGTCTCGTATGGGCGTCAACGCCCCTGCCTGGGTCAGGGCACGCATTGTGTCACCCTCTCGCCTGTGAATGGCATCACGCGCATATAGATTTATTACAGCAGGCTCGGAGGGACGCGGATATACCTGAGTGCCCCTAACCGCACCCCTTGCCACCCCACGTGTCCGGAGGCTTGCGGGGCAGGTAGGGGGCCATCCCCCCCTGTGCCGGTCAGCCGACGGTTGAGGAGAGCTCCATTGTTGAGGGCAGATCCGCCCGGGAAGTGATCTCCAGCTTCCGGTAGACACGGGTGAGGTGCTGTTCCACTGTGCTGACGGTGATGTACAGGCGCGTGGCGATTTCCCTGTTCGTGTACCCGTGAGCGGCGAGATTGGCTACCCGTAGCTCTGCGCTGCTCAGGGCCGGATCCTGCCGGTCGAGCGCCGCCTCGCCGGACTCTGAGCCGTTGCCGTTGTAGCCGAGCTCGGTCCCGAGTACCTGCATGAGAGGCTTGGCCTGGCAAATCTGGGCGTACATCCAGGCCCGCCGGCCCGTCAGCCGGGCCAGCCGCAGTCCGCGGAGATCCCGGAAGGCCTTGGTCAAGTCCGTAAGGGTCCGCGCGAGCTCGTACCAGTCCCCCTTATCCTGCAGGATGTCCGCGGATCGGCGCAGTAGTGCCGGGCGCTGACGCGGGTCACCAGCCGCGGCGCGAAGGCGCAGCGCGACTCCGCGTGCCCGCGACGCTGACGTCCCGCACCGGGTCAATTGCTCATCTGCCAGCCGCTGCGCCTCGCTGCGCTCCCCGAGGTGCAGTAGCGCCTCGGCGGCATCACATCGCCAGGGGATCAGGCCTGGCACGTCGAGATCCCATTCGTTCATGAGCGCGCCGCAGGTGCGGAAGTCCTCAAGCGCCGCCTCAAGGTGCCCAATGGACATCCGGTAACGGCCGCGTGCCTGAAGGTAGTGCAACCCGTGACGACTTTGCAGCATGGTGTCCGGTACCGGCAGCCGAAGGTGATCCGCCGCTTCCTCGGGCCTTCCCATGGCGGTCAGCGCTGTGAGGAGGCTGGCCAGCAGGGTACCGATGGATACTCCCCAGCAATCTACCGGGACGAGCCGCAGCGCCTCGCGGGCGTGGCGTTCCGCCCGGGCGAGGTCCCCCTGGCGCATGCTGATCTCCGAGCGGATGGTGGCCAGCCTGGCCTGACTGGCCGGGAAGGGATGACGGCTGACCGCCTCTTCGATCAGCCCGTCGCACAGGGCGGCGGCGCGCCCGGTGAACTCCCCGTAGGTCAGTGCGAGAAGCGCGGATTCCACGGCATCCATGTCGGTCAGGTCGATCCGCGCGCTGCGCAGCACGCGTTCGGCCATCACGCCAGCCTGCTCTGTGAGCGTGTTGTCGCTCAGGACCGCGTCAAGGGCGGAGGCTGCCTCCAGCCGCCGGCCGGAGGACGCGGACTTCATCCGCTGGCCCGCCCGGAACTCGCCGACCGGCGGCATATCGGCAATCAGCGGCGTGTAGTAGCACCGCAGCCACGACCGGGTGATGCGCAGCTCCGTGGCGATCTCAGGGTCATCCGCCGCTCCAGGGGGGCCAAGCCGGCTGAGCACGTGACGCGCCTCATCGACTCGGCCCTGCCATAGCAGCGTCCGGACCAGCCCCAGGGCGTCGCTGCCGGACAGGTGCCCGCGCTGGTAGGCGTCCATGAGCGAGGCCAGGTGCGCCGGTGACGCGCTCGGGTTGACCTGCCGCTCGGCCCGCATCAGCGCGGCCTGGATCCTGGCCAGCTGCCTGCCGTCGGCGCATGCCACGCACGCGAGCTTGAGGCACTCGATCGCGAACATCAGCCGGTCCCGGGAAAGGGCCAGGAACGCGGCGTTTTCCAGCACCGCCACGGTCCAGGGCTCCTCGCTCGGGCCGGCCGCCACCAGGTGCTCAGCGACTTCCGCGGCGGAGCTGCCGTCCCCGTACAACAGCCTGGCCGCGGCCAGGTGAAGGTCTGACCGCCGACCGGAGTCCATGCCGGTAAGGACGGCCGATCGGGTGGCGGGATGACGGAATTGCCCTGCATCTGTAAGCCCGCTGGCATCCAGGGCGCGCAGAACCTGGCCGGTACTTCCCGGGTCTGAGCCAAGCAGCCGGTGCAGGTGGTCCGGCGACCCCAAGACAGCCAGGCCCTCAACGACTGCGACGAGCTCGTCTGACCCTCTGCGCACGAAGGCCAGAACGGCCTGGACGAAGCCATCGCCAACCTCCAGCTCAGCTTCTGCCCCGGCCCGCCCATCGCCAGCCGTCCGGGTCATGACCTTCTGGTCGTCGAGCAGCCCGGAAACCAGCAGCGGGTTCCCGCCGCTCAGCTTATGGCAGTCGTCCGCGATCCGGCCGGCCACCTGTTCACCCAGCCGGGCCGAGGCAAGCTCCGC
>Ga0099827_10002294_pt1 | contig 10507 bp, 8 predicted proteins | sample CZO8metaG_FD_79339 | JGI IMG/M metagenome (GOLD analysis project Ga0099827, IMG submission 79339) | Vadose zone soil microbial communities from the Eel River Critical Zone Observatory, Northern California, USA - CZOApr15con1.8 metaG | ecosystem: Environmental > Terrestrial > Soil > Vadose zone ...
ACGGTCCCGGCCGGCTCGAGCCGGCCGATCTCGCGACGCGGGCGCGCGCCAGCCAGTGGATGGACTGGCAGCTCTCGGTCGTGGGACCGGCCATCTTCGGCGCGTTCTGGGGCCTGATTCGCACACCGCCGGAAAAGCGCGACGCCGCGGCCATTGCCGCGTCCCAGGCCAAGACCACCGACGCGATGAAGATTTTCGACGCGACCCTCGCGAAGCGCGCTTATGCGGCCGGCGACGCGTTCTCCATGGGCGACATCCCGGTCGGCATCATGGTGTATCGGTTCCGCCAGCTCGTGCCCGACCGTCCGCCGCTGCCCAATCTCGAGCGCTGGTACGCGGCGATCGAGCAGCGCAAGGGTTTTAAGGACCACGTCAGTGCTGTCCCGTTGACGTAACCGCACCATTGTCGTTGCCCGCGCAGGCGGGCAACCCAGTAAACTCGACCGGTGCAGTTTTATTTGATTGGACGGCGGCTACTGGATCGCCCGCCTGCGCGGGCGATGACAGCGTGATGACGGGGCAATCCTTTCACAGCGCCTCGCCGCGCAACAGTTTCGGCACCTCGCCGACGAGGCCGGCGGCCTCGCGGATGAACAGGCGCTTGAGCGCGGGCAAGCGGTCGACCAGGCCGAGGCCCACGTCGCGCACCAGCCGCAGCGCGTCGGAGCGGTTGGAGAACAGCCGGTTGAGCCCGTCGGTGGCGATGCCCATCGCCATGGTGTCGAACCGGCGCCAGCGCTGGTAGCGCTCGAGCACCGTGGCGGCGCCGGGGTCGAGCCCGAGCCGCACCGCATCAACGAGCGCCTCGGCGAGCGCCGCGACATCGCGCAGGCCGAGATTGAGCCCCTGGCCGGCGATCGGATGGATCACGTGCGCGGCGTCGCCGACGAGCGCCAGGCGGTCCGCCACGAAGGCGCGTGCGACCGTGAGGCCGAGCGGATAGGCGCGGCGCGGCCCCGCCAACGAAATCTCGCCGAGATGCAGGCCGAAGCGGCGCTCGAGCTCGTCATGGAACAGCTCGTCCGGCAGCGCGACGATCCGCTCCGCCGCGTCCTCCTCCTCGGTCCATACAATCGACGACCGCCGGCCTTTGAGCGGCAAGATGGCGAACGGTCCCGCGGGGAGGAAATGCTCCTCGGCGCGGCCGTCATGGTCGCGCTCGTGGGCGACCGTGGTGACGATGCCCGACTGCCCGTAGGACCAGCCGAACGTCGCGATGCCGGCCAGCTCGCGCAGCCGCGAGCGCGCGCCGTCGGCCGCGATCAGCAGGGCGGCCGTTGTCGTTGCGCCGTCCGCGAGCCGGACCACGACCCGCTCGCCCGCCACCTCGAAGGCCGCGACCGCGCACGGCCGCAAAACGACGCCCTCCTCGCGGGCCTTGCCGACCAGCGCCTCGACCAGCGGCCGGTTCTCCACCATGTGGGCGAACGGCTCGTCCGGCTCGACCTCCCCCGCGAAGGTGAGAAAGACGGGCTTCACCGCGTCGCCCAGCCGGCTGTCGGTCACCACCATGTCGAGGATCGGCTGCGCCTCGGCGGCGACCGCGCCCCACACCCCGATGGTCTCGAACAGCCGCCGTGCGCCCGCCGCGATGGCCGAGGCACGGGCATCCACGGGGCTGCCGGCGAGCGCCGGATCGGCCACCACGACCGTAAAGTCCGGGCCGAGCCCCTGGCGCAATGCAATCGCCAGCGCGAGCCCGGCAAAGCCGCCGCCGGCGATCACGATGTCGGCTCGCTCGCCCGCGTGCTGTTGCATCGTCGGTTCCTTACTCCCGCGGACTTATCTCGCGCGCACCGCTGCGCTACAAGCCCGACGCCATAACGGAGCTAAACTCATGTCGTCCGCGATCAGCGAAGTCCTGGCCATTCTCGACCTCGAGCCGCTGGAAGTGAACCTCTTCCGCGGTCGCAGCCCGCAGGTCGGCTGGCAGCGCGTGTTCGGCGGCCAAGTGATCGGCCAGGCGCTGGTCGCCGCCTGCCGCACGGTCGAAGGCCGTCCGCCGCATTCGCTGCACGCCTATTTCCTGCTGCCCGGCGACCCGGCGGTGCCGATCATCTACGACGTCGACCGCATCCGCGACGGCAAGAGTTTTACCACGCGCCGCGTGCGCGCGATCCAGCACGGGCAGGCGATCTTCTCCATGTCGGCGTCGTTCCACGCCGACGAGTCCGGCCTCTCCCATCAGGCCAGGATGCCCGATGTTCCGGCGCCGGACGCGCTGCCGAGCGAGACCGATCTGAAGAACAGCGTCTTGGCCTCGATGCCGGATCCGGTGCGGCGCTACTACGAGCACGAACGGCCGATCGAGCTGCGCCCGGTCGAGTTCGGCCGCTATCTCGGCCAGAAGATGGAGGAGGCCCGTTTCCACATCTGGATTCGCGCCACCGGAACCCTGCCGGACGATCCGGCCATCCATCAATGCGTGCTCGCCTACGCGTCCGACCTGACCCTGCTGGATGCCGCCCTGGTCCCGCACGGCCGCTCCGTGTTCGACAAGCGGATCATGGCCGCGAGCCTCGACCATGCGCTGTGGTTCCACCGTCCGTTCCGGGCCGACGATTGGCTGCTCTACGCCCAGGACAGTCCCAACCTGTCGGGCGCGCGCGGGTATGCGCGCGGCCTCATCTTCGCCCGCGACGGCACGCTGGTGGCCTCGGTGGCGCAGGAAGGGCTCTTGCGCGAGCGCAAAACGAGTGGCTGAGTCCCCGTTCGCACGCGCCCTGGAGCGCTTGCCGATCCGATCGATCGGCAAGCGCTCCAGATTTCTCGATTGATCGCATTTTCTGCGGAAAACCGGTGCCCACTTTTCCGGAAAATGCTCGAGAGGAGCCGAGGTCATGAAGCTCATCATCGCCATCATCAAGCCGTTCAAGCTCGACGAGGTGCGCGAAGCGCTCGGCAATCTCGGGGTCGCGGGCCTCACGGTGAGCGAGGTGAAGGGCTACGGGCGCCAGCGCGGCCACACGGAAATCTACCGCGGCGCCGAATACGCGGTGAACTTCCTGCCCAAGCTCAAGATCGAGGTGGCAGTGCCGGCCGATCGCGCCGACAAGGTGGTGGAGACCATCATGGTCACCGCCAAGACCGGCCAGATCGGCGACGGCAAGATCTTCGTGCTCGACATCGGTCATGTGGTGCGCATCCGCACCGGCGAAACCGACGCCAACGCGCTGTGAGACCAGCGGTCCTTGGTGGTGACTCTTCCATGGCCGGGGCGGTCCCGGCCATCCACGCCCCCGGGTCAAAGAGCCCGGGAGCACGTCTTTGACTTGTTTGCCTTTTCAGCACGGGGGTGCCCGGCACGAGGCCGGGCATGGCGCCTGATATGAGAGCCGCTCCGAGCGCGCCTGATTAATTGTTGTGCAAGCTTGGCGCGTCTTTGGGCGACGGCCTCGACCCCGATCACGACGGCCCCCTCCGGGGCGGCGAAGTCGCAATACTTATCAAGACGTTAATACCTTCCGCCGCGCTCTGGCACGCATCTTGAGTCAGGGAATTTCCGCGCGCTCGCGGAAGGCGAGCTCCCGCGTCAGCGCGCATGTGACCGCCCGTCGGCGTCAACCACGAACGGGCTCAATCGGGGGTCGAACCCATGAAAATCGTCATGGCCATCATCAAGCCTTTCAAGCTCGACGAGGTCCGCGACGCTCTGACCGCGATGGGTGTGCACGGGCTGACCGTCACCGAAGTCAAGGGCTATGGGCGCCAGAAGGGCCACACTGAAATCTACCGCGGCACCGAATACGCGGTGAGCTTCCTGCCCAAGCTCAAGATCGAGGTCGCGGTGACCGCCGATCAGGTCGACAAGGTCATCGACGCCATCACCGGCGCCGCCAAGACCGGGCAGATCGGCGACGGCAAGATCTTCGTTTTCGGCCTCGACCACGCGGTGCGCATCCGCACCGGCGAAACCGACGACGCAGCGCTCTGAACCCGCACTCACACCGTCTACGGACAGGAGCTAAACCATGACGTTCAAGAAACATTCCCGTGCGGGGCTCGTGGCTCTCGCCTTGGGACTGATCCTCGCCGCGTTCATCAGCATCCTGACGATGGATGCATCGTTCGCTCAGGCTCCGGCAGCGCCAGCGGCCGCGGCGCCGGCAGAAGCCGCAGCAACTCCGCCCGCCTGCGACACCAAGGTCCAGGAGAATTGCACGCCGAACTCCGGCGACACCGCCTGGATGCTCACCTCGGTGGCGCTCGTGCTGATGATGACCATCCCCGGCCTCGGCCTGTTCTACGGCGGCATGGTGCGCAAGAAGAACGTGGGCGACACGGTGATGACGAGCTTCGCCGTCACCTGCCTCGTCACCGTGCTGTGGATGATCCTCAACTACAGCCTCGCGTTCCGTTCCGGATCGCCGTTCATCGGCGGCCTCGACCGGGCGTTCCTGCAAGGAATCGTGAGCGACATCGCGAAGGGCATCGGCAATCCCAATCCGCTGGCGCCGACCATCCCGGAAGTCGTCTACGTGTGCTTCCAGCTGACGTTCGCGATCATCACGCCGGCGCTGATCGCCGGCGCATTCGCCGAGCGGATGAAATTCTCGGCGATGCTGTGGTTCATCGGCCTGTGGGCGACGCTGGTCTATGCGCCGATCGCCCATTGGGTCTGGGGCTCGGACGGCTTCCTGTCCTCCGGCAACAACGACGCCTGGGTCAAGGTCCTCGACTTCGCCGGCGGCACGGTCGTGCACATCAATTCCGGCGTGGCCGGCCTGATGGCGTGCCTCGTGCTCGGCAAGCGCAAGGACAGCGGCCCGTCCCACAACATGGTGCTGACCTTCATCGGCGCCTCGTTGCTGTGGGTCGGCTGGTTCGGCTTCAACGCCGGCTCGGCCGTCACGGCGGGCTTGCAGGCCGGCATGGCCATGACGGTGACGCAAGTCGCCACCGCCACCGCGGCGCTGTCCTGGATGTTTGTTGAGTGGGCGATGCGCGGCAAGCCGACGGTCATCGGCATCTGCACCGGCGCGGTTGCCGGTCTCGTCGCCATCACGCCGGCCTCGGGCTTCGTCGGCCCGGTCGGCTCGCTCGTCATCGGCGTCGCCGCCGGCGTCATCTGCTACTGGGGCTGCACCGGCCTCAAGCACATGTTCGGCTACGACGACGCGCTCGACGCCTTCGGCGTCCACGCGGTCGGCGGCATCGTCGGCGCGCTGCTGACCGGCGTGTTCGCGATCGAGCAATACGGCGGCACCGCCGGCCTGCTCGAGGGCAACCCCGGACAGGTGCTCAACCAGATCAAGGGCATCGTCATCGTGCTGGTGTATGACGCCATCGTCTCGCTGATCATCCTCAAGGTGGTCGACATGGCGATCGGGCTGCGCGTGCCCGAAGAGGTGGAGCGCGAAGGCCTCGACCTCACCCTGCACGGCGAGGCCGTCCAGTGACGATCTGACGCGACACGGCGGGGGCGGAGACCCGGCACCGCCCCTTTCGTTGAGAGGCCTCGGTTCCACCGGGGCCTCTCGCTTTTTCGGAGCATTTTCCGAAAAAGGCCTGCCCCGGACTTGATCCGGGGTGGGGACCGATTTTCCGCAGAAAATGCGACCAAACAAGGAATCCTGAAGCTTGCCGGCGAGCCGCGGCGCGACGATGGTTAATCGCGTCTTAACCTTGCCGCTTCTATGGTGACTGCATGCGGCGGGGATCGCCTGTCGTCGTGTCCATGTCCATGATCAATGCCGACCGCGACTCTGCTCCGAGCGCCCGGGTTGCCGATGCGCGCTCGCCGTTCGTTCGGCTGGCGGAGCTGCTCGCCGACATCAACCCCGGCAAGCCCGCCATCAATCTGTCGGTGGGCGAGCCGCAGCATCCGATTCCCTCGTTCGTCGGGCCGACCCTTGCGGCGCATCTCGCCGAGTTCGGCCGCTACCCGGCCGGCAAGGGCACCGAGTCCTTCCGCCGCGCCGCGGCCGGCTGGCTCGGCCGGCGCTACCGGCTCAAGCGGCCGGTCGATCCGGAGAACGAGATCATCGTGCTCAGCGGCACCCGCGAAGGCCTGTTTCTCGCCGCCATCGCGGCGAAGCGCTGGGTCGGACCGCGCGCCGGCACGCCCGCGATCCTCATTCCCAATCCGTTCTATGCCGTCTATTCGGCCGCGGCGCTCGCCGCCGAATGCGAACCCGTCTACCTCGCGGCCACCGCCGCCCATGCGTTCCTGCCGGATCTCGACCTGCTCGATGACGCGCTGCTGAGCCGCGCGGTCGCGTTCTATCTTGCGTCCCCGGCCAATCCGCAGGGCGCCGTCGCGAACCAAGCCTACCTGTCGCGCCTCGCGGGTCTTGCGCGCCGCCACGGTTTCTTGGTGTTCACCGACGAATGCTATTCGGAGATCTATAGCGAGCACGCGCCGCCCGGGATGCTCGAAGCCGCGTGCCCCGACTTCGCCAATGCGGTGGTGTTCCACTCGCTCTCCAAGCGCTCGAGCCTGCCGGGATTGCGGGTCGGCTTCGCGGCCGGCGACCGGCGCTTCATCGGCAAGTTCCTCGACCTGCGCAACGTCTCGTCCGCCCAGGTGCCGGAGCCCGCCCAGGCCGTCGCGGTCGTTGCCTATGCGGACGAGACGCACGTCGAGGAGAACCGGCGGCTCTACGCGGTGAAGTTCGACCTCGCCGACCAGATCATCGGCGATCGCTACGCTTACCGGCGCCCGCCCGGCGGGTTCTTCCTGTGGCTTGACGTCGGCGCGGTCGGCGGCGGCGAGCAGGCTTCGCTGCGGCTGTGGCGCGAGGCGGGCTTGCGGGTTCTGCCCGGCCGCTTCATCGCGCGCGATCAGGCCGACGGCAGCAATCCGGGCGCCGACTACATCCGCGTCGCCCTGGTGCAGGACAAGGAGGCGACGGCCGAAGCGCTGCACCGCCTCGTCGCGGTGCTTGGCTGAGGGCGATCATGCCGGCCGCACGCCAGACCCTTCAGGCCGCCGCGTTCCTGCCCGACGATATTCGCGCGGCGATCGGGCGGCGCCTGCGCGAAATCGGCGGCGTCGCCCTGATCGTGCTCGCGGGCCTGCTGGCGACCGCGCTGGGAAGCTGGTCCGTCCAGGACCCGAGCCTGAGCCACGCCACGTCGGCGCCGGTGCGCAACCTGCTCGGTGTTCCGGGCGCCATCGCCGCGGACCTGCTGATGCAGCTGTTCGGCCTCGGCGCCCTGGCCTTGATCCTGCCCATCGCGGTGTGGGGGTGGCGGCTCGTCACCCATCGGCCGCTCGACCGCGAGCGGCTGCGCCTGATGGCATGGACGGCGGGCTCCCTCGCGGCGGCCGCGTTCGCCTCCTGCCTGCCGGTGAGCGCCGCGTGGCCGCTGCCGACCGGGCTCGGCGGCGTCATCGGCGACCTCCTGCTGCGCCCGCCCGCCTATCTGTTCGGCGCGCCGCTGGCAGGAACGATCCGCATCGCGGTGGCGCTGTCGTTCGGGCTCGGCGCGCTCGTCGCGCTGGCGCTCGCCGTGGGCTTCGGATGGCCCCGCTCCGGCGAAAGACACGCGATCGAGGACGAGCCGGGCGAGGACGCGGAGGGCGAGGACGAGCGCCCGTGGATTTCGCTCGGCTGGATGCATCATGCGTTGCTCAGCCTGCGGGCGCGGATCGGCCGCCTGTTCGGCCGCCGCAACGCCGTGGCCCTGGTGCCGCGGGCTCCGGCATTTGGGCACCCGGAGGACGAGGAGTTCGCCGACGAGACCGAGGAGGACGAGGAGGAGGAAGCCGAGGAGGCCGATGCGCGGCCGGCACGCAAGCGCCCGCGTGCGGCGCCGCGGACACGGCGCGGACGCGGCGGTTTCGAGCTTCCGGCGCTCGAGCTTCTCACCGCCGCCAAGACGAGCGATCGCCAGACGCTCAGCGTCGAGGCGATCCAGGACAACGCCACGGCACTCGAGGGCGTGCTCGGCGATTTCGGCGTGCGCGGGGAGATCATCAACGCGCACCCGGGCCCGGTGGTGACGCTTTACGAGCTCGAGCCCGCGCCCGGCATCAAGTCGTCGCGGGTCATCGGGCTGTCCGACGACATCGCGCGCTCGATGAGCGCGCTCTCGGCGCGCGTCGCGCTCGTGCCCGGCCGCAACGTCATCGGCATCGAGCTGCCGAATCCGCGGCGCGAGAAGGTCTATCTGCGCGAGCTGTTGGGGTCCGACGATTATGCCGGCACCAGCGCCAAGCTGCCGCTGTGCCTCGGCAAGACCATCGGCGGCGAGGCGGTCATCGTCGACCTCGCGCGCATGCCGCATTTGCTGATCGCCGGCACCACCGGCTCGGGCAAGTCGGTCGCCATCAACACCATGATCCTCAGCCTGGTCTATCGGCTGCGCCCCGAGGACTGCCGGCTGATCATGGTCGATCCGAAAATGCTGGAACTCTCCGTCTATGACGGCATCCCGCACCTGCTGACGCCGGTCGTCACCGATCCCAAGAAGGCGATCATCGCGCTGAAATGGGCGGTGCGTGAGATGGAGGAGCGCTATCGCAAAATGTCGAAGCTCGGCGTGCGCAACGTCGACGGCTACAACGCCCGCGTGGCGGAGGCCAAGGCGCGCGGCGAGGCGCTCAGCCGCACCGTGCACACCGGCTACGACCGCGAGAGCGGCGAGGCGATCTACGAGAAGGAGAGCCTGGAGCTCGACCGCCTGCCCTACCTCGTCGTGGTGGTCGACGAGATGGCCGATCTGATGATGGTGGCAGGCAAGGACATCGAGGCGGCGATTCAACGCCTTGCCCAGATGGCGCGCGCCGCCGGCATCCACGTGATCGTCGCCACCCAGCGTCCCTCGGTCGACGTCATCACCGGCACCATCAAGGCGAATTTTCCCACCCGCATCTCGTTTCAGGTCACCTCGAAGATCGACAGCCGGACCATCCTGGGCGAGCAGGGCGCCGAGCAGCTGCTCGGCCAGGGCGACATGCTCTACATGGCGGGCGGCGGCCGCATCAGCCGCGTGCACGGCCCCTTCGTGTCGGACGAGGAGGTCGAGAAGGTGGTGCGCCATCTCAAAGCGCAGGGCGCGCCGCAATATCTCGAAGCGGTCACCGCCGGCGGCGACGAGGACGAGGACAGCCCGCTGTTCGACGCGACCGCCATGGGCGGCGGCGAGACCAACGACCTCTATCAGCAGGCCGTCCAGGTCGTCATGCGCGACCGCAAGGCGTCCACCAGCTATATCCAGCGCCGGCTGCAAATCGGCTACAATCGCGCCGCCTCGCTGATGGAGCGCATGGAGGAAGAAGGCATCGTCGGCGCCGCCAATCATGCCGGCAAACGCGAGATCCTGGTTGGCGAGGAAGCGAACGTACGCTATTGAGAACGGCGCGCGCGCCGATACGGCTGCGCGCGCCGGAAGAGGTCGCGAAATCGCCATACCTCGCCGCTACCGGCGTGGGCCAAGCGGCGGGGAGCGCGGAGGGGATGATGCGGACAGCAAGGCGCGCGGCGATTGCGTGCATCGTCGCGGCGAGCCTGACGGGAGGCGCGATGGCGCAGCCCGCCCCCGTGCCGCCCGCGCCTATTCCGGTTCCAAAACCCGCGCCGCAGCCGAAGACCGGAACCGCCGGGCCGCCTCCTTCGGCCGCCGCGAACCCCTCGCCTCCGCTGTCGCTCGCCCCGGTGGGCCAGCCGCTGCCCAAGGTGGCGGTGCCGGCCGCCAAGCCCGGCCCCATCCTGCCCGGCGGCATGACCGCCTTCGACGCCAACCAGCGGGCGCTGGTGGAGCGGGTCAATGCCTATCTGACCAGCGTTCAGAGCCTGGTGGGCGACTTCGTCCAGGTCGCCGCCGACGGCGGCCGCACCGAGGGCAAGTTCTACCTGCAGAAACCCGGCCGCGTGCGCTTCGAATATAACCCTCCGAGCCCGGTCGAGCTGATCGCCGACGGCCAGTCGCTGGTGGTGCGCGACCGCAAGCTCGCGACCCAGGACCTCTATCCCCTGTCGCAGACGCCGCTGCGCTTCCTGCTCGCCGACCGCATCGACCTGCTCAAGGACACCAACCTGGTCGGCGTCTACTCCGACAACATGTTCGCCAGCATCGTCATCGAGGAGCGCCAGGTGTTCGGCGGCACCCACCGGCTGATGCTGATGTTCGGCGCCAAGGATTTCGAGCTCAAGCAATGGACGGTGACCGATCCGCAGGGCTACGACACGACGGTCGCGGTCTATAACCTCGACAAGGGCAAGAAGCTCGACCCGGACCTGTTCAAGATCAATTACGAGCGCATGGTGCAGTGACTCCCTCTCCCCGCTTGCGGGGAGAGGGTCGGGATGAGGGGGCGTCAGTGGTTGCGCGCTTTCCTCAGAGGCCCCCTCACCCGACGCGCTTCGCGCGTCGACCCCGGATCAAGTCCGGGGCAGGCTCGCTCCCCGCAAGCGGGGAGCGGTAAGCGGCGCCAGGTTGATCAATCGACTCGTGCTGTGTATCTCCTTTTCTCCATGCAGCTGACGGTGACGACCTGGAACATCAATTCGGTGCGCCTGCGCATCGACGCGGTGGCGAAATTCCTCAAGGCGGTTCGCCC
>Ga0099827_10002296_pt1 | contig 10505 bp, 7 predicted proteins | sample CZO8metaG_FD_79339 | JGI IMG/M metagenome (GOLD analysis project Ga0099827, IMG submission 79339) | Vadose zone soil microbial communities from the Eel River Critical Zone Observatory, Northern California, USA - CZOApr15con1.8 metaG | ecosystem: Environmental > Terrestrial > Soil > Vadose zone ...
CGCCGCCTCCTACAAGACGACGGTCAACCGCCGCATGCGGCTCATGCAAGACGAGCCGAACCGCGAGAATATTCTCGTGCAGTTGCGGCGCGAGCGCTCGCTCACCCCCGGCGGCGATTATAGCCTCACCACGCTGCAGTCGCTCAACCGGCTGGTGATGCAGTCGGGATTGACGATCGGCTTGTGGAAATTCGCCGGCGTCGTCGCCGCCGCCGCCGTGGTTATTTTTTGCGCGCTTCTGTGGTACGGCTTCGATCTCGTCCCCGCGCTTGCGGGCGCAGCACTTTCGGCCTTTGTCCTTCCGTACGTGGCGCTGAAAATGATGCGAGGCCGCCGTCACAAGAAGTTCGGCGCGCAGTTTCCCGACGCCATCGACGTCATCGTCCGCAGCCTGCGCGCCGGCCATCCGGTGCCGGTGGCGGTGCAGATGGTCGGCCGCGAAATGCCGGACCCCGTCGGCACCGAGTTTGGCATGGTGTCGGATGAAATCACCTACGGCGCCGATTTGGAGACGGCGCTGCGCAATCTCTATTTCCGGGTCGGACAGGATGACTTGCCGCTGTTCGTGACGGCGGTGGCGATTCAGGGCTCGACCGGCGGCAATTTGAGCGAGATCCTCGGCAATCTTTCCGCGGTGATCCGCCAGCGCTTCAAGATGCGCCGCAAGATCAAGGCGCTCGCCGCCGAAGGGCGTTTCTCGGCCTTCATCCTTTCCGGATTGCCGATCGCGATGTTCCTCGTGCTGCAGATGATGGCGCCGGACTTTTACGGACAAGTGTGGAATGTCGACATGACGAAAATCGTGCTGGGCTGCGCCGGCGGCTGGATGGCGATGGGGAATTTGATCATGTTCCGGCTCGTCAATTTCAGGATCTGAGTGATGGATGCGATCCTCGATCTCCTGCTCGATCTGACCGGCGGCAGCGCGGCTGTTTTGCTCGGAATTTTCGTATTCCTCGCGGCGGCGACGCTCGCCTTCGTCGTGATGGCCTTCCTGCGCGTGCGCGGTTCGGTCAAGCGGCGCGCCGCCGAGGTGTTGACCGACGGTCCGAGCCGGCGCGAGAGCAAGAAAAATTCGCTTCGCGACGCGAGCCTGAAGGCGACGCAAAAGCTTCTCGATTACACCGTGCGCTACTATTCCGCGGCCGATGGCGGCAACATGAAGCTGTTGCGGAGCAAGCTTGTTCAAGCCGGATTTCTCAATCCGAGCGCGGCCGGATTTTTCTTCGTTGCGCGCACCGGCTTGGCGGTCGGGCTCGCGATCGCGGCCTTCATCGCCCTTCCCATTTTCGATCCCGACATCAGCGCGAATTCGCGCTGGCTCGTCATCGCGTTCTCGGGCCTTGCCGGCTACTTCGGTCCAAGCTTTTATCTCGGCCGGCGGATCGCCTCGCGCCAGAACGAGCATCGGGCGGGCTTCCCCGACTTCATGGATCTCTTGGTCGTTTGCGCCGAGGCGGGCCTCAGCATGGAAGCGGCGCTCGATCGCGTCGGGCGGGAACTCGCCGTATCCTACCGCTCGCTCAGCGCCAACGTTCACATGGCGACGCTCGAAATCAGGGCCGGCCGCACGCTTTCGGAGGCCCTCGAGCATCTCGGCGACCGGCTCGGGCTCGAGGAAGCGCGCTCGTTCGCCACCCTCCTGCAGCAATCGAGCGAACTCGGCTCGAGCATCACCGAGGCCTTGCGCGTCTACAGCGACGAGATGCGCCACAAGCGCCTGTCGCGTGCCGAGGAGAAGGCCTACAGCCTCCCCTCCAAGCTCTCCGTGCCGCTCATCCTCTGCATCTTTCCGGTCTTGGTCGTCGTCACGCTGTTGCCCGCCTTTATCCGCGTGAAATACGGCGTCTACTGACATTCGCGCCCGCCGCCGCAAACCCTGTGCCGGCCTGGGTTGCGGCCGCCGGCGAGGAATTGTTAACCGCGGCTATTTACGTTGGCCGGCGGCATCGGGTGGCGGTGCCGCAGTCCCCGCGTTCGCGCGCTCAACCGGTCCGGTCGATCGCCCGTGCGGCTTCGAGGCGCGTGATGAGACGAACCGCTAGATCGCTTGCCGCCATTGCGGCCTGTCTCTTCTGGCTCGCCGGCTGCGACAAGACTTCCCAACAGTTCGATCTTGCCTCCGGCGACGACGGTATGATGGCGAATCCGCCGGGCGCCGCGGAGCCGGAGACGACCGGCACCTTCGTCACCAACGCGACCGTCGTGCCGGCGGGCTCCGTGAATGTCGAAACCGCCGCCACCGACGGGCTCCTCGGCAGCAATCAGAACGACGATCTCAATCTCGGCAAGCGGCACTTCCGCGAGCGCGACTACGGGCTCGCCGAGCGCTACTTCCGCCGCGCGGTGGAAATGTCGCCGCGCGACGCGGAAGCCTGGGTCGGGCTCGCCGCATCCTACGACCGCCTGAAGCGCTTCGATCATGCCGATCGCGCCTACGCGCAGGCGCTCAGGATCCTCGGGCCGACGCCGGAGATTCTCAACAATCAGGGCTATTCGTATCTGTTGCGCGGCGACTACAGGCGCGCGCGGGCAAAACTCTACGCGGCGCGCGCGAAGGATCCGTCGAGCCCCCGCATCCAGAACAACATCGACCTTCTGGAAGAGAGCCTGCGTAGCGGCAAGGGCGTCGCCGCCAACTGAGCGGACTACTCCGCCGCCGCGCGCACCGGTCCGCGCGCCGCCTCCGTCAGATAATCCATCGCCGCCTGCACGCCGCCCTTCTTGTGCGGGACGCCCGCGAGTGAGAGCGCCATTTCGGTGCCGGCGAGCGCGCCCAACAGCGTGAGATCGTTGATGTCGCCGAGATGGCCGATGCGGAACATCTTGCCGGCGAATTTTCCGAAGCTCATGCCGTAGGAAATGTTGAATTGATCGAGCGCGAGCGCGCGGAAAGCGTCGGCGTCATGGCCTTCGGGCAAGAACACCGCCGTGATCGTCGGCGAATAATATTTCGGATCGCGGCACATGATCTCGAGACCCCACGCGCGCACCGCGCGCCGCGTCGCCTCGGCGAAGCGGTCGTGACGCGCGAAAACGTTGTCGAGCCCTTCCTCGTGCAGCATGTCGATCGCCACGGCGAGGCCGTAGAGCATGTTGGTCGCCGGCGTGTAAGGGAAGAAGCCCTGTTTGTTCATGTTGAGCATGTCGTCCCACGCCCAGAACGACTTGGTGAGCTTCGACGTCTTCGCGGCCGCGAGCGCTTTGTCGCTGACCGCGTTGAACGACATGCCGGGCGGCAGCATCAGCCCCTTTTGCGCGCCGCCGATGGTGACGTCGACGCCCCATTCGTCATGGCGGTAGTCGGTCGAAGCGAGCGAGGAAATGGTGTCGACCATGTAAAGGGCGGGGTGGCCGGCCGCGTCGATCGCCTTGCGAATCTCCGGCACCGGCGAAAGGCAGCCGGTCGAGGTCTCGTTGTGGAGGATGCAGACCGCCTTGATCTCGTGCGCCTTGTCCTTCTTGAGATGCGCCTCGATCGACTTCGGGTCGGCGCCGATCCGCCAATCGGTCTCGATGAATTCGGGTTTCAGGCCGAGCTTGATCGCCATGTTCTTCCACAGCGTCGCGAACTGGCCGGTCTCCACCATCAGCACGCGGTCGCCGGGCGACAGCGTGTTGACGAGCGCCGCTTCCCAGGCGCCGGTGCCGGTCGCGGTGTAGATGATGACCGGCTTCGCGGTCTTGAAGATCGTCTTGATGCCTTCGAGCACGCGCTTGGTGAGCTTGGCGAATTCGGGGCCGCGATGGTCGATGATGGGGTTGTCCATCGCCCGCAACACGCGGTCGGGGAGCGGCGTCGGGCCCGGAATATGAAGAAAATGGCGTCCTGCGACGCGCGAGGTGTTCTTAGCCATCGTTTCCGCCCCTGAAAGCTTGATGCGCGAGGATCGCCCGCGGCGGCTACCTAACGCGAAAAAGCGCGCCGCACAATGCGCGCGCTTCTCTATACGTGTAAATTCCACGCAATTCAGCCGATGAATCGGCCGATCGGCGCGAGCAAAGGGAAGGAAGCGAAATGGCGGCAAGGCTGATACCGGGACTCGAGCGCCGCCTCAAGGCCGAGGTCGAGGGCGACGTGCTGTTCGATCGCTTCAGCCGCGGCCGCTACGCCACCGACGCCTCGCAGTATCAGATGATGCCGCTCGGCGTCGTGGTGCCGCGCACGCTGGCCGACGCCGCGCGCGCGATCGCGCTGGCGCGCGCGGAAGGCGCGAGCGTTCTGCCGCGGGGCGGCGGCACGTCGCAGTGCGGCCAGAGCGTGAACGAGTCGCTCATCATCGATTGCTCGAAATCGCTCAACCGGATTGTCGAATTGGATGCCGCCGGCCGCCGCTGCGTGGTCGAGCCCGGCATCGTGCTCGACGATCTCAACCGCGCCCTGAAGCCGCACGGCCTGTGGTTTGCGGTCGATATTTCCACCGCCTCGCGGGCGACGATCGGCGGCATGGCCGGCAACAATTCCTGCGGCGGCCGCTCGCTGCGCTACGGCACCATGCGCGACAACGTCTGCTCGATCGACGCCGTGCTGGCCGACGGCACGCCGGCGCATTTCGGCCCGGTGGGCGGAGATCTGTCGGCGATCCCCGCTTCCTCGCTGTTGCAGCCACTGGCGCGCGATCTCCTCGCCCTCGGCGCGCGCGAGGCGGGCGAAATCGAGGCGCGCTTTCCCAAGGTGCAGCGCCGGGTCGGCGGCTACAATCTCGACGCGCTGGCGCCCGGCAAGAACGACGCCAACCTCGCCCACATCCTCGTCGGCTCCGAAGGCACGCTCGCCTTCACCACCAAGGTCGAGCTGAAGCTTTGGCCGCTCTTGGGCCGCCGCGCGGTCGGCGCCTGCCATTTCGCGAGTTTCCACGCGGCGATGGACGCCGCCCAACACATCGTCAAGCTCGGGCCGATCGCGGTCGAGCTCGTCGATCGCACCATGATCGAGCTTGCCTCCGCGATCGCCATGTTCCGCCCGACGATCCAAGCATTCGTGCGCGGCGAGCCCGACGCGATCCTGCTCGTCGAATTCGGCGAGGACGATCAGGAGGAAAATATCCGCCGGCTGAAACGGCTCGAGCAACTGATGGGCGATCTCGGCTTCGGCTGGGACAAAAGCGGAAAACACCAGGGCGGCGTGGTCGAAGTGCTCGACCCCGCCCTGCAGGGCGCGATCACGGAGCTGCGCACCGCCGGCCTCAACATCATGATGTCGATGAAGGAGCAGGGAAAGCCCGTCTCCTTCGTCGAGGATTGCGCGGTGCCGCTCGAGCATCTCGCCGACTACACCGCGCGGCTCACCGCCATTTTCGAAAAGCACGGCACGCGCGGCACCTGGTACGCGCACGCTTCCGTCGGCTGCCTGCACGTGCGCCCGGTGTTGAATCTGCGGCTCGAGAAGGACGTGAACGCGATGCGCGCGATCGCCGAGGAAGCCTTCGCCATGGTGCGCGCCTACAAAGGCTCGCATTCCGGCGAGCACGGCGACGGCATATTGCGCTCGGAGTTTCACGAGACGATGTTCGGTCCCGAACTCGTGCGCGCCTTCGAGGAGGTGAAGGACCGCTTCGACCCGAACGGGCTGTTCAATCCCGGCAAGATCGTGCGCGCGCCGAATTTCGACGACCGCAGGCTTTTTCGCTACCCGCCCGGCTATCGCGCCGAGGAGATGCGAACGGCGCTCGATTGGTCCGCTTACGCCGGCGCCGGCGGCGGTTTCCAGGGCGCGGTCGAGATGTGCAACAACAACGGCGCCTGCCGCAAGGAAACGGGCGGCGTCATGTGCCCGAGCTATCGCGTCACCCATGACGAGCGCGATGTCACCCGCGGGCGCGCGAATTCCTTGCGGCTCGCCATCACCGGCCAGCTCGGCCCGGATGCTTTCGCCTCCGACGAAATGATGGAGACGCTGAAGCTCTGCGTTTCCTGTAAGGGCTGCCGCCGCGAATGTCCGACCGGCGTCGACATGGCGCGGATGAAGATCGAAGTCTTGGCCGCGCGGGCGGAGAAATGCGGCCTTTCGCTGCACGACCGGCTGGTCGGCTATCTGCCGCGCTACGCCCCATTCGCGGCGAAATTGCCCTGGCTGTTCAATCTGCGCGACCGCCTGCCGGGGGCGGCGAAATTATCCGAGGCGCTTACCGGCTTCAGCGCCCGCCGCTCGCTGCCGCGCTGGCGCCGCGATGTCTTCGTCGAGCCCGGCGAGGGCGGGAACAATGGCCGCGGCCGCGAAGTCGTGCTCCTCGCCGATACCTTCAACCGCTATTTCGAGCGCGAAAATCTCGATGCCGCCCATGCCGTGCTCGCCGCCGCCGGCTATCGCGTCCACATGCCGAAACAAACGGGCTCCTCGCGCCCGCTCTGCTGCGGCCGCACGTTCCTGTCGGTCGGCAAGGTGGACGAGGCGCGGCGCGAGGCGGAGCGTAGCGTGGCCGCACTCATGCCCTACGTCGCGCGCGGAATATCCGTCGTCGGCCTCGAGCCCAGCTGCATTCTCGGCTTTCGCGACGAAATTCCGGCGCTCCTGAAAAGCGACGCGGCGCGGCGTCTCGCCGACCACGCGCTGATGTTCGAGGAATTCCTCGTGCGCGAGAAAAAAGAAAACCGCCTCGACCTTGCGCTCGCCCCCATTGGCGAGCGCGCGCTCGTCCACGGCCACTGTCACCAGAAAGCGTTCGGTGCCTTCGGCACGGTCACCGACGCGCTGAAGCTCATTCCCGGCCTTGCTGTCGAGCCGGTCGAATCGAGCTGCTGCGGCATGGCGGGCGCGTTCGGCTACGGCGCCGACACCGTCGATATCTCGCTCGCCATGGGCGAATTGTCGTTGCTTCCCGGGGTGCGCAAGGCGCAATCCGATACGCTGATCGTCGCCGACGGCACCTCGTGCCGCCATCAGATCAAGGACGGTACCGGGCGCGAGGCGCTGCACGTGGCGCGCGTGCTGGCGCTCAGTCTGGCGGCTGCGTCAAACTAGCCGCGGCTGAACTATTTTCCGTAGAAAACATCCACCAGCCCGAGCGGGACCGCAGGCACATAGGTGCAAAGGATCAATACCGCCAGCAAGGCCAGGATGAAGGGTATGTTGACCTTGGTCGTTTCCCAGATGTCGGCCTTGGCGATGGCGCATGAGGCCATCAGCACGCTCGCGACGGGCGGCGTCTGCTGACCAATGGCGAGATTGAGCGTGACCACAAGTCCGAAATGAATCGGATCGATGCCGACCGCGTTGACCATCGGCATCACGATCGGAATCACCAAAATGATCGCGGCGGCGGAGTGAAGAAACATTCCCAGGATCAGGAAGGCGATATTGAGCAAGAGCAGCACGACATATTTGTTTTCCGTGACGCCGGTAATCCCTTGGGCGAGCTTTTGCGGCAGCTGCGCTTCGGTCAGAAAGGTTCCGATCAAGGCCGAGCTTGCGACCAGCAGCATCACCACCGCCGTCTGCACGCCGCCGTCGATACAGGCCTTGCGCAATTCGGGTAAATTGAGGTCGCGATAGATTATTCCGCCGACGACAAGCGCGGCGATGACGGCGATGCCGGCGCCTTCGGTCGCCGTGACAATACCGCCGAAAATCGAGCCGAGAATGGCGATCGGCAGAATAAACGCCCACAGCGCCTCCTTGAACGTTTGCCACACGCGCGCGAGCCGAAAACGCTCCTCGATCGGAAAATTGTAACGCACGGCCTGCCAATAGGCCGCGGCCGCCAGCCCCGCCGCCCCGATCAATCCGGGGACGATGCCGGCAACGAACAGCTTCACTACCGAGGTTTGCGCCATCACCGCGTACAGAATCATCGGAATCGAGGGAGGGATGATGATGGCGAGGCTCGCCGCGGAGGAAACCGTCGCGGCGGCGACTTCTTTCGAATAGCCGCGGCTCTTCATGGCGGGAATGAGAATTGTTCCGAGCGCCGCCACGTCGGCGACCGCGGAGCCGGAAATTTCGGCGAAAAAGACCGAAGCCCCGATCGCCACCATCGAAAGGCCGCCGCGCACGAAGCCAATCAGCGCCGATGCGAATGCGACCAAGCGCCGCGAAATCGACGACGCATTCATGATCGCTCCGGCGAGAATAAACAGCGGAATCGCCAGCAGCGGAAAGCTCGATGCGCCGTCAGCCATGACGAGCGCGACATTGGGCAGCATGTGCGTGCCCTGCGTCAGCACGATCGCCACCATGGCGACAAAGCCGAGCGCGACCGCGATCGGCACGTTGAGCAGGGCAAGGGCGAGCATGCCGACGAGCATCAAAGCGACGGTCATTGCCGGCCCCTCCGGGGCGGGGCCGCTTTGGCGGCAAGTTCGAGCGCTTCCTTAAGTTCGGCGTCCACGAAACCGGTCCCGCGTGCATCACGCAACACACTGGGAAACCTCACCAATTCGGCAATGATGAAGAGCACGGCGCCGATCGGAATTGCCGAGTCGGTCACCCGCAACGAAACATTCGGCAAGCTGACCAGGCGATCGTTGCCGAGAACCACCAGCACTTCGACGCCCGTTACGGCGAGCGCGATGAAAAATAACAAGACGATAGTTTCGGCGAATAGGGTCGCGGCGACGCGAGCTCGCGGAGGCATCGCGTTGACGAAGCCCGGTACGCCGATATGCGCGCCTTTAAGCGCCGCCAGCGCCGAGCCGTAGTAAGTGAGCCAGACGAGTCCGATCGAGGCCACCTCGTCGTACCAGACGAGGGAGCGGCCGGTATAACGGAAAATAACGCCCACGATGATGATAATTGTCAGCGCGGTGACGAGCAAGATGACGATCGTCTCGAGCAGGAGCTCGAAACCTGCGCGCAGGCGGGTCAATGAAATCACGCGGTCCTCGTAGCGGCTATTTCGGAAGGAGCGGGCCGACGGTCGCGCCGGCCCGGCCATGAAACGCGATCAAGACGTCTTGCCGAGCGCCAGCGCCTTGTCGACGAGCGGCTTTCCATCCGGCACTTCCTTGGCGAATTCCTCGTAGATTTTCCCGCTCGCCTTGATGAAGGCATCCTTGTCGGCCTCGTTGACCTGCATGCCGGCAGCCTTGAGTTTCTTGAGCAGATCGTCGTCAAGCTCGGCCGCGATCTTGTAGACGACGGGCTGCATCTCGACGGCGGTATCGGTCAAGGCCTTCTGGATTTCCGGGCTCAATCGCGACCAGCTCGCACTGGCGGTGACATAGGCGGGCGTGTAAACATGGCCCGTCATCGAGAGATACTTTTGCACTTCGTAGAAACGCGAAGGATAGATCTGCGCCAGCGGATTTTCCTGCGCGTCCATGACGCCGGTCTGCAGCGCGACGAAGACTTCCGACAACGCCAGCGGACTTGGATTGGCGCCGTAGGCCTGGAACATCTTCACGCGCCAGCCGCCCTGCGGCACCCGCAGCTTGAGGCCCTGCAGGTCTTCCGGTTTCACGATCGGCTTCTTGCTGTTGGTGATCTGGCGAAAACCGTTCTCCCACACCGCGATGATGTTGTAGCCCTCCTTGGCGGCGGCCGGCACCATCGACGGCACCACGATCTGGTCGCGGATCCTTGCCATGTGATTTCGGTCTTTCACCAGGTAGGGCATTTCGAACAGGCCGAAGAGCGGAACCTGGGAAGACATCACCGTCGAGGGCAGGGCGAGGTCGACGGTGCCGAGTTTGAGCTTCTTCATCAGCTCCGCGTCGCCGCCGAGCTGGCTCGATCCGAACACAACGACCTTAGCCTTGTCGCCGAGCTTGGCGTTGGCGCGCTTGGCGAATTCCTGGGCCGAGAGGTCGAATAGCGATCCCGGCTCACCGACGTGGCCCAACTTGACTTCGGTCTGCGCGAAGGCGGAGCCTGCGAAAAATGACAGGCCGCAGGCGAGCGGCAGCAATGTCCTGAATTTCATCACGATCTTCCTCCCCATTGCCGGAGATCAGGCGGGCCGGTCTGAGGCCGGCCTTCGCACATGCTCGGGCCGTGACCCTACAATAGAGATGGCGCGCAATGGTAGCCCGCTCTTCCGCGGCGCCCTGAATATGCGCCCGTCGATCCGTTCGACGCGTGCGGCGCAATACCCGGCTTGCCCGGCGCAATCACAGGCCTCAAACTGCCGTTGCCGGTCCGGCCGGTCGGCAGCCAACGGCGCTGCGGGGGACCGTCAAACCGAGGAGCTAAAATGTCCGAACTCACGCTTGCAGCCGCGCAAACCATCATCACGGCAGGCCTCGCCGAGGCGCGGGCAAAAAAGATGAAGCCGCTCGGGATCGCGGTGTTGGATGCGCGCGGCGCATTGAAGGCATTTGGCGCCGAGGAAGGCACGAGCCTCGAGCGCGCCGCGGTCGCGGAGGGAAAAGCCTATGGCGCGCTGGCGATGGGGCTCGGCTCGCGCACGCTCGGCAAGATGGCGGTGGAGCGGCCGCATTTCGTTGCGGCGGTGACGCACGCGGTCGGCAAGCTCATTCCGGTGGCGGGCGGCGTGCTGGTCAAGGATCAGTCCGGCAAGATCATCGGCGCCGTGGGGGTTTCCGGCGACATCTCCGACAACGACGAA
>Ga0099827_10002298_pt1 | contig 10503 bp, 11 predicted proteins | sample CZO8metaG_FD_79339 | JGI IMG/M metagenome (GOLD analysis project Ga0099827, IMG submission 79339) | Vadose zone soil microbial communities from the Eel River Critical Zone Observatory, Northern California, USA - CZOApr15con1.8 metaG | ecosystem: Environmental > Terrestrial > Soil > Vadose zone ...
CGGAAAATGAACCAGGGCGCCTGACAGGCGTCACGGGCCGCGATGCTGCGTCCTCGGCCCCGCCGATATGCCTGCATATCGGCGGCGCCTGCGTCCTTGCCTCCCGGCCCGTGCCGCGTGTCAGCCACCGTGGCCACTTTCCGGACAGGCCCCTAGTGCTGGCGGCGCTCGATCGCCCTGCGTATCTGTTTCGCATGGTTGCCGGCATTCTTTGGAGTCGACCAAATCGCTACTCGACAGCCGGATCCGCACTCGGCTCTTCCCCATGCGTGACCGCGTGCAAGCGCCACAGTCCATCCGTTCGCCTCAGCGAATGCCAGGGCCTTTTCGATGTCTTTGTTCGGATGCTTTGGACGCACCCGGCGAGTAAAACAAGCTACGCGGTCAGCAGCTCACGCAGTTCGGGCGTCGCATGCGCGAACGAGGCCACGGCGCGACGGATGGGTTCCGGAGCCTGCGCCGCGTGTCGGCGTGCCTCGAGTAGCCCGTTGATCGCTGCGACCACGTGTGCTTCGTCGGCCCGAGCGACGTGTTCGCCTAGACGATTCTCGAACCATTCCGCAACTTCTGCCCAGTGCCAAACGGTCGTCCTGGCGTCAACCCACCTCTCTGGAGTTGGAAAGCCGCCGGGCCCGCGCCGACCCTCTGCGAGAAGTCGAATGCTTTCTCTGCTCCGGCCGGTTCGCTTCGCGATCGAGCTGAGAGACACGAACTCCTCGGGCTCGACTCGCACAACTCGTGCTTCGGCCACGGCGGACTCGATCTCTTGGATCCCGCTGATCACCGCCTCTGCGAACGACGGTGCTTCGCGATCGAAATCGGCGTAGCAGACCGATCCCCGTTCACCGAAAGTCGCGTCGTCGCAACCGATCTCGAACAGTGCGTCGAGATTCTCCTCGGCCAGGAGGTCAGCGTTTTCAACAAGCAGCGTGAAAGTGTGCTCAGCCACCGAGTCGAAGGGTAGCTCAGGTGTTGGATGTTGTCAACAGACCCTTCCTGACACCTGACGGTGCGCTACCTGGTCGGAGATCGACGACGTAGTGAGCGTCGGGCGATGATCGGCACGGGTGGGACGAGCGGAGCCTTCGGGCAACGTCCGAGGCCTAACCCCAGGCCGGAAATCGCGTCTACCATTCTTGACGTGAGCGTCGAGACCCAGCAGAAGGGGTTCGGCTTCGAGCCGACCGAGAACACGCTCGGCCGGAGGATCACGAAGATCCTCCCGTTCGTCGCCGCGCTCGTCTTCGTGGCGGGCGGGATCGCCTTCCTGATCGCCTACTACGGGAACACGTCGCACGTCAAGCACCCGGGAGTGCGTCCGGGGAAGCCGGTCGACGTGTCCAAGGTGCTTCCCACGGTGCCGCTGCCGAAGTCGGCGCGCCACGTCGCGGGCCAATACATCGTCACCGCGATGACGCGGCAGAACCTGCCGCTCTCCTGGAAGCTCACCCATCCGTCGCTGAAGGCCGGCTACACGTACAAGGAGTGGCTGACGGGCAACATCCCCGTCCAGTACTTCCCGGCGAAGGCGATCGCGGGCGCCAGCTTCCTGGTCTACTTCTCGCACCCGAACGACGTGATGCTGAACGTCGAGGTCTTCGCCAAGCCGAAGTCGGGCGTGACGACGCAGTCGTTCTTCATCGAGCTGAAGCCGGTCGGCAAGGGGAAAGGAAGGCAGTGGCTCGTCTCGTACGTCGCTCCGTCGTCGGGTGCCTTATTCGTCCATAGCGACGCTGGCAACGGCGCTCAGTAGCTCTAAGCTTGGAGGCGTGAGGAGCTTCCTCTCCTCCCCGAGGCGCCGCCGCCGCCTCCTGGGCGGAGGAATCGGGCTGCTCGTCGTCGGCGCCGTCACGTTCTCGATGATCCACTGGTCGAACACGTCGCACTACCACATGCTGCCGATCCGCTACAACGAAAAGGCGCAGGTGGCGAAGGCGCCGGTGAAGGCGCCGTTCGGACTGGCGAAGAAGGAAGGCGTGCTGCAGGTCGCGGCCGCTTTCGTCAACACGGCCGTTCGGCGCAAGCACGTCGAGCGCTCGTACGACCTCGCGACGCCGGCGCTGAAGACGGGTTACACGCGGCACTCGTGGGCGACGCAGGACATTCCGGTCGTCCCCTATCCGCTCGACTCGGCGAACTACCAGCTGAAGGGCTCGTTCACTGACGAGGTGTGGATCCAGGTCGGGCTCTTCCCCGACCGCGCACACAAGCAGGTTCCCGCTGCCGTGTACGACATCGTGCTGAAGCCGTTCGGTCACGGGAAGTCCCGACACTGGCTCGTCGATTCCTGGGCGCCTGCCGGCTACCTCAACATTCCGTCCGGACCGCTGACCGGGAACGGGGGTCGCCCGCTCGCGAGTGCATCGCGGGTCGAGTACAAGGGTGCGGTCGGGACCGGCTGGCTCCTCCTTCCGATCAGCGCGTTCCTGCTCGGTCTCGTGGTCGTGACCACGCTCGCCGTCCGCGGCTGGTGGCGTAACTCGCGTGCACTGAAGCGCTACAAGTCCGGCTATCTCTAGCCTCACGGGCGTGCGCGGGATCCTGTCGTCGCACCGGTGGCGTCGCCGGCTCGCCTGGAGCGGCGGCGCCCTCGTCGCGTTCGTCTCGCTCGTCGTGCTCGCGATCGCCCTGCCGAAGAGCCACGGCAAGCACTATCAACTGGCGCCGACCGGCACAGAGCCGGCCGTCGTGAACACCCCGCCCGCGAAACAGGTTCGAGTGACGCCCGGGGTGCGCCGCGACGTGAACCGGACGCTCGTGGCGTTCGTCCGCACAGCGGTGACGCGTACCGACTCTGCCGCCGCGTGGAATCTCGTCACCCCGCTGATGCGGAACGGCATCTCGCGTCGCGACTGGAACAACGGCGAGGTACCCGTCAACCCGTTTCCGGCCCAGATCTCCGATCGACCCGGCTGGAGGGTGCTGACGTCGTACCCCGGCGATCTGACGATCGACCTCGTTCTTCAGCCACGGCGCGGCGTGAATGCAGGCGCGATCGCGTTTGCCGTCGAGTTCAAGCAGATGCGTGACGGCCGCTGGCTGATCGACTCGATGGTGCCCGAGCACGTCTTCGGTCCCTCCGCCCCGGCGGCGACGACGCCGAAGCTGCCGGCCGGGTCGGCCGCGCCGGGGGAGCATGCCCGCCTCAGCCCCCTGTGGTTCATCATCCCCGGGAGCGTGCTCGGCCTCGTGATCGTCGTGCCGCTGCTGGTCGCGCTGAATGCGTGGCGCAGGTCGCGCGCGATTGAGCGCCGCTACCGGCGGGAGCGCCGGATCTAGACTCCGTCGCATGGCGCGCAAGATCCGAGTCGTCATCGCGAAGCCCGGCCTCGACGGTCACGACCGCGGCGCCAAGATCATCGCGCGCGCCCTCCGCGACGCCGGCATGGAGGTGATCTACACCGGGCTGCACCAGACGCCCGAGCAGATCGTCGAGACGGCGGTGCAGGAGGACGCCGACGCGGTCGGGATCTCGATTCTTTCCGGCGCGCACATGACGCTCGTGCCGAGGATCGTCGACGGCCTGCGCGACAACGGAGCGGACGACGTCCTCGTCGTCGTCGGCGGGACGATCCCGAACGAAGACGCCGATGAGTTGAAGCATCAGGGCGTCGCCGAAGTGTTCACGCCGGGCGCGCCGACGAGCGAGATCGTCGACTTTCTGCGCGCCCGCGTTCCCGTCTGACCGCTGGTTTGCAGGGCCTTTTGAAATAGTATTTGTATGATTTGTAAAACTGCGGTACGGTTTTTGCGAACCGCTGTTTGCGGCCAGACGGAGCAGGCGTAGTCCAAGGGGGGTCATGGGGGGTCGTGCATATCGGCGCGCGCTGCCGTTCGCGTGCGCAAGCGGACTTGCGCTTTGCCTCGCCTTCGCGCTGGGAAGCTCTGCGCGGGCGGACTCGACGCCGATGTGCTTCGGCTCGCCGGCGACCATCGTCGGCACACCCGGCAACGACGTCCTGACCGGCACCGACGGCCCGGACGTGATCGTCGTCGGCGCCGGGAACGACACGATCCAGGGGCTCGGCGGCGACGACAAGATCTGCGGCGGCGACGGCAATGACACGATCAACGCGGGCGCGGGCAACGATCTCGCGACCGGCGAGAATGGCGACGACACGGTCGCGGGCGGGCCGGGCGACGACACCGTGTACGGCAAGGCCGGGAACGACTCGCTCGACGGGGGCGAGGGGAACGACAAGCTCTGGGGCGGTGCCGGCGACGATGCGCTGACCGGGGGAGCAGGCGTCGACCTGATCACATACGCCGATACTCCGAACGGCGTCGCGGTCGACCTCGCCGCGGGAACGGCGACGGGCGACGGAAACGACACCGTGTCAACCGTCGAGAACGTCACGGGCTCCAATTACGACGACGTCCTGCTCGGCGACGACGGCGCGAATGCGCTCTACGCTCTCGCGGGCAACGACCGGCTGGACGGCCGCGGCGGCAACGACCGGCTCTCCGGCTGGGACGGAAACGACGTCGTGAGCGGCGGCGCCGGTGACGACGTGATCACCGGCGATGCCGGCAACGACCAACTCGGCGGCGAGGCCGGCAACGACAAGCTGCTCGGAGGGCCCGGTGACGACACGATCGACGGGGGCGCGGGCGCCGACCGGGCCAGCTTCGAGGCGGCGACCGCCGGTGTGACGGTCGACCTCGCAGCCGGCACGGCGACGGGTGAAGGGACCGACACGCTCGCCGGCATCGAGAACATGATGGGTTCGATCTTTGACGACGTGCTGCTCGGCGACGACGGCCCGAACGAGCTCTATGGTCTCGCGGGCAGCGATCGACTCGAAGGGCGCGGCGGCAACGACTCGTTTTCCGGCTGGGACGGCAACGACGTGATCCTCGGCGGAGCGGGGAACGACCAGCTGACGGGCGGCACGGGCAACGACCAGCTCGACGGAGGCGCCGGAGACGACCAGCTCGGGGGCGGTTTGGGCGACGACCACCTTGACGGCGGCGACGGGTCCGACGGAGCCGTCTTCGCGCAGCAGCCGGACACGATCGCGACCGCCGCCGACGGCACGACGACCGCAACGGGGTCCGAAGGCGCCGACACCCTCGTCGGCGTCGAGACCACCGTCACGCCGAGCGGGACGCAGCCGGTCCCTCCGCCGCCCGCGCTCGCACCGCCGCCGCCGCCGCCGCCGCCGCCGCCGCCGCCTCCGCCGCCGCCTCCGCCGCCGGCACCCGAGCCGCCTCCGGCCGCGCCGGCGCCTCCTGCACCGGAGCCGGCCCCTGTGCCTGCTCCGCCACCCGCGCCTGCTCCTATTCCGGCGCCTGAGCCGGCGCCCGCACCCCCGCCCACGCCTGCGCCCGAGCCGGCACCACCACCTCTTCCCGCACCCATGCCCGAACCCACGCCTGCGCCGCTGGAGCCGCCGCTGCTGCCGACGGACGTCGTGGCCGCCCTCGCCGCTCCGGACGGCTCTATCGCTGCGAACTGCTTGCGCCTCGCCTTGCACACTGAGCACTGGAATCGGGCTGCGCCGCCGGTGTCCCACCCTCGGCTGAGCCTGCACGCCCGCAAGCGACTCACCGGCGACCCGGTGAACGGTTAGCTACCCGAGAAGGATCTTCGACGCAGTGAGAACGTCGTCGTCCCCGCGCAGCGCCTCGAGCGTCGCGGGCGCCTGCTCGGTGTAGACGGTCGCGGACCAGCCGGCCTTCACCGCCGACAACGGCACCACGAGACCGACCCCGGGCAGCTCGCGCGGTATCTGCACGGTCGCGTCGGACGCCACCGAGAGCACGAGATTGCGAGAGAGCGTGATCTTCATGTGCGACGGCAGCACCTGTAGCTGGGTGACGTTCAACTCGAGGGAGCCGCCGAGCGTCGAGACGATCTTCCCTTGCAGGACGAGCGAGAACAGCGAGCCCGGCTTCGCATAGAAGAGCAGCTGCTGCGCGCGACGCAGGTACGGATAGGGATCGACCGCCTTGCCGTCATTCGGATGCACCTCGAAGTGCAGATGCGGGTGGATCCCGTTCGCGTCGCCCGAATCGCCGACGTAGCCCACGAGCTGCCCGGCGGCTACGTGAAGCCCGTCCTTCAGTCCCGGCGCGTACGCCGTGCCGGCGACGCACTTCCCCTTGTTGTCGTTGTTCGCGCCGAGATCGTTGTTCAGGTGGATGTAGATGTACGTCGTGCCGCTGTCGCCGTGGAGGTAGAGCATGCACCCGGCGCTCGCCGAGGACGTCCACAGCTTCACCGTGCCCGGCTCGGCCGCGACGGCCGGTGTGTGGCGCGCGGCCATCAGGTCGTTCCCCTGATGCGGACCGCCCGCGCGCGGCGCGCCGAAGTCGTCGATGTACGACGCTCCTCCGACGACGGGGAAGATCAGCTGCGGAACCTTGCGCGGAGCTGCTGACGCAGAGGCAGCGACGCAGAGTGCGCAGATGAGAAGGAGAAGTCTTCCGGCAGTTCGGCTCATGCGGGGTCCGGTGTTCGCCGCGGAAGGGCCAGACCCTAGCAGTGGTTAGAGTCTTCGCCCGATGAAGATCGCCGTGTGCGTCAAGCACGTGCCGGAAGGCACGAAGCGGATCGATCCCTCGACGAAGCGGCTGGACCGCTCCGGAGAAGGCGCGCTCAACCCGTTCGACGCAAACGCGATCGAGGAGGCGCTGCGCCTGAAGGAAGCCGGGGGCGACGGCGAGGTCGTGCTGATTTCGCTCGGCCCAGAGAAGGCGCTCGACTCGCTGCGCAAGGGACTGGCGATGGGCGCCGATCGCGCAATCCTCGTCAGCGATGCCGCCGCGGAGGGCTCCGACCTCGTCGCGACCAGCCTCGCGCTCGCCAAAGCGCTCGAGCGCGAGCAGGCGGACGTGATCCTGTTCGGCCAACAGTCGAGCGATTCAGACGGCGCCGTTCTGTGGGCGGCGGTCGCCGACCGGCTGCAACGTCCGCTCGTGTCGCAGGCTGCGGAGCTGAGCGTCGCCGACGGCAAGGCGCGCGTGAAACGGCAGACGGAATTCGGCTACGACGTGATCGAGGCGCCCCTGCCGGCGGTGATCGCGGTGTCCGACGCGATCAACGAGCCACGCTATCCGTCGCTGAAGGGGATCATGGGCGCGAAGAAGAAACCGCAGGAGACACTCGGCGCATCAGAGCTCGGGATCGACGCGTCGCAGCTCGGCGAAGCGGGGTCACGCACCGAGGTCTTGGCGCTGAACGATCCGCCCCCTCGGGGCGAGACGGTCAAGATCGAAGACGAAGGCGGCACCGCGGCCGAGAAGATCGTCGAGTTCCTCGCCGAGAAGCGGCTCGTATGAGCGTGTTGGTTTTCCTCGAGCACCACGGCGGCGAGCTGCAGCGGAACTCGCTCGGCGTGCTGTCGAAGGCAGCGACGCTCGGCGACGACGTGCACGGCCTGCTTGTCGGATCAGGCGTGCGCGCGTTTGCATCGAGTGCCGGGAAGTTCGGCGCTGCGAAGGTGCACGTTGCAGACGACGCATCACTCGAGGCGCCGCTGCCGCAGCCGCGTGTTGATGTTCTCGCCTCGCTGGTGCAGGACCACGGCTACGACACGGTGGTGTTCGGACAGAGCGTGCTGGCCGCGGACATCGCATCCGGTCTCGCGGCGCGGCTCGAGGCGGGTTTGAACTGGGACCTCGTCGATCTCGAGCGGCGCGACGGCGAGCTCGTCGGCAAGCGTCCGGCCTTGCAGGACACGGTGTACGTCGACGTCGGCTGGAAGTCCGAGCCGCGCATCGCGCTCTTTCGCTCCGGCACCTTCGATCCGAAGGAGACGGGCGGGGACGCGCAGGTCGAGGACATGAAGGTCCGTGTGCAGGAGTTCTCGAAGGCCGCGACGATGATCGAACAGGCGCACGCGGAGTCGGAGGGGCCGTCGATCGAGGACGCGGCAGTCATCGTCGCGGGCGGCCGTGGGCTCGGCGGCCCGGAGAACTTCAAGCTCGTCGAGGAGCTCGCGCAGGCGTTGGGCGGCGCGGTGGGCGCGACACGCGCGGTCGTCGACGCGGGTTGGTACCCGTACGCGACGCAGGTCGGTCAGACGGGCAAGACCGTGTCGCCGAAGCTCTACGTCGCGGTCGGCATCTCCGGCGCGATCCAGCACAAAGTCGGCATGCAGGGCTCCGGCACGATCGTCGCGATCAACAAGGACGGAAACGCGCCGATCTTCGAGTTCGCCGATCTCGGTGTCGTCGGAGATCTGCACGCGATCGTCCCGAAGCTGACGGAGCTCGTCAAGCAGCGAAAGTCGTGACCCGGCCCTCCGATTATCCGCCGCCGTTCTCCTGGCGCGAAGTGATCGGCGAGCCGACCGATCCGGCGGACGAGCGGATCGAGGTCGGTGTCTTGATCGTCGGCGCGGGGCCGGCCGGCCTCGCGTGCGCGATCCGGCTCGGGCAGCTGCTCGAGGAAGAACCGGCGCTTGCCGAGCGGCTGGGTGACGTTCCCGTCGCGGTGCTGGAGAAGGGGAAGCAGCCGGGCTCGCACCTTCTGTCCGGCGCGGTCGTCAACCCGCGCGCACTGCGGCGGCTGTTCAAGGACCACGGGCACATCGACGACCTGCCGTTCTTCGGGCCGGTCGAGGCGGAGTCCGTCTTCTACCTCACGCGCAATCAGGCGCTGCGGATTCCGACGCCGCCGACGATGCGCAACCACCACAACGTCATCGCGTCGCTCTCGCAGCTCGGCCGCTGGCTCGCCGAGCAGGCTGAGGAAGGCGGGGCGACGATCCTGCCGGAGACCGCAGCGACGAAGCTGCTCGTCGCCGACGGCCGCGTTCGCGGCGCGCGCACGGGCGACCGGGGCCGCGGTCGGAACGGAGAGGAGCTCGGCAACTTCGAGCCGGGCTCTGACATCGTCGCGCGCGTCACCGTGCTCGCGGAAGGAACGCAGGGGCATCTGACCGGTGCCGCGATCGAGCGCTCCGGGCTGGCGGGCGAGAACCCGCAGGTGTGGGCGCTAGGCATCAAGGAGGTCTGGAAGGTGCCACGTCCGCTCGACCGTGTGATCCACACGATGGGCTGGCCGCTGCGCAACTCGCCCCGGTACGGCGAGTTTGGCGGCTCCTTTATCTATCCGCTCGGCCCCGAACACGTGGCGATCGGGATGGTCGTCGGGCTCGACTACCGTGACGCCGAGCTGTCCGTGCACGATTTGCTGCAGGAGCTGAAGACACACCCGCGCATCCGGCTCATCCTCGAAGGCGGCGAGCGCCTCGAATGGGGCGCGAAAACGATTCCCGAAGGCGGCTTTGTCGCCCTGCCGAAGCGGCTGCACGCCCCGGGGCTGCTGCTGTGCGGCGACGGCGCCGGCTTCGTGAACGTCCCGGCGCTGAAAGGCGTGCACTACGCGGTCGAGTCGGGACGGCTCGCAGCGGAGGCGGCGTTCGGGGCGCTGCGCCGCGGGGCGACGCCTGCGACCGCGCTCGGCGCGTACGACGACGCGATCAAGCAGAGCTTCATCTGGAGCGACCTGCAAGAGGTGCGCAACATGCGGCAGGCGTTCGGCCGCGGCTTCTGGCTCGGCGGCGCGATGGCAAGTGTGATGACCGCGACGAAGGGGCGCTTCCCACGCGGCAACGCGCGTACGTATCGCGACGCGGACGTGACTCTGATCTCGACGGACCGCGCCCGCAGCTATCCCGCGCCGGACGGCAAGCTCACCTTCGACAAGCTGTCGTCGGTGTTCGCGTCGGGGAACAAGACGCGCGACGACCAACCGAACCACATCCGCGTGCAGACGCGCGTCGCGGCGGACGTCGGGCGGATGTGGGAGCGCATGTGCCCCGCGCAGGTGTACGAGGCGCAGGGCGACGGCGACGAGGTGACCGTGCAGGTGACGCCGTCGAACTGCGTGCAGTGCGGCGCGATCACGGCGAAGGGCGGCAGGCTGACGCCGCCCGAGGGCGGGTCGGGGCCGGAGTACAGGCTGAGCTGACCGGCGCCGGTCGTTTTCTCGTCTACGGCGCCGCCGGTCTGGCGGCAGAGCTCGCGTGGACGGGCTTGCGCGGCAGGCCGCAGACGAGCTTGTGGATGCTTCCCGTCTACGGCGCCGCGCAGCTCGCGTTCGAACCCGTGCACGACGCGGTGCGCACGCGCCCGCGTCTGGTGCGGGGGACGCTCTACGCCGCAGGCTTCACCGCCTGGGAATACGGAAGCGGGCGGCTGCTCCGCGCGCTCCGGGGCGAAGTGCCGTGGGACTACACGCGTGCGCGCCGGCACCTGGACGGCCTCGTGCGCGCCGATTACGTGCCGCTCTGGGGGCTGGCGGGCCTTGCCTATGAACGTTTGCACGACGCGCTGAGGTAGGTCCAGCCCCTTTGGGGGGAGCGCGAGCTCCCCACTCAGATCGTCGCACGCGAAATGCGACGGAGACGTGACGTTTGTGTGCCGATTCGGCGCGGCGCGTACGATCCGTTTCGATGGCCGCGACCTCGGAACTGCTGACGCTCGACGACGTCTATGCCGCGCGCGAGCGCATCGCCGGCCGGCTGCACCGCACGCCGATGCTCTCGTCGC
>Ga0099827_10002301_pt1 | contig 10499 bp, 13 predicted proteins | sample CZO8metaG_FD_79339 | JGI IMG/M metagenome (GOLD analysis project Ga0099827, IMG submission 79339) | Vadose zone soil microbial communities from the Eel River Critical Zone Observatory, Northern California, USA - CZOApr15con1.8 metaG | ecosystem: Environmental > Terrestrial > Soil > Vadose zone ...
CAGTCTCACCCGCCCCAGCACCCCCATCGCGCCCCGGTCGTGCTCGTCCAGGATGACGGCACGGATCCCCTCCGCTTCGAGCGCGACCCTGACGCCTTGTGCCCAGGCGATCGACTGGGTTTGCAGCAGGTTTTTCATCGACGATTCATTGGCATAGTCGGAATGCGCCGACCCGCGTGGAGTAGGTGGTCGCACCCTTCTTGAGGTAGTCGCCCACGTACCAGATGGTGCAGTCGTCGCTGGGATCGATCGCGGTCTGACTGTAGTCCTCCCACCGCACCGTGTTCGTCTGCGCGGCTTCGCCTGCCGCGAGTACGGCCTCGTGCAGCGTGAGCACGCCGAGGGGATCACCGGACAGGCGAGCGGCGAAGCGCTGCCCGGCAAAGTTGGGCGTGCCACCGAACGAATAGCCGATCCCGATGTTGCCCTGCCCATCGATTGCCGGGCTCGCCATCCAGCGATACAAGCTATCCGGCGCATACGTGCCCTGCTGCCGCAGTCGGATGGCGCGGTCCGGGGTCGGCGCAATCGTGAGCTCGTACCACCGCACGCCGCCGCCCCCCGCCGCAGTGTGCACCGAGTGCACGGCGACAATCGACTCGCGCCCGTTGACGTTCCGATACACCACCCGCGCCATGAGTTTGTCGCCTTGCGCGTCGAGATGCTGATCGGTCCCCGGTTGACGTACGCACGTCGTGAGCTGGCCGTCGCACAAGTAATGGTACGGGGCGACCGCAATCTTCTCGGGACCGCTGAGCCGGGTCTTCGCGGGATCGGTCCAATCCACAGAGAAGCGCCACGCGTAGATGCCGTCGTCATCGAAGATGCCGTGCAGCTGCGTGCCCCCGGCGGCCAGGACCACGTTGGGTGCGCCCGCGGGCGGCAGCGTCCGGCCGTCCAGATCCGCGTTGTTCAGGAAGTTCACCCCATCGACGATCATGCACTGTTCGGTTGCGGGCTCGCCGAGCAACATGTGGCGGCGATCGACGACGCAGGTGTGCTTCTGGATGACGTCGTCGCCGGTGCTCATCGGCACGTAATATCCGTCGGGCCACACCGCGGGACGCGGGTAATCGGGGAACAGCGGCCGCAGGAATTCGTAGCGATAGTACGAGCCGAGGGGATCGGGGCTCGTGCTCATCGCATAACACATCGAGAACGGACCCTTCTCCTCGGGCGGACGCGGTGGGCGGACTCGTGGTGTCGTGTCGGGGGGCGCAGGCGGCGACGGCGGCACCGCTGGCGGGACGAACAGCGGCGCCGCGGGACCGGGTTGATCCGGCACGCCAGGCGGACTGATATAGGCGCGGTCGGAGGCCTTCCACACCGCCGGTTGGTCCGGGCGCTCGTGGCTGCGCGTAAAGACCGGCATCACGATGAGCCAGCGGTCGGCCAGTTGATCGTAGCGGACTACGGCGTCGCCGTTGTTGTGCGCTTCGCACGCTCCGCCGAAGCCTTTGAAGAGCGTGTTCGTCGGGACGGGCCCATAGACGATCTCGCCGTTTTTCCGGAAGATCGCCATACGTGTGTTGACGATCTGGAAGACGTAGTCCCGTCCCACGGCAAGCGAGTTGTCGGAGGGGTTGCGTGCTTCCCAGCGGCCGTGGGGGCCCTGAAGCCCGACGCCTAGACCATCGAAGCTCGTGACGAGGGTGGCAGGCGGCCGATTTCCCTGCATCGTCTGCTCGATGCTCCCCTCGGGCGAAGCGCTGGGTCTCGTGGGTCGAGCGCAGGCGATGGCGGCGACGAGCACGCCTGCGCTTATGGCACGCTTACGACGGGCAGTCTGTCCGACGAGCTGTAACGTGAGAGCGTCGATACACCCCTCCAAATACGTGACCGGTGAGCGAGTCCGGGTAAACGCGGAAGTGAAAATGCACCCGATACTCGACGGCCTGCCAGATCACGTTTATGGAGTCCTGGCCTCCAGGATAGGGGCTCTACAAGCGACGTCATTGGCCGCGCGGACCGATGTTCGGAATCCGCACTGCTTCAGCGCCTGTCACCAAACTGGGACCAGTAATACCGCCGGAAAAAATCACAGTCATAACTGCCCAAGCGCGCGCTGTCGGTCCACACGGCTCGATCTACGCGCGCCCCATCCCGCTCGGTGGCGAGGCCAAACATCAGATGACGCGCAGTAGAGAACGGGAGCAGCCAAATCGAGTACGGGAGTGAGCAAGCTACCAGCGAGCTCGCGACCACCACGACGGCGACCAGCAACGGGTGACGGCGCCGAATCATTCCTAAATCTATACGCCTGAATCGGACGCTAGGGTTTGGGACCCATCCGGCGCGGATCGGGTCGCTGCGCCAGCATCCGCTCGGCGAAATCCAGGCGCTCCTGCGTCTCGATCAGCTCCTGCCGCAGCTTGATCATCTCGGCTTGGAGTGACTGGATCGCATCAGACGTTTCGAGCGGCGTCTCGTCCGCTTCGCTCTCGCGGCGCCGCCCCAGCCGCTGCGCCCATACCCCGAATCCCACTGCAAGCGCCGCGTGAGTCATGGAGTGGAGGGCTCCGGTCGCGAAGCCAACGCCGATCACGTTGGCGACGCTCAGCACGATGGCGATCGGGTACCAGGTCGCGGGCTTGAACGTCATGGAACGTTCACGCCCTTCACGAGGAGCCAGAGCGTCAGTGCGCCTTCCGCGAGAATAGCCACGGGGATGATGAAAGGCGCCAAGTGCGCCCCGAGCGCCGGCGAAAGAAAGTTCGTGAACGAGTTGATGACGTAACTCGACCCGCCGAGCAGCAGCAGTACGCCCAGGATCCGCGGAATCAAAGTGGACCGGATGATCAGATATCCGATCGCGATAATCTGAGCGCCAAAGAAGACCATCGCGATGTAGAAGCCCTGGGCCGGCGGGTCGGACCGTACAAGCGAGAGCGCCGCCCCGCTTGCGACACCGGCGAGACCGCAGAATGCCGCAAACAGTGAAATGCCGGTGTCCACTGGTTTGAATAGTTGGTACAGAAGGACGGTCACGCCCAGATAACACACGCCGCTGAATTGATTGGCGGCAAAAGCCAGGCGCGGCATCCCGGACTGAGTGGCGACGCTGATCACACTCGCTGCGATGACAACGAGCCACAACGCGCCGGCCAGCCTCGCAGTACGACGTGGGTCGTTCATCGCGCCTCCGGGGTTGCGACGCCTTTGACGATGAGCCACACCGCGAGCACCAGCTCGAAGACGAGGATCGGCAGCCACATGAGCCGCGTGACGAGTCCCGGCAGCACCTCCATGACTTGCAGTGGCAGGCCTATCGCGATCACGGCAGATGCGACGACGCCGAGAGCGGCCAGCCACACGGGAACCAAGCGACCTCGCAAAAGCAGCCAGGAGAAGAGTGTGCTGCCGACGGCGAAGAACGTTGCGGCGATGAGCCAGGGTTGGTTGAGTACGAACGCGACGAGTACACCGGCCGCTGCGGGATCCGGCGCGCTGTTACCGGCAGCCGCGGCGACGGCGAGCAGTCCCAGCGTCGCCGGGATCGAGGCGGCACCCGTGACGCCCTCGGCGACTCGGCACGTCAGGCCCAACATGGCAAGATCACGATCCTGGTCATGTGTGAGCGCGTACAGCGTCACAGCCAGCGCGAGCGCGCAGAAGCAGCCGATCAACGACAGCAGCGCGGCGATGCGCACGTCCGTCGCGTGCGTGGCCATGTTCGCGAGCTTCGCGGCCATGTCAGCACCGCTCGTGGCCCGATCGGACAGCAGCATGCTGGGGTATCCCGCGGCGATATAGACAAGGTAGGCGACGCCGGCAATCCGCGCGTTGGTAGTGCGAGTCACGTCTGCTCCGGCCCAGGGGTATAGGCCATACGTGGACCGATGTTGCGGGATTCAACAAAATGCCGCGAAACTAGATCGATGAAAGGGACGCCGCAGCCAAACGCTGGTTGCTAGGAGTGCTCAGCCATCGCGTTCAGTGACCGCGCCTCGTCACGATACTTCACATACACGATTCTATTGGACGACTGTGGGCCCAACTCCGTCATACCGAGTTTGCCGGCGATCGCGCGTGCCGGCTGGTTCGCATCATCGATGCACGCGATGACGCGCTCGAGTTTCGCCGTGTTGAACGCCCAGGCGAGCACGAGCTGGCAGGCTTGCTTCGCGATGCCTCGCGTTTGTGCTTCCGATCGCATCGCACACAGGAGCTCGAAATCATCGCCACCCGCGGCGTGAGACTTGATCAGCCCCGCGAATCCCAGGCTGACTTGTCCTTCCATGATCACGAAAACGTGGTGACCACCCCGCTCGGCCCAGATAGGCAGGGTGCCGATGGACTCCCACACGTCCTCCTGCTGCTGGAGGGAAGTCAGCAGGTCATGATGAGAGTCGTCTAGTGGGCGAAGTTCCACGGTCACTCCTTGGCTAGCGGACGAACCACAGCGTAACGCCAACCTCCAGCGCCAGCGACCATTCGAAATCCTGAAATGGTTGGGTCGAGGCGATTGCGACGAAGCTCGTCCGCGGAATGGGCAGCGGCACAACGGTGCTACTCACGATGATCGGGTAAGGCTTATAGTTGTCGGGCTCGAGCCAGAGCACTCCAACCCCGAGCCCCGTGCCGGCCGACTTGAAGTGCAGCAGCGCGTGCTCCACGGCGGTTATGACGGTCGGCTTGGCGCTCTCGTCGGTCCACGACAGGGTGATCCACCCTCGGGTAGCACGGACGGGTGGTGTTTCGGCATGCAGCTCGCCAATAGCCACAGGCACTTGGTTGCTGACCAACGCACCCGCGCTGACAGTAGCGAATTGCGCCTCGGCACCGAGCAGAGGCACGAGGCCAAGGATGGCGAGGCTAAGCATGCTTTTCATCAAGGTCATAATTTACACGCCGTGATCGCTGCCCGCCTCGCTCTCTGCGTGCTCACGAGCCTCGGAGCGCAGCGCCCGAGCCCTCGCGTGCTCGTGTGGGGCGGCGATGCCGAGGGCGGGGCTCCGTTCGTGGAAGCGGACCCGGCCGATCCATCGCAGGTGCGTGGCTTCGACGTGGAAGTGGCGGCACGCATCGCCCGCGGATTAGGTGGCCGCACAGCGCGGTTCGTTCAGGTGCAATGGTCCAACATCGACCAGTCTGTCGAACGCGGTGACTTCACGCTCGGCCTCTCTGGTGTCGAGGACACACCCACACGGCGTGCCCGCCACGCCGTCACCCTTCCCTACTTCGAGTTCCGCGAAGTGCTCGCCGTGCGTCCGGAGGACGCCGGCCGCATCCATGGTCTCGCGGACCTGCGCGGTCGTCGCGTAGCGACGCTCGGCGCCACGATCGCGTACGACTTGCTGGTCGCCGCACGCGACACGACGGGCCTGATCCCCATCTCCTACGATGACGACGTCCATCCCTATGGCGACCTAGTCGCGGGCCGTGTGGATGCGGTGTTGCTGGACCACATCATCGCGCAGCGCGCGTTGCGCCGTCGCGGCGGATCGGGCTTCGTGATCCTGCCGCAACCGGTCGCCCTCGGTCATTACGTGGGCGTTCTCGCGCGCGCCAATTCCGCCCTGCGGGATTCGGTGGACGCGGTGCTGCGCCAGGCGATGCGCGACGGCACGCTGGAGCAGATCTTCCGTCGCTGGGACGTATGGGATCCGAGCCAGGGCGCGTTGTTCGATCGTGTCGTTCGCTCCACCGCGACGGCGGCACCGCTAGGGTCGGCTGCCGGCTCGCATGCCCTGGCCTACCTCCCTTCGCTCGCCCGCGCGGCGGGCGTAACGCTTCTCGTGTCGATATTGTCGATGGCGCTGGCGGTCCTCGTCGGGCTCGCGCTGGCATCGGGCCGAGTCTACGGACCGGTGTGGCTGCGCGTGCTGACGACGGTGTACGTCGAGGTGATTCGCGGCACGCCGCTGCTCTTGCAACTGTTCGTCATCTACTACGGGCTGGCGGGCGTCATACGGCTGCCGGCGTTCCTCGCCGCGGTCCTGGCGCTCGGCCTGAACTACGGCGCCTATGAGGCCGAGATCTACCGCGGCGCACTCGAGGCGGTGCCGCGCATCCAGCTCGAAGCCGCGCGCACACTCGGCTTCTCCGAATGGCAGATCTTGCGCCTGGTGCGCGGGCCTCAGGCGCTGCGCTTCGCGCTTGCGCCGATGACGAATGACTTTGTCGCCCTGCTCAAGGATTCTGCGCTCGTGTCGGTCATCACGGTCGTCGAGCTGACCAAGCAGACGGCAATCTACGCAACCAACGTGGGGAGCTGGGTCGTTCCCGGCGCGCTGTGCGCCCTCGTGTACCTGGCGATGTCGCTGCCGCTGGCCCGGCTGGCTCGCCGGCTCGAGCAACACTGGCGGCCCGCGTGAGCGCGCTGCTGGTGATCGACCGGCTCTCCGTGCGGTATGACTCGCGCGACGTGCTGCGAGGGCTCTCGCTCGAAGTCGCACGGGGCGAGATCGTGGCGTTGATGGGTCCCTCTGGCGTGGGGAAGTCCACCGCGCTGCGGGCGGTGGCCGCGCTCCAAGCGTTCGATGACGGACAGATCGTCGTCGATGGATTCGCGCTGGCGCCGGGACCGGTGCCGCCCGAGTCGCGACTCGTCCCGCTGCGGCGCCGGGTGGGGCTCGTGTTCCAGGCGCACGCCCTGTTCGAGCACCTCACCGCGCTCGACAATGTCACATTAGCGCTGCGGCACGTCCTGGGCCGGAGCCGCGACGAGGCCGAGGCGGTCGCGACGGAGCTGCTCGCTTCACTGGACGTCGGCTCGCGCGCGAGCGCCTGGCCGGGTCAGCTCTCGGGCGGCGAGGCGCAGCGGGTTGCGATCGCGCGCGCACTCGCGCCGGATCCGCATCTGCTGCTCATGGACGAACCAACGGCGGCGCTCGACCCGGCGCGCCGCAGCGCCCTAGGGGCAACGTTGCGCCGTCTGTGCGAGCAAGGTCGGGGGTTGCTGGTGGCCACACACGATGCAGAGTTCGCGCGGGCGAATGCTGATCGAGTTGTAAGTCTGACGGCCTGACGGCCGTCCTTCAAGCCGCGGCCCGCTCATAGACGCCAAAGGTCCAGTGCTGTGGCGACGGGAATCGCGGACCGTGCCATCCCGCGACACGGAGTCGCCGCGCAATCAGGATGTTCATCAGCCCGTGCCCCACGAGAACAACCGCTCCGCAGGCCTCGGCGCGGGCCGTCAAGAGCGACGCCGCTTTTGAGGCACGCGCGCGCGCGGCCTTGAAGCTCTCGGCGCCGGCGGACCAGCCGCAAAACCACGCCGAGCGCGCGAGCCATTCCCACAGACCCGGGCGGAGGCGAAGGCCGGACCGGATGGCGCACGGTAACTCGGCCTCTCGAAAACATGGATCAACCAGAGGCGCCGTCGCTGGCGCGAGGAGCTGCGCCGAGTCCCGCGACCGGCGCAGCGGACTGGTCACCAGACACTTCGCCATCCGGCTGAGCTGCTCGAGGCCTGCGCTGGGGCGGTGCGACGAGTCGAGCGGTGCGTCCGCCTCGCCTCGCAGCCACTCGGCGAGCCCGTGTCCCGGGATCGGCGTTCGAAAATCCCACGCCGGTCGGCCGTGCCGCGCGAGAATGATCCTGATCACGCGGATAAACTCTTCGGCGACAGGCCACGGCCCCGGACCTTGAAGCCCAGCCATCCAAGCAGAACGGCTGGGAGTAACACCACCAGGGCCTCCTGTACGAGTTGGCCGGCCAGACTACCCGGATCTCCAAGCGGCTGCCATCCGAAGCGAAAGCGCTGCAATGAGAACGGCGCGAAAAACTCCACGCCCCATGAATACCTCGAAAGAGCGTCAAAAGAGGCATGCGATACCAGCGCGAGGCTGAGGACGACAGCAATGCGAGCGCGTCGCTGCGTCCACTCAGGGCCGCGGAAGAAAATGAACGTGGCCACGGCGGCCGCGAGGAGTGCGAACGTGAGCGAATGCGTGATCGCGCGATGGGCGAACAGTGAGGTTTCGGCAAGATGCAGCGGCGATACGATCACATCGATATCGGGCAGGGCGGCGCAGGCGGCGGCAACCAGGCACACTCGTCGCGTGGGCGGTGCCTGTTGAGTCCAGGCGGCGATTGCAAATCCGACGGCGGCGTGGGAGATCGGTGTAGGCACGGCGTCCGCTTAAGTGGCGCGCCTCCGCAGGTACACATGGGTCGCGCGCTCGCCGGCGACATGCTTCACTGCTTCGTAGCCCAATGCGGGCAGATCGATACCTGTGTAGAGAGCTGCGCCGGCACCCATGAGAACCGGTCCGATCGCCAGGTGCAGCTCGTCGATCAGCCCGGCGCGCAGATATTGCCGAATCGTCGAGACCCCGCCGCCCAACCGAATGTCGCGATCGCCGGCGGCATCTCTGGCCTGTTGCAGCGCCGCGTGAATACCGTCGGTGACGAAGCGAAACACCCCGAGCGGATTCTGAAGATCCTGATCGGGCCCGGCACCGAAGCCGTCGAGCGAGACTGCGACGCTACTGACCCGGAGTCTCGACATTGTGCCTTAATCTACCTCGGGGAGCTTGACCTTCAGGTGCGTGCCAACCCCAGCGCGGCTTCCGCGTCGGCTACGGCGAGCCGCCGAGCCGCACGCTTCACCGCAGGCGGCACCCACCGGGGAAAAGGCACGACCCGTTCTTCGTGCCGGCCGCTCGCGGTATGGACTTCCCGAACCGCCGCCAGGTCGCGCCGCGCGAAGTTGCGCGCCAGCCGAACCAGCGCCGGCCACAACCGCCGATGTACGTACGTGATCTTTCCGCCGACGAGCCGGCAGACGAGCACGTCGGCCGAGTCGCGCACGGCACGCGTGAGCCAGAAGATTTGCTTTCCTTTGGCATGGCCCCACCAGCTCCCCGCTATGCGTCTTCCGACCACTGCCTCAGCGAGGTTCGGGACCGGACCGCGGGCGCTTTCGAGGACGACGCCGTGGCGCTTTACGAATGAGAGGGCTGAACGGCGGGTCACGCTCCGACCGTCCGACTGTCCGACCGTCCGACCGTCCGTCGCAGATCCAGCAACATCGCCACCGGCCCAACCATCGCGAGCGCCAAAATTGGCGGTGATACGTAGAACGGGCGCAGCAAATCGACCTGGTAGTCGCCGGCGAGACGAATCAGAGTCTCGACCAGCGCGACGATCGCAACCACGATCATCCGGCCGTGCCGCGTGCTCACCGTGGTCCGCGGATCGGTGACCATGAAGAAGACGAACAGCTGATACATCGGTCCGGTAATCGGTGCGAGCTCGGCGAATAGCGGCCCGCCCACGATGAAATGCCGCAGCACCGCAAAGACGATGAAGCAGGCCACGTAGGTCAGCGTGACATGCAACACCCGCGCGCGCCACGCGATCACCAGGCCGAATGCCCAGATCACGAGATTGGTGCCGAGGTCGTTGCCCCACTGATGGCTGAGGATCGCGACCGAATCGGCCGCGACCAGCACGAGCAGCGCAATCGCGAAGTTGCTGGGGTTCCACAGATGGCGGCCGCGGTAGGTGAGGACGTATTTCGACGCGATGGCGATGAAGGCACCCAATGCGAAAGGCCAGAGAATGTTCGCCTGCGGCTTGATCAGCAGCGCCAGACTGATTCCCGTGATGTACGCGCTCGCCACATTCGCCATGCGACCCCGCAGCCACCACGACAACAGCAGCTCGGTCCCCACGCACACACCGAGTGTCGTCGCCAGGCGCTGATAGCCGCCCAGAATGCTGTAGCGCGCCTCCCCCACCACCAGCACCAGGGTGATGAGAAAGACGATCAGGTACTTGGGATCGATCGCCGTGGCGACGAACGAGCGCGCCGGTGCCTGGACCGGAGCGGTCGTCACTTCGGCTCCGTGATGACATGCAGCTGGTCGATCGCCAGACCGTTCAGCTCTTGCGTCGCGCCCGACGGCCAACGAATCGTCACACGGCCCAACCGCTGATCTCCCAGGCCGAAGTGCAACCGCCGATCGTTCTGGCTGCAGAACCCCGACCCACCATCCACCACCTGACGCTGGCGCCCTGCCCCGATCTCCACCGTTACCTCGGCGCCGATGGCGCTGCGATTGCTGCGCGTCCCCACGAGCTTGAACTCGACCCAATGCGCGGGATTTGCGGTGTTGCGATAGAGCAGCGCCCTGCCCTTCTCATTCGCAATCACCACATCGAGCAGCCCACGGTTGAAGAGGTCGGCCATCGCGACGGCGCGTCCATCGAGCAGGTCGATCACACCCGCTTCCTGAGCGACGTCGACAAACCCCGCCTGGCCGCGGTTCAGCAGCACGCGCGAGCGCTCGTAGCCGGAAAGACTGGCGCTGCCGATGGGCGGCCAGTTCTTCGCGTCTTCGAAGATGTTGCCCTGCGCTCCCGCGATCTTCGACATCGCATACCAGTAGTCGCGCCCCGAGTCTGCCGAGATGAAGCCGTTCGCCACGAACAGGTCGAGCAGGCCGTCGTTATTCAGATCGCCGAACTGCGCGCCCCACGCCCAGCCCGCATCGGCGACAACGCTGGTCGCGACCTCTTTGAAATGGCCGAGCTGCTTGAGGAATTGA
>Ga0099827_10002302_pt1 | contig 10498 bp, 9 predicted proteins | sample CZO8metaG_FD_79339 | JGI IMG/M metagenome (GOLD analysis project Ga0099827, IMG submission 79339) | Vadose zone soil microbial communities from the Eel River Critical Zone Observatory, Northern California, USA - CZOApr15con1.8 metaG | ecosystem: Environmental > Terrestrial > Soil > Vadose zone ...
TCCCGCACGGTCATCGGCCGCTGCGGCGGCACCAGTCGCTCGCTGCCGTCCGGCCGCCGCTCGCAGACCTTGAGGTCGCGCCACTGCGGGATGAAGCGGCTCACCGGATCGCTGAGCGAGAAGAAGCCGCGCTCGTAGAGCGTCAGCAGCGCGACGCCGGTGATCGGCTTGGTCATCGAGTAGATACGCCAGATCGTGTCCTCGCAGACCGGAGCCGAGCGCTCGAGATCCCGGGCGCCGAACGACCTGAAGTACCCCACGTGACCGTGCCGGACCACTGCGAGCTGACAGCCGGCGATGCGGCCGGCGTCGATATAACGGTCCTGCAGATGCTCGGTGATCCTTCGAAGCTGCCGTTCGTCCAGACCTGCGTCCACCGGATCGACTTTCATGAGGCAAGCTAATCATGTCGCAGCCGGAAGAGCCCAGCACCGAAACAGCGACATGTTCGACACAAGGCGTCATCTGTTACATTTAGTACCTTTGCAACTTCCGCGACAACGCCGACCAGACAGCTCTTTGCGCCCTAAGCTGCCGTCATGCCGCTGACCGTGCCGGCCTGGATCACTGCCGTCGCCACCGTGATCATGGCGTCCGGCGTGATCACCGCCGTCTACTACGTCCGCAAGGCCTTTGGCACTAAGCAGCGCGAACTGGTCGCGCAGCTGACCGACGCCACCAGGCTCCATGCCAGCGCACTGCGCCTTTCGGTGGACGAACGGCGCCGCGCCCAAGCTTGCCACGTCTTCATTGATCTTGACCGCAGCACGCCACTCAAGCAGGTCCCAGCCACCACGCAGTCCGCCGAAGCTACAGCACTGCCCTGGCGGATCACCGCGACCGTGCACAACGCCAGCAGCCAGCCGGTCTATGACCTCTACGTAATCTGGCAGCTCGGCACCGAGCGGATGGGCCGACCGGACCCGACGACCAAGCTGATGCCCGGCCAGCAGGCCTGCTTCGAGCGCGGCAGTCATACAGCGGGGGTTCTAGGGGGTCGTCCCCCTTCGACCAGCACCGCTGACCCAGCCGGCGCGACGATCGACCCGAACTCCCTGACCGCCTTCCTGACCTTCCGCGACGCGGCCGGGGTCAGATGGACGGCAAGAGAAGACGGCACCCTCAGCGACATCACGCCCACGAGCGCGGAGCCGGCGACCTCAGACAGCTAGGAAGGCAGGCCAGCGGCCAGGCGAATCTCCTGGGCCGCGGCCGATTTGCTGCGCGATACCCACAGCGCCACGTCCAGGATCCAGAGCAGGGTCGCGTCGGCGGCCGCCGCCGGTCGGAGTGCTTCCACGTCGGCCCGGGCCCCTTGGTCTTGGAGCAGGTGACGGAGCACATCCCAGGTGCGGCCAGGCACGTCAACGGCCTTGATGACCAGGCTGTCGCTGATCGGGCAGAGCCGGGGTCGCTTGCGCGCCAGCAGCTTGGTGGCGCTGGCCGTGCCGATGCCCTCGATCGAGGTCAGCACGTCCCACATGATGTCGACGTGCTTCAAGGTCACGTCGCAGGCGTCCCACAGGTCAACGTCGGTCGGGATGTCGGCCAGCAGGTCGGCGAACTGCCGCCGGTGGGTCTGCAACAGCACCCTGACCACCTGCGGTCGCCAGGTGATATCCAGCAGCGCGACCGCCAGCAGATCGTCGGCGGTGAATAGCCGCGGCGGGTTGTGACCGAGATCGCTGAACGTCATCCCAGCGAAACCGGACTCGTTGAAGTACGCGGCGACGGCGGTGCGCAGGCCGGGTATGGTCAGGCTAGCCCGCAGACGGCGGGCGGCGGATTCGACGTCTTGGTCGGTAGGTAAAGAGAGCATGAGACAGTATGGCCGACCCGCCTCCCGCCGCCCCACCAAACACGCGAGGCTACGTACTTAACTTAAGGGGCGGCCGGAAGATCAACTAGTGACGCCAGGCTCGCCCGATGCCGGTCTGGGGTGCCAAGGGCCAGTGCAGTCGTTTTCGCCCGCTTAAGGTACAGATGCGCCGGGTGTTCCCAGGTGAACCCGATGCCACCGTGCAACTGGATCATCTCCTGCCCGGCGAGCAACGCGGTCTCCGAGCAGACCGACTTGGCGAGCGCGACCGCCACCATCACATCGGCGTCGTCGCCGGCCAGGCAAGCGGCGGCGTACCTGGACGCCGCCCTGGCCTGGGTGACCGCCACCCACCAGTCGGCGAACCGGTGCTTGAGTGCCTGGAAGGACCCGACCGGCCGGGCGAACTGATACCGCTGCTTGACGTAGGCCAGCGTGATGTCGAGCGCCCGCTCGGCCAGGCCGAGCTGCTCAGCGGCCAGAATCCCAGCCCCGGCCCGCAGCGCGTCGGCGACCGCCAGGTCCGCCGCCGATCCCCCGGCGATCCGCCGCGCCGGAACCGAATCCAGTTCCAGGTCGCAGAGCTGACGAGTCATGTCCAGCGACACCACCGCCGACTTCGAAACTCCCGGCGCGGAGGACTGCACCACGTAGAGCCCGTAGGGCACCCCATCAGCCGGCACGAGAAGCAGACCGGCCGGCAGCGCGTCGGCGACGCCGGAGACAGACCCGGACAGCCGGTAAGTACCGTCCGGATCATCGCTAGCCGCCGGGCCGATCCTGACCGTCGCCTCCGGCCTGGTCCCCGCCATAGATTCGAACGGCACCGCCAAGGCAGCCGTCACCGAGCCATCCGCCAGTCCGGCCAGCAACTCGGTGTCGCCGGACGCAATCAGTGCGACGGTGGCGAGCACAGCGCTGCCGAGGAACGGCACCGGAGCGACCGACCGGCCGATTTCCTCGGCCACGACCGCGACCTCGCGGAACGAGGCGCCCGCACCGCCGTGCTCCTCGGGAATCAGCAACCCGGCGCAGCCGATCTCGGCGGCCAGCGTGTGCCACAGCCCGGTGTCGTAGGTCTCCGGGCTTTCTGTCCTGGCCAGGACATCGGCCGCGGCGGCCTTCTCCTCGAATACCGAGCGCACGGCGGCGCGCAACTCGGTCTCCTGCTCGGTGTAGGTCATGTCGGGCAGCCGCCGCTGCTGCTCAGTCTGCACAGTCACTGGGGCAGGTCCTTCCACGGCTTGTCCTTGTCCAGCCGGATCTCCGGCGGCAGGCCGAGCACCCGCTCGGCGACGATGTTGCGCAAGATCTCCGAGGTACCGCCCTCGATCGAGTTGCCCTTCGACCGCAGGAACCGGTACCCGGCGTCGCGCCCGTAGAAGTCGGCGCCCTCGGGCCGGTGCATGGTCCAGTCGCTGTACCGGAGGCCAGAGCCACCCTGCAGCTCGATCTCGAAGTCCGCGATCTCCTGGTTGAGCCTGGCGTAGACCAGCTTGGCCCCGGAGCCGTCCGGGCCCGGCTGCCCGTTGGCCAGCTGCTGCCGCAGCCGCTCCCCCGACAGCCGGGAAACCTCGGCGGCGACCCAGAGCCTCAGCAGCCGGTCATGCAGGCCTTGTGTCCGCTTCTCCGGGTGCTCCCGCCAGGTCGCGGCGGAAAAGCCGATCATGCCGCCCTCGCGCGGCAGCGAGAACGCGCCGAGCGCGACCCGCTCGTTCATCAGCGTCGCGGTGGCCACGGCCCACCCCTGGCCGACCTCGCCGATCCGGTCGGTGTCATCGATGGCAACATCGGACAGGAAGACCTCGTTGAACTCGGCCTCACCGGTCGCCTGGCGCAGCGGCCTGACCTCGACCCCAGGCGCCTTCATGTCCACGCTGAAGTAGGTCAGCCCCTTGTGCTTGGGCACGTCAGGATCGGTCCTGGTGACCAGCAACGCCCGTTTGGCCATGTGCGCGGAAGAGGTCCAGACCTTCTGCCCGTTGACCACCCAGTGGTCTCCGTCCCGGACCGCCCTGGTGGCCAGGTTGGCCAGGTCAGACCCGGCCCCCGGCTCGCTGAACAGCTGGCACCAGATCTCCTCGCCGGTCCATAGCGGCCGGAGCCAGCGCTTCTTCTGCTCGTCGCTGCCGTAGGCGAGGATGGTCGGCGCGGCCATGCCGAGGCCGATCGCGTTGCGCTCTGGCCGGTTGGTCGGCGCGTCCGCGGCGGTGAACCCGGAGTCCACCACCTTCTGCAGCGTCCGCGGCAGCCCCTGACCGCCGAGCCCGACCGGGTAATGCACCCAGGCCAGCCCGGCGTCGAACCGGGCCCGCACGAACTCGAGCCGCTCGGTGCTGGCCGGGTCGTGCGCGGCCAAGAACTCTCTTACTTGTTCCCTGAGCCGGTCGGCGTCGGCCGCCTGACCGTTCGCGGCGGCTTCCTCTTTTAGCACAGGGGCCCGCCCGCCACGTAGATCACCTGGCCGGACACGAACCCGGCACCCTCGCTAGCTAGGAACGACGCCACATGAGCGACGTCCTCTGGCTGCCCGACCCGGCGGACAGGGATCTGCGAGGCCGCCGCCGTCTGGAACGTCTCAAACTCGACACCGACCCGAGCCGCCGTCGCCGCGGTCATGTCGGTCACGATGAAGCCGGGCGCGATCGCGTTCGCGGTGATGCCGAACTGGCCGAGTTCCTTGGCCAGCGTCTTGGTGAGGCCCTGCAGCCCGGCCTTGGCGGTCGAGTAGTTGGCCTGGCCCCGGTTTCCCAGCGCCGAGCTTGACGACAAGCTGATGATCCGGCCGTACTTCTGCTCGACCATGAACTTCTGGCAGGCCCGGCTCATCAAGAACGCGCCCTTCAGGTGCACGTTCATCACGGTGTCCCAGTCGTCATCGGACATCTTGAACAACAGGTTGTCCCTGAGCACGCCCGCGTTGTTCACCAGCACGGCCGGCGGCCCAAGCTCGGCGGCGATCGCGTCGACGGCCGCGGTGACCTGCGCGGTGTCGCTGACGTCGGCTCCGGCCGCGAACCCGCGCCCGCCGGCTGCCTTGATCGCGTCGACCGTCGCTCCGCAGTCGCCTTCCTTGAGGTCGATCACGCCGACCGCCATGCCGTCGGCGGCTAGCCGCTTCGAGATAGCCGCCCCGATGCCACGGGCGCCTCCGGTAACGACGGCAACCCGCTGAATGCTTTCTCCCATAAAGATCTTTTCCTTTCTTTAAATTTTGCGGGCGCTTTTTACCTAGCTGCGATACTTATGCAGCTCGCGGCGCGCCAGCGAGCGTTTGTGCACCTCATCGGGACCGTCAGCGAACCGCAGCGAGCGGGCTCCGGCCCAGGCCTGGGCGAGCGGGAAGTCCTGGCTGATGCCGCCGGCGCCGTGGGTCTGGATCGCCTTGTCGATAATCCACTCGGTCATCGATGGGACCGCGATCTTGATCGCCTGGATCTCGGTGTGGGCGCCCTTGTTGCCGGCCGTGTCCATCAGCCAGGCGGTCTTCAGCACCAGCAGCCTGGCCTGCTCGATCCGCACCCTCGACTCGGCGATCCAGTCCTGCACCACGCCCTGGTCGGCGATCGGCTTGCCGAACGCGACCCGCCCGGCGGCCCGGCGGCACATCGCCTCAAGCGATCGCTCGGCCATTCCGATCAGCCGCATGCAGTGGTGGATCCGGCCGGGCCCGAGCCTGGCCTGCGCGATCGCGAAGCCCTCGCCTTCTCCGGCGATCAGGTTGGCGGCTGGAACGCGCACGTCTTTGAACTCGATCTCGGCGTGCCCGCCGTGAGTGGAGTCGGAGAAGCCGAACACCCGCATGCTGCGCTTGACGTTGACGCCGGGGGTGTCTTTCTGCACGCAGATCATCGACTGCTGGCGGTGGCGCTCGGCGCTCGGGTTGGTCTTGCCCATCACGATCAACAGCTTGCAGCGCGGGTCCATCGCGCCGGATGACCACCATTTGCGGCCGTTGATCACGTACTCGTCGCCGTCGCGGACGATCGAGGTGGCGATGTTCGTCGCGTCGGAGGAGGCCACGTCCGGCTCGGTCATGCAGAATGTGGACCTGATCTCGCCTTCGAGCAGCGGGTGCAGCCAGCGCTCGATCTGCTCGGCGCTGCCGAACTCAGCCAGCAGTTCCATGTTGCCGGTGTCGGGCGCGGCGCAGTTCAGCGCCTCAGGGGCGATCGCGCCGCTGCGGCCGGTGATCTCGGCCAGCGGCGCGTACTGCAGGTTGGTCAGGCCCGCGCCGTGCTTGGCGGCGATCTGGCCGGCCTGGTCCTGGCTCGCCCCCGATTGGCTAGCACCGTGAGTGCGGACAGTGAGGAACAGATTCCACAGGCCCTGGCTGCGGGCTTCGACCTTTAGGTCGTCGATCACGCCCGGGCGCTGCCAGATGTCGCCGCTGGCCGCGGCCTGCGCGACCTGCTCGGCGAAGACCGGTTCGGCCGGGTAGACGTGGGAGTCCATGAAGGCGAGCAGCTTGCCCCGTAGCTCCTCGGTCCGCGCGTCAAATCCAAAGTCCATCTGCTGCCTCCCGAGACGTTCGGACAAGCGTAACCGGGCGCTTAGTTAGTGAACTTACCGACCGGTACCGGACTGTGCTGTTTCGGGGGGACGACCCCCCGAATCCCCCCGAACTAACGCTACGGTCTGCTCATGGCAGCGGTCGAGACGGTTCGTGGCCCAGTCGACGTGGCTCAGCTGGGGACGACGCTGATGCACGAACACGTGTTCGTGCTGAATGAGGAGATCAGGCAGAACTACCCGGCCGACTGGGATGAGGAGGTGCGGATTGCCCACGCCGCCGCTCAGCTCAACAAGGCGGTGGAGGCCGGAATCACCGCGATCGCCGACCCGACCGTGATCGGGCTGGGGCGCGACATCGCTCGGATCAAGAAGGTCGCGGCGCTGACGCCGATGCACATCGTCGCGGCGACCGGCCTGTACACGTGGAACGACGTGCCGTTCTACTTCCGCTACCGGACCAGGCGGATGACGGCTAGCGGCGAGGACCCGATGACCGACTGCTTCGTCGGCGACATTACCGACGGCATCACCGGCACCGGGGTCAAGGCCGCGTTCCTCAAGTGCGCTGTTGACGAGGCTGGTTTGACGCGGGGCGTCGAGCGCGTGCTCCGGGCCGTAGCCCGCGCTCACGTGCTGACCGGCGCGCCGGTCACCGTGCACACTCATCCAGGAACCCGCAACGGGCTCGAGGTGATCAGGGTGCTCCGGGAGGAGGGCGTTGAGCTGCGCCGGGTGGTGATCGGGCACAGCGGCGACAGCAAGGACCCCGACTATCTGGCTGAGGTCGCCGACGCCGGCTGCCTGCTCGGGATGGACCGGTTCGGCATCGGCATGTCCCCATCGCTCGAACGACGCGCCGACGTGATTGCAGAATTGTGCCGGCGGGGCTACGCCGACCGGATGGTGCTCTCGCACGACGCCGCCTGCTATATCGACTGGTTCCCCCGCGATGACTCACGGGCGGGCAACTACACGTTCATCCACGAAACCGTGCTGCCCGCGCTGACCGAGCGTGGCGTCACGGCCGAGCAGATCGACGCCATGCTGGTCGGAAATCCGCGGCGGTACTTCACCCCGGGTAAGACGGTCGGATCATGATCGCGGGATCTCTGGGTCACCAGGGCGAGACCTTTGCTTCGGGATCATGGAGGCGATCGAGAGTAGATTCGAAGGCATGAGCACTATCGATGAGATCGCCAATGGCTATGTCACCCGGAGCGCGGAGCTTGATCCGGTATCCGCCACGTCGGCGGGGATCGCGGGCTATGACCATCTGATGACCGATCTCACGCCAGCCGGCTTCGAGGCCAGGGCTGAGCTCACCAAGCGCACGCTTGAGGCGATCGCCAGGACCGAGGTGTCCAGCCAGCGGGACCGGGTCGCCAAGGAAGCGATGATCGAGCGGCTGACGATCAGCGATGAACTGCACGAGTCCGGCGCGACCACGAATGAACTGAATGTGATCGCCTCGCGGTTGCAGACTATCCGGCAGATCTTCGACCTGATGCCGACCGAGACCGAGCAGGATCAGCGGAACATCGCGGCGCGGATGGCCCTGGTGCCGCGCGCGTACGAAGGGCTGAAGCAAACCTACCGGGAATGCGCTGCTGGCGGCGAGGTCGCGCCGCGCCGCCAGATCGCCGCCTGCGCCAAACAGTGCGCCGAGTGGTCGGCGGCCGGCACCGGCTTTTACGACGGCCTGGCCGCGCGGATCTCGGCGAGCGGGGCGCTTCGGGACGATCTTGATCGGGCTGCCCAGGCGGCCAATGCCGCTACGGCCGAGTTCGGCGAGTTCCTCACGGCCGAACTGCTGCCGTTCGCGCCTCCGCGGGACGCGGTCGGGCGGGAACGGTTTGCGCTCGCGTCGCGGAAATTCCTCGGCGCGACGATCGACCAGGACGACGCCTACGCCTGGGGCTGGGCCGAGGTGATCAGGATCGAGCAGGAGATGCGGCAGATCGCCGCCAAGATCGTGACCGGCGGATCGGTGGCCGACGCGGTCGCCGAACTCGACGCCGACCCTGACCGGCGGATCACCGGCCGGGACGCGCTGCGGGAGTGGATGCAGGGCATCGCGGACGCCACGATCGCGGAGATGGACGGCACGCACTTCGATATCCCCGAGCCTGCCCGCCGGATCGAGGCCATGATCGCTCCGACCGGCGACGGCGGCATCTACTACACGCCCCCGAGCGAAGACTGGAGCCGGCCGGGCCGGATGTGGTGGGCACTGCCCGACGGGGTGGAGGAGTTCTCGACCTGGAAGGAACTGACCACGATCTACCACGAGGGCGTTCCCGGTCATCACCTGCAGGTCGCGCAGACCGTGTTCATGTCCGATCAGCTCAACCGCTGGCAGCGGCTGATGGGCTGGGTCTCAGGTCATGGCGAGGGGTGGGCGCTATACGCCGAGCGGCTGATGGACGATCTCGGCTTCCTGTCCGACCCCGGCAACAAGCTCGGCATGCTGGACGCGCAACTGCTGCGGGCCGCCCGGGTCGTGGTCGACCTCGGTGTCCACGCGGAACTGCCGATCCCGGCCGACTCGCCCTGGCATCCGGGTGAGGCCTGGACCGCCGACCTGGTCTGGGAGTACTTGCGGTCGAGGGTCCAGGTCGATGAGAAGATGCTGCGGTTCGAACTCGACCGGTATCTCGGCTGGCCTGGCCAGGCGTCCTCGTACAAGCTCGGCGAGCGGATCTGGCTGCAGGCGCGCGACGACGCCATGAACCGCAAGGGCGCGCAGTTCGACCTGAAGGAGTTCCACAGCCATGCGCTCGCGCTCGGCTCGATCGGCCTCGACCCGCTACGCGAGGTGCTGAGCCGGTTCTGATCGTGGTGTGTTTGGGGCGCGGCGTTACTTCAGCAGCAGGCGGCTGATCCGGCGGCCAGCCACCTGCAGGCCGACGGCGCCCATGATGGCCAGATAGGCGATGCTGCCGAGCAGGCTCGGGCCGACCACGCCGAGCGTGAGCCCGCGGATCAGCTCGGTGCCCTGGTACAGCGGGGTGCATTCGACCACGATCTGGAGCGACCTCGGATAGACGCTGAGCGGGTAGAACGTAGTCGAGAACAAGAACATCGGCAGCGTCGCCAGCGTCACGAACTCAAAGTGCTGCCAGCTGCTCATGAACGTGGTCGCCGCCATCCCGGCGCCCGCGAACGCGAAGCCGATCAGCAAGGCGGCGGGCACCGCGGCGATGGCCCAGAGCGAGTGCACGAGTCCGAGGGCCAGCATGACGATCATGAACGAGATGCTGTAGAGACCGCCCCTGATCAGCGCCCAGCCCACCTCGCCGAGCGCGATCTCGTCCGCTCGCATCGGCGTGGCCAGCGTGGCGTCGTAGAGCTTGGCGTACTTCATCCGGAAGAAGACGTTGAAGGTCGAGTCGAGCACGGCGCCGTTCATCGCCGAGGTGGCGAGCAGAGCCGGGGCGACGAAGCTGGTGAAGGCGACCTGATGGCCGCTCGGGCCGGTCACGGTGCCGACCAGCTTGCCGAGGCCGACGCCGATGGACAGCAGGTAGAACAGTGGCTCGAAGAATCCGGAGGCGAAGCTGCCCCAGGCGTGCTTGTAGGCCCGGGCGTGCCGCTCGATGAGGTAGCCGCTGCCCGCACCGCCCAGGCCAAGCTTTCTGGTGCGCAGCAAAGGCAGCGGCAGGATCCGCAGCGCTAGCTCAGGCATAGAGCCTCCGCCGGTAAGTACGGCCGCCCGCGTAGACGCCGATGGCGGTCACCGCGAGCAGGTAAGCGACGTGCCCGACGGATGGCCACAGCGAGGCGGTGCCCAGGGTGAGGGAGCGGCACAGGTCGACCCCGTGCCAGAGCGGCGTGATGTAGGCGAGCGGTCTGATGGCGACCGGCAGCTGACTGACCGGGAAGAACGTGCCGGAGAACAGGAACAGCGGGATCATCCCGAACCTGAAGATCAGCGAGAAAGAGGTATCTTTCTCAACGGTGATCGCGAAAGCCTCAAGCGGAGCAGCGAACGCGAGTCCGGTCAGCAGCGCGGCCGGTATCGTCACGATCGCCCAGGCCGACTCGACCGCGCCGAAGGCCGCCATCACGATCAGGAAGATCACCGTGTTCATGACGAGCCGGAGCGCCACGAACAGCAGGTGGCCGCGGAAAAGGTCGACCGGCCGGAGCGGCGAGGCGACGGCA
>Ga0099827_10002304_pt1 | contig 10490 bp, 6 predicted proteins | sample CZO8metaG_FD_79339 | JGI IMG/M metagenome (GOLD analysis project Ga0099827, IMG submission 79339) | Vadose zone soil microbial communities from the Eel River Critical Zone Observatory, Northern California, USA - CZOApr15con1.8 metaG | ecosystem: Environmental > Terrestrial > Soil > Vadose zone ...
CGGTCATTAAGGGACTGCTCCGGCAGGCGTTGGACGAACGAGCAGCGCGGCGAACGCGTTCGAAGAAGGCGAGCTGAGACGCGGATTGATCCCTAAATCCTGCAGATCAGCAGCTCTCGCTCATACACCAGCTCGGACGGCAGATGGTCGTGGAGCTCGATGAACAGCTCCTCGTGCCCCACCACCTCGGCGCGCCACGCGGCGTTATCGAACTTCTGCAACTGGTCGAATTTCTCGCGCGGAAAATCGAGACCCTTCCAGTAAATGTCCTCGTAGTGAGGCATCCAGCCAATGGGAGTCTCGCGTCCCAGGGTACGGCCGTGGGCGCGATCGACGATCCACTTCAGCACGCGCATGTTCTCGCGGAAGCCGGGCCACATGAACTTGCCGTCGGCATCCTTGCGGAACCAGTTGACGTGGAAGATGCGGGGCGTCTCGGTGAGCGAGCGCTGCATCTTGATCCAGTGACGGAAATAATCGCCCATGTGATAGCCGCAGAAGGGCAGCATGGCCATGGGGTCGCGGCGGACTTTGCCCACCGCGCCGGCGGCGGCCGCGGTTGTCTCCGAGCCCATGGTGGCCCCGGTGTAAACGCCCGCGCTCCAGTTGAAGGCCTGATACACCAGCGGCATCGTCGTGGCGCGGCGGCCCCCGAAGATGAAGGCGCTGATCGGCACTCCGTCGGGCGCTTCCCACGCCGGGTCAATCGTGGGACATTGCGACGCAGGAGCGGTGAAACGCGAGTTGGGATGCGCCGCCTTAGCCCCGGTTTCCTTCGCAATTTGCGGGGTCCACTTCTTGCCTTGCCAATCCAGGCATTCGGCCGGCGGCTCATCCGTCATGCCTTCCCACCACACGCCGCCTTCAGGCGTCAGCGCCACGTTGGTGAAGATTGCATTTTTCGCCAGCGTCGCCATGGCGTTGGGGTTGGTGGTCTGCGATGTGCCCGGCGCCACGCCGAAGAAGCCGGCTTCAGGATTGATCGCGCGCAGGCGGCCGGTGGCGTCCGGCCTGATCCAGGCGATGTCGTCGCCCACCGTCCATACCTTCCAGCCCTCGAATCCGTCGGGCGGAATCAGCATCGAGAAGTTGGTCTTGCCGCAGGCGCTCGGGAAGGCGGCCGCGACGTAGGTTTTCTCTCCCTGCGGATTTTCGACGCCGACGATCAGCATGTGCTCGGCCATCCAGCCCTCGTCGCGCGCGATGTTGGAGGCGATGCGCAGAGCGAAGCACTTCTTGCCGAGCAGCGCATTGCCGCCGTAGCCGGAGCCGTAGGACCAGATCTCGCGAGTCTCCGGGAAGTGCACGATGTACTTTTCGGAATTACAAGGCCAGGGCACGTCTTTCTGTCCTGGAGCCAGCGGCGCGCCGACGCTGTGCACGCATGGCACTACGCGCTTCTCGGCTTTATCGATTTCCTTGAACACCGCAGTGCCGATCCGCGTCATGATCCGCATGTTCACCACCACGTAAGGCGAGTCGGTTAACTGCACGCCGATCTGCGACATCGGCGACCCGATCGGACCCATGCTGTAAGGGAGCACGTACATGGTGCGGCCGCGCATACAGCCGCTAAAAAGCTCCTTGAGCTTCTTGCGCATTTCGAACGGGTTGACCCAGTTGTTGGTGGGTCCGGCCCCGTCTTTCGAAAGCGAGCAGATGAACGTGCGGTCCTCTACGCGCGCGACATCAGCGGCGTCGGAGCGGGCGTAGAAACAACCCGGCCAAAGTTTTTCGTTGAGTTTGATGAACGTGCCGCTCGCCACCATCTGGCCGCAAAGGTCGTCGTATTCTTCCTGCGACCCATCCACCCAGTGAATCTCGGCCGGTTTTGTAAGGGCGGCCATCTTGTCCACCCAGTTGAGAAGATGCGTGTTCTGGCTCAAGGGCTGAGCCGATTTTCGTGCAGTCACTTGCATAGTAATAGTTTCTCACAGAGACTTCTGTTACAGTTTCTTTTCATGCACGTGCCGTTGACTCCGATTCGATGCCTCTACCGGGCCGTGGACCTGTACGGCAAGAAATTAGGGGTCGTGTCGGGGGCGCTCCGCTTCACCTACGCGCAGGTGGGGGAGCGCTGCGAGCGGCTGGCGGCGGGTCTTTTGAAGGTTGGGGTGAAGCCCGGCGATCGGGTGGCTTACCTCAGTTTCAACAGCCATGCGTTGTTTGAAGGCTACTTCGGTGTTCCCCTGATTCGTGCGGTGGCCATGCCGTTGAACGTGCGGCTCACCACGGCTGAATTGATCGCAATCCTAAACCACTCAGAGGCAAGGGGGCTGGTGTTCGAAAATGATTTTGCCGCGCACGTTGCCGAGATCCGCAAGGCGTGTCCCGATATCGCGCGGTTTATCGCCATCGATGGCCCGCATGCGGCCGCGGATCTGACGCTGGATGAGCTGATGGCGCACGGCCGGCTCGATCGCCCCGACCTGTTCTCCTTCGATGAAAACGAAATGGCGGAACTGTTCTACACCAGCGGCAGCACGGGCGCTCCCAAGGGCGTGATGCTCTCCCATCGGACGCTGTATATGCACGCGCTATCCGTCGCCATGTGCTTTGGCGGCGACGATACTTCCGTGGAGCTGCGCACCATTCCACTGTTTCACGCCAACGGCTGGGGACAGCCGCACTCGGCCACGCTCAACGGCGCCACGCAGGTGATGGTGCGCCGCTTCGATCCCGCGCTGGTTCTGCGGCTCATTCAGCAGGAACGGGCGACTTCGATGTCGCTGGTGCCCACCATGGCTAACGCTCTGCTGAACTGTGCTGAACTGGGGGCCTTCGATCTTTCGACCTTGCGCGTCATCGACCTGGGAGGAGCGGCGTCTTCTCCGGAGCTGATCGCGCGTATGGAAAAAGCCTTCGGATGCGATGCGATCGCCGGATACGGGCTCACCGAAACGGCACCCGTGGCCTCGAACAGCCGGAAGAAGAGCACCGTCGCCCCTGCCGGTGAGGAGGACCGCGTGAGGCGTCTGGCGATGGCGGGCTGGCCCTTCGTATCGAACGAAATCCGCGTCGTCGATAGACAGATGCGCGACGTTCCGCGCGACATGGAAAGCATCGGGGAGGTGGTGATTCGGGGGGATAACGTGATGGACGGCTATTTCAAGGACCCCGAAGCTACGCGCGCCGCGATCACCGATGGTTGGCTGCACACCGGCGATATGGCCGCCTGGGATGAGGACAATTACATCCATATCGTCGACCGCCAGAAGGACATCATCATCAGCGGCGGCGAAAACATTGCTTCGATTGAAGTGGAGAAGGCGATTTCCGCTCATCCGGCAGTGCTAGAGTGCGCCGTGGTCTCGAAACCCGATGAGAAATGGGGCGAGGTCCCGGCGGCGTTTGTCGTGCTGAAGCCCGGGCAGCAACTCGATGAACAGCAGCTCGTGGATTTTCTGCGGCCGCGCCTCGCGAAATTCAAGTTGCCACACGCGGTTCAGTTCGTCGAGGGGCCGCTCCCCAAGACGGGAACCGGAAAAATTTTCAAGCGCGAGCTGCGGGAAACGTTCTGGAGCGGAAGAGCCCGCCGCGTGCAGGGCTGATGTCTTCTGGAGAGGCTGCGAAAGATTCGATTGACCGCTCCCTGTGGTCGCGGCTCGGTAACCGTCGCACAACGCCGAAACTGAGCCGCGACTAAAAGGAGCGGGTGCAGAGCCTTTTCCGCAGTGCTATGCGCTTAGAACTCGATTTTATCCTTGGCCGCATCGATCTTCTTGCCGTCGACGCCGGTCACCTTGAGCAGGTCCTGGAGAGTCTTGAAGTCGCCGTTCTTCTGGCGATACTGGACTATTGCCTCCGCCTCTTTGGTGGTGAGGCTCAGGCCGGTCTCAATCTCCTTGGCGGTCGCCTTATTGACCTTGATCTTGTCGGCTGCTGCCTTGCCGAAGTTCTTGGCGAGGTAGTCGATGATGACGTCGAACTCTTCGTCCTTGGCCACCGCTCCGTACTGGACCATGGTGTCCACCAGGGCGCTCCATTCGGCCTTGGTCTGTTTCAGTTCGATGATCTGGTCCAGCCCGTGGCACTGCGTGCATACCCGGTTGAAGACTTCCTTCCCGGGGCCGTCGGGGAGATCCTGTGCGCGCGCGGGCAGAATCAGCAACCACGCGGCAACGAAAAAGAGTGAAAAGTTGAGCCGGTTCATTTGAGGATATTTTCGCACAGCGGCTATCCCGCCTGGCGCAAGCGTTCGTTTGCGAACAACACCAGGGTGATCCACACCAGGTCGGCGACCAGCAGGTGGATGAGCTGCATCCAGATAGGCGCCCCCAGTAAAACGCTGACGCCGCCGGCAATCATCTGCGTCACTACCAGCGCGAGCAGCCAGCCTGACAACGCGCGCAGGTGCGGCGCACGCCGCGCCCGGTACTCCGGCGCCGCCAGGGTCGCCAAATAGACCCCCGCCAGCACCGCCAGCATCGGATGCACGACGCGGAGGCGGATAAGAAAATTCGCCGTGGCCGCGAAATCGTCCGCGACTCCCTGAGCCAGCGAGGACGCGGGAAACAGCGTGTCACCCAACGCCGTGATGGCGCCCGCGACCGCCACCGCAATCACCGCCGCGAGCGCGGTCGCAATGGGCCAGCGCTGGCCGGGCGAAAGGGGGCGGAGGGGAGAGGCCGGGATTGGATCGGGCGCCCGCCACGCGGTGAGCGCCAGGCAGGCCAGCAGCAGGAACGTATTCACCAGATGTATGGCCAGCGAATAAACCCGGCCTACCGACTCATTCCGAGCCACGTGCCCGAGCAACACCAGCGAGGCTCCGATCAGGGCCTCGCTGCAGATGAAAACCAGGGACCAAGCGGCCCAGCGGCGCGCCGGATGCCGCCGTGGCAGCACCTTCCATGCCCATCCAAACAGCGCTACGACGGCGATCAGCGCCGCGCCGCTCATCACGCGGTGCGTAAACTCGATGACGGTAGCGCTCTGCGAAATTTCGGGGAGCACGTCGCCGTTGCAGAGAGGCCAGTGTCCGCCGCAGCCGGCGCCCGAGCCGGTTGCTCGCACCAGTGCCCCCCACAGGATCACGGCCAGGTTGTAAGCGAGCACGCCCCAGGCAAAGAGGCGAAAGCGATCCAGCGAGCGCGCGCGCGGCGGCAGTGAAGCGCCGGTTTCCATGGCCGCGGGCTGCATACCTTCAGCATACTCTTCGTGTATACGCGGGTCTCAATTGCGCGCCGACGCGAAATTGCGCGCCGACGCGAGATTGCGCACCGGCGCGAGATTACGCGGCGACGCCGGCTTCGAGCAGCTTTTCGGCCGCCTCAGCCGGCAGCGGCCTCGAAAAGAGGAACCCCTGGCCGGTGTCGCAGCCCGCATCGATCAATCCGGCGAGCTGAGCTTCGGTCTCGATACCCTCGGCTACGACGTTCATGTCGAGCGTGTGCGCCAGCTTGACGATGGTTTCGACGATGGCGCGAGTCTCCCGATCGGTCGCCACCCGCTGAATGAACGACGGGTCGATCTTCAGGGAGTCGAAATGAAACGTTCGCAGATAGCTCAGCGAAGAATAGCCCGTGCCGAAATCATCGAGTTTCAAGCCGACGTGCAAAGCCTGCAGATCGGCCAGAACATCCCTTGCGGATTCGATCGCGGTCATCAGCGAGCTTTCAGTGACCTCCAGTTTGAGAGTCTCCGGCGGGACACCGGTTTCCGCGAGGATGCGTGCGACCCCGCCCACCAGATTTGGATCCGAAAGTTGCTTGACGGAAAGATTCACGTTCATGCTTAGCGGCGGCGTGGAGGGGTACTTTGCCTGCCATACCCTGAGTTGCCGGCAGGCTTCGTTTAGAACCCATTCTCCGATCGGGATGATGAGGCCAGTCTCTTCGGCAATCGGAATGAATTCGGCAGGAGAAACGAGGCCAAGTTTCGGGTGGCGCCAGCGCAACAACGCCTCAAATCCGATGATGGACCGGGTGGGCAGATCTATTTTGGGTTGGTAGAACGCGACCAGCTCATTGCGCTCGATCGCGTGGTGCAGATCGATGGCCATCGACGTGCGCGCTTGCGCCTGCTCGCCCAGCACCTGGTCGAATAGTTCATAACGGTTCTTGCCCAGCGCCTTGGCTCGATACATGGCCAGGTCGGCGTCCCGAAGGAGATCTTCAGGCGTGCGGGACCTCCCGGTGACCAATGTGATTCCGGCGCTGGCGCTGGTCGAGATTGTCCTGCCGTGAAGCTGGACCGGCTGACTAAGACACACCAGCAGGGCTGCAGCTTCTCCCCGCAGTTGCTCCAGGTTTTCGAGATTTTCGAGAAAGACTACGAACTCGTCTCCCCCGATCCGAGACAGAACATGACAATAACTTCCCGCGCCCAACCTGCTCTTGAGACGCGCGCCTACCTCGATCAGGAGCTGATCCCCGGTGCCGCGGCCCAAGCTGTCGTTCACTATCTTGAAGCCATCCAGATCAAGCAGCACCACCGCCATAACTCCCTGTTGTCCGCCATCGCGCTGTTTGGCGATCGAGGTCGTTAGCTGTTCGATCAGGAACGCCCGATTACTGAGACCGGTAAGCGGGTCCACGAGCTTTCCCTCGCGATCGATGCTGGAACGCAATAGCTGCGCCTGGATACGCGCCGCGATGACCGGTATATCCACTGGCTTCACGACGTAATCATTGGCGCCGCTGTCAAGCGCGTCCACCGCGAACTCGCTCTGGGCGATGGCGGTCACCATGATGACCGGCAGCTCGATCTGAGAGCGGGTTGCGCGTAACAGCCTGAGCAGATCGAGCCCGCTCATTCCGGGCATCATCTGGTCGAGCAGCACCAGGTCGTAGTGCGCGGCCTCAATCTTTTCCAGGGCCTCCTGTCCGCTCTCGGCAACCTCAACCGAGTAACCGCGGCGAACCAAGTGGCGCGAGAGCGTGTCCCGATTGTTGGCATCGTCGTCCACCACCAGTAACCTGCTCGAATTCGCCTTCAAAGCGCTCCCCTTTCAGCGGGCTGCCGCGCGCTGCGTCACTTGTCATTTCGGCATGTCAAAGACATTCTTGAGCCGGAAAGTCAGACTGCTGGCCCAAGCCCGTAGTCCGTCCGTAAAGGAAACCTCAGGGCCAGAGCAAAAAGGGACAGGGACCTGGCGCCGCGAGGGATCACACAATCGGCGGTACCCGCTGACCCAAGGCGGCGCCGTTCGAGTGCCCACTGACACGGAACCCGGAGCGGCAGCGACGTCCTAACGGATGCAAACCGGGTAAATCGGCGCTCTTAAGATTTCTATTGACCTTTTCCGCGCACTTATGTTAAACAGTAAGCTGTTCCGAGGTTCCCGCCGTTCGCGGCGGGTGAAAAGGGAAGCGGGTGTAAATCCCGCACGGTCGCGCCACTGTGAGCAGCGAGCGGACCGGCGTTGTAGGCCACTGTTCCTTCGGGAATGGGAAGGTTGCCGGTTTCGCGATGACCTGTGAGTCAGGAGACCTGCCTTGGATTCTGGAGGCGCGTTTCCTTCTATGTCGAACAACGTTCGAACACTCACACTCTTTCTTCCTGCATTGGTCTGGGCCGGAAGCGTTATGGGCGCATCGTTGACCGGAGTCCTTCAAGATCCTCAATTTCAGGCAGTTCCCGGCGCGACCCTCACTCTGTTTTCGCGCAGCGGCGGCGCCACGGCCGCCACCACCAGCGATGCCGCGGGCGCTTACCGGTTCGATGGACTCCCCGCCGGCGACTATCTCCTTCGAGCCGAGGCTGCCGGATTCGCCGTGGCTCTGGCGGAGGACGTGCACCTGGCCGCGGACGGCGCGCAAGCCCGGGATATTGCGCTTCAACTGGCCGGTGTCCGCGAGCAGGTGGTGGTCACCGCTTCCGGCACATCGCAGACGCTTGAGGAAGTCTCGAAAGCGGTCACCGTCATCGATCGCGCGGAAGTGGAGCAGCGCGACGCGTTCACGATTTCCGATGTGGTGAGCCTGGCGCCGGGCGTGCGCGTCCAGCCACTCGGAGGCCCGGGGCAGTTCACTTCGATCCGCATCCGTGGCATGCGTGATCTCGATACCGCCGTAGTAGTGGACGGCTTGCGGCTGCGCGACGCCGGGTCGCTTCATGGCGACGCCTCCGGGCTGATTCAGGATCTTCTGTTCACCAATTCCAGCCGCATCGAAGTGATGAACGGCGCGGGGTCATCGCTCTATGGCACTAACGCCATGGCTGGCGTGGTCAACGTGCTGACCGATGACGGCGGCGGGCGAACGCGTGGAACGATCTTGGCCGAAGGCGGGTCGCTCGGCACCATGCGCGGGCGCGCCAGCCTCGCCGGCGCTTTGGCGAGCGATCGAATCCAATACAGCGCCGGCTTGGCGCACGTCAACGTGACAAGCGGTGTCGACGGCGATGATCCGTTCCGGGACACAAGCTTCCAGGGCCGGATCTCGCTTCGTCTTTCGCCCTCGGTGCAATTGAGCGCCCGGCTCTACGCGGGGGACGCCTTCGTCAAACTGAATGCCAGTCCCGCGCTGACCGGCGTCCTGCCACCAACCGGTATTGTTAACGCGGTTCCAGGGGTTACCTTTCTCCCCAGCGCGGACGACCCCGACAGCGCGGCCGCGCGGAGGTTTCTGGATGGCGCGCTGATGGTCGACGGCCAGCCCTCGGCCGGTCTTCACTACTCGCTCAATTTTCAAACGCTGGCCTCCAGCCGGCGCTATGGCAACGGGCCCGCAGGACCTGGATTTCAGCCCGCGGGCAACACCCGTTCGGTTTATGACGGGCGCATTCAAACCGTGAACGCGCACTTGGATTACACACTGGGACGCGCGCAGTTGCTGACCGGCGGATACGAATTTGAGAACGAAAACTTCGCCTTCGATTTTGTGGATCGCAGCAACGCTAAGCAAGCCTCCGCCGTCAACGTCACGCAGCGCAGCCATGCGCTCTTTGTGCAGGACCAGGTGCGCCTGTTGAACGGACGTTTCCAGGTCACCGGCGGCTTCCGGGCACAGTATTTCTCGTTGGATCGGCCGCTGTTTAGCCCCGTGGCTTCGGCGCCATATCAGGGGATCGCGTTTGTCTCGCCCCCGGCCGCTTACACCGGCGACGGATCGGCTGCGTACTTTTTCCGCGGCACCAACACGAAAGTGCGCGGCCATGTGGGCCGCGGCTATCGCGCGCCTTCGTTGTTCGAGCGATTTGGGACTGGGTTCAGTTCCACTTTCGGCTATTCGATTTATGGCGATCCGCGGCTGGAACCAGAGCACTCAATCGCCTTCGATGCCGGCGTCGATCAGACCTTCGCCGGCGGCCGCGCGCGCGCCTCGGCCACCTATTTCTACACCCGGCTTCAGCAGATCATCGGCTTTGGCACGCCTCGCGTTGCAGATCCGTTTGGGCGCTTTTCCGGTTACGAGAATTTGCAGGGAGGGTTATCACGGGGTGTGGAATTGAGCGCCACGCTCTCGCCCACACGCTCCCTCAATCTCTCGGCGGCCTACACCTTCGTCAACGCCGCTGAGCGCACCCCGGTGGTGGCCCCCATTCTCCGCACCTTCGTGATACCGAGGCACCAGTTTTCGGCGACAGCAGCGCAGCGCATCGGGCCTCGAATCCTGTTGACCTTCGATACGCTCGATTCCGGCGATTACCTCGCCCCGGTCTTCGGAGACGGGACCAGCCCCAACTTCTTCGCCGAGCGCGCCCTGCGCTTCGAAGGCGTGCGGCGCGTGAACACCGGACTGAGCTACCGTCTGCCGCTCGGCGAATTTAAGGCAGCACGCTTCTATGTGCGCGGCGAGAACCTGCTAGATCAGAATTATTTCGAGAGCGGCTTCCGGACGCCGGGACGCACGGCCCTGGGCGGCATGCAGTTCGAATTCTAAAGCGCGCCCCGCGCCGCGTGGCGCACCCTTCAGCGTGCCGCCGTGGGCTTTCAGCCCACGGTCTTACTTGTCAAACATAGCCGCGTACCCCAACTGCTGTTTCACGTAGTCACGCGGATAAACCATCTCCACTTTAGTCACCGCGCTCTTGCTATCGAAAACCGCCGTGACCTGCGGATTGATGCCGGCCCAATAGGTCGGCAGGTTCAGCGCCTTGTAGCGCGCCACCACCTGATCCCTGGCGTTCGGGTCGAAGTGGACGCCGTACTTGTCCACCAGCGCCTTAATGGCGTTGTAATCGCCCTCGGCTTTGATGCGCATCAGTTCGGCCAGCAGCATGCCAACACCCTGGCGCATCTTATCGAAATCGGCCACCGTGACGTACGATTTCCCGCCCTTGTCGAGGCGCTTGATCCCGCCGGTCTGGGCTTCGATGTAGTTGACAATGAGCTGGCGGTCGCGCTGGTGATCCTCTTCGATGGTGTCGCCCTTGGGGATGGCCCGCAGTTGTACCAGGGCGGTGCGGGCGGCCTGGTAGTACATCGCCTTGGCCACATCGGGGCTCGAAATCAGTCCCAGTTCCTTGAGCTTGGGATCCCACACGCTCCACAGCGCCATGAGATCGGCGCGTCCTTCTTCGAGCGTCGAATAATATTCCTTTAA
>Ga0099827_10002306_pt1 | contig 10487 bp, 10 predicted proteins | sample CZO8metaG_FD_79339 | JGI IMG/M metagenome (GOLD analysis project Ga0099827, IMG submission 79339) | Vadose zone soil microbial communities from the Eel River Critical Zone Observatory, Northern California, USA - CZOApr15con1.8 metaG | ecosystem: Environmental > Terrestrial > Soil > Vadose zone ...
CATCCAGATCCACCGTCGCGAGCAAGGGCAGAAAAACCTCCTCGATCGTCGCGATCAGGCTCTTCGCCGTGACGCCGCACCAGGTCGGTTTCACCGTGATCTCGGCAACGCCGACGGCGCCGGTATCGCCCTGCAGCCGCAGCAGCACGAACGGCGCCGCCTCTTCGACGATATCGCTCCATCGGACCGGCCGCTCGTAGCGCAACCGGTAGCAATGCAGCGAATGTTCGGCGAGGCGCATGGCGCGCTGTGCCCGTCTCACTCGGGCGTCATGCCTGTCTCACGGATCAACCGGCCCCATTTGGGGGACTCGAGGGAGACGAAGCTCGTGAGCTGCTCGGGACTCATGTATTTCGGCTCCGCTCCGAGCTGGACCATCTTGTCGCGGATATCGGGCAAGCCGGCAATTTTTTCGATTTCCGCGCTGAGCCTCGCCACGACCGGCCTCGGCGTTTCCCGCGGCGCAAAGAGCGCGTACCAGGCCAGCACCTCGAAGCCGGGGAAGCCGAGCTCCGCGACCGTCGGAACATTCGGCACCAGCTGGCTGCGCGCCGCGCTGGTGATGGCAAGCGCGCGAAGCTTGCCGGCCTCCACCTGCGGCAGCAGCGCGGGTACCGTGAAGAATATGAACGTCACGTCGCCCGACAGAACGCCCGTCACGGCTTCCGGCCCGCTTTTGTACGGCACATGGTGCGCGTCGATCCGCGCGGTGCTTTTCAGCAATTCGGCGGCGAGATGTCCGGACGTTCCGGTGCCAGCCGACGAGAAAGTCAGTTGACCCGGTTTCTCGCGCGCAAGCCGGACCAGATCGTCAAGTGACCTCACCGGCAGCGACGAATTCACCACCAGCAGGTTGGGCGCGACCGCCACCATCGCGACCGGCGGAACGTCGTGCATCGGGTCGTAGGTCAAGTTCTTGAACAAATGCGGACCCACCGAATGGGTCGGGCTGCCGCTCATTAGCAGCGTGTAGCCGTCGGGCTGGGTACGTGCGACCAATCCGGCGCCCAAATGTCCGCCGGCACCGGGGCGGTTCTCGATGACGACCGGCTGGCCGAGTGCGGGCGCCAGCCGATCACCGATCATGCGGGCAAGAATATCGGCGGTGCCTCCGGCTCCGGACGAAACGACGATGTGCACCGGCTTCGTCGGCCAACTCTGCGCGCCGGCCAAGGTCGGCGAAAGCGACACCAGACATGCAAGCAACAGACATGCAAGCAACGTGCTTCGGACTCTCATCGGTCGCGCATCCGTCTCTGTGATTCTCTGCGGGAGGTTCAAGCCGTGAAATTTCCGGAATATTGGAAGATTATGGAGTTTACACGCAAATGTTATCCCTCTCCATTTTCGCCTCCGATTGAAGGCTGCGACCTTGCACATACCATAACGTGAGCACCGCGTCCCCCGATCGGGGGACGTTGCACCCAGCCTTTCTCGCTACAGCGCTCCCGGCGCGCGGCCACTGCACGCGCGGATGGATACGCGCGAACTCAAACAGAAAGGGAAGCCATGACCCACGTTGGACGCTGCTTTTGCGGCGCAGTCGAATTGGAGGTCACCGGATCGCCGGAGGCCATGGGCTACTGCCATTGCCGTTCTTGCCGTTCGTGGTCCGGCGGCCCTGTGAACGCGTTCACCTTGTGGAAGCCCGCGGCCGTGAAGATCACAGCAGGGGCCGAGCATGTCGCGACGTTCCAGAAGACCAAGCTCAGCCAGCGTCAGTATTGCACAAAGTGCGGCGGACATCTGATGGTCAATCACCCGCCGCTGGGTCTCGTGGACGTGTTCGCTGCGACGATCCCGACTCTCACCTTCACCCCTGGCGTTCACATCAACTACGCCGAGACGGTGCTGCCCGTGCGGGACGGCTTGCCCAAGCTGAAGGACTTCCCGGCCGAGTTCGGCGGCTCCGGCGAGGCGATCGCGGAATAGCCGACGCGTTCGGCGGCGAACGATTGCGAGGCCGCAATCGGGCGCAAGCATACCGCCCCGCTTGTTTCTGGATCGGTTGCCCTGCACGCTGTTCGCAGCGAGGGCGGCCGAATGAAGATCGCGAGCTTCAACATCAACAACATCACGCGGCGGCTGCCGAACCTGCTGGCCTGGCTGCGCGCGGCCAAGCCCGACATCGTCTGCCTGCAGGAGCTCAAGGCGACGGACGCGGAATTTCCCGCCGACGCGATCCGCCGCGCCGGCTACGAAGCCGCCTGGCGGGGGCAGAAGACCTGGAACGGCGTTGCCATCCTCGCGCGCGGCGCCGCGCCGATCGTCACCCGCACCGCGTTGCCCGGCGACGGCGCCGACACGCAGAGCCGCTACATCGAGGCCGCCGTCAGCGGCGTCATCGTGACGTCGATCTATGCTCCCAACGGCAATCCGCAGCCCGGCCCGAAATTCGATTACAAGCTCGCCTGGCTCGCGCGCCTCACGCGCCATGCCGCGGACCTCCGCAAGGAGAAGGTGCCCGTGGTGCTCGCGGGCGACTACAACGTGGTCCCCACCGAGCGCGACATCTATCCGACGAAATCATGGGACGACGACGCGCTGGTCCAGCCGGCAAGTCGCGCGGCGTACCGGCGCCTGCTCGCGCAGGGCTGGGCGGACGCCGTCCGCGCACGCCATCCGGACGAACCCATGTACACGTACTGGGATTACAAGCGCAAACGCTGGGAGCGCGACGCGGGCTTGCGGCTCGACCACATCCTGCTCAGCCCCGATCTCGCCGGCCGCCTTGTCGACGCGGGGGTTGATCGTACCTTGCGCGGGATGGACAACGCCAGCGACCACGCGCCGGTATGGATCGTGCTGCGCGACGAGACGAAGGCGCCCGGCCGCCGCAGGGCTCGCAAGAACGCGCCGTCGGCCAAGGCAGCCATTCAGCCTCGGCCCCTGCTGGTGATCGACGGCGACTCCTTTGCGCACCGCTCCTATCACGCGCTGCCGAAAACCATCCTTCGGCGCGGCGGCAAGGGCGCCGGCGCCATTTTGGGCTTCGCGAATGTCCTGCTGCGACTTTACCAGGCCGAGCGCCCGCGCGCCGTGCTCGTGGCGTGGGACACGCTGGAGGCGCCGACTTATCGGAGCCAACAATTTCCGGCCTATCAGAGCGGGCGCGAGTTCGACGACGCGCTGGTCGAGCAGCTCGACGCGCTGCCCGAATTTGTCGCCGCGTGCGGTTTCGCGAATGCCAAGGGACCGGGCTACGAGGCGGACGATTTCCTCGCCGCGGCGGTCGCCGCGGAGGAGCGGCGCGGCGGGACCGCGCTGGTCGCAAGCGGCGACCGCGATACGTTTCAGCTCGCATCGGATACGACGACGATCCTCTATCCGGTGCGCGCGGGCGAGATGGCGCGCATCGGCCCGGCGCAGGTGCGCGAGCGCTATGGCGTCGATCCCAAGCAGGTGCCGGATTTCATCGCGCTGCGCGGCGATCCGTCCGACAAGCTGCCTGGCGCCGCGGGCGTCGGACCCAAGGGCGCCGCTGACCTGCTCCGCCGGCACGGCACGCTCGAAGGCGTGCTCGCCGCCGACCGCTTTCCGCAACAAGCGAAAGATCTACGGCTCTATCGGTCGATCGCGACCATGGACGCCGCCGCGCCGCTCCCTCCCCTCCCCGATCAACAGCCGACTTGGGACCGTGCGTCCGCGCTCGCGCGCCGATGGGAGCTCAAACAGCTGGCAGATCGGATTGCCGCGATGGCGAAAGCAAATCCAAGTGTGAAAAGGGCCTAATATTCCGGCCCAACGCAGGATGACGCGCCGATGACATTATCTCGGGCTGCCGCAATTTTCCTCACCCAATGCGGAACCGTGACATATCTACGTCTACTAAATGACGATTGAGTCTATTTCACAATACAATCGAGTCAATTGAGTCCACTGTTGCCCGTCCGCAACAGTTTTCCATTACCACCGTGTTAATATTATTTTCGGGATCGAACAGGGGGTAGCAATGAAAAAGCTCTTTTTCGGAAGTCTGGCGCTTGCGGCGACGCTCGCAGGGCCTTCGATGGCGGCGGACATGCCGGTCAAAGCGCTTCCGCCCGTCCCTGTCTTCAGCTGGACCGGATGCTATGCCGGCCTGAACGTCGGCCCCACCTCGGCTAGGTTTCGTGAGTCGAGCGTGACGTCCGTCGGCATCCCCCCCGTCGTTCCGGTCAACTCTGCGTTCGCGGATTTCGATTTCCCCGCTCGCGGCGCGTCCGGCGGCGGCCAAATCGGGTGCAACTGGCAGAACGGAGTCGTTGTCTGGGGCGTCGAGACCGACATCCAGGCGACGCAGCTCGAAGCCAGGAAACTGTTCGACAATTCGATTTTCGAATTTCCGCAAGCCGGCGCGTTCGATACCGACGTTAGGTCCGCTATCAGGTATTTCGGGACCGTGCGCGGACGGGTGGGCTGGACGCCCACTGCGACGACGCTGCTGTACCTTACCGGCGGTTTCGCCTATGCGCAGGTAGCGTCGTCGTTGCTCTTCCCGACTGCCGCCGGAGTGACAACCGCGTTCGTCGCCTTCGACAAGCAGACTCATTTTGGCTACACAATCGGCTTGGGCGCCGAAGCCAAGGTTGCCGAGAACTTCACCGTGAAGCTCGAATACCTTTATGCCGATGTCGGCAGCAAGACCTACAACTTCCTCAATGTCGCCGGCATCAACTACCGCTGGGATGAGCGGGTGGATTTCCACACCGTCCGCCTCGGCCTGAACTACAATTTCAACTGGTACGCGCCGCCGGTGGTCGCGAAATACTGATTCTAAATCGGGAACAAAGGCCCCCCAGGCTTAGGCCCCGATTGCTGGCCCTCGGCAGGATTGAACCCCCCGCCGAGGGCTTTGCATTTGGGACTTCCGTTGCGCAGTGACGGCGAAGCTCCGTCAACGTCTCGCATCACGGCGCGGTTCGGCCGAGCCGGCAAATCAACGGCGCCTGTTTCCTTTCCGAAAGTGTGTCACCGTTCAATCTTCTCCACGCTGAGGGACCCGGCCGGGCTCGGCCGGAGCAGATCTTTTTCCGGCGAGGCAGGATCGAGCCAAGCCGCCCATTGACTGCGATCGAGCACCACCACCTGTCGATTGTGGATGGGCGCGACGTCGGGACCCGGCTGGCACGTGAGCATGGTGAAGGTTGGAGCGTTGCCCTCCACCGGGCGCCAAAGCCCCGCGATGCAGAACCAATCCCCGCCCACCTTGGTGAAGCGCCACTTGTCCTTGGGCGAGCGCTTGCCGGTGAATTCATAGAAATGCGAGACCGGCACGAGGCAGCGGCCACGCGCGAAGCGCCTGCCCTCCGAGCGCATGTTGATGACCGGCGGGCCCTTGGGGCGAGCGGCGGGGAAGCCCCATCGCAATTGGACGAGCTCGGCGCCGTCCTCGGCCGCGCGAATGATGGGCGCCGCGTCCGTCGGCCAGATATCGTCGCGCGGCTGAAGGTTCGGCGGTCCACCGGGCGCAAACAGGCGGATCTTCAGCTGGCTGAAGGCTTCGAGATAGGCGCTATAGGGAATGTGGTTGCCGTAATCGTTGCACATTGCCGCGCCCGATCGCTGCGCCCATACGCCAGCCTATATGTGGCTGCCGACGACAAGATGGATCATAACATCCACCGGCCCCCGCCGGGCGGCAACGAAGCGCGGCACCGAGGTGTTCCCACGCCTCCGAGCGAGGCCAACCGGGTCCACAATCAAGCCGATACCCGGATGCGCAGATTCCCGCTCTTGACTTCGTAACGCGAATCATCTACAAAAGATTATCATCTATTATTGCGCGTTGATCGTTTTTGCTGCCGGCGGGCAATCCTGCCCGCCGGGCGGCCGCCCGCGCCAAAGGCTCCTGCCAGAACGGCAATACGGCTTTCCTCGCGTCTGTGCGGCTCAACGCATGCGCGCCGGGACGCCGTTGCGCGTTCATTGAGCTTCGAACGATCGGACGCTCCGAAATTTGCGGACCCGGCCAATCGATGTCTTCCAGCAACAAAGCGTTGAGGAAGCGATATGCCGAAAATCCTGAATATCGCGCCAAGAAGCTCGCTCGGAATCAGGCCTACCACGATAAGCGCCGCGAGAAAATCAATGCACAAATCCGCGAAAGATGGAGGTCGGACGCGGATTTTCGCGCGCGGGGATGCGCGCGCTCGAGGGAATCTTGGCGCCGGAGCAGGTACGGCCTCACGATGGAGGACTACCGCCGGATGCTGAGCAAGCAGAACGGCGCTTGTGCCATCTGCAAGCAGGTATCCCAAGAGACGCTCGCCATCGATCATTGTCACACGACCGGCAAGGTACGCGGTCTGCTGTGTCGCAAATGCAATACCGGTCTTGGGAACTATGACGACGAACCCAGCCGGCTGCGCGAGGCGGCGGCATATCTGGAAGCTTCCCGCGGTGTTCTTCCGGAGTCGTGAACCATCCGGTAGGCCGTGTGCTCATAAATCGGCTTGCTTGACCGAGCACGTTCAATGTCCGCTATTCCCCCCAGAGCGGCACGAGGAAGCGTGACGACGTAGAAAACCCTTCGGCATCCAAGATGAACGCCGATCTTCGCGTTCAAACTGAAAGTCTCGCCCGAACCTACGAGCGCCCGGCGCTCCGGAAGTCCTTCGCCGCCTTTCCGGCAGCTACGAACGTTGCGTGAGCATCTTTGGCGGTCATAGCGACGGTCGTCTCGATGTCGGACAGACTACCGCCGGCGGCAGCAGCCAGAATCGCGGAAGCCGCCGCCTTCTCATCCGGGAACTCGCCAATGGCCATCCAATCATGGTGGCCGAAGGTCAGGTACCACCCGATGAGCTTACCTCCAACGCTCTTGAAGAGTTTGGCAACCGCTTCCTCACGATTTTCTGGCTTTGCCAGCATGCCTTTGACAGCGTCTGAAGTGAAACGACCACGTGAGATGTAGATCGGCATGGCATCTCTCCTGCAAAGAGCTCTTCTCCTGCAAAGAGCTCTGCTTACTTAGTCTTGTGGACGTGCGCATTACCGCCGCTGCTTTCGCGGGTTTGATCCTACTCTCAACATGTCGGCAGAGCGACTAAATCCTGTGCGCAATGATCCAACATCTTGATATCGGCCTCGGGAATATGATCCTGAAAGTGTCGACAAAAACCCGCTGTTCTATGTCCGCTCATGCTCCGGGAGTGGCAGTGAACCGGACATGGCAGGACTTCGCCTTCGTGCCAACGCACAAAAGCCGACTCATGCGGTGCAACAAAAATTTCTTATTCAATCACCTCGTCGGCGAGTTGCTGAAGCTGAAAAGGTACCTCAAGCCCCAGCGCCTTCGCGGTCTTGAGGTTGATGACCAGCTCGAATTTGGTCGGCGCTTGCACGGGAAGCTCGCCAGGCTTGGCACCCTTTAGGATGCGATCGACATAAGCCGCCGACCGCCGAAATAGGTCGCGCACATCGACCCCGTAGGACATCAGGCCACCCTCTGCGGCGAAGTAACGGAACCCGAAGACCGCAGGCAAACGGTGCTGCGCTGCCTGCTCGAAAATCAACTGTCGATGAACCGCAACGAAGGCGCTCGGCAGCACGATCAGCCCGCCGTTTAAGTCATGCGCGAATGCGCTAATAGCACGTTCGATGTCGGCAGCGTCGTGAACAGGGGTTGCGATTGGCTTCACCGCGAACGAAGGTGCAGCCGTCTCGACCGCACGCAGGAATAATGGGGAAAACGGTCCAGTCTCTGGGTTAAAGATGACCGCGACACGCCCTAGGAGAGGCGCAACTTGTTTCAGCACCCCCAACCACTTACCGCCTATTTCGGGCTCGACCGAGCTGAACCCTGTGATGTTGCCGCCTGGACGCGCCAAGTTCGAAACAAAGCGTTGTCCGACCGGGGCGAAAACATCGACAAACACGATCGGTATGGTGCGGGTCGCCTGCTGCAGGGCGGCCATCACCGGCGAGCTATGGGCGAGGATCACAGCCGGCGCCAGGCCGACCAGCTCTTCAGCGTAGGCTCTCATCCGATCGGCATCGCCGGCGCCAAAGCGATAATCGATCGAGACGTTGCGGCCAACGATCCAGCCTAGTTCCTTAAACCCTTGCACAAATGCCGTGACCCAGGCCTGTGCTTCCAAATCGCTCTCTGCGTACCCCATTAGCACGCCAATCCGCCGCATTTGGTCGGGCTGCTGCGCACGCGCCGCGAGCGGCCCGGCAGCCACCGCCCCTCCGAGCAGCGTGATGAACTCGCGCCGCTTCACTCGATCACCTCGTTGGCTACGGCAAGCAGCTTGTCGGGGATTTGGAGGCCGAGCGCCTTTGCGGTCTTAAGGTTGATCACTAGCTCGAATTTGGTCGGCTGTATCACCGGAAGGTCCGCAGGCTTTTCGCCCTTGAGAATGCGGCCGGTATAGACACCAGCAAGGCGCCACGTATCGGAAAGGTTGGTTCCGTAGCTCATCAGGCCGCCGGCCGCGGCGTGCTCACGAAGCTGGTACATTGCAGGCAGCGCGTGGCGGATCGCGAGCGCGGCAAGTCGTTCACGCCGGCTGACGAAGAACGGATCGCTGATAACGAGGAGAGCCCCGATTCGCTGTTGCACCAGAGTTGCAAAGGCCGAGTCGAAGTCACTGTCGGCGACGGCTTTCCCGACAATCAGTCCCTGGCCGAGCCGGGCCGCCGCGGCCTGCACATCTGTCGTTATTGCGTCGGCATCCGGAAAGTTCGGATTCAGGAGCAAGCCCATCAGCGTCGCCTTGGGCACCAGCTCGTTCAGCAGCTCAAACTGCTTCGCTGCCAGGAGGCTATTCAGAAAGCTCACCCCTGTCACGTTTCCGCCTGGACGAGCGAGGCTGGCGACGAGGCCAAGCTTGACCGGGTCGGTGCCGATGCTGAAGACAATCGGAATCGTCGTGGTTGCTCCCTTGGCCGCCAATGCCGCTGGCGTGTTGCCCGGTGTGGCGATGACTGCGACCGGGCGACGAACCAGCTCGGCCGCCAGTGCCGGCAGCCGATCGTGTTCGTTTTCCGCCCAGCGATATTCGATTGCCACGTTCTGACGTTCGACGTAGCCGATTTCGCTCAAACCTTGCCGGAATGCGCGAACGCGGTCCGCAGACGTGTCATACGACTGGCTGTGAAGGAACCCAATCACCGGCATTGCCGGCTGCTGCGCGCGCGCCGCGAGCGGCCACGCCGCCGCCGCGCCGCCGAGCAACGCCATGAATTCCCGCCGTCGCACGTCCGGCATCGGCCCCTCTCGTGCCCGCGGTAGGGCCTTTCAGCAGGCAGCGGCCCGCGCAGCCGTCGACCGCTCCCGCCGATCGGAGGGGGCGAGAGCCGCGGCTTTGCCAGTATAGACTGGCCCGGAATGGCCGGCAGGTCCTTGGGGCGGTCCTGAATCGTTCTGAATTAGCGCTCGAAGGTCTGCTTTGGGGTCACATCCGGATTCGTGCACCGCAACAAACGACGTGCACGGATGCAATGATTTACTCGATCACCTCGCCGGCGCGCAGCAGGATCGCAATGGGCACGTCAAGCCCAAGCGTTTTGGCGGTCCAGAGGATACAACGTGGATCAACGGAACCTGCCCCGTGGTCCCGCTGATCCGTTCAAGGAAGGTCCTACTCCTCGCGAAGTGAGCAGCCGCTCTCCCGCCATCCGCTAGCGCGGCGGGGGAAGAAACTGGCCACCTCCGGGTGGACCGGGCGGAACCGGAGACGGGCTGATGCCACCTTCACCCCTCGTAGCCGGGTTCGGCGCCGGCGGGGGAAGATACTGACCGCCGCCGGGCGGGCCGGACGGGTTGACGCCGCCCTGACCCGTCGTGGCCGGGTTTGGCACGCAGCTGCCGCTGGCCGAGCCGCCGGCCTGCCTGCACTGCTCCATGCTGTTATAAATGCAATTCAGGGAACCCGTTGGGCCCCGAAGGCAGAACGCGTATTCATTCTGTGCGATAGCCGCTTGCGGCCCGCCGATCAAGCCGGCGATCAAGAGGCCCGACGATAAGATCAACGTACGCATGGGGAACTCCTCTTTTGATCCAGCGCAATCACAGCTTCAGTCACTGCCATTTCTTTAGCTTTGCGCTTGATTAAAACCGGATGAGTGGCCCGAAGGTTCCCTTCGCTGTTTGATCGAAATCAAATCGCAATGGAGGACGCTAGCTTCCTATTCGATTCGATCCCGAAGGGGCGCATCGTCAGGCGGCGAATTCTCACCGTGCGGCTTGCGCAGCTCGACGAGGTACTCAAGTAGCGAACTTGCGGCATGGGGCAAAAATGCGGAACTCACATCGAGCGTATGCTGTCCGCTTTTTTACCCCCGACAGCGACAGGTGAGCGGACATCCCAGATCGGCAGCTTCGGTAGAGTCGAGGATGGGCGCGGTAACTTGGGCCATGCGGCAACGCCCCGTTTCCCATCCCCGCTCAGTCGGGTAGGGTCGAGGCGCGGACCGGGCTTCGCATGATGCCGACGTTTCCTCGACCCTCCCTATCATTCCGTACGGCGGGTTTTCCCCGATACGGCTGGAAGGCTGGC
>Ga0099827_10002307_pt1 | contig 10485 bp, 10 predicted proteins | sample CZO8metaG_FD_79339 | JGI IMG/M metagenome (GOLD analysis project Ga0099827, IMG submission 79339) | Vadose zone soil microbial communities from the Eel River Critical Zone Observatory, Northern California, USA - CZOApr15con1.8 metaG | ecosystem: Environmental > Terrestrial > Soil > Vadose zone ...
CACACCGCGCACCCAGCGGGCCAGCGCGGTGAAGAACAGAGTCAACAATCCACCGATCGCCCAGCGGTCGGCGAAGCTGGTCAGATCGACGCCTGTTAGATTGAAGCTTGTCAGATCGGTGTGCAGCAAATGATGAAGTCCCGCGAGGCTATACACATCGGTCACAATAAAGGGCGTAGCGTACATTTCACAATGTGCGAGGGGTACTAGTCCCGCCGGCAGCCCGAGTACAAGATGTAGAGTCATTTCGTACGCTATCCAATCCGTGGTGCTTGCTCTTTGGATTACCCGTCCCTCTGGACCGCATCAAGTCCCCCTGCGTAGACTAAACTGCACTACGCTGGCGCGGGTTTCGCGCCTTTTTGCTTGCGGGGTGAAACTATGGCAGCCTCCGTTTGGTCGGGATATCTGACTTTCGGCTTGATCTCCATGCCGGTGCGTCTTTTCTCCGGCGCGCGCAGCAGCGGCATTTCCTTCAACATGTTGCACCGCGACGACCTGCAGCGGGTCAAACAGCAATACTATTGTCCCGCCGACAATCGCGTGGTCGAGCGCAGTGAAATCGTAAAAGGTTATGAATTTCGCAAGGGCGAATACGTGGTGATCGAGCCCGACGAGATCAAGAAGATCGAGCCCCAGACCGCCAAGACCATGGAGATTCTTGAATTCGTTAAGTCCAGCGAGGTGGATCCGGTCTTTTTCGAATCCTCGTATTACATGTCGCCGGAAGAAGCCGGGCGCAGGCCATATGCCCTGCTGGCCAAGGCCCTCGAAGAGAGCGAATACGTGGCCATCGCGAAGCTGACGATGCACAATCGCGAATACACAGTGTTTTTGCGACCGCACGAAGGTGGCCTGATGCTCCATACCATGTACTACGCGGACGAAGTACGCTCGGTCGAAGAGTTCGGCGCGCCCGATGTCGAGCTTAAGGAGGCCGAAGTCAAAGTCGCCCACCAGTTGATCGAGGCTCTGGCCGCGGAGTGGGATCCGGAAAAATACCACGATACTTTTCAGGACAATCTAAAGAAGCTCATCGAGACCAAGCTTGAAGGCGGAACGGTCGCCGAAGTCGAGAAGCCCAAGAAACTTGCCCCAGTCGTAGATTTGATGGCCGCGCTCAAACAAAGCCTGGCGGATATGGAAGGAAAGAAGAAGCCGGCGGCGCCGGCGCGAGAGGCAGCTTCCGGGAGGAAGTCGCGGGGGAAGGCGTAGGGAAGCAAGACCCGTGTCGGGCGGACACTCTTGTCCGCCGCTTTTGCCTTGGACTTTACTTATTCAAGACTCGTTCGCGCCCGTTTAACCAACCAGAACGACCAAAATCTTAAAGACAAGATCAACTTCAGACGGGCGACGGAAAGCAAAACCAGGCGGGTGGGTCCGCTGGCGCATATCCTACCCAACCATTAAAATGTAAACTCTTTCGGATCATTGTGAGTTCATGCGACGTTTTGCTGGGGTAGGGATGAATCTTCGCTGTGGGCGCAGGGTGCTTGGCATTCTGGTTCTTTGTCTAATCGGGGTAAGCTGTGGTGACCAATACCGTCCAGTGGCGATTCCCATTGTGGGGCCTCCGCCCGATCCTGCAGCTTTTCACTTCGTTCTGGTGCTTAGCGACAACGGTACCCATGATCCCGGGGCCAGTAGCCGTTTGGATGTTTCCGGCGACACCAACATTGGGGTGGCCCAGCTTGGACTGGGTCCGGCCCACGCTGCGTTGACCCCTAACGGGAGCCGAGTGTATGTGGCGAACAGTCTGGAAGACACGATTTCGTCGTATGCTCCTGGAACCGCGACGTCGGTCACGACCACATCTCTGCCAGCGGGTTCGAATCCGATATTTGTGCACACCACCGAGAACGGCAAGGTTTATGTCGCCAACTTCGGAAGTAACACGGTGGCAGCGATCTCGACCACAACCAACGTGGCTCTAAGCCCGCTGATTCATGTGGGCAATCAACCCGTGGCTTTGGCGGAAACTCCGGATCAAAAGAAGCTTTATGCCGTGAACCAGGGCGACGGCACCGTAAGCAGCATAAGCTTGGTCGACCGGACCGTAGGCCAGACGATCGCCACTGGGGCTACCCCGGTGTGGGCGGTGGCGCGCTCGGACAGCGCCAGGATTTACGTGCTCAACAGCGGCAGCGGCACGGTATCCGCGATTGATACTGCTTCCGACTTGCCGGTCGGAAGCGTCATTGTGGGCGTGGGCGCGAATTACATGGTCTACGACAGCAAGCTGAACCGGCTTTATGTAACCAACCCCGCCGCCAACACGTTGACTGTAGTCAATATCGCAGCGGATCCACCGACTGTCTTGTTTACGGTGCCGATAGCGGCCAGCCCGACTACGGTGGCGGTGCTGCCCGATGGCAGCCGAGCTTATGTGGCCAGCGTTTCGCTCAGTGGTGGCAGCGCGACTTCGCAGGTCACCGTCGTGAACGCAACCGACGGGAGCGTCCGAACTGTCATCCCGCTCAAATCCGTGTCGGCGGCTTGTGGCACGGTGCGGTTCGAGCTGTTCACCGCCGCTTCGGCAGACAGCTCGAAAGTGTACGTTGGTAACTGCGATGCCCGTAATACCAGTATTATCCGTACCTCCGACGATATAAAAGTGCTGGACATGGCGGCCCCGTTAAGCGCCAACACTCCACCCAACGGGGGAAGCCCGCTGCCACAAAACCCTGTGTTTGTTTTGGCAGGGCCGTGATTGGATTGATTTCTAATTGGATTAATTTCTAAATAGACCTCATGCGCCGGTGGCGCACCACTGAGCATGAAAATGGGTTTCAGCAGGAGGAGGCGGGGTCAGTCTCTGTGGTACAAGCACTTGTGGTGAGCGATTGCTTGAAGGTCGTTCTAAAACTTGCGACGACACAGATCCCGCTAAATAGACTGACCCGCGTCGGTAAAGGTACCACTTTTTGTCGCACCCGGAAACGGGAAGGACGCATGACAGTGTCTGTAACAGACCTGCGACGCAGCAATCGCCTCCGATGGAGACGTTATGCAAACTCTGGTGGAACGCGGTTGTGGATTAGACGTACATCAGGCCACAGTAGTGGCCTGCTTATTGATCGTTGGGAAAGACGGCAAAGTGCAGAAGCAGATGCGAACCTTCGGCACCACGACACGAGAGCTGCTCAACCTGCGCGAATGGTTGCTCTCCCAAGGCTGCACCCATGCGGCGATGGAGAGCACGGGAGTCTATTGGAAACCCGTTTACGCCATCTTGGAGGGAGGGTTGGAGATCGTGGTGGCCAACGCGCAACACGTCAAGAAGGTTCCTGGGCGCAAGACCGACGTAAAAGATGCGGAATGGATTGCCGACTTACTCTGCCACGGGCTGCTCCGCTCCAGCTTTGTTCCGCCGAAAGCGATCCGCGAACTACGCGATTTAACCCGTTATCGTCGCAAGCTGGTGGAAAGCCAAGCGGCGGAGCGCAATCGTCTGTTGAAACTTTTGGAGAGCGCCAATATCAAGTTGGCCAGCGTGGCCACCGATGTCTTCGGAACTTCCGGTCGGCTGATGCTGCGAGCTCTGATCGCAGGGAAGGCCACTGCACAAGAAATGGCGGAGCTGGCCCAAAGGAAGCTGCGCAGCAAGATTCCCCAACTGCAGTTGGCCTTGGAAGGAAAGCTCGAAGGTCATCATCGTTTTCTGTTGAAGTTGCAACTGGATCGGCTGGAGAGGGCAGAGGGCGATCTAGCGGTTCTCGAGCAACGCATCCAGGAGAAGCTTGAGCCCTATGCAGCACAGCTCGCCTTATTGCGGGAAATCCCGGGCGTGGACTGGACTCTGGCCGCGGTGATCATTGCCGAATTAGGCGTAGACATGAGTGTCTTCCAGAGTGTTTCCCAACTGGCTTCTTGGGCGGGAGTTTGTCCAGGCAATAACGAATCGGCGGGTAAGCGCAAGAGTAGCCGTATCCCCAAAGGGAACGTGTACTTGAAGACGGCCTTAGTCGAGGCGGCGCATGCGGCGGCTAGGACGAAAGGCACCTACTTGCGAGACAAGTTTTACCGTCTCAAGGCGCGGCGTGGGTATAAGCGTGCCGTGGTGGCGATCGGCCATAAGATCTTGGTATCCGTCTATCACATGGTCTCCCAAAACGTCTCCTACAACGATCTCGGCGACCTCTACCTGGATAAGCTCAATAAGAATCACTTGACCCGCAACTTGGTTCATCGACTGGCGCCCCAGCAAAAAGCGGCATAGGCCAGATTGATTTTCATGACAGTCTTGACAAGCTTAAAGAATCCAGTTGACTTCCAGCCCCTCCTGGGCGCACAATTCCGCCGAATCGCCTCTCCGAAGAGCAGGTTCCAACCGTTCGGAAGTGCAGCACCCCCTGAGGCAATCAGATACTCTCTTGGTCTCATAGTAAGACTTTTCCCCATCCGGCCCCGTTCGTAGGCCGAACGAACCCAATCGGGAAGTAAGCGACGGCTAGAGCGAAGTGCTAGTCCGCTGTGCTTGTCTGTCTGGGAGGCTTCATGTTCTGGGACGAACGAGTCCAAGACTGATCTCGCACGCTAGCAACCACTGTCGCAACGAGGCAAATAATTGCATAGCCGAAAAGAAGAACCAAAGCCGGCGACGCGTATAAAAGTTCGTGCTGGGTGGAGGGCGGCAAAGTCAATATGCCCGCTGCTGCCAGCAAGGGTGCGAAAAGAATTGCGCGATATCGCCCGACGGCATTTAACCGATGGCTATCGCAGACATTTACAGGTCGAATCTCGGAATCCACAAAAAAGCCTGAGTTGCTAGTGAGGTCGGCTTCAATCGGGATATACAGTGCGAGGCAGGCATTCGACACGATCATGGACAGCGCGAATGCCAGAAAGATAACAGTCTTGGTCTTGTTTGGTCGCAAGAAGTTCATTTAAATGAAGTCTTTGTCGCCTTCAGTAGTTGGCAAGGGATAACTTCTAGGGCCTACCGGTCAGCAGGTCAAGTTCCCTTTCGCAATTTCGGTCGATGCTGGTCGTGATCGAGACCGTCGGGGGCGGCTCAGATGGAACTCGGTTCAAGCAACGCACAGGAGGCACATCGGAGTGTGCAATACTCGCCGTTTTCGAAGTCAAGAAGGAAATCCCGGATGAAGTATCTAGTTGTCGTTCTTCTCCTGGCTGCAGTAGCAGTGGCCCAAACCTACACTACCAATTTTCCTCTCACTGAGAACCCCATTTCCGAGGGCGGAAAATGGATCAATGCAGGGGTGGTTGGTCTGGATTGGAACAACATCAGAACAACTCCTGGGTTTGCCTTTGGTACCGATCCAGGAACAGTGCCTTATGCGGACGCATGGGCTTTGCTAATCGGCACCTGGGGGCCGGATCAGACGGCTCAGGCGACGATCAAGGACCAGAACCCGAATACCAACTGCCATCAAGAGCATGAGTTAGTTCTTCGAGGTAACCTATCGGCTCACAGCGCAACCGGGTACGAGATTACTGTACGCGCTACTAACGACGCGAACTCTTATTTACTTATCGCTAGATGGAATGGAGCCTTAGGTAACTTTAGCGTTCTCACATTCCTTTCAGGCTCTGCTTACGGGGTCAAGACCGGAGATGTATTTGAGGCCACAATCGTTGGGAACGTCATTAGGGCCTATATCAACGGGGTGCAGAAGGCCAAAGTCACAGATAACACGTATGCGACTGGGCATCCTGGGATGGGGTTTTATCTTGATAACCCAACAAGCTGTTCGGGAACGAGTGCTAATTACGGGTACACGAACTACACGGCGGTGGCTATCGGGAGCAATTCTTTCGTGCAAGCCAACTCCGGGCCCAGCACCATCCAGTCATCCAACTCGTCCGTTGCGGTTTCCTACCTCAACCCGCAGACGGCGGGTAATTTGAATGTTGTAGTGGTGGGATGGGGGGACACCACTTCTTCGATCAGTTCGATCACCGACACCCAGGGGAACACTTACACCCCTGCGGTGGGTCCGACCAGCACAACCGGGCTACAGCAGTCCATCTATTACGCCAAGAATACTATCGGCGGCAGCAACAAGGTGACAGTAACGTTCAATCAGGCGGCGGCGTATCCGGACGTGCGGGTGCTCGAGTACAGCGGGGCTGACACGACGAATCCGCTGGATGTCACAGCGGCTGGGACAGGCACGGGAACCGCGGCGAACAGCGGTTCTGCCACGACCGCTTCATCCAACGAGCTGATCTTTGGCGCCGGCACCACCGGTACCGCCTTTAGTGCAGCCGGTTCAGGATTTACTAGTCGGATGATCAACATCTACGGCAACATTGCCGAAGATAAGCTGGTTGCCAGCAGCGGAAGCTACAACGCCACGGCAACTACGAGTTCCAGCAACTGGGTCATGCAGATGGCGACTTTCCGCTCCAGCGGGTCGAGTCCGCCACCCAATCCCGCGGCCACGGTAACTGCCATCTCGCCCATCTCGGGTTCGGCTAACGGCGGAACCGCGGTCACCATCACCGGCACCGGATTCTTGTCGGGAGCAAGCGTGAAGCTGGGCGGCACGGCGGCCACTGGTGTGACGGTGGTCAGCAGCACCTCCATCACAGCGACCACACCGGCACACGCCGCCGGAACGGTTGATGTAGTTCTGACCAACACCGACGGCCAGAGCGGCACCTTGATCGGCGGTTACACCTATACTGTTCGCCGTCCACGAAAATGAGACATTCCGCTTTCCGCCAGTGCTTATACGCCTTATGTCGGTCGAAAGCGTTAGAGAGTTCGTTGATGCGCTGCATTAGCCCTTGGGTCGGGGTTGTGGGTGGACGGGTTTCACAGCCTTAGCCTGAGCGAAGTCTTCACTAGCCGGGATATTTCTCCACTTGTTAGCCCCATTACCCACTTCGCCGTTCGTGCTACTGCATCAATGCCGTCATCCACGGATGACGAAACCATTGTAGGTACTCGAGACTGTCGACAATGCGGTAGTGCGAGATGGTTTAGCCGATCATGAGTGGTGCAGCGACTCAGGGTACCATGTTCGGAGTGCTTCGGAGGCAAAGTCAACGGAAAGCCCACGTCCGAGGCGAGTTTCGCCGATTCGATTCTGCCCCTCAGAGAATGGTAAACTGTCCGCCTTTCGGGGCGTCAGCAATGAATATCGTAGGACGTGGTACCTACCGTCTGCGTCGGAAGCTGAGAGTCATGAGCGATGAAGACCTATGGTGGCTGTTCCTTCATCGCCGGCCGGAGTGTTCACGCGAGTTCTGGGAAGAATTGGAGAATCGAAAAGCTGCTGGCATCTTGTCCAAAGATAGCCCATTCTGGACTGTGAGTAACCGCGCCCGATACCTTCAACCAAGTCCCGACAATTCCAACCTAGTTGAACTCACCCGCGAGGAATGGGAAGCACGGAGACGTCGGAAGATGTTTCGACTGATTTCGGCATGAATGGCGGCACATCACTGCACACCCGGAAAGGGCAAGCTTCGCGCTCAGCAAAACACAATGATAGAGACGGGCAGCGAGCAGTCGGTTCCGATCGTCGTCATGCGGAATGCGTCCGGAAAGTGAGCTTTGGGGGTCAGCGACCATCACAAGTAACTTTGCGGGAAGAGTGAGGAAGACATGTGCGCGCGCCGCCACGGAACGCTCTCGTCTCACGCAGAGGGGATTTCCCCCGGAAGGCGTAATCGGTTTGCAGTCTAAAGAGCAAAGGTTTTCCGCCACCTTCGTGCCCTTGGTCACTCGCAAGGGCCATTCCCTGCAACAGCACTCAATCTCTAAGCTAATGATCGAGCGCAGTCTCTGGGGGAGCTGCCTCGGAAAGACGCCTCGGAACTAGGCGGGCCCGGGCGCAAGTTCTTGGGGCGTTTTCCTTCTTCTCTTGCGTTCGACTGACGCTGTCGCGGCTGCCCCGCGAATTTTCTTTCCGTGCCCCTTTTTGGATAAGGCCGCCCTCTTCCTGCCGCCTGACGCCCGTACCATTCGTTTAGCTCGGCCTATACGAGTGGGCTGTTTACGTGTGCAATGAAGCAGCCTAGCCTTCTCGTATGAGCGATACAGGGAGAGGCTCTAGCTGGATAAGGCGCCTCGGGAATCTGATCGGATTCTGGGGCGCTTTGTTTTTTTGTCCGGGCGTACGACGCATTCTCGCGATGGCGGCGAGTTTCACTGGTTTTTCCGTCAAGGCGTAGCGGGCTGAAATCTCTCGCCGCATTTCGGACACTCGATCTGCTCAAAATCCACTCGCCTTATCATCCCCGGCGTAATCGTGAATCCGCGCTTCGGGCACGTCTTGTACAGCGAAGCTTGAACCTTGCGAGGTTGACTCTTCGTGATCGCGCGTGTTCGGGGCGGCGGCACCACTATCACCCCTCCGCTTGGTAGAAAAAAAGCTGGTTGATTTGGCCTGGCCGGGTCGAGAGTGCTGTGCCCAGGGTAACTTTCCCGGTATCGTTCGCACGGATAATCCAAAACAGTTGCTATTCGGAAGTCTGTACTGGCGTACGGTCGATGGCGATGGGTCCCGGTAAACTCGGTTTTCGGAATGTGGTCGGCTCCTTTCTGTGCTCCATTCTTTAGATCGCTTTCTAGCCTTGCAGGCGCAGGGCGAAAAGTTGGAATCGGGTTGCTCTCGTTTCGAACAGGCTTCTTTACGCAGGCATGAGTAAGTGAGGGTCGTAGCAAGAACCGCTTGAGATCGCCGATGCGCTCGATGCTGCGAACAACGAAGGGATTGTCAGATCAGAACACACCCCAGGGATAGAAATGCCTCGTGAATGTCCGCCCGCTTTTCGTAGCGGACGCGCAGCTCACGGAACTGATTTAGCCAAGCGAACGTCCGTTCTGGGAGCTGACCGCATGTGCGGTGGTTTGACCGAACAACGCAAGTCTCTAACCGTTGCCGTTCAGATCCCAGCGTTTCAACCTCTGACACAAGACGAACTCGTTTAATGGGAGAGGCGCTTAGAGATTAGAGTGGCGTGGAGTACGCCGTTCTTATCCCAAGTACCCCTGCAGATCACTCGATCGCCGTCTTTAACCTGGCTGGCATCGATGTCGTTGACCTTTTTGCTGCCATGCTCCTGACTGACCCATTTAGTCGAACTGTCGGACGCAACGGTCTTCTCGATCGTCGAACCCACCTTGCGAACAGTCAGCGTAGATTTGTCCGTACTGCTTCTTACGATAACGCCCTCCCATCGCGCCTCCTTCGCGGCCTTGTCCTGGGCGGGAGCCTCCGGCGCGAATACCACTGTCGACAGCGGGAAGGCAAGCACAGACGTGAACAACAGAGCAAGTAGCTTCTTGACCATGTGATCTCCTTAATTCTTCACGGGAAAGATTGTAATGTGTGGCAAGAAACAATAGACCTGGGGACGGAAAAGAGCAAGCTGCATCCAGCAGCGGGCAGCGTGCTTCAGAGAGTCACTGATTTAGTAGAGCACTTCCTTCTCTCCTTTTTCAGAGATCAGCTTCTGGAACTGCGCCACGATCTTGTCCCGCCGTGCCATCACGGCTTTAACTTCATCTTTGGTGAGATAATGCTTGGTTTTGTCGGCCAGCTCATTTCCATCCAGGGTCTTCAGTTTCTCGAACAACTGCCGGTCGCAACGCACCAAGTCCTTGGGGTCTCTCAGGTCCTTATAGCTCCGAAATGCGCGGCTGAAGTCAACCCTCCAAATCTTGAAGTCCTGACCGATCAGCACGTTCGTGAGATTCGGGTCATTATCATAGACCAATTGGTCGAAGACTCGTATCTTATACATCTGATTGTTCCATGCGTCTGGATCGGGGGCCGCTATCTTCTGCTTTACGCGATCCGCCTCATCCATCTTCACCGGCAACCACCAACTCAGCGAGCCTGAATTGCCATGCCATGAGCGTTCGACATATATCGGCAGCATGTCATCCAGACCAAGCAGCTCGGCCAGTGCATAGGCGGCGATATTGTACTTGTAGGAATCGACAAAGTTCATTTCAGTTCTGCCGCTGGCCATGGTGAAGTTGGTCTTGTGTTCATCAACGGCCTGGAAAGAAGCGTCGTGGGTCACGGTGCCGTCCGTGAGCGTAAGCCGCCAGGGGTTGGTGATGCCTTTCTTGGACTGCTCACTCTTCACCACCTTGGCGGTGAGAAGGAACTGCTTAATCTGCTCTTTGGTCAGGGTTGGCTCATCGGACGCAGTGACAAAGCGTGCGGAAGTTAGACACGCCACTGTGGCAAGAATTAGCCTGCGCCAGCGCAAATCAAGTACGTACATCGGAATACCCTCCCCTGAATTATGCGAACAAATCTATTCCCTAAACCACCATTCGACAACCTGACTGAAATCTACGACGGCATAGCTGCCCACGAGTTGGACTCTATGAGGACACTTATGGCGATGGGTTCTAGCCTTTTTGGAGGCCAGTAGCAACGATTGACGTGGGTAGGCCACACCCCTAGAATTACCTCCCGAGGATTGGAGTTCCCCTCGAATTGATCGGCCAAACCATCTCGCACTACCGCATCGTCGAGAAGCTAGGCGGCG
>Ga0099827_10002309_pt1 | contig 10482 bp, 7 predicted proteins | sample CZO8metaG_FD_79339 | JGI IMG/M metagenome (GOLD analysis project Ga0099827, IMG submission 79339) | Vadose zone soil microbial communities from the Eel River Critical Zone Observatory, Northern California, USA - CZOApr15con1.8 metaG | ecosystem: Environmental > Terrestrial > Soil > Vadose zone ...
CGCGCGCGACGGCGAGCCGGCCGGCGACGCGCGCCGACGAGCCCGGTTCAGGGCGAGTGTCATCAGCGCGTTTACGCGCGTCTTCCGACGCGCTATGCGCGCGCACTATAGAGTTGCCGCGCTGGCCGCTCGCTTCGCTCGCCAGCGCGGCGGTGCGTCGGAGCTCCGCCACTTCCGCCACGTGGGTTTTGAACCGGCCGCCGCGGCCGATATAGCAATTGTAGGCGATGCCGCGAAACGTATCCGCCGGCGCGGGCTTGTCCCAGCCGCACGCCTGCGCGGCCGCGTCGAGCACGCGCAACGCGAGCGGATCGTGGCTGAGCAGATTGCGCCGGTAGGCGTATTGGTCGATCTTGGCGCGGCTGGCGAGCTCGGTGATGAAGCTCTCCCAGAAGAACACCGCCGCGGTCGAGCCGACCGAGCGCATGAAATAGACCGGGATCGGCAGCGGCGTGTCGACCGTCTCGACCAGGAAATTCGGCAGCCGGTAGCTCTGATTGTAGATGCCGTCGACCATGCTCTCGTCCCAGGCGCCCTCGGGCGTCTCGACGAGCCAGCTCTTGCGCGTGGCGCCGAACAGCGACTGGCCGGCGACGCGCGCATGGATCGCCAGCGGATAGCCGGCATCGTCGAGCACGGCGCGAAAGCGCCCGCCGGCATTCGGCCGGTAGACGTCGTGCTGGATGTCCTCCTCGCGCGAGCGGATGAGCTTGACCGGGCGCCCGACCGCCTTGGACGCGTGCACCGCCTGCACCACGTAGTCCGGCACGATCTTGCGGCCGAAGCTGCCGCCGAGGAACGTGACGTTGACCTTCACGTCATCGGCGACGCCGCCGACCGCATGCGCGACCGCCTCCTGGCAGGCGGCGACCGCCTGGATCGGCCCCCAGACCTCGACCTTGCCGTCCTGGTAGCTCGCCGTCGCGTTGACCGGCTCGAGCGGCGCATGGGCGATATGGGGCAGCATGAAGCGCCGCTCGATGACCGCGGCCGCTCGCTGCGCGAGAATGTCCTTAGGGCGGCCACGCTCCAGCGCGGTGACGCCGCTCTCGGCGGTGAGGCCGGCTGCCAGCATGGCGTCGATCTTGGCGCTCGAGAGATCGCCGCCCGGGCCGGCGGCGAATGCGACGTCGAGAAATTCGAGCGCGCGCCGCGCCTGCCAGAAGTGGTCGGCGACGACGCAAACCGCATTGTGGCGCGGCGCGCGCGGAATCCGCGGATGCTGGGAGCCAGGGTCTTCGTTCGCGACCGCGACCACCGGGATCTTCACCACGGCGCGCACGCCGGGCATTGCGAGGATATCGGCTTCGTTGCGGATCGCGGTCACCTCGCCGGTGAAGGCGCGCGCGGTCTTGATGGCGGCGTTGAGCATTCCGGGCACGATGACGTCGATGCCGTAGACCGCGCTGCCGTTGCTCTTGGCCGGCGTATCCAGGCGCGCAACGGCCTTGCCGATGAGGCGAAACCGGCTCTTGTCCTTCAACGGCGGCGCTTTGCTGAGCGCAAGCCTGGCGGCGTCGGGAGCGAGCTGGCCGTAAGAGAGTCGCTCGCCGCGGGCGTTGACGACGAAGCCGTTCTCGGTCCGGCACTGTGCGACGTCGACCTTCCACCTGCGGGCCGCGGCGCGGCGGAGCACGTCGCGCGCGGCGGCACCGGCGGTGCGCAGGCGCCGGTAGAGCGCCGTGGTCGACATCGAGGCGCCCTCCTTCTGCACGGGCGGCTCCTGCCGAAAGGCGATCTTGTAGGCGGCACGTCCGGTGACGAAGCGGACCTTGACGCGCTGCCAATCGGCGTCGAGCTCGTCGGCGAGAATCTGCGGCAACGCGGTATACGAGCCTTGGCCCACTTCCGGCTGCGACAGGCCGAGCGTGACCTCGCCGCTCGCCGCGATGACGATCCAATCCGTGATCTCGTAATCCGCTCGGCCCTTGCGCCGCGCGGCGCGCACCGGATGGACGGTGACCGGGACCAGGAGCGAGGCGGTCGCGAGCGCAGCTCCAGCGAGCACGAAACGACGCGAAACGGACGGCATCACGACAGTCCCTTGTTCCGCGACGCGGCGGGGGCATCGCGACTCAGTATAGGGAACCGGCCTTGACGAAGATTTAATGGATCGTTTCCGTTGCGCCGCCCGAAAGCGTCAAGTCCTGAAATAGGCCTTGGTGTTGGGGTGCACGTCGGGCGCCGCGCGCAATTCCGCTTCGCCCATCCACTTGGCAACGCGGTGCTGCGCATCCAGCACGATGGCGGGACGACGGACCAAATTCAGCTCGTAGGCCAGGACCACGTAATGCGTCCCATAGCCGGGATCGGCGAACCGATTGTTGGGGTAGATGTGCTCGTACACGCCGAGCAGACGGGCCTCGTTGAAATCGACGCTGCAGCCGGTCTCGTCCGCCAAGACCCGGGCGAACGCCGCTTCCAGCGTTTCGGCTTTCCGAACGCGTCCGCCCGGTACGAAGTAGAAGTTCTTCGCCGGCTCGTTGTTCCTGACGCCGACCAGCACGTTGCGGTTACTGTCGCGGATGATCAGATCGATGGAAACGAGCGGCGCCAAACGAACGATCGTTGCGAACTCTTGGTCGTCGAGCGCCCGGGGCGAATCCATGAGCCGGATTCTAGCGGCCGTTCAATAACAATGGGTAAGCAGGCAAAGCCGTCGACTTGGCGCCGGTAACGATGCGACCGCGGTCATTTCTTGCCGGCGGCTGCGGTCACCGCCTTGACGCGATCGCCATCCCGGACGAACGCTCCCGCGCGCGCCACGACCATTTCCCCTTCCGAGAGCCCTTCGCGAATTTCGGCCTCGCCTGCCGCGATCAGGCCGACGTTCACGCGTCGGGTCTCGACGCGGCTGTCACGCACCGCCTGAACGACGGCGCCCCCCGGTCCGTAAAGCACCGCCGACAACGGAATGGCGGGGCCGCAGCGGCGGCCGACCTCGATCGTCGCGCGACCAAAGGCCCCGACGCGCAGCCGCTTGTCGCTGCCGACGAAGACATGCACCTGACCAAGCTGCGTGGTCGGATTGACCGCCGTGGAAAAGAGCCGGACCTCGCCCGGCAATTCGCCGACGCCGATGATCTCGACCTTGGCCTTCTGCTTGGGAACCACGCGCGCCAGCGTATTGACCGGCGTGTCGGCCAGAAGCTCCATCTCGCCCTGTCGCGTAATGCGAAAGAGCGGCTCCGCTCTGGCGGATGCCGTGGTGCCGACGACGGCCGAGACGGAGCTGATCACGCCGGCCGCCGGCGCCTGCACGGAAGTGGTGCTGCTGCTGCTTTGTTGGCTCTGTTGCTGGCCCTGTTGAGCTTGTTGCCCTTCCGGCTGGATCAGCCGCGCCAACACTTGGCCCGAGGTGACGTTCTCTCCGGGATCGACGAGGACCTGGGAGATTTGCAAGCCCTCGCGGTCCGGCCGCACCAGGATTTCGTTCCTGGGAACGAGCACACCGGTCACCTGCAGCGTGTCGGCGAAACACGTGCGCTTGGTCTGCACCACGGTCACGGCCCGATCGGCGTCGCCCTCGGCCGCCAGCAGGTGCGGCGGAAGGGCGAAGGTAGCGCCCGCGCTCGCGACCGCCAGGGCAGCCGCCCAAGTCCTGGCACAGGTCCTCGCATAAGCCCGCAATCGGCCACGCACGTGGCGCACCGTCGGCGGCTTGGCTGCGCGGGGGCGGCGCGGCCGGCTCCGGCCGGCGATGTGGACCATGGACATGGCGGCAACTATCGGCGCAAGCGCAAATTTCGTCAACGTCGACATCGTTAACCAACCGCTTTCGGCCCGATCGGCGCACCGCTGCGGGAGCGCATCGTGCTCACGTTTTCGCCTTTCTTGCGGCTGAGCCTTTCGACGACGATTTTGGCGATGCCGGCCGGTCGCGCCAGCTCAGGATTTCGTAGGCCGGCACGGGTCTGCTGAAACCCTTCAAGTTCAGCTCGCCGACCGGCGCGGAGTCCACCCATTGCTCGACCGCGCTGAATGCCCGCTGCGCGATCACGATCTGACCGGGCCGCGCCTCGTCGCAAAGCCGCGATGCGAGATTGGTGACGCTGCCGACGGCCGTGTACTCGCGACGGTGCTCGAATCCGATTTGTCCGAGCGTGGCATAGCCCGCGGCGATGCCAATACCGAATCCGAGATCGTGACCCTGACGCCGCCACTGCGCCGCCAATTTGTCCACCCGCGCCCGCATGTCCAGCGCCAGCCGCACCGCACGCTGGGTATGGTCGTCGCAAGGAACCGGGTCGTTGAAGACGATCATGATGCCGTCCCCGGCAAATCGATCGAGCGTACCCTCGTAACTGAAGATGAGCGCTCCCAGGCTTTCGTGGTACTCGCGCAGCACCGCCATCACCTCTTCCGGCTCGGACGTCTCGTTGAAGGCGGTGAAACCGCGCAAGTCGCAGAACAGGACGGTGACCTCCCGGCGGTGGCTCGCCAGCATCGAATCGGGCGTTTCCGAGGACGCGATCATCTGCGCTACCTGCGGCGCCAGAAACCGCTGCAGGCGACCGATGCGCTGGATCTCCGCCAGTTGCCTCGCCACCCGGTCTTCGAGCAGGCGGTTCCAATTCGAAAGCTGCTCGGTCTGCTCCTTCAGCTGCGCGGATTGCGATTGCACCTTGTCGTGGAGCTCCTTGATGCGCAGGAGCGACCGGATGCGGGCGACCAACGCGGCCTGCTCGAACGGCTTCGTGATATAGTCGTCGCCGCCGGCCTCCAGGCCATTGACGACATCGCTGGTATCGGCCCTCGCCGTGACCAGAATGATCGGCGTGTAGCGAAGCCGTTCGTCCTGCTTGAGCTCCTTGAGCACCGAGATGCCATCGAGCTTCGGCATCATGACATCGAGCAGGATGAGATCAGGCTCGAGCTCCCGCGTGCGCGCCAGCGCATCCATGCCGTCGACCGCGGTGACCACTTCGTAACCCTTCGCATTCAGCCGCACCCGCAGAACCTCGATGTTCGTGGGATTGTCGTCAGCGATCAGAATTCGAGGCGGGGTTCGCAAGCTGTCGGTCCTCTCCACATCACGTCAGGAATTCGCGCACCTTGGCGAGGATGACGCGCGGACTGAACGGCTTGGCGAAATATCCGTCGCATCCGGCCGCGAGCGCCTTGGCTTCGTCGCCGGACAGAGCATAAGAGGTGACGGCGATGATCGGAATATGGCGCAAGTCCGGATTGGCCTTGATTCGGCGCGTCGCTTCATAGCCGTCGACTATCGGAAGCTGAATATCCATGAGAATGAGATCGGGCCGATGCTCGGCCGCCATTGCGACGCCTTTTGCGCCGTCGTTGGCCTCCACCACCTCGAAGCCGGCATTGGTGAGCAAATCATTCAGAATGCGCCGATTGTTTTCGGTGTCCTCGATGACGAGAATTCGTTTGCTCATGCCGGCAGCCTCTCTTCGTTCACGCGAACCGGCACGACAATGTTGAACGTGGTTCCGACGCCGAGCGTCGACTGCAAATCGATACGGCCGCCGTGCACGTCGACCAGGCGGCGGGCGATCGACAATCCAAGACCGGTACCACCTTTCTCCCGCGTGATGCTATTGTCAACTTGTTGAAATTCCCCAAAAATACGGCTCTGGTCGGCGGGCGAGATGCCCGGTCCGGTGTCCTGCACCGCAATCGTGAAGTGGCCGTTGACCTCCTTGGCGCGGACCTCCACCGAGCCGGTGTCGGTGAACTTGATCGCGTTGCCGACGATGTTCAACAGCACCTGGGTCAGGCGCCGGGAATCGCCGCGACCGATCGGAAGGTCGGGAGCGACATCGGCCTTGAGCTCGATCGCCTTCGCGTGCGCCAGCGAGCCGGTCGAAGCGACGACGCTTTCGACGATCGTCTCCAGCGAATAGTCCTCGATGAACAAGTGAAGCTGGCCGGCGTCGATCTTGGAAATATCGAGCACGTCGTTGATCAAGCCGAGGAGATGCTTGCCGTCTTTCTGAATCCGCTCCATGACCTCGAGCGCCTTGACCGGCAATTCGCCGTAGAGACCGTCCACCAGCAGCTCGGAAAAGCCGAGCATGCCGTTCAACGGCGTGCGCAGCTCGTGGCTCATATTGGCGAAGAACTGAGCCTTGTGGTCGTTGGCGATCGCGAGCTCGCGCCCTTTTTGATCGACCTCCCGGAACAGCCGCGCATTGTTCATCGCGAGGACCGACTGGTTCGCGAAGGTCCGCATCAAATCGACGGTGCCCGCGGCAAAGTCGCCGGCGACGCGGCGTTGCAGCACCAATGCACCCAGAATCTCCTCGAGTCCGAGGAGGGGGACCACGAGAACGGCGTTGAAGCCCGCCGACAGGGTGATGTCCCGGAGCGGATAGTTCGGAGCGCTGGACAGATTCGGAATGCAGATCGATTCGCGCTTCTTGGCAGCGAGACCCAAGACGCTTTCGCCGAGGTTGATCCGGATGCCGCGCACCGCCTCCTCGAACGAGGGATCGAGCGCGTGCGCTCCCACCAGCTCGAAGACTTCGCGCGAAGGGTCGAAGCTGTAGATGGCGCCGGCGTCCGCCTGGGTGAGCTCCACCGCTCTGGTGACGATCGTGGCCAGCACCGATTTGGTATCGAGCGACGAAGCGACGGCACGCCCGATTTCCTCGAGCGCCCTCAATTCGCTGACGGACCGGGCAAGATCGCGGGTGCGCTGCGCCAGGTCGCGGGTCCGCTCGACGACCTTTTGCTCGAGCCGGCCATACGATCCCTGCAGCTCATCGGCCATGCGATTGAAATGGTTGGCCAGATCCTCGATTTCATCGCCAGTTCGAACGTCGATGCGATGGCCGAAATCGCTGGCCTCGAGCTGGCGCGCTCCGACTTGCAACGCGCGAATGGGCACCACCATGTGGCGCGCCATCAACACGCCGGCGATCGCGGCAACGAGCACGCCCAAAGCCAGCAACCACCCGGTCCGCAGCAACAGGCTGAAGACCGGCTGCAGCGCCTTGCTCAGCGGCTGCTCGAAGACAACGTACCAATTCATCCTCGGGATCGCCGCCGAGGCGGTCAGGACCGAGCGGCCTTCCGGATCCTTCCCGAAGGTCACCGGCTCGGCGTGGGGCTTGATCAGCGCCGCCACCTGGGGGATCGCGGCGAGGTCCGTCCCCAAGTGGTGGCTGGTATCGGAACTGGCGAGCAACCGCCCGCTCGGCCCCACGACATAGGCCTCGTTGTCCTTGCCGATCTGATCTTCCTCGATGAAATCCGACAGGAATTTGAGATTGATCTCCGCGACCGTCGAACCCGCGTTGCGACCGGAATGCGGCATCGCAATCGTCACGAACGGGTTCAGCCCGTCGAAATAGACCGGCGAGAACCATACCGAGCGACCCTGCGCCTGCTTGAACCTGGGATTGTCCGAGTAGTCGACGCCGCTCTCGACCACGAGCTCGCCCCGCGTCAGCCGCAATTGCTCTATTCCGGCGCCGTCGAGCTGAATCACCCGGTCGATGGCCGGCACCTGCTGCAGCAGCAGTGCGTAGTCCGAGCGCCGCTGCTCGATCGTCGTCGCGCTGGCGCGGGTCGCCCAACTGATCTGACGCTCGATTTCGGACACGAACTGGTCGATACGACGGGCCGTCGCCTCCGCCTTGTCCCGCTGTGCCTTCGCCAACAGCTGCGTCGTGTCGTGATACACGAACCAGATGTCGAGACCGCCGTTCACGGCGAGCACGAGCACGACCAGACCGACGAAGGAGAGGACGTATTTGCCGAACAGCCCTCGCCACCAGTGTCTGCGCAGCGCCTCCTGCATCGGAATTTCGCCTGCGTCAGCGCTGCTCCGTTCGAGCGGCGTCTGCGACAATGGGCTTCACTTTATCGCCGTCGCGGAGCGAGCTGCCCGCATTGGCCACGACCAGGTCGCCTTCGCGCAGCCCCTCGCGGATTTCGGTGTCGGTATCGGAGTGAATGCCGACCTTGACCAGGCGCGTCGCAATGACGCCGTCGCGCGCGACCTGCACGCTCGTCCCTTCGGTCCGGTAGCGCACCGCCGAGCGGGGAACCGATATGCCGCAGCTGCGGTTGGCGTCGATCGTGGCGCGGGCGAACGTTCCGAGCCGAAGCTGGGGGTCGCGCTCCAGCGTAATCCGCGCCCGGCCGAGCTGCGTTCTTTGATCGACCGCGGCCGGCACCAGACGAACCCGTCCCGATAGCTCGCGCTTATCGCCGATCTCGACCCGCGCCGTTTGTCCCGAGCTGAGCGACGGAACATGGATGCTCGGCACGTCGGCCTCGAGCTCGATTTCGTTGTCGACCGCGATGCGGAACAGCGGCTCGGTCGGCATCGCCGGCGCGGTCGCTCCCACGACCGCCGTGCTGCGCGTGACGACCCCGGCGGCGGGCGCCCGCAACGTGCTGGTCTTGGCGGCGCCGGTATCCGGACCGCCTTCCTGACGCGTCAATCGGACGAGCGTCTGGCCGACCGTCACCTTGTCCCCCTCGCCCACCAGCACCTCGGTGACCTTCTGCCCCGGCGCGTCGAGCGTCAAAACCGCCTCTTCGCGCGCGACGAGAAAGCCGGTGACGCGAATGGCCGCCGTGAAGCAGGCGTTCGCTGCGCGAACCACCGTCACCTGCGCGCCGGACGCCGACTCGGCCTCCGCCCGCGCGGGCGACCTCGCGGCCGATACTGCCGCGATGAGGAGTGCCGCCCCTGCAGCGGCGATCGTCACCGGAACGAAAGCTTTCATTCACTCACCTGAGATTTCGGTCATCGCCGACGGAACGACCGTTGATGGCGCGATTCTATGGCAGCTCGCGCAGTACGCGGAATCCGTTGGCGATATATCGCACATCCAGGTCGTACCTGAAGCGCGCCATCGAGCGCAGATACTTCGATTGACTGTCGAACGCGCCGCCGCGCAAGACACGGAGCCGACATTGCCCGGCGGTCCATGCCGAACCATTGGTCGGTGCACCGCGATAATTGTCGTTCCAGCAATCCTCGACCCACTCGGCGGCATTGCCTGCGGTGTCGAAAAGCCCGAACGGGTTTGCCTTGTAGGTACCGACCGGCATCGTCTTTTGCGCCTCGCCCGTATTGCATTCCCGGCAGTTGGCCTGGCGCGATCCGGCATCGCGGCCCCACCAGTACGGAGTGTTCGTTCCGCCCCGCGCGGCATATTCCCACTCGGCCTCCGACGGAAGCCGATAGGTCTGCCCGGTCTTCTGCGACAGCCAAGTCAGGAATGCCTTCGCATCGAGCCAGCTGAGATTGATGGCCGGACGGTCGCCGCGGCCCCACTCCCGATCATCGGGACGATACTTGCAGCCGCCGTCGTCCACGCATTTGTCCCATTCGTCGAAGGTCACTTCGCGGCGACCGATGGCGAAGGGCTTCGCAATGGTCACGCGATGCGCCGGATTCTCGTATTCCAGGGTCGAACCCATGTCGAACGAGCCGGCCGGCACCACGACGAGCTCGGCGCAGTCCGGGCAATCGCGGAAGATATCTCCCGACTTGGAGCCGGTCCGAGCCGGCTCGCTTTGAACCGGCGCAGGCGGGGCGGTTGCCGTTTTTGGCGGCGCGGGAGCAGGCGCCGGCGCGGGGGCTGGCGCCACCGGCGTTGGCGCAACGGGCGCCGGCGTTGGTGCCGGCGCCGGAGCCGGAGCGGGAGCGGCGGCGACCGGGCGGTTCTTGCCGAAATAGAATTCGTCGACGAGCGACGACGCCACCCAGGGAACCTGCTCGCCATTGGATGCGCGCGACACGCCGACGCGAGCGTGGTTGAAGACCTCCTCGGCGGTAAGATTGGGGACCCGCAACTCCTTGATCAGCTCGCCGACGAACAAGCTGTTCGGGCCGGCGCCCTCGTTGAGCAGCTTGCCGGGCGCCGTGGAGTACATGGCGAGCGTGCCGTCGGGCGCATCGAGCGCCGCGAGCCCCGCCGCCGACGCGCGAAACCGGCGCTCGAACGGATTTCTGCGGGCGGCATCGAGAATGACGATCTTTACCTTTGCGCCTTTTCGATGCATCTCGGCCAGCAAGGCATCGACGCTCACGCCATCGCGGCGAACCTCGGCTTCGGTCCAGACCTGGGCATTGACCGGAAGGAGATAGGTCTGCCGCGCGACCTGAATGCCATAACCGCTGAAGTAGAAGAGCCCGGACATGCCGCTGCGGATCTTGCCGGTGAAGGCATCGATCGCGCGCTGCATGTCTTCCTTGCCGACGTTCTCCTTGAGGTCGACGTCGAAATCGCTTCGCCGAAACTCGTCGGCGAGGGTGCGAACGTCCTTGATCGTGGTGGAGAGCGGCGAGCTGGCGTCAGGATAATTTGCGTTGCCGATGACGAGCGCCACGCGTGCGGCCGTTTGCTGGGACATCGCCGAATGCGTCAGCATCGCGGATATGACCGTAACGCCCAGCCAAAATAAGAACCGCATGTTCATTGCCAGCCTTTTGTGCCAATGCGAGCCAAGGTCTCCGATGCCTGGTTTCCAACATTTTGGTCCATGACCATCATA